>Ga0102590_1000363_pt1 | contig 108615 bp, 91 predicted proteins | sample AraplaMF_Col_mMF_FD_76859 | JGI IMG/M metagenome (GOLD analysis project Ga0102590, IMG submission 76859) | Arabidopsis root microbial communities from the University of North Carolina, USA - plate scrape MF_Col_mMF | ecosystem: Host-associated > Plants > Roots > Endosphere | place: USA... | reverse complement strand
TTAAACGGCAGCCAAACAGGCGTTGCTGTTACCTCCTCCGCAAAGAACAATGTTCATTTTATAAATGTCAACTGGTAGAGTTATGCAAAGAACGTTACAAGATCTCAAACGTGGATGTAAGTTTGTATTGGCGGCATGCGGCCTGATGGCTGTAATGCCCGCCGGTGCAGCCACAACAGGCAGGGAGTTAGCCATGATATGGCAGCAGCCGGGCGCCGTGGAAGTAAGCGGTACCATTACAGATGAAAAGAACCAACCCTTACCTGGTGTGAATGTAGTAGAAAAAGGTACCCTTAAGGGCACGGTTACCAATGGTAATGGCCAGTACACCCTGCGTGTAAGCGCAGGCGCTACCCTGGTATTTTCCTTTACCGGTTATATTCCGCAGGAGGCTGCCGCCAATCAATCCGTATTGAATATACTGCTGCGTGAAGATGTAAAACAGCTGAACGAAGTAGTATCTGTTGGTTACCAGAAAATGCGCAAGAGCGATGTTACAGGCGCCATATCCAGTGTAAAAGCTAAAGAGCTGAACCTTACCACTCCCTCTGTAGGGCAGGCGCTGGTAGGTAAAGTGGCCGGTGTGCAGGTATCGCAGGTAAGCGGTGCGCCGTATATGAGCACCAAGATCCGCGTACGCGGTGTGGGCTCTGTAAATGCCAGCTCTGACCCGCTGTATGTAATAGATGGCTACCCGGCCGGCAATGATGTATTCATCAACCCTAATGATATAGAATCAATCGACATTCTGAAAGATGCTGCTTCAGCTGCTATTTACGGTTCCCGTGCAGCGGGTGGCGTAGTGCTTATTACCACCAAACATGGAAAAGAGGGCAAAGGCCAGCTGGAATATGATTACCAGTTTGGCGTGAACCAGCTGAGTAAAAAAGTAGACCTGCTGAATGCCGACCAGTTTGCACAGCTGGTAATAGATGGCCGCAATAACACCTATCGCGACCTGGTTATAAATGGTGGCGGCGCCTGGAACGATGCTATGTTCTCTGACGATAACGCCACCCGTGTTGCCAAAGTAGGTAATGCCAGCAGCGTAAGCATTCCCACTGAAATTTATGACCGCGCCAGTCAGAAAATGATCAAGCCGAAATATAATACCGACTGGCAGGATGAGCTTTACCGCAATGCGCCGGTGCAGCGGCATAACCTGGCATTTTCCGGTGGCAAGAATGGTGTGCGTTATGCACTAAGCGGCGGTTACCAGGACCAGCAGGGTATTGTGGTAAGCACTTACCAGCGGAGGCTGAACCTGCGCGCCAATATAGATGCAGAAGTAAATGCAAAGCTGAAAGTAGGCGCTAACCTGTCCTTCACCTCCAATGATAACCGGGAGGTAGAAGAAGGCCGTTTTGATCACGGTCCTATCCTGGGCGCATTAATATACATGCCTTATTTCCGTGCACGTAATGATGATGGCACCCTGCGTAAGAATGAAGCCGCCTCACAGTCGGCAGCATATGGTTACCAAACCATAGAAAACCCGGTAGCCATTGCAGAAGAAACCAACATTACCCGCAAAGGACGCCGTGCTACCTACAATGGTTTTGCGGTGTATGAGATTATTCCCGGCCTTAGCTTTAAAGCCAACCTGGGTTTACAAACCTATAATGAGAAGTACGAGTTTTACCGGCCCGGCAGCTTAAGCTCAGATGCCAATCCGCCTTACTCTCCCCAGGCGCTGGCAGCAGCCAGGGATACGGCCAGAACATTATCTACCACCGATCAATTAGGCGAGTTTACACTGAACTATAAAAAACAATTCGGCAAGCATAACATAGATGTACTGGCCGGTTATACCGCACAACAGTATACCAGCGATGCGGTAAGCGTGCTGGCAAGAGGTTACCAGAACGACCGTATACAGGAGATCACCGGCAAGGGTGCAGACCCTACCAACTTTGCATTAAACCCGGCTACAGGCAAGGCTACCTGGACCATGCTCTCCTACCTGGCACGGGTGGTGTACAATTATGAGAACAAATATTTCTTAACCGGTTCTTTCCGTACAGATGGCTCATCCCGTTTTGGACCGGCTAACCGCTGGGGTAATTTCCCCTCCGTATCTGCCGGCTGGAATATTTCAAAGGAACAGTTCTATACTGACCTGTTGGGCACCTCCAGCTCCCTGAAGCTGCGTGCCAGCTGGGGTTTGAGCGGTAATAACAACATTGGGAACTATAACTACCAGCAGGTAATGAGCTCACCGGGCGGTGTGGTATATGGCAATGGTACCATTGCCACCGCCGTATGGTCCGGCGATCTGCGGGATCAGAAGCTGGGATGGGAATCAACCTCGCAGTTCAACTTTGGTGCAGACCTGGGACTGTTTAACGACCGGGTGTTTGTGATTGCGAACTACTACATCAGCAGGTCTTACAACCTGCTGTTTAACCAGTCTGTATCCGCGGTATCCGGCACTGCTGCTATATTAACCAACCTGCGTAATTCCAAAGTGCAAAACAAGGGTTTTGATGTGCAGATAGACAGCAGGATCGTATCTACCAAAGATTTCAATTTTAACTTCAGCGGCAATATATCCGTGAACCGTAATAAGGTGCTGGACATGGGCGGCGCCAGCACCATTATCACCAATGGTGCAGAGCGTTCCTATAAAACGCATATCACAGAAGAAGGGCAGCCTATTGGCATGTTCTACGGCTTTAAGGTAAAAGGCATGGTAAAGGAAAGCGATATGGCCAACATAGCGGCAGATGATGCTTTTTATAATTCCGCTACACAGTCGTTCCCGAAAGGTTATGTGCTGAAAGGGCCTGCCCGTTCCACTGCATCCAGCAATGGCTTAAAGCCCGGTGATCTTTATTTTGAAGATGCCAATGGAGATGGCGTGGTAACGGATGCCGATAAAACAGTGATCGGCTCACCCTATCCTAAATTCATATATGGGTTTGGGTTAAACTTCAGCTACCGGTCTGTAGACCTGAGCGCTTCCTTTAACGGTTCTTATGGCAACCAGGTGCTGGATGGGCAGGATTATTACCTGTTTAACATGGAAGGTTCCGGCAACCAGTACGCCAAGGTGGCTAACCGCTACCGTTCTGCAACAGAACCCGGTGATGGCAGCGTGTACCGTGCATCCCGCGGTGGTACGCAAAGTAACAGCACCCGCCTTTCCACCTTCTATTTACAGGATGGGTCTTACTTCCGTTGCACTAACATAACCCTGGGCTATAACATTCCGATGGCGTTGCTGAAACCCGTGAAAGGCTTAAGCAACATACGCGTGTATGCCAGCGTGGATAATGCTTTTACTATTACCAAATACCTGGGTTACAACCCGGAGGTGGATTATAACAGTGGCGCTAACCTTACGCCCGGCGTGGATTACGGCATGTACCCACTGGTACGCGCTTACAATTTTGGTGTAAAAGCTACATTCTGATAAGGACCTTAAAAACTCAGCAAACAATGACTAACAGATATTTCATAATAGGTTGTATTGCAGCGCTTTCTTTACTGAGCGCGTGCAGCAAAACTTTCCTGGAGCAAAGCAATCCCAATGCAATCCCTACTGCGGTGTACTATCAAACAGAAGGCGATATTGCGCTGGCAGTGAATGGGGTATACCAATCCCTGAGAACCGGTGATGGTATTGGTGAAAATAGTGGTTTGTATACCGATGAACGTTCGGACGATGCGGGCCGTAACGATAACCAGTCGAACGCGGGAGAGCCTTTCCAGTTCAACGATTTTTCCCTGCTGCCCAGCAACACATACCTTAAAACGCACTGGCTGGCGCTGTTCCAGACCATTACCCGCTGTAACCAGGTATTGTCGAATATAGATAACATTACCTTTAACAGCGCAGATACTAAAACACAATATGCCGCAGAAACAAAATTTATACGCGCGCTTATTTATTTTCACCTGGTGCGCACCTGGGGCGATGTGCCTTTGGTAACCAAACAGCTTACCACGCTGGAAGAAGTAACGGCCAATACTTTCCGTGAAAAGAAAGAGAAGGTATATGAGCAGATAGTAGCTGATCTGAAAGATGCGCTGAACAGCCCCTTACCTAACCAGCAAACCGGCGCCAATAAAGGCCGCGTAAGCAAAGCCGCTGCCAATGCGCTGTTAGGACAGGTATACCTGACCATGGCCACCACGCTGGATGCCGGCAGCCGTACGCAGAACCTGAACAATGCAAAAACCTACCTGGACGCTGCCTGGGCTATGCGCAGCTTCAGCGCATTAAAGGATATTCCTTACACGGATGTATTTGATGTAAATAAAAAATCGACCTGCCCGGAGCTGATCTTCCAGATCGTGAACAAGCAGGGAGATATTAACTACTCATCTTCCATTGCTGCCAACAACCAGGCAAAAGGAGAAAAGGTTAATTCGCTGAAACCCTCTTCCGGCGTAGGCGGCAACGTGAAGCTGGACCTGGTAAAAGAGTATGAGGAAGGTGATCCGCGTAAAGACTTCTCCGTAAAATTTGCCAATGATGCTACGGTAAAAGACTGGTACATTACCAAGTTCAGGGACACCAGCGCAGTTGCCGGTACTAATGGTTACGGCGGTAATGACTGGATATTGATCCGGTATGCGGATGTGGCGCTGATGCTGGCAGAGGTGAATATGTACCTGGGCGATAATGCCACCGCTATTACCTACCTGGATAGGGTACGGGAAAGGGCCGGTATGCCATTATATAATGTGGTAAAAGCTGATCCTAACTATAGCAGCAAATTCCCTACGCTGAAGCTGGCCATTTTGCATGAAAGACGTGTGGAGCTGGCGTTTGAGCACCACCGCTGGTATGACCTGCTGCGCTTTTTCACCATTGACCAGCTGGTGACCTATATACATGCCAAAAACCAGGCTGATTATGGTAAGGCCAAGATCTCCAACTTTGGTTTAAAGGACCTGTATTATCCGATTCCGTTTGATGAGTATAAGCTGGATCCGGTGAAGATGTACCAGAACCCGTATTACCAGTAGAAGAATGTAAAATTTTAAACGCTAAATGTAAAAGTCAATGCAGTACAGCACCCAACTTTTACATTTAGCGTTTAGCATTTTACATTTATGATTTTGCATTTTTAAGGGGGAGCCGGCGTACGCGCCGCTCCTCCTTTTTCATTTCCCTTTCTCCAATTTTATTTTAATCTTTATGCCTATTATGAAGAAGAACAGGGGACAATTTAGCATTATCTGCGCGCTGCTTTTTTGCTACAGCAGCCTGCAGGCGCAGGACCAGTATGAGCTCAATACTGGCTGGCAATGTGCCAACATTGCCAAAGTTACCGACAAAGGCGAAGCGCTTTCCGACCCTACCCATACCTTAACCGGCTGGATGCCGGCCACTGTACCGGGTACAGTACTTACCACCTTATTAAATAACAAAGAGGTGCCGGATCCTTTTTACGGGATGAACAACGAAAAGATCCCCGACATTTTCCATACCGGTAACGACCATTATACTTATTGGTTTGTAAAAGATTTTGACGAAGCGCAACCCACAGCTGATGGCCAGGTGTGGCTGCATTTCCGCGGCGTGAATTACAGCAGCGATATTTTCCTGAACGGTAAAAAGGTGAACGGGGAAACCCATCATGGCATGTTCCTGCGCCAGACATATAACATTACCAGCCTGCTGGCTAAGGACGGGCATAACCGTCTGGCGGTGATCATTTACCCCGCGCCTTTTGCCGGTAACCCTAACGGGGGCCAGGGCGGTGATGGCACCATTGCCAAGAACGTAGCGCACCAATACACCGCAGGCTGGGACTGGATACAGCCCATCCGCGACCGCAATACCGGTATATGGGATAAAGTGACTATTGAAAGAACAGGTGTGGTGAATGTAAAGAACCCGCATGTTATTACACTGGTACCAGGTGTGCGTAAACCGCAGGGTGTACAGGCGCCGGCCACTATACAGGTAGGCGCTGAGCTGGAAAATACTTCCGGCGAAGCTGTTAACGGTACGCTTAAATATTCACTGGATGGCAAAACAGCCGTTTCCCAAAAAGTAACATTAGCGCCACATACTACCACTACTGTGAAGCTGCCGGATTATACCTTGCAAAAGCCCCGCCTGTGGTGGCCTAACGGTTATGGTCCGCAGGCCATGTACAAGCTGCAGCTGCAGTTTGTAACTGCCGCCAATACTGTTAGTGATAAGGAAGATGTGGAAGTTGGCGTACGCGAAATACAAACTTCCTGGAATGCCGTTACCGGCAGCCGGCAGGTAGCAGTGAACGGGCAAAAGATCTTTATTAAAGGCGGTAACTGGATTATTTCCGATGCCATGCTGCGCTTTTCAAAAGCGCGTTATGATGCAGAGGTACGTTTTCACCGCGATATGAACCTGAACCTCATCCGCATATGGGGCGGGGCCTTAACAGAGCGTCCTGAGTTTTATGAAGCGTGCGATAAATACGGTATGCTGGTGTTCCAGGACTTCTGGTTTTCCGGCGACTGTAACGGCCGTTGGGTAGATCCCATGAAAAAAGAAGACCAGGCTACCCGCCGCAAATACCCGGATGATCATGGCCTGGCCATCCGTTCTGTAGCCGACCAGGTGAAAATGATCCGCAACTATGCCTCCCTGGCATTGTATTGCGGTGGTAATGAAATAGTGCCCCCGGCAGATATTCTGAAAGCCATGAAGGATTCTATTTTACCTTCTCTGGATGGCACGCGTTATTTCTTTGATTACTCGAACTCTGATAGTATGTCGCACAATACGCTGGGCGGCAATGGCGACGGGCCTTATGGCATACAGTCCCTGGCTACTTTCTGGTCGCACAGGACTTTTCCGTTTAACTCAGAGATTGGTTCTGTAGGTGTGGGCGACTATGCTTCTTTGGAAAGATTTATACCTAAGGAAAATATGATACCGCCGGTGTATAATGGAAGCAAAAAGCCTATGACGGAAGATTCCGTATGGCATTACCATAAATACATTGGGTATGATGAGTACATTGACCTATATGGTAAAGCAAAAGATGCGAAGGATTTTGCCAACAAGGCGCAGCTGGTGAACTATGACCAATACCGCGGTTTAATGGAAGGTTTCAGCGCACATATGTGGGAATGGTATACCGGGGTAATTATCTGGAAAACGCAAAACCCCTGGACGGCCATGCGCGGGCAGATGTACGATTATTACCTGGATCCCAATGCCTGCCTGTACGGTCTGCACAACGGCAGCGAGCCGCTGCACGCCATGTATAACCCCATTGATGGTATTATAATGGTAGCTAACAACACGTTTACTGCCTATAACAACCTGCAGCTGGAAATACAGACGGTGGACATGAACGGCAGATCTGAAATGCTGCGCGAAATACCCGTAGAAATTAAAGCAACTACTACGAAAAAGTTTGCAGCGCTGAAAGATGATATAGATGCAAAGCGTAAAGGACAGGGCACTTTCCTGCGCCTGCGCTTACTGGATGCACATAAGAAAGTAGTGAGCGAGAATTTTTACTGGCTGCCGGATGAAAAAGGCAACTACTCCGGCCTGCAGCAAATGGCCGCTGCCAATTTGCAGGTAACAGCTAAACGGGCCGCTAAGGATAGCATTACCGTAACCCTTAGCAACCCTGCTAACGGACCGGTGGCTTTCTTTAACCGTGTGGCTGTGGTAGATGCAAAAACTAAGGAGCGCATTTTGCCTGCGTTTTACAACGACAACTATGTTTCTGTAATGCCCGGTGAAAAGAAAACGGTAACTATCAGCTACCCGACGGCTAATAGTAATGTAGCGATAGAGCTATATGGCTGGAATGTGAAGGAGCAGTATTTGAGCGTACAATAGGTATCACCATTTGCGACACCTTGATATAAACCAATGGGGGCGTGGACTTATTCACGCCCCCATTGCATACATAATAATATTCACCCCGAACCTGGTATTATCCTCTGCCAGGAAACGTTTGTTCCGGAAATCGTAATCCCACTCACAGCCATAATCCTTATTACTATACAGTACGGCTATACGCCCGTTGATCTCAATGGCTTTCAGGTAATCGTGCACCAGGTCATCGCCCCAGCCGTTTAGCTCAAAAGAAGTGGTTGGCGGGCCTTTCTCGAACTGGAAAAAAGAGCGGTAAATATCGTGGGTAGATGGGATCTTGCGTAAGGCCTCCGGCCCAAACAGGCTGCTCATCTGCGTTTCAAAAGATTTGGCAAACAGCCCGTCAATATCATGGTTGCAATCATCTACAAAAATGAACCCGCCGTTCTGTATGTGTTTTTTGAAAAAGGCGCTTTCCTGCGCATCAAACTGCACCAGCTTGTGGCCGCTCAGGTAGCAGAAGGGTGCGTTAAACAGCTCGTTGCTGCTAAGGTCAATTACCTTTTCCTGCAAATGCACAGGTACGGTAGTATATTCTATGAGGGAGTTTAACAGGTTGGCAGGCATGCGCTGGTCCGTGTCCCAGTCGCCGGAACGGTAACGGAGGCGGGTGAAGGTGAATTTTGATGAGTTACGAATTGCCAATTTTAATTGCGGATTAATTATGACCCCGCCTAAAGCGGGATATGAATGTCATTGAAATGTTTCGTTAGCCGGAACCTTGTCGGTTAAAATTACGAATTAAGTAGATCAGGAATGAAATGTTTATTAGCCAGGAAAAAAACTTGGTGATTGCCAATTGCTCTTATTAACAACAAGGACGAGGCTTTTTCACTAAGCGCCACTCGTAATTGGTAATTGCCAATTCGTAATTATCATTCCCCGGTCTTCAATCGTTGCATGCTAATTCGCATTTCGTAATTGATAATTCGTAATTTAACAATCATTCATCATAACAAACGGGCCATGTCGGATATTACAGCTCATACCGTGCAGCAGTTACAACAGCAGCTGGCACAACTGAAACAGGAGATCCAGAAGATCATTATTGGGCAGGATGCCATTGTAGAAGAGATCCTGGTGGCATTGCTGGCCGGCGGGCATTGTTTGCTGGAAGGGGTGCCGGGCCTGGCTAAAACCCTGATGGTAAGAACGTTGTCGCAGGCGCTGGACCTGGCTTTCCGCCGGATACAATTTACTCCGGACCTGATGCCCACGGATATTATTGGTACGGAAATACTGGAAGAGGACCATGCCACGGGCAAGCGTTTCTTTAAGTTCAACCGGGGTCCTTTGTTTGCCAATATTATCCTGGCAGATGAAATAAATCGTACGCCGCCTAAAACACAATCCGCCCTGCTGGAAGCTATGCAGGAGTTTGAGATCACCTACGGCGGGCAAACTTATTCGCTGGACCGCCCCTTTTTCATACTCGCTACCCAGAACCCGATTGAGCAGGCCGGTACTTACCCGCTGCCGGAAGCCCAGCTGGACCGGTTCCTTTTATATATAAAGATCGGCTACCCGACCGCCGAAGAAGAAACCGCCATTTTGAATGCTACCACCGGCAGCAAAAAGGTAACGGTATCGCCTGTACTGGCCGCCGCTGAAATACAACAATTACAGCAGCTGGTGCGCGAGGTAAGTATTAATGAGGACCTGGTGCAGTACGTGGCAGACCTTATACGCGCTACCCGTCCGGATACCAGCACCGTGCCCTATGTAAAGGAGTGGGTGCGCTGGGGCGCCGGGCCAAGGGCCGGGCAGGCATTAATATTGACGGCCAAGGCACGGGCACTGTTCAAAGGCCGCTATGCGGTGGTAATGGAGGATCTGCAGGCCATGGCCTACCCGGTATTGCGGCATCGTGTGCTGATGAACTTTAAAGCAGAAGCAGAACATATTACCGCTGATCATGTAACAGCGGAGCTGTTGAAAACCATTAAAAGATCAAATACAGTATTAGTGAAGGGCGAAGCATAAAGGTCAAAGGCTGCTGCAAGCAGCATACTGTTTCTGCAGGATTTTCATACTTCAATCTTCATATTATCATTTTTTCATGAGCCGACCATTACTAGATCCAGCCACACTCTCTGCTATTAAAGACCTGTCTTTAGTAGCGCGGACGGTTATCGACGGTTTTATGGCAGGCCTGAACCGCAGCCAGGTAAAAGGCACGGGCTTGGAATTTAGCCAGTACCGCAGCTACCAGCCCGGCGATGACCTGCGCTGGCTGGACTGGAAAATGTATGCCCGCTCTGACCGCTATTATATCCGCGAATCGGAAATGGAAACCAGCATTTCTGTACGCATTCTCGTAGATGCCAGTAATTCTATGAACCACCTGGATGGGCCGCTGTCTAAAATGGATTATGCCCGCTGTCTGGCCGCTGCGCTGGCTTACCTGGCCTATATGCAGGGCGATGCCATTGGGTTATATATCTTCCAGGATGGGCGGCTGTTTTCCCTGCCATCGCGGAAAGATCCGCAGCATTTGTCGCGTATATTTTACCAGCTGGAAAATATACAGGCGGCCGGCAAGTTCACGGAACCTGTGCAATACAAACAGCTGTTTACCGGGGAACGCAGGAAGGAGCTGCTGATCTTTATTACCGACATGTACCAGCAGCAAGGGGAGATCTCTGCTCTGCTCGGCTCCTTAGCGGCGCTGCAGCATGAGCTGATCGTGTTTCACCTGATGGGTAAAAATGAGCTGGACCTGGACTTTGCCGGTTATACTACCTTGCAGGACCTGGAAACCGGCAAAACGGTGAGCATTAACAGTGCAGAAAGGAAAAAGGCCTATACGGAAAAGCTGCAGCACTACCTGGCCGCCACGCGTATGCAGCTCTTGGAACAGCAGATCTTTTACCGTTTAATAAGCATGGATCAACCTTTGGATAAAGCATTACGTGATTTCCTGAATCAACGGCAAAAATCATTGACATAAGTTTTGTTGCAGCTACTACAACCCATATGGCTTTATGCAATGGCCGGTATTATTATACCGGTGCTGATTCATTTATGGAACATGAGCCCGGGCAAAACCTTACTGGTAGGCAGCGTAGCGTTGATGCAGGAGAACAGCCGGCAACAATCCCGCCGGGTAAAGCTCAATGATTGGTTTTTGTTGTTGCTGCGTTGTTTGCTGATCATACTACTGGCGCTCCTACTCTCAAAGCCGGTATGGCAACAACATCCGGTTAATAAAGAAAAGGGATGGGTATTAATGGAGCCATCCCACATAAATGAAACCTACCAACAGTTTCAGCCGCTTATAGATTCTTTGTTGCAGGCAGGTTATACCTTTCATTATCTGCAGCCGGGTTTCCGGGAAGCGCGGTTACAAGCTGCCTTGGAAGAAAGGGCTGATACGCTTGCGGATACAACATCATACTGGGCGCTGGTAAGGGCGCTGCAACAGCAACGGCCTAATAAGCGTACTATATACCTGTTCACTCCCAATTACCTCCACCGCTTTGAGGGCCTTCGCCCGGTAATAGATATGGGCATTCACTGGTATGCCTATACGCCAAAAGATTCGATAGCTGCCTGGCAGGCCGGTGCTTATGCAACAGCTAATGGCACTATCCGCGTACGGCAGGTAAGCAGTAATCCGGGTGGTACTTCTTATACCTATGAGGAACATACCGGCACACTGCCGGCAGATACCACCACCAGCCGCCTGGTTATTTTTGCAGAGCCTTATGTGCAGGATGCACGTTACCTGCAAGCCGGGTTAAAGGCAATACAGCAGTTTACCCGGCGGAAAATGGAGATAGCAGTAGTGCATGAAACAGCCACTTTACCCCCTGCTGCGGACTGGCTGTTCTGGTTATCTGCCAAACCGCTGCCGGCAAACGTAAGCGCGCATAACATATGGCAGTATGATAGTGGCAAAGTTGTGAATACTGCTTCCTGGCTGCTAACAGAGAACATGCTGCCAATAGCCATGTATAAAAGCATTGCTGTGCAGGATACAGCTACTGTTTTATGGAAGGATGGCACCGGCCATGCAGTGCTGCGCCTGGAAAAGCGGGCAGCAACCGGCATTTATCATTTTTCCAGCCGGCTGGATCCTGCCTGGAATGAGCTGCCCTGGAGCCCGGCTTTCCCCGCTTTGTTATTGCCTTTATTATTCCCGGATAGTATAACGGCTAAGGATAAACGGGCTATTGCCTTTCAGCAATTAGCGCCGGATACAGATCAGCAGACAGTTATAAAGCCGGCAGGGTTAACACCGGTTACCAAAGACCTGAGCACTGTTTGCTGGATAGCGATTGTAATATTATTCCTGGCAGAACGGCTATGGGTATTTAGAACACAAAAAATTCCCGCCCATGGCTGATGTACGCTACCTGCACCGGTTTCATGTTTTACGGCAACGCTGGCAAATGTACACGCTGCTAAGCCGGATGTTGGCTGGCCTTACCATGGCAGTGGTGTTCACTACGCTGGTGTATATGATGCATGGCGCCTGGTGGTGGGCTGTTCCTATTACTATTATGTGCCTGGCTGCGCTGCTGCTGCCGCAATATTCCTGGAAAGTTACTGAAGCCGATGTGATCCGCTACTTTAACATCACTTACCCGGAAATGGAGGAAAGCAGCGGCTTGTTATTAAAGCCCTATGAACAGCTTACATTCCTGGAACAGCTGCAGGCGCAAAAAATTGCACAGGCGCTGGATGCCATACCCACGCCCCAGCCGCTTAAAAAACAATTACGTATATGCGCGCTGGCTTTTATTTTAGTGATGACCGTAAGCGCCGCCATTGGCTGGTGGGTACATGTGGAAACTAAACGGGCAGTAGAGGAAAACGAAACACCGCAAAAAGTAGCCACTGTTAAAGAAAACATATTACCTGAAATAAACGGTGTAAACATCAGCATTCAACCGCCGGCCTATACCCATAAAACCAAACGGCAACAGCAACAGTTTAACCTGGAAGCGGAAGAAGGCGCACAGCTGTTATGGGACATCCGCACTAATAAGCCGGTGACCGCTTTACAGCTGGTATTAAATGATACTGCCTGGATTGCCCTGCAACCGGCTAATACAGCACGTACCCAATGGACCGGCCGTGCTGCTGCCACCCGCGCGGGGTTTTACCAGGTACAGGTAGAGGGTAAGCTATCAGACCTGTATAAAATAGCTATTATTAAAGACCAGCCCCCGGTGATCAATATACTAACACCAAAGGCTTACACAATTATTGACTATGGGATGCCAACGCGTATAGCCCTTAAAATGAGTGTAGCGGATGATTATGGCATCAGCAATGCGCACATACAAGCCACGGTAGCCAGCGGCAGTGGAGAAGCGGTAAAGTTCAGGGAGCAACCCATCAACTTTAATGAAAGCTTTAGCGGCGCGGGTGCGCAATACACGCTGGAAAAAACAATTGACCTGGCTGCGCTGGGCATGCAGCCTGGCAGCGAATTATACTTTTACATACAGGCACAGGATAATCACCGGCAGGCCGCCCGCTCCGGTATGTATATGGTGGTGCTGCCGGATACTGCGCAGCTCATGAATATAGAAGGCATGGCCAACAGCATGAACCTGAAACCGGAATACTTCCGCAGCCAGCGCCAGATCATTATTGAAACAGAACAGCTGATCCGCGATAAGGATACCCTGGCGGAAAAAACATTTCAGCGCCGCAGCAATGACCTGGGCATAGACCAGCGCCTGCTGCGCCTGCGCTACGGCAAATTCCTGGGTGAAGAAACTGAAAATAATATTGGCGATGACCGCCTGGAAGAAGAACATGATCATGATCACGCAGCAGCTAATGACGCAAAGGATTTTAATAATGCAGAAAAGATCATAGATCAGTTTTCCCATAAGCACGACATTGCTGAAGATGCCACCTTCTTTGATCCCGCTACTAAAAGTCAGCTAAAAGCTACGCTTACGGAAATGTGGAATGCAGAGCGGGAGCTGCGCACCTATAAGCCGCAGGCCGCCCTGCCCTATGAATACAAGGCCCTGCGTCTGCTGAAAGACCTGCAGCAAAAGTCCAGGGCCTATGTAGCAAAAACCAGTGTAAGAACCGCGCCCTTAAAACCGGAAAAGCGGTTAACAGGCGAATTGGATAAGATCATTTTCCCCCTGCGGCAGCAGCAGGCAGCGCCCACGGTTACCGATAAAATGGCCTATGCCCTGGCCATACTGGAAACACTGAAAAGCGGCAGCCATTTGCCGGACGCGGTTTCCCTGCAGGTGCTACAACAGGCGGCCCGGCAGCTGGCTACTGAAACAGCTACGGCCCCGGCCCGCTACCTGCCTGCATTACAGGCCATGCGGCAAATACTGGCTGCGCTGGAACAGCAGCAAAATGTGCCACCAGCGGCTGTTGCCACAGCAGAGCAGGCCCTATATAATTTATTGCCGCCACCTGTGCGCCTGCCGCAGGCAGGCAATGCTACTGCCAATATCAGCTTACCGCAACAATATTTTATGAACCTGCAGCAGCAAAAGGAATGATGCCATATATAGTGTCCATAATATGCTTGCTACTGCTGGTGTTCCTGTGCCGGAAGGAGTGGCGGCGCCCTAACCGCAAGCGGCTGGTAGCGCGCTTACTGGCCTCATTGTTAGCCGTAGTAAGCCTGGCGTTTTTAATATTGCCCATTGGTAAGGGACGGCAGCTACCCCCCGCTAAAGCAGTGCAGAAACCTATAGATACTCCGACCGGTATAACGGCTATTTACTGGTCCCGGCAAATAAGCGCCGGCAGCGCGTTACAGGTACAGGGCCTTTTTAATAACAAAGGCGCTTATCCTGTTAAACTATTACTCAGCGGTTTTAATGAACGGTTGGATTCTGTTACTATTCCTGCGCAGCAGCAAGGAGCTTTTACTTTTAACACCCGGCCCAAACATGAAGGCCGGGCCTTGTATAGTTTAACAGCGGTAGCAAAGGATACTATCGAAAAAGAGACGATCCCGCTGGAAGTATTGCCGGTAAAGCCCCTGAAGGTTTTGTTGCTGGCCGCTACACCGGATTTTGAATATAGGTTCCTGGCCGGCTGGCTATCGCAAAACGGTTATATGGTAGCTGCCCGCACAACCATCAGCAAAAATAAATACAGTTATACCTACCTGGATACTACCCGTTTTCCACTGGAACAGCTTACACCTGCGCTGCTGAATGCCTTTGACGTATTGGTGGCAGATGCAGCTGCATTAGCTGCGCTGAATGCCCGGGAATTGGCAGCCATCCGCACACAGGTGGCAGATAAAGGCCTGGGCCTGCTGGTTAAAACAGACAGCGGCGCAGTACGTAATTTTTATAACCAGCCTTTTCCCCTTACTGCTGCAGCAGATAAAAGTGAACGCCCGGTAACATTGCAATTAGCCGGCACTACTGCTATGCTGCATATGGAAGCGCCGCTATACATTACCGCTACACCCGGTACGCAGGCGCTGGTAACCGACGCACAGCAGCATATACTTGCCGGCAGCAGCCTGTATGGCAGCGGTAAGCTGGTGAATACTACATTGCATACTACCTATAGCTGGCTGTTAGCGGGTAACAGGGAAAGCTATCAAAACCTGTGGTCGTTATTATTGCAAAAAGCAGCGCGTACAAGACCCCAAACCGCACAGTGGTTTATTGGTACAGCATTGCCCAGGCTGTGTATGCCGGTAACATTACGGCTGGAAACCGGCGCGCCGCAGCCCGGGGCTACCGTAAACGGCGCCCGCCTGAGCCTGGCCCAGGATGCTGTATTGCCTTTTCAATGGGAGGGTACCTACTGGCCCACACAGGCTGGCTGGCAAACGGCCGTAGCCGCTACCGGCGATACCTGCCATTGGTACGCTTTTGATGAAAAGGCCTGGCAGTCCATTTCTGCAGGGGAACAGCAACGTCAGGGTAGTATAACAGCAGCAGGCGCCAATGCATCCACACTGCCTAAAATATACATCGTAATAGTATTGCTGTTAGCCCTTACATTTTTATGGGTGGAAGAAAAAATGGTCTAACGGCGTAAAATAGTTTGCGGAAAGTTCTAACTTTCATGCAGTGGAAACCGTGATCGGGGAACAACCAGATCTAACAGGAACAAAAACCAATTCTAAACCGCATTTTTCATCTGTATACGAATTAAGTGAGCCACCTGTCACTATGCATTCGTAATTAAAACTTAAGGAGGGCTACGCCTTGAACAGAAAAGATTTTCTCCAGCTTTCGGCAATGGGCTTTGGGGCCCTTATGATCCCCAGCTCGTTACTGGCCGGTAATGCCATTGATCCTGCCCAGGCTTTGCTGGAGGGTATGGATGTAGGCATGAAAAAACAATTGTCGGATGTGGCATTAACCGCCGCCCGCGCCAAAGGCGCTACCTATGCGGATGTGCGCATAGGCCGGTACCTGAACCAGTTTATTACTACCCGCGAAAAACGCGTGCAGGGTATTTCCAACACAGAATCTTTTGGGGTAGGCATTCGCGTTATTGCCAATGGCAGCTGGGGCTTTGCAGCCTCCAATGTAGTTACCAAAGAAGAGATTATTAAAACCGCGGAAAGGGCTGTAGCCGTAGCTAAAGCCAACGCCAAAATTACCACGGAGCCGGTGCAGCTGGCCCCGCAGAAAGGGTTTGGAGATGTAAGCTGGAAAACGCCTATTGAAAAAAATGCGTTTGAAATACCGGTAAAAGATAAGGTAGATCTGCTGTTAAAAGTAAATGATATTGCCCTGCAGGGCGGCGCTAACTTTGTGAACTCCGCTATTATGGCGGTGAATGAGCAAAAGTATTTTGCCTCTACAGATGGTTCGTACATTGACCAGGACATTCACCGTATTTACCCATTCTTTAACGTTACGCAGATAGATAAGGCCACCGGTAAGTTCCAGACCCGCCGCTCCCTTAGCTCGCCGGTAGGTATGGGTTATGAGTACCTGAATGCTGCGGGCAACAATAAGGTAACCGGTGTGGTAACCCGTTACAAAGACCGCTACGATATACTGGAAGATGTTAAAAATGCTACGGCCGATGTAGCGCAGAAAATAAAAGCGAAGACCGTAGAACCGGGTAAGTACGACCTGGTGCTGGATCCCTCTCACCTGTGGCTTACCATTCATGAATCGGTGGCCCACCCTACAGAGCTGGACCGCGTGCTGGGTTATGAAGCCAACTATGCCGGCACCAGCTTCCTTACGCTGGATAAATGGAAATCCAAAAACTTCCAGTTTGGCAGCAAGCTGGTAAATATTGTGGCCGATAAGCTGCAGCCGGGTTCCCTGGGCGCAGTTGGTTATGATGATGAAGGCGTGAAATGTAAGGAGTGGGACCTGATCAAAGACGGCGTGCTGGTGAACTACCAGGCCATCCGCGACCAGGCGCATATTATTGGTCTTAAGGAATCGCAGGGTTGCTGTTATGCGCAAAGCTGGGAGGATGTACAGTTCCAGCGCATGACCAACGTATCGCTGAAACCTGGTACCAGCAAGTTAAGCGTGGATGACATGATCAAAAATGTAGAGAAGGGCATTTATATTGTTGGCGATGGTTCTTTTTCCATTGACCAGCAGCGTTACAACTTCCAGTTTGGCGGGCAGCTTTTTTACGAGATAAAAGACGGGAAAATAGCCGGCATGCTGAAAGATGTAGCCTACCAGGCCAATACGCAGGAGTTCTGGAATTCCTGCACAGCTATTGCCGATAAAAGCGACTACCGCCTAGGCGGCGCGTTTAACGATGGCAAGGGCCAGCCGGGGCAGTCCAACGCAGTATCGCACGGCAGCTCTACCGCCCGTTTTAATGGAGTAAATGTTATTAACACTGCACGTAAAATCTGATCAATCTTTTATGGCTATATTAAAACAAGACGAAGCACAGGCGCTGCTAAAAAAGGTGCTGGCCTTTTCCAAAGCAGATGAATGTGAGGTAAGCCTCAACGGCCGCGAAGGCGGTAACATCCGCTATGCGCGTAGTGCCGTATCCACCGCGGGTGATATAAGCACTATTACGCTTACCATTAACTCTACTTTTGGTAAGAGAACCGGCCGCACCACTATCAATGAATTTGATGATGCATCCCTGGAAAAAGCGGTACGCCGTGCGGAAGAGCTGGCGCAGCTGGCTCCTGAAGACCCGGAGTACATGCCCTTACAGGGACCGCAAACCTTTAAGGACAGTATTACCTATGTACCTGCAACAGCGGCCATTACGCCTGATACACGTGCAGCAGCAGTAGCTAAAAGCATACAGGTATCCAAAGATGCCAAGCTGGAAGCAGCAGGCTTTCTGGAAAATACTACCAGCTTTGATGCGCTGATGAACTCCAAAGGACTGTTTGCCTATAACACAGATACGGATATTATTTTCAGCATTACTACCCGCAACCAGGCAGGCACCGGATCGGGCTACGCTGCCCGCGGCTACAATGATGTAAGCAAGCTGGATACCTTTACCGCCACGCAGATAGCAGCCTCCAAAGCCAATGGCTCTGCCAATGCCAAAGCCATAGAGCCGGGTAAATACACGGTGATACTGGAGCCGGTAGCTGCTGCATATATGATGGAAAATATGTTCCGCGGACTGGATGCCCGCAATGCCGATGAAGGCCGCAGCTTTATGAGCAAGCCCGGTGGCGGCAACCGGATAGGCGAGCAGCTGATGGATGAAAAAGTAACCATCTACTCCGACCCCTTTCACCCCGAGCTGCCGGCTGCCACCTGGAACAGCGATGGACAGCCGCAGGAAAAAATAAACTGGATTGAAAAAGGTGTAGTAAAGAACCTGGAATACTCCCGCTTCTGGGCGCAAAAGAAAGGAGTGAAACCGGTGCCGGGCCCCAGCAATATTATTATGGAAGGCGGCACGGCCTCGCTGGATGAGCTGATCAAAAGCACGGAGCGCGGCATCCTGGTATCGCGCCTTTGGTACATTCGCATGGTTGACCCGCAAACGCTGCTGTTAACCGGCCTTACCCGCGACGGTACTTTTTACATAGAGAATGGTGTGATCAAACACCCCATCAAGAATTTCCGTTTTAATGAAAGCCCGGTGATTATGCTGAATAATGTGGAAGCATTGGGTAAGCCGGAAAGGACTATTAGTGTGGAATCTTACAGAAGCTACCTGATACCGCCTATGAAGCTGCGGGACTTTACGTTTACTTCGCTTTCGGATGCGGTGTAGGATGTAAAATGTAAAATAATAAATGTAAAAGGTGAATGCGGTTATTCGCGGCATTCACCTTTTACATTTTCACAGCTCCACCCCTAACAGCTCATACATACTTCGTTGCCCCGTTCCCGTAATAACAATAGCTCTTGAATGTTGCGTGCTGCGTACCCAGTCGGCTTCCAGCATTTTATTCAGCAAAGCCGCACCCAGGGTGCCTGCCAGGTGATAGCGCCGCTCACTCCAGTCCAGGCAGGGCCGCGCCAGCACCCGCCGTTTTTTTTGTAAGGTGGTAATATCTATCTGCAGGGCGGCAAACCAGGCCTGGCCTGCGGGGCTTACGGTATAGGTGTTATCTTTTTCCTGTAGATATTGTTTTGCCAGCAGGCTGTCTGCGATCATTACACCGGCCTTGCCTGCCAGGTGATCATAACAGGTGCGGCAGTGTTTAATGGGAGATGCTTTTTCCGGCGCCTTTTGTTTCTTAGTGTTTTGCGGAGGCACCAGGTTGGCCAGGGCTTCTATGGCATACGCTACTTCATCGCGTGCAAAGCTGTAATAACGGTGGCGGCCCTGGGCGCTTACTTTCAGCAGATCGGCCTGTACCAGCTTGCTCAGGTGCATGCTGGCGTTTTGCGGAGAGGTATCTGCAAACAGTGACAGCTCAGTAGCGGTATAGGCCCGCCCATCCAGCAGGGACCATAACATACGCGCCCGCACCGGCTCCCCAATTAGGGAGGCCATATTTTCAAGATCAGTTGTTTCCATAACACATCACTAATGAACCTTATAAAAGTAACGGATTTTTATTTTGGAACATGATCCAGGATAAAGGCCAGCCGCTGCTGCACCGGTCCAACAGGCACTACCTGCAAGGTATAACCATAAGATTGGTAAATAGCGTAAATGACCTTGTAGGTTTGCACAGCATCCGCATAGCTTTGTTTTCTTTCCGTATCTGTACAGTAGATCTCTTCCCAGGGTGGAAATATAAATACCTGCGGATTGTAGCGGTATTGCCGTGCAGCTGTTTGTAAAGCTGCATTTAAGGGTAAGTGATTTAATTGTATATGGCCCATTACATCCGGTATACCGCGGTCAAAAAAGCAGGTGCCTGCTTCAGGTGAGGGCGCGGCCTTCCATGCAGCTACAGACTGTACCTGCATTAAATGGGTGTACTGCGCATTATCCAGCCAGGGCACTGCGCTGCTGCCGGCAGCCATTTGCTGCCGGATGATTTCCCGGGCTACTTCCGGTATTACCGGAAAACCCTGCTGCGCCAATAGATCCAACACGGTGGTTTTACCGGCGCCGGGACCACCTGTAAATACAAAGCAATGCGCTTTGCACGATACATTTGCTGCCATAAATGTTTATGGATTAAAAGTGAATAATGTAAATAGGGGAATAAAAGAGGGGGTATGACTACTTTGCAGTGAGGATGTAAAGATACGAAGATACGCGGAAGGCAAAAAGTATAGCCAAGGGCTCCTGAGCTTACTAATTTATTAAAGAGCAGACTCCCTGCCTGTACTATTATACTTTATACTATAAATTTGTACGCACACCTCTCTAACCACCTAAATGCAAATCAGATGAGTACGAACACAAAAGCTTATGCGGCGCCCAGCGCAACGGAGCCATTAGGCCCATTTAACCTGCAACGCAGGGAGCCCGGCCCGCATGATGTACAAATAGAGATCCTGTATTGCGGCGTTTGCCACTCCGACCTGCACCAGGTACGCAATGAGTGGCAGAATGCTATTTACCCCATGGTACCCGGCCATGAAATTGTAGGCCGTGTAACAAAGGTGGGCGATCATGTTAAAGGATTCCAGGTAGGCGACCTGGCAGGTATTGGCTGTTTTGTAGATTCCTGCCGGGAATGCGAAAACTGTAAAGCAGGTATTGAGCAATACTGCCTGGAAGGTATGACCGGTACTTATAATGCCTATGAGCGCGATGGTAAAACCCCCACTTACGGCGGTTACTCCACGCAGATAGTAGTGGATGAAAAATATACGCTGAAGGTATCGCCCAAGCTGCCGCTGGAAGCCGTGGCGCCTTTGCTGTGTGCGGGCATTACCACATACTCGCCGCTGCGTCACTGGAAAATAGGCCCCGGGCATAAAGTAGCTATTTTAGGTTTAGGTGGCCTGGGCCATATGGGTGTAAAGTTTGCCGCATCTTTTGGCGCAGAGGTAACTTTGCTAAGCACCTCGCCCTCCAAACAGGCGGATGCCCAGCGCCTGGGTGCGCATCACTTTGCGCTTACCACTGACCCGGCAGTTATGAAAAGCCTGCAAGGCAGCTTTGACTTTATACTGGATACGGTATCTGCCCCGCATGACATCCCCGCATTTCTGCGCCTGCTGAAAACCAATGGAGTGCATATTTGTGTAGGCGCACCACCGGAACCGGCTTCCATACCGGCTTTTAGCCTGCTGATGAACCGTGTTAGCCTGGGCGGATCCTGCATAGGCGGCATTAAGGAAACACAGGAAATGCTGGACTACTGCGCGGAGCATAATATTGTTTCCGATGTAGAGATGATCAACATACAGGATATTAACGAAGCGTATGAAAAGCTGCTGAAAGGACAAGTGAAGTACCGGTTTGTAATAGACATTGCCAGCCTGAAAGCTTAACGCTTAACGCCTGATGCAAGACGCTGAATGCTTGAAGTACACCCGGTATCCGGGGAACAGTGTTCAGCGTTTTGCATTCAGCATTCAGCGTAATTCGTAATTGCTTTGCTTTTCCGCAAAAAATGAGTATCTAGTGTTAGTTTAGGCGTCACTACATTAACACTACACGTTGGAGAGAATAGTTGCCATAAAAGCAGGATCCATAGCTGTTTTTGAGGAAGTGTATCAGCAATTTCATGAAAAGCTGTATTACTATTTCCTTAAACGCACGGCGGCTGTTGATGTAGCCGAAGAGCTGGTGCAGCTTACCTTCATTAAGCTGTGGCGTTACCGCAGCCACCTGGACGAAACCCTGCCTTTATCCCAACAGCTGTTCCGCATAGCAAGCACAACGCTGATAGATGTATTGCGCCGTAAAGCGCAGGAACGTACCGTGCTGGTAGATGTTCAACAGCTGCCCGAAGTAGCGGATCCCTCCCGCCACTTACAGGAGCGCGAAACCCTGGACCAGGTGCACCGTGCCATGGCTGCGCTGCCGCCGGAAAGAAAAAAGATCTTCGGGTACCGCATACAGGGGTTCACCAACCGGGAAATAGCCCTCCGCCTTTCCATTTCCCTGAAAACCGTCGAGAACCAGGTAAACCGCGCCATTAAACAGATCAGGGAGGCTATTGTGCTGCTGATCTTTTTTGCAGATGCTTTCCAGTAGTACAAGCTCATTTTCACTCACCAACCCCTTATATTTATTCCGGTGAACGGACAATTGACAACCTGGCTGTCAAATAAAAGCACAATATTTTTTCTTTCCCTGTGGGTGCAAGCCCCTTTTGCTGCGTAGTATACTATAGCAGACCTATATTTTAGCAGATAATGATAAACCGCGCTTTAATAGAGCAATTTTTAAAGAACCAGTGTACAGCCGAAGAAGCCGCCGCGGTGAGTGATTATTTGCAAAATAACCCGGAAGAGCTGGCAGCGCTGCTGCCGGAACAGGATTGGGAAGCTTTTGAAGCGGGCGAATACCTGCATCCCGTTCATACGGAACAAATGCTGCAAACCATCCGCCGGGAGGTGAGGGAAATACGGGCGCACCGCTACCGAACCCTGGCTGCCGCCGCAATAGTGCTGTTACTGGGTACCGGTTTTATGATGTGGTTATACCAGCATAAAACCTTACCGCCGGCAACAGTCATTGCGCAAAACGGTAAGATACCGGTGACGGATACCATCGTAACAAACACCGGCAATACCCATCAGCACATTGTTTTGCCGGATGGATCGGTAGCCCTGCTGGAAGGGCAAAGCACCCTGCAATGGCGCCCGGGTTTTACACCTGACCAACGGGCGCTGTACCTGAAAGGAGCCGCCACATTTACCGTGATCAAACAAGAGGGACGACCATTTACTGTATATTCTGAACATGTAGCAACAACCGCCCTGGGTACGTCTTTTCGAATTAAAGCGTATGACCGGAGCAAAACCGTGAAGATCCGTTTACTCACGGGAAAAGTAATGGTAAGACCTACAGGAGCTCAAGCTGATAAGAAATTGGTGTACCTGACACGCGGCCAGGAATGTGCTTTTAATAAAAGTCAGCATTCGTTAATGGTGTATAACTATGAGCGTATTGCAGACAGCACCCTGGCCGGACCAATAAAAGGCAACATCATGGAAAACGGCGAAGAGCTCCTGTTCACTAACGTGCCCTTAACAGAAGTGATGAGCCGCTTTGAAGCCGTGTACCACGCTTATATTAACTATTCTGAAAAGCAGCTGAAGAATTATTCCTTTACAGGACAGATCAGCAAGCGCGATTCCTTGCCTCACATTCTTGAAACAATGGCTATATTAAACCGGCTGCAGGTAACGGAAGACAGCAGCGGTTACCACGTTTTTAACCCGGCCTGCAACCGCCCGGATCAGCGATGAGCTGCCGATAATTTAAATGCCGTATAGTCATTGACGGTATATTCATCTTCACAAACAAAAAAATGAATAATCAATAACGAAGTGGTTACGGCCACCGGTTATCAATTATTCATTAATTATTTTCTTGTACGGCTTTAAGATGTCGGTATCTTATTCTATAGGCGCTCTCCCCCGGATAACGCTCAACAGGATTGCTATAATAGCTAAAACCAACAATGCATGAATCAGCGCACCGGCTGAATAAACGAAAAAGCCTAACACCCATCCTATGATAAGAATAAGGGCTATTAGATACAATATGCTTCTCATATGAATAATGTTTGGTTAATTCTTATAGTTAAAAATCTGTGCCAATTCATTGAATCATTGTAAGCCATAATAATTACTGCTAAAACTGCCGCGACAGGGCATTGTATTGTAGAACGGATTCCCCCATGCGTGAAAAAAATACGTCAGGGAAAAGGCTAAAAGCGCCCGGCGCCGGGGTACTTACAGACGCAGCGGCCCAACTGGTCGCATTTTTGAATTAATATTCAGGAGGAGATGTATAGTAACCTATCACATGTTAACGCCTTACCGCGCCGCGGTAAATGATCATATTACAAACATCAAAACATAATGCCATGCAACAGAACGAAAAATTATCAGAAGTACTCAGCGATCTCGTACAGATCAACAACGACCGTATAGAAGGATACCTCAAAGCAAGCGACAAAACAGACGACCCCGACCTGAAAGCCTTGTTTCAACGAATGATAGATGAAAGCCGCACTTATGTATCCCAGCTGAACCAGGAGCTGGCCCGGATGGGAGCTGACGTGGAAACCGGCACCACTGTTTCCGGTAAAATATACCGTGCCTGGATGGATGTAAAAGCAACTTTTGCCGGCAACGACCGCCATGCTGTATTGGCCAGCTGTGAATACGGAGAGGATGCTGCACAACGTGCATATGATGAAGCGCTGCGCTCAGATGATCCGATGCCTTATAGCATAAGGGAGCTGATCGCTAACCAGAAAGGTGCGCTTAAAAGCTCACATGACACTATTAAAACATACCGTGATATGGAGAAAGTAGGCTAACCGCCTGCCTGTTTGTTTTGAAGGATGGCTTATAAAATATAATTGTGCAGTAACATAGGTGCCTGTTCATTTTGTTCAAATTTAACGGGTTTATAGGTTGTTCATTTTGAGCAACTTACATTTGACCTTATATGTTACGTAGCTGCTTATTTTCATAAGCGATATCTTATATGTTTAATGATTAATGGATTTTAGGTTTTCACAATACCCTTCGCTTTCCCGGGCGGAGGGTAGTTTTTTTAGCAATTAGCTATTAGCTGTTGGCAGTCATGCGAGCCGATTGGTTATCAGGGAATGCGAGAAGCTGTGCAGCATTAACTTAAATTACTACCATTTCTCTCGACTGCTAACAGCTAAAAGCTCACTAAGCTCCCATCCCAATCTTTCCATACCGGCTCATAACCCTGCGATTGCAGCATTTGCGCAATGGCCTGCGGGCTGCGCTCATCCGATATTTCGAACTGCTCCAATGATTGAAGATCCGCGGCATAGCCGCCGGGATTGGTTTTAGAACCGGCGCTCATGGTAGTGATACCCAGCTTTATTACATGGTTGCGGAACTGCTCAGATTCGCGGGTAGAGAGGCTTAGCTCCACATCCGGATCCAGCAGGCGGTAGGCGCAGATAAGCTGCACCAGCTCCCGGTCTTTCATTTCTACCTTAGGCGGCAGCCCGCCGGCGCAGGGGCGCAGCCGCGGAAAAGAAATGCTGTAGCGGGTTTGCCAGTAGGTTTTTTCCAGGTACTGCAGGTGCAGGGCCGTAAAAAAACTATCTGTACGCCAGTCTTCCAGCCCAATAAGCACCCCTAATCCCATTTTATGAATGCCTGCGCGGCCCAGGCGGTCGGGGGTTTCCAGCCGGTAGTCGAAGTTTGATTTACGGCCTTTGGGATGATGCAGCTTATAATCCGCCTCATGATAGGTTTCCTGGTACACCAGCACACTTTGCAGGCCCAGAGGAATAAGTGCGGCGTAGTCTTCCTCATCCATAGGCTGCACCTCCATGCTGATATGGGAAAAGTGCGGGCTTATAAGCTGAAGGGCTTCTTTAAAATAATCCACACCTACGGTTTGCCATGCCTCACCGGTAACCAATAGCACATGCTTATACCCCATGGCTTTAATAACCGCTACCTCCTGCATGATCTCTGCTGCACGCAGGGTCTTACGCCGGATCTTATTATCCAGGCTAAAGCCACAGTAGGTGCAAATGTTCTGGCATTCGTTGGATAAGTACAGTGGAATATACAGCTGCATGGTATTACCAAAACGCTGCCGCGTAAGGCGGTGGCTTAGCTGCGCCATTTGTTCCAGGTACGGCAGCGCGGCAGGGGATATAAGGGCCTTAAAATCTTCCAGTGTACGCCGGCCGGCAGCCAGCGCACGTTCCACATCCTGTGCAGTTTTGCTGTAGATGCTTTCTTTGACAGCATCCCAGCTGTGCTGAGCGAAAATATTTTTGAAACTCATTGTAATTAATAATTAAGAATGAATAATTAATAACCGGACCGCCTGTTGTAAAATTGATGCAAGGCGCTGTAATTAATAATCAAGCGACAGGTTGCAAAACTTATGATAGTTGAACGGCTGCAATACGATTATTAATTGTTCATTATTCATTGTCTAAAAAGGCGAGCAGCGGACTGCTGGCGCTGGCCTGCGTATGCTTGCCGGGCAACCCGGCCTCGTACGCCAGGCGGCCTGCAATTACGGCCTGCTTAAAGGCCTGCGCCATACGTACCGGATCTTGCGCTACAGCAATGGCGGTATTTACAAGCACTGCATCTGCACCCATTTCCATGGCTTTGGCGGCGTCGGAAGGACTGCCAATACCGGCATCCACCACCACCGGCACACGGCTTTGCTCAATAATAATTTCCAGGAAATCAAAAGTGCGTAAGCCTTTGTTGCTGCCAATAGGCGCGCCCAAAGGCATTACCGCAGCGGTGCCAACATCCTCCAGCCGTTTGCACAGCACGGGATCGGCATGTATGTAGGGCAATACTATGAATCCCAGCTTTACCAGCTCCTGCGCTGCCTGCAGGGTTTCTATAGGATCGGGCAGCAGGTAGCGGGGATCAGGATGTATTTCCAGCTTGATCCAGTTTGTTTCCAGCGCTTCCCGTGCTAACTGGGCCGCATATACGGCTTCCTTAGCAGTGCGTACACCGGAGGTATTGGGCAGCAGGTGCAGCTGCGGATGGTTAAGGTGCTGCAGCATATCATCTGCCTGGTTATGCATATCAACCCGCTTCAGCGCCACGGTCACCAGCTCAGAGCCGGAGGCCAGCAAGGCCTGCTCCATTACCGGCGCTGCGGAGAATTTTCCCGTACCGGTGAACAGGCGGGATTGAAAAGTGCGGTCAGCAATTATTAAGGGTGCGATCATTTTTAATTTTTTAAAGATGACAAGATGCCTGCTTGTGCTATCGCGAAAATATCTTTCACTACTTCCTTTCTATCCGCGGCATGTGTAATAAGGCCGCTTACTGCTACGCCATGTGCCCCAGCTGCTATTAATGCAGCAATATCTTCCTGCACAATGCCGCCAATAGCTATTACAGGGATGGTAATACCTTGTGCTGCCAGCTGCTGCAGGATATTGGCAATGCCCTCCAAACCCAGTATGGGGCTTAGCTTTTGCTTGGTGGTAGTAAAACGGTAAGGCCCCAGCCCAACATAATCGGCGCCGTCTTTTACATGCTGTAACAGATCGTCGAGGGTATTGGCGGTGCCGCCTATTATCATTCCAGGGCCGGTAATGGCGCGGGCTGCAGCTACCGTCATATCATTTTTTCCCACGTGCACGCCGTGGGCGCCGATGGCTTTGGCTACCTGCGGATAGTCGTTAATAATAAGCGAAGCGTTATATGGCTCACATATTTTTTTTGCAGCCATGGCAATGGGTAATATTGCTTCCGGTGTGCTGTCTTTAATACGCAGCTGGATCCAGTTGCAGCCTGCATCGCAGGCAGCCTGTATGTTAGTAAGATGGTCTGCTGCTGCGGTTTGCTGTGATATGTAATGTAAGGTGCTGATCATAAATTGTGGTATCCTAATAATGAAGGGTGACTGGATAAAAATTTCTCCGTATAAGCTTTGCCGTTAATACAGGCGTCCGGCAGGGAATGGCCCAGTGCCAGCTGCGCTGTAATAGCGGCGGATAATACACAGCCGGAGCCGTGTTTGGCATACACCTGCCGCACAACAGGTGGTAGCAGGTACTCGCTTTCCTGTGTGTACAATACATCCCAGCCCCTGTTTTCCGGGTGGTGGCCGCCTTTCAGCAGCACTGCGCAATGGCGGCTCAGCTGTGCGGCGGCCTCCTGCCCGTTGGCAGCGCCATTGCCTAATACCAGCGCTTCATCATAATTAGGGGTAAGCAGGTACAGGTAAGGCAGCACTTCCTGCCAGGCATGCGCCAGCGCGGCATTATGGAAATCAAAACCGGCAGATGCTTTGAGCACCGGATCCAGGATAATGCGGATGCCGGGGCGCAGCTGATGCAGGCTGCGTACTATTTGCAGCAACGCAGGCACATCTGCCACAATACCTATTTTACACCAGGCGGGCGCAAACTTTTGCAGCAATGGTTTTGCCTGCTCTATAATACGCTCCGCCGGCAGCCAGTTTACCGACAAAAATTCCTGATCCGTTTGTACGGTAAGCGCGGTACAAACGCCCAGCCCATAGGTTTGATGGGCCTCAAAGGTTTTAATGTCTGCCAGCAAACCGGCGCCCGCACTGGGGTCCAGCCCGGCCAGGCTCATAACATAGGGTCGTTCCATATGCTTTTAATAAGTTGTAATTGTTGTACGGCTGTTGCAGGTGTTTGCCAGATGGCGCCTAACAGGGCCAGGCCATCAAACCCCATTTGTTTTGCCTGTGCAGCATTGGTACTATCTACACCGCCCAGCGCCAGCACTTTTGCCTTGCAGCCATTTTTCTGCAGCTTAAAGCCGTGCGGTATTTGTGCTTTATAACCTGGTTTTGAAATGCTGTCAAACACAGGGCTTAACAACAAATAATCCCACGAGTTAGCTGCTAACGGTAATGCTGCTACGTTGTGCATGCCGGTGCTGGTGCGGCAACCCTGGCGGCGGTAGTCTGCTATCAGCTGCGCATCCGTTTGTTCCTGCTGCTGCCCGCTTAAATGCACACCCATCAACCCAAAACGCTGGTATAGCTCCCAATACCCTGCTATCATTATTTTAGGATAGCAGGCCGGATCGGTTTGTTCCAGCGCCTGCGCATAAGCCTCCATCGTCCACTGCGGCTTGCGCAGCAGAATAAGATCTGCGCCTGCGTGCAGCAGCTGTTGCCAGAGCTGCGTTTCGCCTGAAACCTGTTCCGGGTAGGTGATGATGAGGAGCATTGTGTGTATTTATGTGGGGCTGACTAGTCAGCCCCACGTTACCGTTTTATAAATAAATTTCTCCGCCCTGTACTTTAAACGCCTCCGCCTGAGCGCTCATGCCGGCTTCCAGCGCCGCTTCTTCTTCCACACCCTGCGTGGCTGCAAACTCCCGTACTTCCTGCGTAATTTTCATAGAGCAGAAATGCGGGCCGCACATAGAGCAGAAGTGCGCTACTTTAGCGCCATCAGCCGGCAGGGTTTCATCATGGTAAGACTTAGCGGTTTCCGGATCCAGGGAAAGGTTAAACTGATCTTCCCAGCGGAACTCGAAGCGGGCCTTGCTCAGGGCATTGTCCCGGTGTTGCGCGCCGGGGTGGCCTTTGGCCAGATCTGCTGCATGGGCGGCTATTTTATAGGTGATAACGCCCTGCCTTACATCTTCCTTATTGGGTAAGCCCAGATGTTCTTTGGGTGTTACATAACAGAGCATGGCGGTACCAAACCAGCCGATCATAGCGGCGCCAATGGCCGATGTAATATGATCATACCCCGGTGCAATATCTGTAGTTAATGGGCCCAGCGTATAAAAGGGCGCTTCATCGCAGTGCTGCAGCTGTTTTTCCATATTCACTTTTATGAGCTGCATGGGTACATGGCCGGGGCCTTCTATCATTACCTGCACATCGTGCTTCCAGGCTTGTTTGGTAAGCTGGCCAAGGGTTTCCAGCTCGCCAAACTGCGCGGCGTCATTGGCATCTGCAATGCTGCCGGGGCGCAGGCCGTCACCCAGTGAAAAGGCTACGTCATAGGCTTTCATGATATCGCAGATCTCTTCAAAATGGGTGTACAGGAAATTCTCCTTATGGTGGGCCAGGCACCACTTGGCCATAATGGAACCGCCGCGGGATACAATGCCGGTAGTACGTTTAGCCGTGAGCGGTACATACCGCAGCAGCACGCCGGCATGAATGGTAAAGTAGTCTACCCCTTGCTCTGCCTGTTCTATCAGCGTATCCCGGAAAATATCCCAGGTAAGCTCTTCGGCCTTGCCGTTTACTTTTTCCAGCGCCTGGTATATAGGCACAGTGCCAATGGGTACGGGCGAGTTGCGGATGATCCACTCCCGTGTTTCATGAATATGTTTGCCGGTGCTGAGGTCCATAATAGTATCGGCGCCCCAGCGGCAGGCCCATACTGCTTTTTCCACTTCTTCCTCGATGCTGGAGGTAACGGCGGAGTTGCCGATATTGGCATTGATCTTTACCAGGAAGTTGCGGCCAATGATCATAGGCTCACTTTCCGGGTGGTTAATGTTGGATGGAATAATGGCGCGGCCGGCAGCTACCTCCTGCCGTACAAATTCCGGTGTAATGAATTGTACCGGTGTATTAGCGCCAAAGGAATGGCCTTTGTGCTGCTGCCACAGGGCGTTATTTTCTTTGAACAGCTGCTCTGCACACTGGTTTTCACGGATGGCGATGTACTCCATTTCCGGGGTAATAATGCCCTGCCGCGCGTAGTGCATTTGCGATACATTACGGCCGGCCTTAGCGCGCAGCGGTATTTGGAGATGCGTAAAACGCAGGGAATCCAGGCCGCTGTCTGCCAGTCTTTCACGGCCGTAGGCAGAGGTAAGTCCTGCTAAAGGTTCCGTATCATTGCGGCCTTCTATCCAGGGCTGCCGCAGGCGGGGCAGGCCTTCGCGCACATCAATATTAACTGCCGGATCGGTGAACGGGCCGCTGGTATCATACACCACTACCGGTGCATTGGGAACGGAGGCGCCGTTCTTCCCATTAAGCCGTGTAGGCGTTAAGGTTATTTCACGCATGGCCACCCGGATATTATGCAGCTGGCCGGGAATATAAATTTTGCTGGAAGCCGGAAAGGGTGCACGGCTGATGGAGTGCTGGGACATGGATTAGAATTAATAATTAAGAATTAATAATGAATGCGGAACGCAGAACGCTGAATGCTTAACGCAGGGTACTGCGCACCGGTGATTGAATGCCGGATGCTTAACGCTTGACGCCGGAGGCCGAAGGCTACGGCTAAATGCAGCGGAGCCATAAGCGCCACTGAGCACCATAAATGGCGATGAATAATTAACCGGGCATGGATAACCAGCACGGAAATATTCATGATCCATTTACAGCAGGGATCATTACAAACAGGCAATTACAAATAACAGGGATCAATAGCGCTCATATATTCGCTCCAATCAATTATGCGCTTTCATAATCACTTTCAATGGTGCTTATGAGCGCTTCGTAATTCGTAATTAGCTAATTCGTAATTCCCTCATGGCCCTATCCTCCTTGTGTGGCGCGGATGATCATCACCTTATCCTGCGATTGCAGGAGCTGCTGTTCCCAGTGGATCTTGGGAATAACCTGGTTGTTAATGGCAATGGCAATGCCTTTTGCGGATGGTAGTTGAATAAACTGTAAGAGGGCAGCCACTGTGGTTTCCGGCTGCACCGCATAAAGTTTATTGTTCACAAGTACTTCCATGTGTTTACAGGAGTTTAAAATGAAACAATAAACTTTAAGGATGTGAATTAAAGAGAGAGTTCAGTACTTTTCCCTCCGGCAGTATGAGCTGCGTCAGGTACTGAGGGTATCATCTCAGCTTCCCGGTTTGCACCGGGAAACACCCCTAAAGTGAAGCATAAAGATAATGAGAATTACGAATTTTCAATGGGCTGTATTTAGGCAAGCGGCGTTTCCGGTATGCAGTACGCTGCGTTCGGCGTTCCACATTCAGCTTTCCGCATTCATTCCGGATTAATTCGTAATTTGGAAGCTTATGATCAAACAACGCCTGTCATTATTGGTTTTGTTAGCTGGCCTAATGGCCTGCCGGCAACAGGCGCCTGCCTCAAAAGCAGAACTGGAGGAAGATAGCAGCCTGCTGGAAGTTACCGACAGTGTTCCTGCTGCCGCCGACACGGCCCTTGTTACTGCAGATACTATCAGCTACAGCCCGGATCAGCTGATCGGTAAATGGCTGCAGCCGGTACCCGGCCTGGATAAACAAAAGCAGGGCTTTGATCTGCGTAAAGACAGCGTAGCCCGCTCCCTGAATATGTATACCCTGGTATACGAAAAATGGGCACTGGTAAAAGATACCCTGCTGCTTTGGAACCATACCGAAGGTGTGGAAAAACAAGATTCCGCCGCCACCATAGATACCGTACTCATTAAAGAATTAACAGACTCAACGCTGGTACTGTTTCCCGTAAAAGCCGCCGAAGGCTATCTGGAAAAATATGAGAAAGAGGCAGTGACGAAAGTAAAAAGTAAAAAAAGTAAAAGGTAAAAATGCGGGGTGGTTTCCGGTTTTTTTGAAGCAGATGTTTTCCTGCCCCGGCGCTATGAATAAACATAATTTTCCGGATTCTTAAAATCGGCATTTCAGCAATATTATTCTACGATCGTTCAAACCCTTATCCACAGCCGTATAGGGCTGCCTGTTAGCCGTTGTGTTACAGATCCGCACCCTCCCATAAATTCCCGATACGATTAACGGCCAAACCTGCCAGCTGATAATTTTGCCATCATCAACACCCATTTACGCACCGCAAGCGCGGGACTGCTTGTGGAAGCACTATTGCCTATTCCTTTGAATGAATATGCGAACGAATTATAGTCACAGGCATAAACAGCGGCGCAGCCCGCCGCCGGGAAATAGTGCTGTAAATGCCATCAACATTGACATTAAACCGATTTTATGACCACCCAGGCAGGAAAAATTACAAAGAAGAAAACCAGCAACCGTTCATTATTCTACCGCATAGCAGCCTGGCTGCATTTGTGGTTAGGGCTGGCATCGGGCATTATTGTAATAATTGTTTGCTTAACCGGCTGCATTTGGGTGTTCAATGATGAGATCACCGGTATGCTGGAACCGGCATCTAGGGTACCTTTCCAGCAGGGGAAGGCTGTTATTATGCCTTCGCAGATTATGCAAACAGCTGCAAAGGACTACCCGGGCAAGCGGGTGAGCTATGCTATTTACCGCAAGGGTAAAGCCATAGAAGCTACTGTGGGTGAAAGGGCAGGCGGTTCTGCATTACGCATAGATCCGTATACCGGCGTCCTTATCAGCAAAACAGACCGTAAACCCGGCGAGGTGGGCTTTTTCCGCTGGATCCTGAATGGGCACCGTTTTCTGTGGATGCCCCTCAAAATAGGCCGGCCCATTGTAAACTATGCCACCCTGGTTTGTGTGATCACCCTGATCAGCGGCCTGGTATTATGGTGGCCTAAGAAGTGGAATAGATCAACCCGCGAAAGAAGCTTTAAGATCAAATGGGGCGCCGGCACCAAACGTATCAACTACGACCTGCATAATGTGCTGGGTTTTTATGCCTTACTGTTCCTGCTGGCCATAGGTATAACCGGCATGGTATACGGGTTAAAATGGTGGAGCCAGAGCCTTTACTGGGTAACCACCGGCGGCAAAGCCTTGCCGGAGTATGTGGAGCTAAGATCAGATTCCCTGCAGGCCCATAAACATTTTACGCCACAGCAGGCGGCCGACCTGGCCTTTCAGAAAGTGGCCGCGCAAAACCCGGAGGCCGATGGTTTTTACATGAGCTTCCCGGATACGGCCAAACAGCGCTCCACCATCCTGGTAATAGCCTACCCCGATAAGCGCCGGTTCTACAACCTGAAGCGGTATACGTTTGACCAGCATACCTTACAGGAGCTGAAAGGAAGCGAGCTGTATGACACAGCGTTTAAAGGAGCGGCTTTTGGCACACAGCTGCGCCGTATGAACTACGATATTCATATAGGGGCCGTACTGGGGCTGCCGGGGAAATTTATGGCCTTTTTTGCCAGCCTGATAGGGGCTACATTGCCGGTGACCGGCTTTATAGTATGGTGGGGTAAAAAGAAAAAGAAGCCGGCTGCCAGGAAAACCGCAAAAGGCAGTATAACCAATCCGCAACCAGTGATCAGCTAACAAACAAACCGCTGTTAAAAACAAAAAGTAAAAACGCACTCACTGTAACGAACGTTACCACATGAGCGGTTTTTACCTTTTACCGTTTAAAACTTTTATTTAACCACGGATCATCCTACGGACAAGCCGATAACCAAAGATACTACGGCCATGAAAAGACCAGCAGTAGCCAGTTGCATATCGTCAGTGTTCTTACGGGACATCCATAAAGAAATAACGCCTATTACAGTGGCAATGCCACCTAGTGTTACGGCGGTACCGGGGGCCTTGGTCAGGAATGAAATAAGGGCGGCAATTACGCCAGCTGCCAGGCCTATGAAACCGGCAATTTTTGTTGTTGCGATGTGATGTTGCTGTGCCATATCACTTTTGATTAGATTATAGAAATATAAAAAATAAAAACTCTCACTATGAATTAACGGGCTTCTCTACAAACCCGTCCGGCCGCTCCCAGGGGGCTTTCAGCAGGGGACCTATCTCCTGGTACTTTGGCTCCTGGTACTCATCTAACCCGTATTTCAGCTGCAGCGTATCCGGTACCGTTACAAAGGTGCCGCAGATACGGTCCCAGATGGAAAAGATATTCGCGTAATTGGAATCCGTTTCCGGCTGGTACCGGCTGTGATGCACCTTGTGCATGTCCGGCGATACAATGATCCAACTCAACCCCTTATCCAGCCAGTGCGGCAGGTGTATATTAGCGTGGTTGAACTGCGCCATCAGCGCCGACAGGCTCTGGTACAACATCACCATCCAGATGGGAATACCCATGATAATGATGGTGGCTACCAGCGCTGCCACCCTGAACACACTTTCCACCGGGTGGTGCCGCAGGGCGGTGGTAACATCTATAGACGTATCTATATGATGGATCTTATGAAAGTGCCACATCCAGGCCACCTTGTGCTGTACCAGGTGTATCAGGTAAGCGCCCATAAAATCCAGCATCAGCAGCGCCAGTATAGTATGCAGCCATAACGGAACGCCGATCCAGTATAATAAACCAAATTGCGCGTGGCTGGTCCATTCGGAAGACTTTACCACTGCAAAGGCAAACCCCAGGTTAATGATGGCCGTAGTGAGGGTAAAGAACAGGTTAGTACCTGCATGTCTGTAACGGTTATACTTTAACACAAACCGTGGAATGAATCCTTCCATTAACCACAGCAGCAACAATCCAATAACAAGTAAACCCGTCCTGTAAGACGATGGGATGTGTTCAAAAAAAGTCTCCATGAGAGCCTGTATTCAGTTTTCGCAGAATAAATTAACAAACGTAAACGTGGTTCAAATGCTATGCTTTAAGCGGGGAATACAGTAAAAATACGGCAACCCGCTCATAGGCATGGTATATGGTATTTTTACGTTGTTAGTTACTATCCAAAAATGAAACTGTCCTTTTTGAATCTTTTTCCAATGTTAAATTACGACTTTTCCGGGGAATTATTTCGCCTCAAATGCACTGTGGACAAAGAAAAAGGCAACCTCCATGGAAGAGATTGCCTTATATATAATTTAATAATGAAGAGTGAATAATTAATAATATTATTTCGTGCTAATACGGGCCGGGAGCGGCTTTAGGCCTCTTCTATATTCATTTTTTTTATCAATTGTTCAGCATCAGCGGCATTACCAGCATCAGCAGGTCTTCGTTCTCCCCTTTATCAGAAGGTTTCAGGATGCCGGCTTTGGTGGGGGTAGAGAGCTCAATGCTGATCTCATCCCCTTCGGCCGCATTCAGCATCTCGATCAGGAACTTGGCGTTAAAAGCGATCTGCATATCATCACCGGTATACTGGCAGCTCATACGCTCGTTACCTTCAAAAGAGAAGTCCACATCCTGGGCGGAGAGCTGCAGCTCGCTGCCGCTAATGTTCAGCGCTACCTGATTGGTGCTTTTATTGGAGAACACGCTTACACGTTTTAAGGCGTTCTGGAAATCGGTCTTTGTCATGGTAAGCCGGTAAGGGTTATCCTTCGGAATAACTACCTTATAATCCGGGAAACGGGCATCTATCAGGCGGCAGATCATCTGTGCGCCATCGTGCGATACAAAGAAGTGGTTCTGGCTGTAAGAGATCTTTACTTCGCTTTCGTTATCGGGTAAAGCAGATTTCAGAAGGTTCAGCGGCTTTTTGGGCACAATGAAATTATCTGCCTGGGGGCAGTTCGCATCTGTTCTTACATATTTTACCAGGCGGTGCGCATCGGTAGCAACAAAGGTGAGGCTTTTGTTAGCCAGCTCAAAGTACACGCCGGTCATGGCCGGGCGCAGATCGTCATTACTTACTGCAAACAGCGTTTTGTTGATGGCAGTAACCAGGGCAGAGGATACCAGGGTAAAAGAAGTGGTATCATCGGCAGTAGGCTCCTTGGGGAAGTTCTCGGGATTTTCGCCCATTACTTTATACTTACCGTTATCGGAGGTGATCTCTACTGCGTAGGTATTCATATCTACATTAAAGGTGAGCGGCTGATCCGGCAGGTTCTTTAATGAATCCATTAATATTTTAGCAGGGATGCAAATGCGGCCATTCTCCTTAGCTTCTACCTCCAGCTTTACCTTCATTACAGTTTCCAGGTCGGTTGCCACCACTGTTAGTTCGTTCTTGTCAATCAGAAAAAGAAAATCTTCCAATATTGGCAATACCGTATTGGAGTTAATCACCCCACTGATCTGTTGTAATTGCTTTAACAAAGTAGAGGAAGAAACAATAAATTTCATCGGTTAATGTTTGATTTTTTTATTGGTCTGATGGAACCTTGCGTTCATGCCCGGTTGCACATGGTAAATTTCGAATGTGAACAAAGATAGAAAGTTTTAGTATTCCCCCTAATTTACCTTTTTATCTTTTTACCCCATCGGTTTCAAAGAGTTGTGCTTTGCTTAATATTAAACAGGAAGTACGTATTTTGCCCTCTTTATTAAATAAAACCGCGTTCAATTGCCATTCTATTAAATAATATAAAAAGAATTAGCAGGTTCTTTTCAATTGTTTACAGATCGGTTACCTTTGGCGCGCTAAAAAAAATTAATCACCATAATTAAAAACACGGGAATTATGAAACTATCTCATTTAGCCGAAACATTGATTGGTTCTGAAATTATTAAGCTGGCCGGTGAGATAAAGGAGAAGCAGGCGAAGGGCGAGAAGATCTACAACTTTACCATCGGCGACTTTGATCCCAAGGTATTCCCTATTCCCGTTGAGTTTGAGCAGGAGATCATTAATGCGTACAAGGAACATTATACGAATTATCCTCCTGCAGATGGTATTGCTGAACTGAGAAAAGCAGTGGGCGATTTTATTGCTGAAAGAGAAGGGCTCACTTATGATCCTGCCAAAGAGATCGTGATCTCCTGCGGCGGCCGCCCGATCATATATGCTACTTACCGTACGATTGTAGACCGTGGCGAAAAGATCATTTACGCTACGCCTTCCTGGAACAACAATCACTACACCCACTTCCTGGAAGCGGAGCATGTGGTGCTGGAAACTACAGCGGAAAATAACTTTATGCCTACTGCAGCGGAGCTGAAGCCCCTGCTGAAAGGCGCCACCCTGCTGGCACTGTGCTCACCGCAGAACCCCACCGGTACTGCCTTTGGCAAACAGCAGCTGGAAGAGATCTGCGACCTGGTGGTAGCAGAGAACAAAAGCCGCAGCGCTGATGAAAAGCCCCTGTACGTAATGTTTGACCAGATGTACTGGGTGCTTACATTCGGACAAACGGAGCACTACAACCCAGTATCCCTGCGCCCGGAAATGAAGGACTACACCATTTTCATTGATGGTATGAGTAAAGCCTTTGCCGCTACCGGTGTGCGTGTTGGCTGGGCCTTAGGACCTGCGCATGTAATTGGTAAAATGAAATCCATTCTTTCCCACGTAGGGGCCTGGAGCCCGATGGCAGAACAGAAGGCTGCCGCTAAATACCTGGGTCAGAAAGAAGCTGTAAATAAATACCTGCAGCACTTTAAAGGTGAAGTAGAAGAAAGACTGGTAAAGATCTATGAAGGTTTTGCCGCGCTGAAGAAAGCCGGCCACCCGGTGGATTGTATTGCGCCGCAGGCTGCCATTTATCTTACCATACGCCTGGACCTGAAGGGTAAGAAGAAGGCTGATGGCACCGTACTGGCCGACCAGGCAGCCGTTACCTCTTACATACTGGACGAGGCTAAGCTGGCAGTAGTGCCGTTCTATGCATTCGGCTCTTCCAGGGATTCCTCCTGGTACCGCCTGAGCGTGGGTACCTGCGTAAAAGAAGAGATACCGGCTATGCTGCAGCAGCTGAAAATAGCGCTGGAAAAGCTGAAATAATATTTCCCGGCTAACCGGAAAGGAGCCCTTGCTTCATATGCGTTAGCTTACTATAAGAAAAGGCGGTCTGTAAAGGCCGCCTTTTTTATTGCTGTTTAATACCTGTTCTATTCGGGTGCAACTGGTATGCTTCCCTCCTAAAAAGGCTTCGTATTCCGTATGCAACCCTAGTGACACTCTACCCCCCTACATAAAACCCTACATCTTTTCCCACCCTCACTTCATAAACCTTCCCTGCTTCTTACCTCTTATCCTCTGCTTTTATCTATTCCTTCCCTTCATCTGTTTCAACAACCATTTGTCACGATACTGTTTTATTGGTCAACTCTACTTACTAATTAAAGGAATTACCCGTATTTTTGACCCGAAAACGGAAATAGTCGAAAATTAGAAAGAAAGGATAAAAAGGCAGGATCTGCTAAAACAACAGGCATTCAATTCTAAAGACGAAACGTATGACCTTGCAGGAACGGATATTGGAAACGGCGCTTCGGTTATTCAGGACCTACGGTATCAAAAGTGTAACCATGTTTGATATTGCCAAGGAGTGCGGCGTTTCCAAAAAAACAGTGTATGAGCATTTTGCGGATAAGGAAGCACTGGTAAAAAGTGGTGTGCAAACGGTGCTGGATGGCTTGCAGCAGCAGCTGGACCATGGCCGGCGGCAGGCAGAGAATGCAATTGCAGAACAGCTGCAAACTGCGCACATACTGGAAGTGCTGGCCCGTACCATGAACCCGGTAATGATGCACGAGGTACGTAAATACCACCCGGAAGTAGGGCAGGCGGTAGAAGATTTCAGAAGGGATAATGTATTACAGGGCATTCGTGAGAACCTGGAAAGGGGCATAGAGGAAGGCCTGTACCATCCCTACCTGAAGCTGGACATTATGGCCCGTATGCGGCAGCTGCAGCTGGATGCTGCTTTTGACCAGGCCCAGTATCCTCCCGAACAATTTGATATGCACCAGGTGATGCAGGAAATCACCTTTAACTATATTATGGGTATTGCTACCCCTGAAGGGCGCAAGCTGGCCGGCCGGTACCTGGTAACGGCATCCGCCCCGTCTTTCAGCTTAGAGTAATTAACAGTTACTAACAGTGTAACAGTTGTAGGTTTAGGTAAATGGCCGGAATAATCATATCCCGGCTTTCCTTTTTATAGAAGTTAAGATCATTGCCCGGCCCTGGCCCGGATCTCAGCAAAGGAATATTCCTTTATAATGTGGCCGTTCTCAAAAACGGTTTCCAGCTGATCGGCCAGGGCAGGCGCCTCCTGCAGCGTTAAGGTGCGGTACTCCCCATTCTCCTTTACCAGCTTTAAACGGCCGGCTTTGGAATGTTTAAAGGAAGTGCGCAGCTGCCCTTCTGCATCCAGCTCCACGGGGTTCTTTTGTACATCAATATCTTTTCCGTTCACCATAGCATAGGAGCATTTAAGGGCAAACTCCTGCGTATCGCGGTTTACGCGCTGCAGCAAAGCCCCGCCCATGCCCAGGGCCAGGTTCTCTGCACTAATGCCGGCCTGCTGCAGGGCCGCATAAATATTACCGATGGAAGAAAGGCTAATGCCATCGCCCTGTATTACACGTACCTGCGGGGGCAATACCTTATAGCCTTTTTCATTGGTGGTGAAGCCGAATTGCTTGAAAAGGATCTCAAATACCTGCAGCAGCGTACGCACCGGGTCGCCGCTATCCGGGCGGATTACCAGGGTACCCTCCCGCTGCAGCACCTGCTGCTTCAGATCCTGGCCCCAATACTGCTCACAGGCGCGGAAAATATTGTAGGAATCCGATACACAAGCTATTACCCCGGTAGGGAACGTATCCAGCACATGTTTAAAAATAGCTTCTTCCCCTTTTTCACCCAGCAGGGTTACTATAGAGTGTTCCGTGGCGGGGATGGAAATGCCCGGGGCCTGCTGCGCGCCGTAATACCGTTTGGCAAAAATGGAAGCCGGCAGCGTGTCGCTCCCGGAAAAGTTCACCAGGTGGGCGCTGCCGCCCAGGCCTGCACTTTCAACAGAGCTGGCGCCCCGGAAGCCAAAATCATTCAGCACCAGGTCTATGCCTGCAAAGGAGGCAGCGCTGGCCGTGGCGTTATAATACTGTTTTACGATCTGTTTTATTTCCCGGGAAAGGGTGGCCACCGTGCAGGGATACCATACCTGCATCAGCAGGGTTTCCAGGAAGTTGGTAAGCCAAAAGCAGGCAGGGTCTGTATTCTCAATGGTCATCAGCACATTGCGCACCGGCACCACCGTGCCTTCCGGCACCGCCCTGATACGCACAGGTAGGTGCCCGCCATGGGTATGTACTATGTATTCAAACCGGCGGCGGTCAAACACATCATCCCGGCCAAATACTTCCTGCAGCAGGGCCTCTGCCTCATTGATCTTTTCTTTGGTGAACACAATGCCCTGCAGGTAAGTTTTCAGGTAATACTGCAAGCCGTAGAACACCGTGTTATCAAACTTGCCGCCCCTGCTTTCCAGGTAAGAGTAAATATACTCCGTACCCGGCAGGTACAGCTTATGATGTGAGTATTTATAGGCGTCTGCCAGCAGGATGAGGTTCTCGGGCATAATTATGATGTATGAGGTCTGAAGTAAGAGGATCGCAGCGAATGATCGTGCTGCTTACTTCTATTTCGTTTTAATGTATTCATCGATCTGTTCCGTCCCTTTATGCAAATTAACAAACAGCGGGTTCTTTTGCGGATCAAATACAATGAGGGTCTGCGCCTCCCAGGCGTCCTGTGGCACGGGCAATTCAATAATTACTTCCTGCCCGTTGCTGCGCCTGAAAAGCAGGCTGTCCTTAGCGGCTACGTGGCGGGTGAACTGGTGCTGTTCCAGGTAGCTGATCAGCTCCTGCTGTTTTTGCTGTGCAGCGGCAGCGGTGGTGTCGCCTGCAGCCGGTTTTACCTGGCGCAGCACATATACTTTTTGCGTGATCAGGTCATAGCTATCTGTGTTCTGCTCATTACGGCCGCCGCTGTTACAGGCTGCCAGCAGCAGAATGGACAATAAGAAATATCGCATGGTTTAGAACTGTATTTTAAATTGCTGTTGCTTGTTACCCCGTTTAACGACCACGGTAGTGGTATCCCCTTTTTTGAACGTACCCAGCGCCTGCATATAGGCCTCCAGGTTAGTAATGTTTTGCCTGCCCAGCTGCACGATCACATCCCCCGCCAGCAGCCCTGCTTTTTGTGCGGGCCTGTTGTCCGACACTCCATCCACCCGTACGCCGCCGTTATTATACGTATAATCCGGCATAATACCCAGCGTTACCGAAAAACGGGCAGTGCTCATCTGCGGCTCTTTGGTGGGGGTAAAGGCCAGCTTCTCCTGCTTTTCTGTTCTTTCAATTACCTGGTAAATATATTTTATAACGGTAAGCTCCCCGTTGTAATTGATCTTATCTGCATCATCCGTAGGCTTGTGATAGTCGGCATGCGAGCCGGTAAAAAAGAATAATACCGGTACTTTGGCGCGGTAAAAAGAGGTATGGTCCGAGGGGCCTACACCGCTGGAATCATAGGTAAGCTTCATGCCCTCTGCCGGCACCTGCTGCAGCAGCGGGCCCCAGGCCGGTGAGGTGCCTACCCCGCCTATCTGCAAACCTTTGGCCGCATCCAGGCGGCCTAACATATCCATGTTGATCATGTAGTTCACCTGCTCCATGGGTACGGGCGTATGGCTGGTAAAATACTTGGAGCCGAACAGCCCCAGCTCTTCACCTGAAAAGGCAACCAGCATGAAGTTATTGCTTTTAAATCGGCCGCTTTTCAGCAGGCGGCCCAGCTCCAGCAGGGCGGCTGTGCCGCTGGCATTATCATCGGCCCCGTTATGAATGGCCTTTTCGCCGGTGCTCAGGGAATTATGATCCTCCCCGTAGCCCAGGTGGTCAAAGTGTGCGCCTATTACAATTGTTTTAAGCGCATCATTATCAATATAGCCGATCACGTTAGTGCCGGTACGTTTGGTTTGTTTAAAAGCTACCTGCAGGCTTATCTGGAAACCGTCGGCTTCATCGCTTTTCAGCTTTTTGCTGATGGCGTCATTCACCCACAGCGCGGGTATAGTTAGCTTTTTGGCATTTTCATCCAGCCATTGCTGTGCCGTTGCCAGGTTATCTTTGGAATTAAAGAAAATAACGCCGTTAGCGCCGTTCTTAGCAGCTTCCAGGGCCTTTTTGCGATATTCCTCCAGCGGGGAGGCGTGCGGGTTCAGCTCCAGGTCCTGCACATCTATAAGCCATATATTATCCGGTTCCTTTACCTGGGGCAGCACATCGCCCTTAGCGGTTTTTTCCGCACTAAAAGGCAAGGGCACAAACTGCTCTCCGGCGGTAAAGTTTTCTTTATTAATGATAAGCCGGGTGCTGCCGGCAACTTCCCGGCCCTCCCGCACAATAAAGGTTTGCAGGTAGCCGCTGTCGCCTTTGGGTATTAAACCCTCCGCTTTCATTTGGCCGGCAATATAAGTGGCGGCTAATTGTTCACCGGGGGTGCCGGTTCTGCGGCCTTCCAGCTGGTCGCTGGCCAGGTAGCTCACATGTGCCTGTAAATTGCCCAGGGTTTTCCGGTCGGCTTTCTTCTGGGCCTGTGATGATATGGTGGCCAGTAAGGATAAAGAGAGAAACCAGGTAGTTCGTTTCACAGTTAAAAGGATTTACTTTTTCAGACTTACGATATTTTGTATTGCTGAAGATTTTACCACTGACCAGAACAGATCCAATTACGAATTATTCAATTACCAATTGAATGCCGCGATTGAATACTGTTTATTAAACGTAGCATATGCTATAATTTTTATATGGGATGATAAAAAGGGACTTTAAGATTGAAGTAATCCCGGAGATTACAAGTGCAATAAATAAAAGTTTATATCAAAGTCCAAAAGTTGAACCACTTCACTACGAACTACTTAATTATTCGCATTTCGTAATTCGTAATTGAATAATTCGTAATTCACAGAAATTGCAATTATTACACCAAATTTGGATTTTCAACCTATTTTTGCCGCGTTAAAAACCAATCATACCCAAACAACCAACAAGATGTCTGAGATCAAAAACACGCCTTTTACCCCAAAACATGTGGCGCTGGGGGCCAAAATGGTTCCTTTTGCAGGTTATAACATGCCGGTTTCCTATACCGGTATTAATGATGAGCACCAGGCCGTACGCACCAATGCCGGTGTGTTTGATGTAAGCCACATGGGCGAGTTTATGTTAAAAGGCGCCGATGCGCTGGACCTTATTCAACGGGTTACCAGCAACGATGCTTCCAAATTAACCGCAGGCAAAGCCCAGTACAGCTGTTTACCGAATGCAGAAGGAGGGATTGTAGACGACCTGCTGGTATATTGCATAGAAGAAAATAAAGTGTACATGCTGGTGGTAAATGCCAGCAACATTGAAAAAGACTGGAACTGGATCAGCCAGCACAATACCAAAGGGGTGGAAATGCACAACATTTCTGATAAAACCTGCCTGCTGGCCATACAGGGCCCCAATGCCACCGGCATGCTGCAGCCGCTCACAGATATTGATATTATAAACCTGAAATATTACACTTTTGCCAAAGGCACCTTTGCCGGGGTACCCAATGTGCTGATAAGCGCTACAGGTTATACCGGCGCAGGCGGCATTGAGATCTATTTTGAAGATAAGGACGGCGCTGCTGAAAAAATATGGGACGCCCTTTTTGCCACCGGCGGTCCTAAGGGATTGAAACCGATAGGCTTAGGCGCCCGCGATACCCTGCGCCTGGAAATGGGTTTTTGCCTGTACGGCAATGATATTGATGACCGTACCTCCCCGCTGGAGGCCGGCCTGGGCTGGATCACCAAGTTCACCAAGGACTTTACCGCCCGTGACATTATTGAAAAAACAAAAGCCGCCGGGGTTACACAAAAGCTGGTAGGCTTTGAAATGATAGACAAGGGCATTCCCCGTCATGATTACGAGATCAGGAATGCAGCAGGCGAAGTAATAGGCCGGGTAACCTCCGGTACACAATCACCCTCCCTGCAAAAGGCTATTGGGCTGGGATATGTAAAAACACCTTACGCAGCGCTTGGAAGCGAGATCTTTATTGCCGTGCGCGACAAACAGCTCAAAGCCAAAGTGGTAAAGGTGCCGTTTTTGGGGTAGGCAACAATTAGCAGTTGGCATTGAGCGTTTAGCTTTTGATAAAAGATTGAAAAATGTGCCTGCGGGCCATTATCTTAGCTGAAGCCACGGGGTTTTGACAGCTGAGCGCTAAACGTTTTCACACCATATCATTCTATGCCTACTATTCATCAGACCACAGTTATTTATGCTCCTATGGAACGGGTTTTTGACCTGAGCCGGAGTATTACCCTGCACAAACGCAGCATGGCCCATTTACAGGAAGAGGCCATTAAAGGCCGCCTGAACGGGTTAATAGAAAATAATGAAACAGTGACCTGGCGTGCACGCCATTTGGGTAAGAACCGGGTGCTTACCACCCGGGTTACCGGCATGCGCAGCCCGGAATATTTTTGTGATGAAATGGAACAGGGCGATTTTAAGTACATGCGCCATGAGCACCATTTTAAAGCAATTGAAAATGCTACGGTGGCTATAGATATCATGGATTTTGAAGTGCCTTATGGAAAGCTGGGGCAGCTGTTCACCAGATTTTATCTTAAAAAATATATGAGCCGCCTGTTACAGCAGCGTAACCGCGTAATAAAAGACTATGCGGAAACGGAGAAGTGGCGGGTGATCCTGGATTAATTAATAATGAATAATTAAGAATTAATGATCGTGGGAAGTGTAGTGCGGTGCGATTATTAATTCCTTTAAAAAAGTGGAAATGACTGAATCGAATGGCCGTCCCTCGTTAGAAGTGTGCCTGTCGCCGGCCTTATTACATTTGTATGATGTGAAGAACAGTATTGTTGTGATCATTGATGTGTTAAGGGCTACCTCTACTATCTGTACAGCATTATATAACGGCGCTGCCAAAATAATACCGGTAGCCTCTGTAGAAGAATGTGTGAACATTGGCCGTCAGCTGGGCGCCATTACTGCCGGTGAGCGGGATGGTAAAATTGCCGAAGGACTGGCTTATGGAAACTCCCCCTTTGAATACCCGCGTGATTTTATAGAAGGTAAGATCCTGGTGTTAACCACCACCAATGGCACCAAGCTGCTGCACATGGCAAAGGATGCTATCCAGATCATTACCGGATCTTTTCCGAACCTTTCTGCGGTATGTGATTACCTGGTAGCCCAGGGTAAAAATGTGATCCTGGGCTGTGCTGCCTGGAAAGACCGTGTAAATATGGAAGATACCCTGTTTGCCGGGGCTGTGGTGCACCGCATTAAGCAGCATTTTAACGTGAACTGCGATTCTGCCGTGGCGGCGGAAACCCTGTATAACACTGCGAAAGACGATATTTTCGGCTTCATGCGCCAGGCCTCCCATTTCCAGCGCCTGTCACGCTACGGGCTGGAAAAAGACATCCGCTACTGCCTTACTCCGGATGGCGCTAATGTGCTGCCGCTACTGAATGATGGAGAGCTGGTGGTGGGGTAATCAGTAATTTCGTAATTGAACAATTCGTAATTAACCATGTACTCCATCTGTTCCACTTGTGGTATTCAATACGAAGGTACGCCGGCGCATTGCCCGGTATGTGAAGATGACCGCCAGTATGTAAATGCCGGCGGCCAGTCGTGGACTACGCTGGAACAGGTAACCCGGGGGCACCGCAACATCATTGAAAAAGTAGCGCCCAACCTCTACGCTATTTACACTACGCCGGCCTTTGCCATTGGCCAGCGGGCGTACCTGCTCATTACCCCCGGCGGCAATATTCTCTGGGATTGTATCACTAACCTCGACGCCTCTACTATAGATCTTATTCAGCAGCTGGGTGGTATTAAAGCGATTGCCCTTTCGCACCCGCATTATTTTTCCACGATCGTGGAGTGGAGCCATGCCTTTAACAATGCCCCGGTGTACGTACATGCCCTGGATGCCCAGTGGCTGGGCCGCAGGGACCCGGTTATTCAATTGTGGGAAGGCCCCCTGCTGTCTTTATGGGATAATATTGAGCTGGTGCTTTGCGGTGGACATTTTCCCGGCGCTAACATCCTGCACTGGCCGGCTGGCCATGACGGTAAAGGCGTGCTGCTGGTTGGGGATGTGATCCAGGTATCCCCGGATCTGAAAACGGTGTCCTTCATGTATAGCTATCCGAACCTGATCCCCCTGCCTAAGAGAGATATTCTGCAGATCCAGGCAGCCATTAAACCATTGAAATACGATGCCCTGTACGGCGCCTTTGGCCGGGTGATTACCGCCAACGGGCAGCAGGCCGTTGCATTTTCTATTGAGCGGTATTTACGGATATACGAATAGTTGATGGTCCATGGTCGATGGTCCAAGGCCTTGTACACCCCACCCTCTTACATTCCAAAAATTCTGCTTACTTTTGTGGATTGCCTTTTTATGAATTGCTAAAGATTTTAGTCTTTATAAAGCCTGGAATATATGTCACTACCCCAGTTATTAAAATACGTTTATAATAACGGCACCGATGAGGTGATCCGCAGGGGGAAACGTATATTCTCTACAGGCGGGGTAGAGCTGCTGGAGGCCGATCCTGTGCTGAAATCAGCCGCTTTCCGGGTAAAGAGCGATACACACGCCAACTACTACAAAGTTACCATCGCCAAATACCACGATACCGGCAATATGTCGGTACGCTGCCAGTGCCCCTATAACCTGGGGGATATTTGCCGGCACGAGGCGGCAGCCCTGTTCCAGCTGCAGGAAATGCTGGACAAGAACCACTTTGATAGTTTTGAAACGCATTACAATCAGCAACATACGCTGATAAAAATGAAGTCGATTGATCTCAAATCTATCAGGCTGCTCACCTCACCGGAGATCTATGCAGAGGCGGAAAAAATACTGAAACATCATAAGATCCAGATCCGCAGCGCCAAAGATGAAAAGGTAGAAGCTTTGCTGAAGCTGGATGGGCAGGAATATCCGCTTATTATACAGCGGAATGAGGAGCGCAACTTTGATACCCACTGTATTTGCGATGAATCGGAACATCCGCTGTGTAAGCACAAAACGGCCCTGTTCCTGCAATTGCTGAATGCCAACGGGCCTTTTTATTTTGATACCCTGCGCAACTGGGATAAGGAAAAAAATAAGCTGCTGGCCATTTACGGTTACTCCCTTACAGATAACCTGGATGGTAAGTTTGCTTTCTCCTACATGGAGGGCAAGCCCTTCCTGCGTGTGCTGGACCCCAGCATTAAACGGGTAGAAGCCCCTGTGGCCGGCCGGGCACAGCAGGCGCCCCCACCACCGCCACCCGATATTGTGGTTACACAGCGTGTAGGCGTGGTGTTTAATGCCAATGAACCCCTGTATCCCTTTTTCCGGATAGACCTGGTGAGCGGGGAAGTGAATGAGGAGCAGAATGGCTTTGTATCCCTGGTGAACAAGCTGGACCTGACCAAATACATTGATTTTTACCAGTATAAAGAGCATGACCGCGAGCTGATCTCGCCCGTGCGTAAGCTGCAGTCAGGCGAGGTAAGTAAATACCTGAGCAAGAACTCGCCCTTTGCAGGCATCTGGGAAAATATTACCCACGATAATTCAGAGGAGCTGCCTACGGAAACCAAGGAGCTGATGCTGGAATACATGCATCCCAAGCTGGCCAAGCTGTTTCCGCAAATGGCGGAACATGGCCTGCTATTCCTGCTGCCCAACCGGCAGCCGTTTAAAACACGTAACCTGCAGCCCATTGCATTAGCCGGCGGCCGCCTGTTGCCCGTGTTTAAAACCCATACCGGCGAAAAAGAAGTGGAGATCACCTGCTATGTGAATATAGAAGGTGAGCTGGTGAATGTAACGGACAATGAGTGGGAAAGCCCGCTGCTGTTCCTTTACAAGGGCATGCTGCACCTGTTTGAAAATCCGCAGGATGCGCTGCATGTGGAGCTGTTCCGCAATACCGGCCGCTTACGTATACCCGTAACCGAATGGCCTACTTATTTAAAAGATTACCTGTTGCCTTTAAGCCGGCAATATGATATACAGTTTGATGCTTCCCTGCTGGCGGAGGTAGATGATATTTTGCCGGAAAGCCGCGTGTACCTGAAAGAGATGGGGGAAACCTTTATTATTCAACCCGGCTTTGCCTATCATGGGCATGAGGTGGAGTGGAATGATGAAACCCGTATCACAGTGCAGGAAGGCAACAAGGTGCTCATTATTCACAGGAACAAAGCCGCGGAAGAGCAGTTTGTAGAAAGCATCCGCGCGCTGCACACCAATTTCAGTCAGCCCAGCAACAACAACTACTTTTACCTGCGCTCCAAAGAAGCGCTGAAGAACAACTGGTTCTTCCTGTTCTTTGACGCGCTGAAGGAAATGAATGTACGCGTGTTTGGCTTTGATGGCCTGCGCAACTTCAAGTTCAATTCCCATAAGCCGGTTACCAATCTCCAGATCAGCTCTGGCATCGACTGGTTTGATGCGCAGATAGAGGTGCTGTATGGCGATCAGCGTGTAAGCATTAAGGATATCAAGCATGCGCTGGCCAACAAACAGAACTATGTGCAGCTGGCAGATGGCTCCCTGGGCCTGCTGCCGGAAGAATGGCTGCGTAAATATTCCCTGCTGTTTAAGATAGGCGAGGAAAAAGATAAAGGGCTTAAGCTCAGCAAGTATAACTTCAGCGTTATTGATGAATTGTTTGAGTTTATTGATGATGAGGCCATTGTTATAGAGCTGGAGCAGAAACGTAAAAAGCTGCTGCAGTTTGATGAGATTCGCAATGTTTCCCTGCCGCATAACCTGAACGCCAATCTGCGTCCTTACCAGGAAAGTGGCTTCCAGTGGCTTAACTACCTGGATGAAGTGAAGTGGGGCGGCATTTTAGCTGATGACATGGGTTTGGGTAAAACCATCCAGGCGCTCACGTTTGTACAGCATTACAAGAACACTCACAACGATAAATGCCTGGCGCTGGTAGTATGTCCTACTACGCTGATCTATAACTGGGAGAACGAGATCAAGAAGTTCACCCCTGAAATGCGTTACCATATTCATCATGGGCCTACGCGCATGAAGAATCCCGAAGAGCTGCAGAAAGTAGATATTATCATCACCACTTACGGTACCCTGCGCAGCGATGTGCAGCTGCTCATGAAAATGGAGTTCGACTATGTGATCCTGGATGAATCCCAGGCCATTAAGAACCCGCAGAGCAAGGTTACCAAAGCGGCGCAGCTGCTGCATACCAGGAACCGCCTGGCGCTGAGTGGTACGCCCATGCAAAACAATACTTTTGATATTTATGCGCAGATGAACTTCCTGAATCCCGGCATGCTGGGAAGCGTAGACTTTTTCAGGAATGAATTTGCCACGCCTATTGATAAGTTCCAGGATGAGGAGCGTAAAGATCATTTGCGTAAGCTCATTTATCCTTTCATATTACGCCGCACCAAAGAGCAGGTGGCTAAAGAGCTGCCGGAGAAAATAGAAACCGTGATCTTCTGCGAAATGGATGCGGAGCAGCGTCATATTTACGATGCTTACCGCAATACCTATCGTTCCAAGATCTTAGGGGTGATAGAAGACCAGGGTATGGAACGCTCCCAGCTTACCATTTTGCAGGGCCTGATGAAGCTGCGCCAGATCTGCGATTCACCGGCTATCCTGAATGAATCAGAGCAGTATCCCAACCACTCTGTAAAGCTGCATGAGCTTACAAGGGAAATGTCTGAGAATATCAGCAACCACAAGGTGCTGGTGTTTTCCCAGTTCCTGGGTATGCTGGCGCTTATTAAAGACCGCCTGCAGCATCTTAAAATTCCGTTTGAATATTTTGACGGCAGCACCAGCACCATGGAAAGGGAGCGTGCTATCCAGAACTTCCAGAATAACGAGGAGTGCCGTGTATTCCTGATCTCCCTGAAAGCCGGTGGCGTAGGTTTGAACCTTACCGCTGCCGACTATGTATATATTGTAGATCCCTGGTGGAACCCAGCTGTAGAGCAGCAGGCCATTGACCGTACCCACCGTATTGGCCAAACCAAGAACATTTTCGCCTACCGCATGATCTGTAAGGATACGGTGGAGGAAAAGATCTTACAGCTGCAGGAGCGCAAGAAATCTTTGGTAAAAGATATTATTGCCGATGATACCGGCTTTATTAAGAAGCTGTCGAAGGAGGATGTGCTGTATTTGTTCAGTTAGATCGCTCAGGAAAAAGCCTTAAATTTGATGTATGAAGACCTGGTATCCAATCAGGCAGTATCGCAGCATTTATTGCCAACAAATTGAAATTATTGGCGAAGCTGCTAACCTGGTCACAGTGCCTACGCGAACAGTTTTCCGATATTGAATGGCGCCAGATCATTGGCCTGCGGCATATCCTGGTGCATGAATACTTTGGTATAGATGCGCAGCTGATATGGCAGGTGATCATTGATGATCTGCCTGTTTTAAAAACCAAGGTTCAGGAGATACTCGAACAACTGCCGTAAATCTCATATCGCTTTCATTTTCTGCAATCACCCTTCCATTTCTGCATGGTTCCTTCACCTGCTTTTTCATCTGCCCAAAACCTTATCCCCGATTTTATAATTGACTATCAATTGCTTACCCATCCTTTCGCTTCCCGCATGCCAACACTGGCATTCCAATAGCTTTTACCTGCCCGTAACAATCACAAACCTATATGTTACCAGACACAAAAATTTCTCAGCTGATCAGTCATCAGATCCCGGGCCTCAGTTACGTAATGTGGCAGTTCAGGCTTACCGGCCCGGTGTATGAAGTGATCCATGTATTTACAGATTACACCCGGCGCATGATCCGTGGCGGGCGATTGAATGAAGCCCGGAAATGTTTCACCATAGCGGCGGTGTTGTACCGCAACGGCAGCAGCCTGCTGCGCAATGCTATTGAAAGCGTGTACCTGTACGGGTTATCGCCCTTGCTGGATACCGCCTGCAATAACCAGCCGCTGAAAGCATTGCTGCCCGTTACGCTGCAGCAGATACGGATACAGCAGATCCAGCACGGTACCGCTAATTAAAATATACATCATTATGCTTACCATTCTCTTATTACTCGCAGGCCTGGCCTGTTTTGTATTGTTCTTCCGATCAATTGATTATTTCGACCGCATATAACAGCTAAAAACTATGATGAACGCATTATTTATCCTGGCCATAGGGGTGTTCCTGTACATGATCTATGTATTGCTGAAACCCGAAAAGTTTTAAACAAACAAGCCAAACGAAAGAAAATGACAACAGAAATTTTAGGCGTAATTATCACCTATGCACTCACACTACTACTGGCCTGGCCTTTAGGGAAATACATTGCCAAAGTATTTAAGGGGGAAAGAACCTGGTCAGATTTTATGGCGCCGCTGGAACGCCTGTTCTACAAACTATCCGGCATTAATCCTAAAGAGGAAATGAACTGGAAGCAGCACCTGAAAGCGCTGCTCACCATTAACCTGGTATGGTTTGTATACGCATTCTTTGCATTGCTGTTCCAGGACAAGCTGCCCCTGAACCCGGATGGCAATCCCGGCCAAACGCCTGACCTGGCCTTTAACACCGCCATTAGCTTTGTAGTGAACTGTAACCTGCAGCACTATTCTGGCGAAAGCGGGGTAACTTATTTTACCCAGCTGTTTGTGCTGGAGTTCCTGCACTTTGTAAGCGCCGCTACAGGCATAGCTTCACTGATAGTAATATTAAAAGCATTAAAAGATAAAACCACCAGTAAGCTGGGTAACTTCTGGGACTTTTTTGTAAAAACCATCACCCGCATTTTATTACCACTATCTATTGTTATTGCCATTATACTGGTCTTTAATGGTACACCTGCCAGCTACAAAGGGAAAGATACTTATGTTAGCCTGCAGGGCGATACGGTAAATGTATCCCGCGGCCCGGCGGCAGGAATGATTGCCATTAAACACCTGGGCACCAATGGCGGTGGCTGGTTTGGCGCTAACTCCGCACACCCGCTGGAAAATCCGAACTATATTACCTACATCACGGAAATGGTAGCGCAGGTAGTGCTGCCCATAGCCATGATCTTTGCGCTGGGCTTTTTCATAAACCGTAAAAAGTTTGCGTACGTGGTTTTCGGCATCATGACACTGGGCCTGCTCTGTTTAGTGATACCAACCATCATTACGGAAATACATGGCAGCCCTGCCATTGCGCACATGGGCATAGCGCAGCCTATGGGCGCCATGGAAGGTAAGGAAGTACGTTTTGGTCCCGCGGGATCCGCGTATTGGAGCATCGTTACCACCATTGTATCTACCGGTTCTGTAAATGCTATGCACGACAGCACCATGCCGCTTAGCGGTTTAATGCAATTGCTGGGCATGATGGTGAACAGCTTTTATGGCGGCTGCGGGGTGGGCTTCCTGAACTACTACATCTACATTATTATAGCCGTGTTCATATCCGGCCTTATGGTTGGCCGTACACCAGAGTTCATGGGCCATAAGCTGGAAGCGCGTGAAATAAAAATAGCCGCGCTCATTACCCTGTTATCACCCTTCATGATACTGGCCGGTACAGCATTATCTTCTTTCATTCTTGCACATCATCCGGATGCTGACTGGGCGGTGAAACCATCGGCCTGGTTAAATAATCCGGGTTACCATGGCTTCTCTGAAATGCTGTATGAATACACTTCTTCCAACGCCAATAACGGCTCCGGGTTTGAAGGCTTAGGCGACAATAATATTTTCTGGAATGTGAGCACGGGCTTTATCCTGATCCTGGGCCGCTTTCTGCCCATCATTGGGCCGGTAGCCATTGCAGGATTAATGGCCAACAAAAAATTCATACCGGCAGCTGCAGGCACCTTAAAAACAGATTCGCTCACTTTTGGGGTAATGACCTTTGCGGTGATCATCATCATTAATGCGCTGTCGTACTTCCCTGCGCTGGCGCTGGGGCCTATAGCAGAGTATTTTTCCATGCATTAATGAACAATAGCTATAACAAATGAAAAATAAAGATAACAGACTTTTTCCGCGGGAGCTGGTGAAGGAAAGCTTACAGCAATCCTTTATAAAGCTGAACCCCCGGTTAATGATCAAGAACCCGGTAATGTTCACCGTTGAATTAGGCACCGTAGTAATGCTGATCGTTACGCTGTATGCCATCATCACCAAACATACAGACCAGGGCAGCGTAGCCTATAACGGGCTGGTGTTCCTGGTGCTGCTGCTCACCGTGTTGTTTGCCAACTTTGCAGAAGCCATTGCAGAAGCCCGCGGTAAAGCCCAGGCAGAGAGCCTGCGCAAAACCCGTGAGGAAACACCCGCCAAGCTGATACGTACCATAGGCGAAGTATTTATGAATGAAGTACAGGTAATATCATCCGCACAGCTGCGCAAGGGAGATGTATTCCTGTGTGAGCCGGGCGATATTATACCGGCAGATGGGGAGATCATTGAAGGCCTGGCCAGCATAGATGAATCGGCCATCACCGGCGAAAGTGCGCCGGTGATACGGGAAGCCGGGGGCGATAAATCCAGCGTGGTAGGCGGCACCAAAGTATTGAGCGACCGTATTAAAGTGCAGGTAAGCACAGAACCCGGCGAATCTTTTTTAGATAAGATGATTGCCCTGGTAGAAGGCGCCAGCCGCCAGAAAACGCCGAATGAAATAGCGCTTACCATATTACTGGCCAGCTTTACACTGGTGTTCATTATCGTATGTGTAACCTTAAAACCGTTTGCCGATTATGCGCAAACGCCCATTACCATTGCGGCCTTCATCTCTTTGTTTGTATGCCTGATACCCACTACCATTGGCGGCTTGCTTTCAGCCATTGGTATTGCAGGTATGGACCGTGCCCTGCGCGCCAATGTAATTACCAAATCAGGTAAGGCGGTGGAAACGGCCGGCGACGTAGATGTGCTGCTGTTAGATAAGACCGGCACTATCACTATCGGCAACCGTAAGGCCACTAATTTTTACGCGGCCAACGGCGTATCTAAAGAAGAATTTGTAAAGCTCTGCGCCATCAGCTCCCTGTCCGACGAAACGCCGGAAGGCAAGTCCATTGTGGAGCTGGCCGGTAAGGAAGTGGTAAGCAAGCTGTCCGTAAATGGCGCTACGCTGGTAAAGTTCACCGCTGAAACCCGCAGCAGCGGTATTGACCTGTCAGATGGTACCCGCATCCGCAAAGGCGCATCCGATGCTATGCAAAAGCTGGCGGCTAATGCCGGCCATACTGTACCGGCCGAAACGCTGGAGAAAGTAAAAGCCATAGCCAAAGATGGCGGTACGCCCCTGGTGGTGGCCCTTAACAGCCAGGTACAGGGTGTAATAGAATTACAGGATATTATTAAACCCGGCATACAGGAGCGGTTTGAACGCCTGCGTAAGATGGGCGTAAAAACAGTAATGGTTACCGGCGATAATCCTTTAACCGCCAAATACATTGCTACCAAAGCCGGGGTAGATGATTTTATTGCAGAAGCCAAGCCGGAGGACAAAATGGCCTACATCAAAAAAGAGCAGACTGAAGGCCGCCTGGTAGCTATGATGGGCGATGGCACCAACGATGCGCCGGCGCTGGCCCAGGCCGATGTGGGTGTGGCCATGAACAGCGGCACACAGGCTGCCAAGGAAGCCGGTAACATGGTGGATCTGGATAATGATCCTACCAAACTGATCGAGATCGTGGAAATAGGCAAGCAGCTGCTCATGACGCGTGGTACGCTCACTACCTTTTCCATTGCCAATGATGTGGCTAAATACTTTGCCATTGTACCGGCGCTGTTCATAGCCTCTATTCCTGCCCTGCAGGGTATTAATATCATGCGCCTGCACAGCCCTGAATCAGCTATCCTGAGCGCAGTAATATTCAACGCCATTATTATTCCCCTGCTTATTCCGCTGGCATTAAGAGGCGTGGCTTACAAGCCTATTGGCGCCAGCGCGCTGCTGCGCAGGAACCTGCTTATTTACGGTGTAGGCGGGGTAATAGTACCATTCATTGGTATTAAGCTCATAGACCTGTTCATTAGTATGTTCTTTTAACACTTAACAACAACCAACATGAAACGATATATTTTTCCTGCCGTAAGATTGACCCTGGTGCTGATAGTGGTGCTGGCAGGCCTGTTCCCGCTGTTTATTGCCGCTGTGGCTAAAATGGCGCCCGGTAACGGCGATGGTGTAACGGTAATGCATAAAGGAAAAGTAGTAGGCTACGCCAACATAGGCCAGAAATTTACAGCCGATAAATATTGCTGGTCGCGCCCCTCAGCGGTGGATTATAATGCCGCCGGTTCTGCAGGTTCCAACAAAGGCCCCTCTAACCCTGATTACCTGAAAACAGTGCAGGAAAGGATAGACACTTTCCTGGCGCATAATCCCGGTGTAAATAAAGAGGACATACCGGCGGAGCTGGTTACGGCATCCGGCAGCGGCCTGGATCCGGATCTTTCCCCCGCAGCGGTGGAAATACAGATACCCCGCATTGCCAAAGCCCGCGGTGTGACGCCGGAGCGTATTAAAGCGCTGGTAAAAGAATATACAAAAGGACCTTTACTGGGGTTGTTAGGCCCATCTAAGGTAAATGTGCTGCAGCTCAATGTTGCTTTGGACGATATGCAGTAATGCGTTTTTAGTATTTCATATCCTATGAAGATTTATCCTGTTAAGTACGTTCCCCGTGCTCCGCTGCTGAAAGGGCGGTGGGGCGCTATTTTAAAAAGAAAGGATCTATCCAATAATATTTTATGAAACGATTTTTAATCAGCGCAGCCATGCTTACTATTACGGCTACACGCGTATTCTCACAAGACAGCACAACTGTAAAAGAACCAGGAAAGCTTACTTTTTCCGGTTATGCAGAAGTTTATTATAGTTATGACTTTAACAATCCGGGCAACCATGTGAAACCTCCTTTTATCTATAGTTATAACCGGCATAATGAGGTAAACCTGAACCTGGGATTTGTAAAGGCCAATTACCAATCTGACCGGGTACGCGGTAATATTGCTATTATGGCCGGTACCTATGCGCAATACAACATGGCATCAGAACCAGAGCTGCTGCGGCATGTGTACGAAGCAAATGCAGGGCTGCGCATTGGGAAGGGGCTTTGGGTAGATGCCGGCATTATGCCATCCCATATTGGGTTTGAAAGCGCCATTGGGAAAGATTGCTATACGCTTACCCGCAGCATTATGGCTGATAATACGCCTTATTATGAAGCAGGCGTTAAAATAACCTGGAACCCCAATGAGCAATGGACCCTGGCTGCCATGTACCTGAATGGCTGGCAGCGCATTCAGCGGGTGGATGGGAATCAGACCCCCGCCTTTGGCACCCAGGTAACCTTTAAACCCAATGATAAGGTAGCGCTGAACTACAGCACATTTATCGGGAACGATAAGCCGGATAGCGCCCGGCAAATGCGGTATTTTAATGACCTTTACGGTACCTTTAGCATAGGAGATAAATGCACGCTGGTAGCGGGTATTGACTATGGTTTGGAACAGGCTGCAAAAGGCAGCAGCCATATGAACACCTGGTACAGCCCCATTTTGATAGCCCGGTATGTGCTTACGGATAAGGTGGCCCTGGCCGGCCGTTTAGAACATTATAATGATAAACACGGCGTTATTATTAGCACGGGTACTGCCAATGGTTTTCAAACCACCGGCTACTCCCTGAACCTGGATGTAAAGCCCATGGATAATGTGCTGTTCAGAATAGAGGGAAAATATTACGACAGTAAGGACGCCATATTTATAAAGGATGATGAGCTGAAAACCGGGAACGTATCGGTAAGCACCTCACTATCTTTCTGGTTCTAACCACATACCTGTTATGACAGACAAAGAACATTCGGTACAACATTACCTGCACCTGGCCGGCAAAACATCGGGCCGGGGCAAGTTCAAGATCTATATTGGTATGAGCGCCGGTGTGGGTAAAACCTACCGTATGCTGCAGGAGGCGCACAACCTGCTGCGGAATGGAGTGAATATACAGATCGGTTATGTGGAAACACATAACCGTAAAGAAACACAGGCTTTGATAGACGGGCTGCCGGCCATACCGCGCAAGCAGGTTTTTTATAAAGGCAAGATGCTGGAAGAAATGGACCTGGACAGCATTCTGCTGCTGAACCCTGAATGGGTGATAGTAGATGAGCTGGCGCATACCAATATACCCGGCGCACGTCATGAAAAGCGCTGGCAGGATGTGGCGGAGCTTTTAAATGCAGGCATCAACGTTATATCTGCCGTGAACATACAGCACATTGAAAGCATTAACCAGCAGGTAAAAGTAATTACCGGTGTGGAGGTAAAGGAGCGTGTGCCGGATAGTGTGCTGCAGATGGCTGATGAAGTAGTGAATATTGACCTTACAGCCGATGAGCTGATCACCCGCCTGAAAGAAGGTAAGATCTACGAGGCCTCAAAAGTGGAAACAGCGCTCAAGAATTTTTTCCAGTCGGAGAAAATACTGCAGCTGCGGGAGCTGGCCCTGAAGGAGGTGACCTCGCAGGTGGAGCGCAAAGTAGAAATAGAGGTGCCGCGCAGCCAGCAAATGCGGCATGAGAATTTCCTGGCCTGCATTTCTACCAACGATGAAATTGCGCGCAAAGTGATCCGCAAAACGGCCCGCCTGGCATCTTATTACCATGGTAACTGGTATGTGCTGTATGTGCAGGCCCCGCGTGAAAATGCCGCCCGCATAAGCCTGGCATCCCAGCGGCATTTGATCAATAACCTGAAGCTGGCTACAGAGCTGGGTGCGGAAGTGCTGCAGGTGCGCGATGCGCGCATAGCGCAGGTGATCATTGACACGGCTATTGAAAAGCGGGTAACCACTGTGTGTATTGGTAAACCGCACATCAGCCTGTTCCGTATAATCCTGAGGACCAACCTTTTTAACCAATTGTTAAAAACATTATCTTCCAATGACATTGATCTCGTAATTCTATCATGAGGCTAAAAACAAAGATCACGCTGGGGGTGCTGTTCCTTTACTTTATGCTGCTGCTGGTGAGCGTACTGGGATACTATTACCTTACCAACCTGAATGTGAAGGCGCGCACTATTTTGCAGGATAACTATGAATCCCTGGAGTACAGCAAGAACATGCTGATAGCGCTGGATGCCCTGAATACAGACCGCAGCAGCGGCCTGCAAACATTTGAACAGCAGCTGCACCGGCAGGAAACCAATATCACTGAATACGGCGAAGGCAGCGCCACCGTGCAGGTACGCCGGGCCTTTGAGCAGCTGAAAAAAGACAGCGCTGTTTCCCAGCAGGAGCTGCAGGCCATACGTAAAAGCATATACGTGATCATGGATGCCAACATGCAGGCCATTGTAGGAAAGCATGAAAGCGTAAAGAAAACTGCTAACAATGCGCTGTTATACATAGCCGTTATCAGCGGGGTTTGCTTTTTACTGGGATTCACCTTTGTATATAATTTCCCCGGTTATGTGGCCAATCCCATCCGGGAGCTTACCATCGGCATAAAAGGCATTGCAGATAAAAAATACAGCCAGCGCCTGCATTTTAAAAGCGCAGATGAATTTGGAGAGCTGGCCACGGCTTTTAATACCATGGCCCAGCGCCTGGATGATTATGAGCACAGCAACCTGGCCCGCATCATGTTTGAAAAGCAGCGTGCAGAGGCGGTGATCAGCAGCCTGAAAGATGCTACCATTGGTTTTGATATCAAAAACATTATCCTGTTTGCGAATACGCCCGCCCTGCAATTATTAAATATGCCGGAACAGGCGCTGATAGGCAAACCTGCGCAGGAAGCCGCTAAACATAATGACCTGCTCAGCTTTTTAGTGAACCCGCAGAACACAGGCCCATTGAAAATAGTGGTGGATGGCAAGGAATGTTTTTTTACCAAAGAGCTGGTGGATATTGATTATGACAATGAAAGGATCGGTTATATCATTGTGCTCAAGAACATTACCAGCTTCCGCGAGCAGGACCTGGCCAAAACACATTTCATAGCTACGGTGTCGCATGAGCTGAAAACACCTTTAGCCTCTTCTGACTTTAGCTTAAAGCTGCTGGAAGATGAGCGTATTGGCCACCTGACCAGTGAGCAGCATGAGCTGGTTGAAAGCCTGAAACAGGATAACCTGCGTATGATCAAAATTGTAAGTGAGCTGTTAAACCTTTCGCAGGTAGAAAGCGGTAACATTCAGCTGCAACCCCAGCCCGTGGCCCCTGCGCAGGTATTGGAGTATGCGCTGGATACCGTGCGTAAACAGGCGGCCCAAAAGCAGGTGAATATTCAAACCCATATACCGGAACAATTACCCAGCATACTGGCCGATGTGGAAAAAACCGCCTGGGTGCTGGTGAACCTGCTTACCAATGCCATCCGTTATTCCCCTGCCGGATCAGCGGTGCAGCTAACCATTGCACAAACGGCAGACACGCTTACTTTTAGTGTGAAGGATGAGGGTAAGGGCATTCCGGCTGCCTTCCGTGAAAAGATCTTTGAACGTTTTTACCAGGTGCCCGGCACGCACACTCAAAAAAGCAGCGGGCTTGGACTGGCAATAGCAAGGGAGTTTATAGAAGCGCAGGGAGGAACCATCGGGGTAGAGAGTGAGGAAGGCAAAGGCAGCCTGTTTTATTTTAGCTTACCGGTAGCGGTATAGCTATAGTTTACAGGCGTTCCATTTCCTGTACCACTTCCTGGCAGGCTGCATCCATAATAGCGGACAGCTGCTGTACCTTTTCATGAATAGCAGGTATGTTGATGCCCTGCTCCGCCTCTTTCTCCAGATCGCGGGTAGTTTCCATAGCATTTACAATAGGCACAATACCCAGGCTTGATTTGAGGCGATGGGCCAGGAAGGCCGCTCTTTTCCAGTCCTGCTGCTGGGTAGCTTCCCGGATCTCCTGCACATTTTTAGGCATGGTGGTCAGGAACTCCTGCAGCATTTCTTTTATGTAAGCCGTGTCATTATACAATATGCTACGTAAATGGTTAAAGTCTACTACGCCGGGACCTGGCAAAGGGGTGTTGTCCAATATTTTCATATAGAGCTCTTCAGGTACAAATGGTTTGGAAATATAATCATTCATGCCGGATTGTAAACATTTTTCCCGCTCTCCTTTAATGGCGGCGGCGGTCATGGCAATCACCGGTGTGTCAATACCCTGCTTACGCAGCTGTATGGTAGTAGTATACCCATCCATTTCAGGCATTTGAATGTCCATGATTATACAGTCGTATTCTTTCTGTTGTACCAGGCTAAGCACTTCTTTTCCATCCGCTGCAATGTCTACCCTGGCGCCGGCTTTATGCAGGGTGTTAAAAGCTACGCGCTGGTTAATAATATTATCTTCTGCTACCAGCAGCATTTTGCCCTGCAATACAGGCCGTGGCTGAGTAGCTGCTGCCAGGCCTTTGCTTTGCGTTTCCGGCAGAAAGAGGTTTTTGGTAAAGGGTATTTCGCAATAAAAAGTAGTGCCGGCGCCTTCCTCGCTTTTTACGGTAAGGGCGCCTCCCTGCAGGGTTACCAGCTCGCGGGTAATGGCCAGCCCCAGGCCGGTGCCACCGTACCGGCGGGTATTTTCCACATTGGATTGGGTGAAGCTTTCAAAAATGATCTCCTGCTTATCTGCCGGTATGCCAATGCCGGTATCACTCACCTCAAAGCCTATACGCACCTGGGTGTTTTGCGTGGCCAGCACACGGCAACGTACACCAATGGAGCCTTCCGGCGTGAATTTAATGGCATTCTCTACCAGGTTCACCATGATCTGGGTAAAACGTACGGGATCGCCCAGCAGGTGGTCGGGCACTTCGTCTGCTATTTCCAGGGAATAACGCAGCCCTTTTTGCTGCGCCTGCAGCTGCAGGGGCAACAGGGTTTTATCCATCAGCTCACGGAAATGAAAGGCAATTTGTTCCAGCGCCATTTTGCCGGAGCGGATCTTGGAAAAGTCCAGGATCTCGTTGATGATGGCCAGCAGGTTGCTGGCAGATTGCTGTGTGGCCTGAATGTATTCTTTTTGCTCAAGTGTTAAAGAAGTGTTAAGGAGCAGGTTGGTCATACCGATAATACCGTTCATGGGCGTACGAATTTCGTGGCTCATGTTGGCCAGGAACATTTCCTGCTGGTGTTTGGCATCTTCCGCCACTTTGCGGGCGCGGATCAGCTCCTGCTCATATTTAATGCGTTCGGAAATATCTTTCAGCCAGCATTGGTACCCTTTCATTTCGCCATCTTTATAAAGTACTACTACTTCCTGCTCCACCCATTTCCGTTCCCCGTTCTTGGTAATGATCTGGAATTCACGGTGTGTGACCGGTATTTTTTCCCTTACCTGCCGCAGATAATATTCCATCAGCTCATCATACATTTCAGGGTCAATATGCATGGAATAGTGCTGTCCCAGCAGCTCTGCATCCGTATACCCGGTTAAGGCAGCGGCGTGTTTGCTCACAAACGTAAAGTAACCGCCCCTGTTGGTAACATAGAGTAATACGTGCGCTGTTTGTATAAGCTGTAAATATTTGTGCTCGCCTTCCTGCAGCTGTTTTTTGGCCTTTTCCAGCAGGCCCATATCGCGGTTCAGCCAAAGCAGGGCTATTACGGAGATCAGGAAGATAGAGATATCGGTAACCAGAGGCAAACGTGCGGTGATCAACAGCCAGGTAAAGCCGGCGGCACTAATGAGTAAGAAGATCAGGATAGGTTTTTTTAGTGGCATATCAAGGTTCTTCAAACCTAACGGTTATTGGAAAAGGGAATTGATTATACTGTCAGGGGTCAAAAATAGGGTGTGAAATCGAGGTAGTGGGTTATTTTTTTAATGCTTTAGGTCTTTGTTTTATTCTATTTCCATTAGATTTGCCTAATTTTCTTTCTTTTAAGTCGTTATAACTGTATGAAAAAAATATTTTTTACCCTTGGGTTGATGGTGTTTTCGCTAAGCGTTTTTTCCCAGGAAGCTATGAACAAGGCCATGAACTCAGTGACCCGTTCCAGGGATTTTCTGGTAGTATCCCTTACGTATGATGGCTGGGCCAACAGGCCGGATAGCGTAGGCACCGGGTTTAACCGGGGTTTTAATATAGCCTTCATGTACGATTTCCCTATTAACAAAACCAATTTAAGCCTGGCAGCAGGTTTGGGTATTGGTACCAGCGGCGTGTTCCTGAAAAATCACGTGCTGAATATGGATGACGCTACTACGGATGTTGCCAAATTCTCTACCGACAATACTTTTAAGAAGTATAAAGTAGCTACCACTTACCTGGAAGTACCTTTAGAGCTGCGCTACCGTAGCGTACCGGATAATGCCAACAAAGGCTTTAAAGTGGCTTTGGGTGTAAAGATCGGTAACCTGATGAATGCGCATACCAAGGAACGCAATAGCATAGGTGGCACCCGCAACACTGAGAAAATAGCCAACAAACGGTTCTTTAACTCCTGGCGTTATGCTGCCACTGCGCGTATAGGCCTGGGTAACTTTGCCCTGTTCGGTTCCTATAACCTGAACCCCCTGTTCAAGGACAATGGCAGCAATTTAGATATCAGGCCGTATTCAATCGGTATTGCTATCAGCGGACTGTAGTAAATTAATGTGCAAATATGCAAATGTGCGGATGTGCAGATGATGGATCATTTGCGCATCCGCATTTTTCATTGGCAAACGTCAGCACATTAGCATATCAGCACATTCCCATCATTTGCACATCAGCACATTCTCTACTCTCCCTTAAATACCGGTTTACGTTTTTCCATAAAAGCCGTAACCCCTTCTTTATAATCGGCAGAGCGGCCGGCAATTTCCTGGCAATAAGCTTCATAATCCAGGATGGCATCCAGGTTCTCCGTCATGCCTTTGGTGAGCATTTTTTTCATGAGGGCAATGGCCTTGGTTGGTGCATTGGCGTAAAAGGCGGCTTCTGCCTGTACGGCGGCATCCAACTCTCCGGCAGGTACCACTTTGTTCACCAGTCCTAATTGCAGTGCTTCGGGCGCCGTGAGCTTGGTAGCTTTGGTAGCCATTTCAAATGCACGGTGGTAGCCAATCGTACGCGGTAAAAAGTAAGAGCTGCCGGAATCCAGCACCAGCGCAATATTCACAAAGATCTCTATAAGGGTAGCAGTTTCGCTGGCAATGATCAGGTCACAGGCCAGGGCCAGTGAGCAGCCCGCGCCTGCAGCTACGCCATTCAGCTTACAGATAACAGGTTTAGGCAGGTTGCGGATAGCGCGGATAATGGGATTATAGCGTTTATGCAGGGATTCGCTGAAGCTGCGGTTACCTGCTTCCTGGGAAGCTTTCAGATCCTGCCCGCTGCAAAAGGCTTTGCCGGCGCCGGTTATTACTATGGCCCGCACAGCGGTATCTTTTTCTACCTGTTTCAGGGCATCCTGTAGTTCATAGCTCAGCGGATCATTGAAGGCATTGTATACCTCCGGCCGGTTAAGGGTAATGATGGCGATGCCGTTTTGGGTGTGGAGGGTGAGGGATGTGAACATGGAATTACGAATTAGTTAATTACGAATTACGAATTGGAATGCCGCGAAGAGGATTTAATTGCGAGTTAGTTAATTACGAATTACAGATTAAAATGCAGCCTTGAATGATTGGGGATGTTTCCTTCCCTTGGCTGCCACTGCTTTTCACTGAACTATCAAAATCAATGATCTGCTCAATTCGTAATTCGTAATTAACTAATTCGTAATTCAGCTATAGCGTTTCTTTCAGCCAGCTGAAAAATTCCCGCTGCCATACCAGCGCGTTCTGCGCACGCAGCACCCAGTGGTTTTCTTCAGGGAAGTACAGCAATTTGCTTTTAATGCCTTTTAGCTGCGCCAGCTGAAAAGCCTGTAAGCCCTGCTCTATACCTACCCGGAAATCAATACCACCCTGCACAATAAGGATGGGGGTGTTCCATTTGTTAGCATAGTTGCTGGGGTTAAATTCCTGGTGGCTTTTTGCATTGGCGGCATCCCAGGGAGCGCCAATATCCCAGTTGGCAAACCACATTTCTTCTGTAGTGCCGTACCAGCTTTTGAGATCAAATAAGCCATCGTGCGCAATAAACGTTTTGAAACGGTTGTTGTGCACACCGGCCAGCATGTACACGGAGTAGCCGCCGTAGCTGGCGCCTACTGCGCCTAAGCGGCTTTTATCTACATAGGGCTCCTGGCTTACGGCATCAATGGCGCTCAGGTAATCGCGGATGGGTTGTCCGCCCCAGTCTTTGCTGATAGATGCATTCCATTCCACGCCATGCCCCGGCATGCCGCGGCGGTTGGGCGCTACCACAATATAACCCTGTGAGGCAATCAGCTGAAAGTTCCAGCGGTAAGAGTAGAACTGTGATACGGCTGCCTGCGGGCCGCCCTGGCAATACAATAAGGTGGGATATTTTTTAGCAGGGTCAAAGTCCGGCGGATAGATGACCCAGGTCAGCATCTCTTTATTATCCGTGGTTTTAACCCAGCGCTTTTCTATTTTACACATGCCGGTTTTATCGTACACGGCTTTGTTTACAGCGGTCAGCGGCTGCAGGCTGCCTTTAGGAAGGCTTACAGTAAACAGCTCGGTGGCATGGTTCATATCCTGGCGGGATACTACCAGCGTATTGCCTGCCTGCCCTACAAAACCGGTAATATCAAAATCACCGGTAGTAACCTGGCGTATATGCTTAGCCGTGGTAGCGGCAATATCCTTTTGCAGGCTGATTTCCAGCAGCTGTTCCGTACCTTTTATCACGGCCAGGAAAAACAGCTGCTTGCCATCCAGGCTCCAGCGTATAGCCGATGCCGTACCATCCCAATCTTTGGTAAGGTTGGTGATCTTACCGCTGCTGCGTTCCATTACTACTACATCATTTTTATCAGCCTCAAAACCGTCCTGCGCCATGCTGGTCCAGGCCAGGTGTTTGCCATCCGGGCTAAAAACAGGGCTTACATCATAGCCCATCATGCCTTCGCTGAGGTTGCGGGTACTGCGGGTTTCAAGGTTATACTCGTAAATATCGGTGTTGGTGCTGGTTGCATAATCTTTCCCGAATTTCTTTTTGCATACATACAGGATGCTTTTACCATCCGGCGCCCATATTATATCTTCTGCGCCGCCAAAGGGCATTTGCGGGGCGTCATAGGGCTCGCCTTCCATAATATCTATGGGCGTGCCTACCTGGCCGTTATTATAGGTTGCATAAAATACGTGCTGAAAGTTGCCGTCTTCCCAGGTATCCCAGTGGCGGTAGTTCAGGTTGTCGTAGATCTGCACATTGGATTTAGGCAGGTCGGGGTAAAAGTCGCTGCCGCTTACTTTTTTGATCTTCACTTCTTTGGAAAACAGGATGTGTTTTCCGTCCGGCGAAATGCGGATGTTCTGCATACCGCCTTCTACATTGGTTTTCTGTACGGCGTTGGTGCCGTCGGCATTCATTTCCCACCATTGGTCTTTCAGGGAGTAGCCGATCTGCTGGCCGCCCTGAAGGGCGGCAATACCGTTTTCGCCCCCGGGCTGTTGTGTGATCTGTTTGGCTTCGCCGCCGGTAAGGGGAATGGCATACAGGTTCTTTTCACTTTTGTTTTCGGCAATGTTGTACTGCGTTACACCGTAAATAACGGTTTTGCCGTCTGCTGTCAGAGCTTCGCCGCTCACCCGCCCCAGCTGCCAGAGCAGTTCGGGCGTCATTTTATCCTGCGCCATGGTCATAGTAGAGATCAATAATCCTGTCAGTAAAAAAGGTTTATACATGGTTGTAACCGGTTTTTTGGATGGCTAAATGTAGGAAAAATAGTCCATGGACGACGGTCCATGGTCCATAGCCTGCTGCGTTTGTCGGATTTACCGGGGTATTGCAGGCCGTCAAACCATCGGCTGTTTTTTGGGGCGCCAGCGGAACTTAAACCGGCCATGGACTATTGACTATCGACCATGGACTAAATATTCCCTAATTTTGCCTAAATTTTTATAAGCATTGTTAGATAAGCAGAAAGTAGTTCAACAAGAGGAAAAGGCAGTTATTGTGGGATTGATCCACCAGGAACAAACCGAACGCCAGGTGCAGGAGTACCTGGACGAGCTGGCCTTCCTGGCAGAAACCGCCGGCGCAATCACCGTTAAACGGTACACGCAAAAGCTGGCGCACCCCGACCGGGCTACCTTTATAGGTAAGGGTAAGCTGGAAGAGATCAGGCAGTTCATCTTCGGGAAAGATATTTCATTGGTAATATTTGATGATGAGCTAACCGGCTCGCAGATCTCCAATATTGAGAAGGTGCTGAAAGTAAAGGTAATAGACCGCAGTGACCTCATACTGGACATCTTTGCCCGCCGTGCCCGTACAGCACAGGCCAAAGTGCAGGTAGAGCTGGCGCAGTACCAGTACATACTACCCCGCCTGCGTGGTATGTGGACGCACCTGGAACGTTTGGGTGGCGGTATTGGTACCAGGGGCCCTGGTGAAACGGAAATCGAAACGGACCGCCGTATTGTAAAGGATAAGATCTCCCTGCTGCGTAAACGCCTGGGCGAAATAGACAAACAGGCCCTTACCCAGCGTAAGGAACGGGGGGAATATATTCGTGTAGCCCTGGTAGGTTATACCAACGTGGGCAAAAGCACCATTATGAACCTCATCAGCAAAAGCGAGGTATTTGCAGAAAACAAGCTGTTTGCGACCCTGGATACTACTACCCGTAAAGTGGTGTTTGAGCAAACGCCTTTTTTGCTCAGCGATACGGTAGGGTTCATCCGCAAGCTGCCCCACCATTTGGTGGAGAGCTTTAAATCCACACTGGATGAGGTGCGCGAAAGCGATATCCTGCTGCATGTAGTGGATATTTCACATCCGCAGTACGAGGACCAGGTAGAAGTAGTGAACCGCACCTTGCATGAGCTGAAGGCCATTGATAAGCCCACCATCATGATCTTTAACAAGATGGACCTGTACGAGGAGCAAACCTTTGACAAGTGGCTGGCTCCTGAAGTAAAACAGGATATTTTACGGCAGCTAAAGGAAACCTGGGAACAGAAAACCAATGGTAACTGCGTGTTCATATCTGCGCTGGAACGCCGCAACATTGAGGAGCTGCGTAAAACCATTATGGATAAAGTGATAACCCTGTACCGGGAGCGCTATCCTTACAAATCGGAATATTTTTATTAGAATAGCTGAATGGTTACAGATCGTGTAACCATTTAACATTAGGACATATGGCCAAACAATATACCTGGTATAAGATAGATGCGGAGAATTTGATAGTTGCAGAACAGGAGATTATAACTGTGGACGTAAACGGTAAAACGATCTGCTGTACCCAATATCAGTCACAGCTATACGCTTTTGCATACAAATGTCCGCATGCCAGTGGTATTATGGCCGATGGTTTTATTGATAATGATGGTAACGCGGTGTGCCCCATACACCGTTACCGTTTTAGTGTGAAGAACGGGTATAACAGCAGCGGGGAGGGATACTACCTGAAAACCTACCCTATTGAAAAGCGGGAGGACGGGGTATATATAGGTATGGAGAAGAGCGGCCTGTTTGGGTGGCTGTGATGTTAGCAATTAGCTATTAATTTTCTGTTAATAGTACCTTACGAGGTGCTATCAATATTCCATAGCTGTATTTTTTCCGCATGATCTCCGATACGAATGAAAGGCAGGTTAGCCTGCTAATAATAGGCTTACTTATTTTCATGAATTTTACCGGCCTCAATATCACCATTATGGAGCCGGATGGTGCGCTGTATGCCGGTATTGCGAAGTATATGGTGCAGCATCATGATTACTGGAACCTGTTTGCCGACGGGCACGACTGGCTGGATAAACCGCATTTCCCTTTCTGGATGATGTGCCTCAGCTACCAGGTATTTGGTTTTACCACCGCGGCCTATAAGCTCCCTGCCATTTTATTTTTGCTGATGGGAGCTGCTTATACCTACCTTTTTGCCCGGCGTTTGTATGATGAGCAGGTAGCCCGCTGGGCCGTGTGCATTTTGCTGACTGCAGAGCATATTGTGATCTCCAATAACGATGTACGGGCGGAGCCTTACTTAACAGGACTGATCATCGGAGGCGTGTATCATTTATACCGCAGCCAGCGCTCTATATTCAATTACGATGTATTACTGGGCGCGCTGTTCACCGCCTGCGCCATTATGACCAAGGGCATTTTTGCGCTGGTACCCATTGGCGGCGCTATTGCAGGGCATCTGGTGTTTACGAGGCAATGGAAACAGCTGCTTCATGTCCGCTGGCTGATTACCGCGGTATTGATCGCAGTATTTATTGCTCCGGAGCTCTACGCCCTTTACCAGCAGTTTGACCTTCATCCCGAGAAAGTGGTGTTTGGCAAAACAGGGGTTTCCGGGATCCGTTTCTTTTTCTGGGACGGCCAGTTTGGGCGCTTCGCCAATACCGGGCCCATTAAAGGTTCGGGGGATCCTACTTTTTTCTTTCATACGGCGCTCTGGGCCTTTTTGCCCTGGTCGGTGATGTTATATGCCGCTGTGGTAGTATTCTTTAAAAAGCGGCGGCAGGCAGTGGAGTTTTATTGTATTAGCGGAGCACTGCTCACATTTGTGTTGTTTTCTTTATCGCGGTTCCAGCTGCCACATTATCTGAATATCATTTTCCCTTTTTTCTCGATCTTAACCGCGCAGTATGTGCTGGGGATGAAGGCGGTGAAGTTCTTCCGCATTACGCAGTACACCATTATGATCATTATTGCAGTGGCTACATTGGGTTTGGGGGTGCTTTACCAGCCGATACTGAATTATTATGCCCTGTTTTGTATGCTGCTGGGGCTTTTGCTCTTTTTACTACTGCCCCGCTGGCTAGGAAACGGTACGCTGGTGCTGGTATTTTTCCGTACCTGTGCAGCCAGCCTGGTGCTGAATATTTTCCTGAACCTGGTGCTGTACCCGGATATGATCCGCTACCAGAGCGGAAGCACCATTGCCCGGCATGTAAACCGGTATTTTCCCGGGGTGCCGGTAGATTTCTGGAAGGGACAGTCGTATTCCCTGGAATTTTACCTGCATACGTCGCTGCAGCGATATGATAGCGCCGGTTTGCGCCAGGCAGTGACAGGAGGGCCGGTATTGCTGGTGATGAACCCTTCAGAAGCGGATACCCTGCAGCGGCAGGGCTATAATTGCCAGCTGGTAAGGGAGTTTGTACAGTTTTATGTGACCAAGCTGGATCTGGAGTTTGTGAATAATAAGACGAGGGGAAGAGCGGTAGGGAGGAGATGGCTGGTGTTGGTAATGCCGGGGAGGGATGGGAGGTGAGGGGTTTTTGGGGATTGAAAGTGTGAAGATGGCGCACAGGGGATGATCGGGGATGTGGCTGGTCCAAAAATAGGTTACGGTTTAAAATTAATCCTGGGTTAAGTTTATAGTTTTTGTGATGCACTGGGGCGGAACATTTGCCATTTTTGCTGTTTTGCGGCGCTGGGGTGATTCTATAAAATAGGAGATTTTGTAAACCTGGCCGGCTTATGCGACGATCATTCGTGTACTGACGGTGCTGGTGCGCTCAGGAAAAGTGGCCAGTATAGGGCATTCCGGAGGTTTCTTTAAAAAAGTTGAGAATAGATTTTGCAAAATTCAAAAATTACCTATTTTTGCAATCCCAATTTGCGATTGAGGTTCAATTAGTGAAAAGGGAAATATTCCTCCTTAGCTCAGTTGGTTAGAGCATCTGACTGTTAATCAGAGGGTCGCTGGTTCAAGTCCAGCAGGGGGAGCCAAACGGGATTTTTCAGGATCATCTTGAAAAATCCCGTTTTTGTTTTCGGTGAAATCCCGCGCCAGTTGCGACGTTAGCGAAATAAAGCCATTCATTTTTTTGGTTAGATATTCGTGTTTTTCAACGTTATAATAAATTCCGTCTGGAAACAGCGTTTTTTGCACTCTCCTTTTTCCTTCCAAATCGCTGGAAACCCATATTTCACTGAGGTTTTCGAGCGTATCAAAAGAAAAATCGATCAATTTTGCAAGGTTAGATATTTTCGGTGCAAGGGAATTTTCCTCACGCGAAATAATGCCCAATTCTGCATTCAAATGATCGAAGGTAAGATCAAAGGTTTCCTTATCGATTTCCCCTAAACCATGACGAATTTTCAGGTTTTTCAGTTTGGCTTCAATTGTTGCCTTTTGTGTTTTCAACTGCTGATCGTTTTGAGCCATTCCGTTATCATGATATTCAAACAATTTTGTAAGCTGCTGCTTTATCAAAGGCGATAGCGCTTTCGGAATACGATATTGTTTCAGGTAATCAATAAATAATTCATTCGCGCCCACCCTTAACGAACGTTTCGTTGTATGCGCGTTGACGCTTACCCCCCTGCATTTAAGGCAGCGATAATAGTGGAAGCCTTTGCTCTTAACCTCATACCCGACAAGATAGTTGGAACACCGTTCGCATTTCAGCAAACGGGTTAATGGGCGCATAATTTCCTCTTTATTCTGCTGAAAGCCCGAAGGGTTATTTTCCAGGATACGCTGCACTCTTATAAAATCCTCGGAAGAAACCAGCGGTTCCCAATTACCTGGCACAGCTTCATCCAGCATTCGGGAGGCGATAATTGCGCAATAAAACGGGTTGCGCCACATTTGACTTATTTTTTGCTTGGTGATATGCAGCCCTCTGGCGTTCAGTCGGGCGATGATTTGTGCATCACTGAATAAGCCTGATACTTTCCATTTCCAGGCTTCACGCAGCAACTCACCGTCACTATTGACGATAATTTGTTGTTTGCTGCGAAGCCGTTTTTCATCACGCACACGGGGGCCGTATTGCGTGTATCCTATCGGCGCTTTTGCCATCCATACACCTTGCAATAGAAGGGCTTGCATACTGGGAATAACAAGCTCTTTCTTTTCCAAGTTCTCCTTGAAGGCATCGAATAATTTTTCGTAGATAGCGGCTTTCCCGCGTTCCGTTGTGGTAGAAATGCCCGAAGATGCCTCAATAAGATTGACGCCAAGTTCTTCAACCAATTCATGCACAAGGCCGATGGCCCCGCCACCAGAGCGGCTGAAGCGCGAAATTTTGTACACAAGGATTGCAAATGGGCGTTTGCGGCTGGATCGTACTTTATCAATAAGGCGCTTAAATTCCTTGCGGGTGAAATCTGAGGATGCACTTTCATAGGTGCCGCCAAATTCATCCGTGATTTCAAAATTATTTTTAGTCGCATAACGGCGGCTTGTTTCAAGCTGCCGCTCAATGCTGTTATTATTCTCATATTGGTCTTTGGTGCTGACACGGGTATAAAGCCAAACGGAGGAATTTTTTTCCTCTTCTTCCTTTTTAGGAATAAACCGTTTGAAATATCCCATATCATTCATGTTTGGCTCCGTAGATTTTATAAAGTGCAAGTGATAATTCGTAGACCAGCGCAATCAGTTCGGCTTTTTGTTCAGGCGATAAATCCCTGAAACATTCATGTTGGTCGATTTCATCAAAGGTGAGCCGAAGATCTTTTTTCAGTGGCTCATTCATTTTGCGTGACGGTTATATCGTTGACGATGGGAGTATTATTTTCAGCAGTCGCATTGTAACGCGCATCCTGGGCGACGATCTGGCGCGGCAGATGCAACAACAAATCGTAATACAGCGGTTTAAGGCAGATACCCGTCAACAGGACTTTATCGGAGGTGAACGTGAGCAGAATTTTGCTTTCTTGGACAAGATACCGCCCGTTGACCAAATACCCGTAGTTCAAAAAGATCATGTTGCCATCGAGTAGGACGAAATTAACATTCCGCACATGGCTATGTGTGGGGTAGGCTTCATCTTGCGGAATGCTTGATGAATGCGCGGTTGGATCATTCTCCGCCAGTTCGTTCAGACGTAGTTTAAATTCCAAGCTCATACTCAATCGAATGGTTATGCGGTGAGATAATGTTTTCGCTTACTTCGGGGGATGGATAGGCGCTGCGCTCCTGCGAAAGCACATGTTCCAGGTGCATGTCTTTGTCGGACAGCAATTCCAAAGCCGATTGCCTGTCGCCCATTTCGGACGCATGTTCCAGCAGGGCTGCTTTATCGTCCGTATAAATGGAGATGGATTCGCGGCCTCTGGAACAGGAGACATAGAATTGCTTTAAATCCGTGGCGGGAAAATTTGCCGAATTTTGGGCAACGAATACCCGATCAACAGTGCGTCCCTGGCTTCCGTGAGAGGTCATGCAATGCGCATGCTCGATATGCCCGAAATCGTTGGGTAGTTTATACAGTGTTTTTCCTTCACCGATACGCAGGGTCATATCACCGTTTTTGTCTATGGAGACAATGTTTAGAACAGTGCCGTTATCCAAGCGCTTGTCGTTCGCGTCAAAATTATTATGGGTGATACGGACGGCATCGCCTGTTGAAAGGGCAATTTCCTGCTTTTGAAACACGGTGAAATGCTGTGCCTTATCAATAGGCAAGGAAACGGCTCTACCATTGGCGTTTTCGATCACAACCTCTTTATCGGCGACGGCCTTCACCTGCCATTGTGAGCCTTTCTTTATGCCCCCCGTCACATTTTGCGTGAATTGGATAAGCTGATTTTCTTTGTAGTTGCGAGTATCGCCCTTTGAAGCTTCCGTGTAATTCAAATTGGTCAGGCGCAGCACTGTGTTATCTTCTTTGCCAAGCATCCCAGCACTGCGTAGGGCTTCGCGGACGGAGGCGGTTACACGTTCCCCTTCCAAGCGGGTCGGAGAAATCACCAATGCAGACTTGCCTTGCTTTAAGGCGGCAACATAGTCTTTCGCTAATTCGGTATGAGGGGAAAGCGGGTCGCTCTCTTTGATAGCCCCGATGCTATCCAGCTTTTCAAAACCCTGTTTCGCGTGGCCTTGTGAGAGATGTTCTACCGCTGTGCGGTATTCTGCATCCTTCTGACGGTAGATTTTCGACACTTCAGCTGTCTGAATACCGCCGACGGTATTGAGGATACGCAGGGCATCGCCGCGCGTTACGGCACTGTGCTGGCGGGTATCGCCAACAAAGATAATTTGTGCCTTCTGTGCTTTCGCGATTTCCAACAGTTGCACCGTTTGCGTGGTGCCAAGCAAGCCCGCTTCATCGACAATCAGGACTTGCCCCGCGAGCCTGGCTTGCATGTCCTTATCTTGCAACAGGCGGGAAACCGTATCGGCTTTATCAAAACCTTCTTTGCGCAATGTTCCCCGCGACGCATCGGCAGACGGTGCGACGATGGTTACCTGTTTCCCTGCTTTTTCCATGCAGGGAACAAGCTCTTTTAAAAGTGTGGTCTTACCTGCACCCGCTACCCCGCGAATAATGGAGACACAGTTAGCAGTGGTAAGCACATGGGCAGCAGCTTCGCGTTGCTGGCCGTCCAAAGACAAGGTGGGAGCCGTTTTATAAAGCGGTACAAGCTGGCCTTGCCCTGAACGCGCCAATTCCACCATGCGGCGCTCTTCCTGCAATACTTGCACCGTGGTAACGACAATGCGCCCCTTATCTTCCACCTGGATAATGCTTTTATCCTGCTTAAAGCTGTCGGTGATATGATCGAGTGTCGTCGCCTTATTGCCGATGGCGTGATGATACGCCGTTGCCAGCAAACGCCGTTCGGGCATTACGGACATGCGTTCAAAATGATGATTGCAGGAATACAGCACGCTTTGCTCAGGCTGCGGTGTTTGTGTTTCCTTCACCTGCGCAAAGCGTAGCGCTTTATGCTGATCATCACCCAAGGAAGCGCTAAGCGCCTGCATTTCCGCTTTCCACGCAGCCTTTAAGTCCGCCATTGAATGGCCTTGTTGTTTTGCTGCACGGGTACGGGCGCCGAGTTCGGCCAGTTGTGCGGCATCCGTAATGCCTTTTTCTTGGGCTATGCGGCCAATCTCGTTTGTGCGCTTACTGAAATGGGCGATGACCTCTTTCGGTACGCCCTCAATCTCGAACGCCTTGTCTGTTTTCTGAACTTGGTAGCCTAAATCTTGGAGCTTATCGGCCAGGCGTTTTTGAAAGCGAGCCTGGAAATAAGGCATATCGCGCTGAATTTCACGGAATTGCGCCGCCTTTATTTTATTCTCAATCGGATCATACGTTCCATTGATGCAAAATATATGACGATGAAGGTGAACGTCTGGCAGTGAACCATCGACAGGCCGTGCGGTTTGGTGTGTAAACCCCGCCCATAATAATTCACCCGTTTTACGATCTTCATCCGCGCCGCCCACACGGACGCGGGTATAAACATCCGCTTCGATTTCCTGCATTGTTTCATGCACGGATTGTTCGAAGGCATCCAGGATATGATTGTCCTTTGCCAAGGCGTGCAGAATGGAAACGGATTTCGGGCAATGGAAATTAATATCGTAACCGACAGTTCGGTCATCCTTCGTGACGGGTGTAAGCGCAGTGCCCGTCAGAGGGTTTTTATTATTGCAAAGCGCAAAAAACGCCTCTTTGGTTACGTCACCGGTAATTTTCAGACGTTCGCTGAGCTTCCCGAAAAACTTTCCAGGGAGTTCTTGATCCCGTGTGTAATAGTCCGAAGGCGATAGGCTTTGCACATAGTAAGATTGCGCTTGTCCTGCGCTTTTGCTTTGTATCATGCGTATCATGAAATCGTAGTTATCAGATGGAGAAGTCAAACCGAAAAAAATCGACGGTTTTTAAAGGCTGTGAAGAAGGAATAAACGGCGGTGAAAAAATGCCGAGCACTGCTCGGCACCTTTCTTAATTTTTAGAGTAGAAAGTATCAGACTTCTTCCCGCAGCGGCGCTGTGGCGTTACAGAACGTCCTCGGCATCCGTTTTTTGGGTTGGCTTTTTCTCCGCCATAGGCGCGTTACGGTAGATTTCTCCGTTTGCGCCTGCGTCCTGCATATCCATCATTATTTCATCTGCAAACCTGTAGGCGTAAATGTAACTGATGGAATACAAGGCACTGCAAACCATAATGACGATGCCGATAGGCTGTGCGAGCAAATACAGGGTGAAACCGACAACCAGGCAAAAGAGAGGCTCTGCGATCGTTTCGATGAAACGCGCCGTCGCGGGACGACCAAACAACTTCAGCTTGCAGAACAGCGGATGAAGGTCGCCCATAGAGAGGGTGTTTACTTTGTTCCTGCGGGCTTCCAGTTTTCGGGAAAAAGCGCAGATCACGAAAAACATCGTGAACGCCAGCCAGGAGCCGTAATGCAAACCGAAATGCGGTGCAGGATGCTTGATATATTTTTCAAGCATGAATAATGAAGGGAAAGATCTTATCGCCGCAAGGATAAACCACCCCATCATTAAAAAGGCCATGAGCAGTGCTTGACGTAACGAATAATAACGCTTACCGAAATTTCGCCGAAGGAAGATTTCCAGGACAAGACGGCCAATAAGTGACAGCCGATAAAGGCTGTGGGATGCAGCGGAGGTTGTACGTCGATTTTCCACCGTGCGGAATGAATTGTTTTTCATGTGTTTTTGTTTTTAGTTGATGAAAGATTGTTTGAAACGGACTTTCTTATAAGCCTTGCCGCTGAACGGTGCGCCCTGGCGATGAATGAAGGCCTCACAGACAAATCCGTAACGAGCGCCGCCAGTAGCCAGCAGGAAAAACTCTTCAGGTCTTACGGCATGGCGTAGACGTTCGGCGCTGGAACGGGAAAAGGATACGTCACGCCCCCAATTCACGCCTTGGGTATCGTCTTCGTATTTTTCCTCACCGATAAGCTCGGAGGCGTATTTATTCGTATCGGCGTCAGCGTTAGAATGGAATATCTTACAGGCCAGTGTACCGAGAAATTGCTTGACCTTATGGTGTGCCGCGTTGCCGCCCATATTGGCGAAATAGCCTGGCAGGTTCTGCGCCAAATAAACGGTTGCGATCATACTGCTACGCGCAGTTGCTTGAAAATCAGCATCTAATGAATGCAGAAAAATGGGGCTTTCGTCCGCGAAAATGAAGGCGGGACGGTTATTGGTTTTCGTATCTCTTTTTTCCCAAGCCCGTTGGAAACAGTACTTGATGGCGATCTGTACCGCCCGTCCTGTATCGTGATGCAATTTCGTGGGGAGGTTCAGAACGACGATTTGACCTTTATCCAGGCAGGATTCAGGGGTGAACGTTGAAGGAGTATCCCCACAGAACAAGCTGTAAAAAGGCTCGCTCAAAAGCTGATACAGAAATCCCGCCACCATAAACTCAATGCTGCTACGAGTTTTGCTTGGCAGCTTTTTATAAGACCGTTGGAAAAACTGCGTGATCTGTTTAAGGGTGCGATAATTGGCGACATGCTTTAGCGCGAAGGCGTCGAGCGAACCTTTCTTTTGCAAGTCTGCATAGACGTCAGGAGGGAGATTGACAAGAAACGCGCTGACTTCGGCCTGAACGTTCTTTTCGGCAAGCTGCATCGCCGTGGTATAATGGTCATTCGGTTGCTTGTCTTGCTTGACAGTGCCTTCATCTTCCTTCGGCGCACACATGGCTATGTCATACAGGTTCTGCGCGTTCACGGTTCCATAGGCAAGCAGAGACAATCCCACAACGGATGATATCGTCATGGATCGTGCTTGCGCCCAGAATTGTGCATCCTCACCGATGCCTGAACCTTGTTGTCCTGCGCCGATCACCGTATCTAACAGCGACACGACATTTTGCCGAATGGAGACACCTTTAAATTTTTGAGCGCATTCATATTCAATAAAATTGAAATATTCATTGCCGCCAGGTTCAACGATCACGAGGTTTTGTTCCCTATTTGTAGCCCGACAATACGCACGAAATATCTCCGCTTCTTCTGGCTTGGCTGTGAGTACCAACCCCGCATAGCCGTGCGCTAACATGCGTAGCGCCAACGCCGCACCGCTGGAGGTACTCTTTCCCGCGCCAACGCCCCCACATATTAAAATTCCCTCGAATGTTTCTTTGACGGTCAGGACATCGCCGCCTGAAAACGTCAGTAGCGGCGCATCCAGGTCGAATGTGTTATTCTGCATAATCGAAGTGTTGAGTGAAAAAATAGAAGGAAGAACACGTTGCCTTACGGGGCAACGCATTCTATTTACTAACCCTGTTTCTTGCCCCATTGAGAAACCTTGTTCGCGGCAGAGGATGCACTGTGACAATGATTGCCGTTCACGTTGTAATGGTTGTCAGAAACCTTTTTCACGAAATCGCCCCTGTCGTTGACCAGCTTATTACTGTCAACGGTGGATTGGCGCAGCTTTAAATAGTCGGAGGTGTTTTTTTGATTGCACATGACATTTCGTTTTTGATTGTTAAAAAAATAAAAGGGATCATCGTTACATCCGGGCATGGCGGTGCCCTGGCCTGCATGGAGCAAGGCTTCATATGTGTTAAGATTTAAGTTTAGTTGCTAACCCTGTTTTTTGTCGGAATTGGAAACGTATTGAATGCCGTTCCAGTACATGCCCGCAGACGGGTAATAAGTGTGGGAGGAAAAAGATACCGAAGTCGCGACTGTAGGCTCTTGAGGCTTTTCTGCCTTCTGATGCTTTTCAGGCGGGAACCGCTCTTTGAGCAGTATCTTAATGACTTGGATAAGTTCCTGTTTACTAAGTTCCATTGGTTAAGTTTTTAGGTTTAAAGTTTCGTTCGTTTAGGGCATGGCTATGCCACCACCCATCATCCGCGCTATTACGCCTCTTTTGGATTTGAATGTTCGTTATCTCTTTTTCGGAGGAAATACTTATTGCAACTTCTTCAGGTTATTATGATGAATTATTCATAAATTTAGATTGTACGAGTTTTTAACCTTATGTGGCCAATTGATATCCTTTTGCAAACTTACAACGGCCAATAGGCACCAAAACCGCCCAATATAAGGCCATTTTAAACGTACATACATGGCAAAAAGGAAATTATCACAAGGGGAGAAAAAAATACCAGTTTCATCAAGCGGTCGCAAAAAAGTCGTAAACCCATTTGTATTTCTGTTGGCAAAAAGATTTGTCGATTATGGTTTTGTCGGTGTAGATGATGAGCCAAGCGACCTGCAATTCGTACGCTATATTTATGACAGGCATAAAGAGCCAGGTTATCAGAACACATCTTATACTGATAGCCCCCTAGAGAGGGATGGTCTTGCTTTTTCCAAAGCGGAAAGTCTTCGAAAAAATATATTAAAACAGAAAGGAACCTTCTTATTTACCACTAAAAGCCTAGATAAACTCGTAGAAGAAATAAGATATCCCTTTTACACTTTCACTTCGTGGAATGATTTTGAAAAACGTTTCAATGACCATCCCGCTTATAAGGCAGCCCAACTTAGATTGTGGGAAAAGCAAGTTTTCACCAAAGAAGAAGTAAAACAATTTTTGGCTTATGCGAATAAAGAGCTTTATGAACATCATATGTATCTTGTGCATAGTGATTTAAAGAATAATCCATTTTATTCATTTCACAATAATTCGTTTGTAACAAGAAACGCTAATGCAAAAGAAATTGAGCTTATAGAAGAAATTGAAACTAGGAGAGCCTTTCTTTCAAAAAATCTATTTGCCTTTTTCAAGTCCTATACCCTGCTTAATTTTAAACCTATTTTTATCCACAAAGATATCTATGATAACCCGATAGCTTATTTCTTACTTTTTCCTTTAAAAGAAGGGATATATGAGAAAATCAAATCGGGAAAACAATTTATAGATTTCCTTTCCCCTACAGATTTTGTACAACACAGCCAAAATGAGAAGATCAGGTATTTTTACTTTTATTTAGTCTATAATAAAGAAATACAAACTATCTTTCAGGGAAATGCGATAAAAACGTTGGAAACTGGCATGCAAGCTTTATTTTATAACCTTGCAGAACTATTTGATGATGAGTTAACCTTTGGAACAATCGTTGAAGATGAAAAATCCGCAGGGGTAATTAAGAAACTCGGCTTCAAGAGAAAAGAATGTGAGAGTGATAAATCCAATTTCTATGAGCTTAATTGGACAGCGGTTGAAACAAAAAGAACATACCTTAAAATAGCCCTTCAGTTAGACATTTATACTTTATTCCCCTTTCGAAATCCCTATATGTAGCAATTTTTATTCAGAAAATCCTTTACTTCTTTGTCTGAATATGCATAATCAGCCCTCAAATGGAGGTGGCACCAATGTCCTTAGATATACTATTCACGGATAATCAAAAAAAACAGCTATTTGAAAACAACAAGAAATCACTCGAATTAAACATCTTTGAGCCGAATTTCAAACCTGTGGCTCTGTTGTTTGCTGAAAAATTAAACTACAAATTTTTGATTACGCAGCTTGAAGAGCGCCGTCCACGAGTTGCATTTTCGTTATCCGACTATGGAAACGGCGACTTGGAATTTGAAGTACTCGACATTGATCAATTGGAACAGCTGGTAATTAATAAGGGGGATATCTTGAAATCAACCCCGTCATTTGAGGGCAAATATAACCTAGCTATATACGCAAAAGTCGCAGATCAAAAGGGACAAATTATTACCGATGACAATTTAGATGATGTAAAATCATTGTTTGCGAAACTTAGCAAAGAAGAACGGTATAATGATCCAAACAAAAATGTCCGAAGATTTAGGTATCTGGGAATTGAGTAAGTTCCTCGACCAAGATTGATTTAATAATCCCATTCTAAGAAAATTTTGGCCATATACGAAGGAAGGCTCATATGTGGCCAAAAAGCGCACTATTTGCTCTTTTTTCTTTTTTAAAAAACGCCTCATATCAACGAGTTTTGATTTAAGCTCTCATTGAATACTTATGTTTTCAGGCGCAATATAAATCTTGGTTCATAGATGGCCAGGAAGGAGCGGCGCTCATGGAGCAAGCCGTTGCTTATTACCGTGTATCGACAGACGAACAAGAAGTAAGCGGTCTGGGTCTTGAAGCGCAGCAATACGATGTCAGCGCCCTGCTGCGCGTCAGTGACCTGGTCGTTGAGCGTGAATATTTTGAGGCGGAAAGCGGCAAGAAAAACAATCGCGCTATTCTCAAAAAGGCGATGCGGTATTGCAAGAAAACGGGTTTCACCTTGATTATTGCCAAATGTGACCGCCTGACCCGTAAGGCTCTCTTTGGTGCCCGATTATTAGATAGTGCAATAAAATTGATTGCGGCGGACAAGCCATGGGCGACCAAATTGGACTTGCTGGAAGATTTCATCCGCGCCGAACGTGAAGGCGAAGTGATTAGCAAGAGAACGAGCGCCGCCCTGCAGGCGGCAAAACGGCGGGGCGTGAAGCTGGGGACGGCCTGCAAGGAGCTTGCGTTGAAGAACAAGCTGGCCGCCATTGCTTTTGCTCGCATGATGGCACCCATTATCCGAGATTTAATGGCGCAGGGATTTAAAACAATCCGTGCGTTGGCGGCGGAACTGAACCGCCGCCATATTCCGACCTTTCGCGGCCACCGCGCGAAATGGCACCGCAACACGGTTTGCCATCTTCTGCACCGGATCAACGCCGCCCCCTTATAACGCGCGTTTCAAAACTAACTAGCCCCTTGCTCCGATGCGTTTAAACCCATCGAGGAGGTTATGCTGGATTTTGTTTCGCTGCTTTCTTTTGAGACGGTTTTTCCCTCTTAAAATCAAAAACCACTGAAAACGAAAGCAGTCTTTTATTTATCGGCCATGCGGCGGTTTTCACGACACCAAACAAACGACATATGCACCCTATTTCTGTTTCCCTTCGGGCGCTGCTTTGCGCCGTTTTATCAATCGCCGTTTATACCGTAGGCCACGCGCAGAGCATCAACGCAGGGCTACGCTTTGCGGGAAACGTCACCCTGCATGGCGGGGAGCTGATCTTGCAACACCCACCGGATGATTACCGCCCGTATGAGCTGCGCGGACGGTTGGGCTTTAACGTGAATGCTTTCGCGGAGGTCAATATCACACGGTATTTCGCCGTTCAGCCTGAAATCGGCTACAAGCGTGTGCAATGGGAATTGACGGACGAGAAATCACCCGCACCGCGCCCTTACATTTACACGAACACCTATTGGGAAATCCCGCTTCTCCTGAAATACAAAACCGCAGGGTTTGGCGTCTATGCAGGGGCGCAAATGGATATTCTTACCAGTTCCCGCGCGGAAGAACCCGCAGGAGAAGGACTTGGCACGGCCATCGGTTATCCTGATACGGAGAATGATTTCAAAACGAAACATCCGCTTTACGGGGTGATCGGTGTTGAGTACACCACCCGCCGCCCAGGTATCGGCGTCAGTTTACGTTACTTGCAGGGCTTCCAGGATCTATTCGCCGCCGATAACAGCGTGATCCTGGCCTCAACGTTCAAAGGGATCAAAGGAAGGCAACTGCAATTCGGGATGCATTGGCGCATCGGCAGAGATAAAACCAGGTTCAAACTCATGTAGCGTATGCGTCATCTCACTATGACATTCGGGAATGTTCGTGTTGTATTCCGTTTGGAACAGAACAAGCAACTCCACATCACCGTGGACGGAAAGCCATACATGATCTCACTGACAGGAGACACGCCGACATTCACCGAGCCGGCGGACGATCTTTCCAAAGAACTGCAAGCAAGAATATTTTGGGCGGCGGAGAATTATTTCATACGCAAAGATTGAGAGGCTACGTCAAACATATAACGAAAACACAATCAATCCGACACCCCTTTTGTTGAGGTAACGGGAGACGGGTTGCAGGGCTGCATCCATGATGCAGCCCTTTTTGTTTTCACTTCATTACATCTATGCTGCCAACAAATCCGCAAACTTTGTTGTACGGGTTGCTTCCAGAGTATTAAGGAGCATTTCCTTATTCTTCACAGCTAAAGAAAATACATTGTTTCCCGTAATCATATCGACCGCAGCATTAACCGCATTTTTTACAGGTTCCTGTGAAAGTCGAGCATAGATTGCAGTTGAATCTAAGCTCTTGTGGTTCAATGCTTTCCCGATAACTGCAAGGCTGGAACCGTTGATCGCCATATAGCTGGCCAATGTTCGGCGTAAATCGTGCATCCGAATATCATCGACTTTCATCCGCTTTTTTATACGTCTGAACGATTTTTTGGGATCGGAGATATAACTGTTTTCCTTGAAGCCTGGAAAAACATATTTGGAAGGAGCTTCCAGGCTGTCATTTTCTGATTGCCTACGCTTTAAAATCTTTATGGCGATATGAGGCAAATGGATGATGTTTACGTCGTCATTCTTTGAGTTATTTTCGGAAATCCGCCAGTAGGCTTGGGGGAAATTAATGTCATTCCATTCCATTGACAGCAGATTGGATTTGCGAACACCGATATATAGGAGCAATGAAAAATAATCTTGGTAAAGAGTATCTTCAAAGCGAAGGGCATTAAAGAATGCCATCAATTCCTCTTCTCGAAGAAAACGATCCCTGCTTTTTAGCCGAAATAGTCGAATGCCTTTGCATGGATTGGGATTTTTGAGATAGTCATTGTTTATCCCAAAATTCATTACGGCACTTACAACCGCCACAATCCTGTTCGCCAAAGCCTTTTGATTGGTTCCTATATGAAGATGCAGCTTCCGCATAATACTACGGGTAATTTCGCTGCATTTATAGCGGCCATATTCAGGAAGAAAATGTCTTTCTAGCATTTTGACATCCTCTTCGTAGTTTTTCTTATCATAGGGGATGGAGTACTCTTTGACGTACCTATCCAATAATTCTTTAAATGATAACTCCGCACGCGCTTCTTTCTTATCCTCATGAGGGGTGCCCCCAAGGATGATAAGGGCATTGAGTTTGGCCGCTTCCTTTCTGGCATTCTCAATATCTAAATCGGGGAATCGTCCTATTTTTATCCTTTGAGGACGATTTTTCACCCTACGGTATAGATTGAATGTCTTACCCCCGCTGGGAAATACCATCATGCAGAGGCATGGTATCTTTGTATCAAAGACAGTATAACGTTTACTTTGGGGGAGAAGACTTTCTAAGCTATGCTTGTTAAAGTCGATACGAACTAAACTTTTCCTTTTCACGTGCTACCTATGTGCTACATCGAGTTGCGAAAACCCAAGAAAAGCCGAAATATGTTGGATTATGCTCGTAACCACCGCGCGGAATGAGTATAAAACACAAATAATATCAACGACTTAATTTGGTGATTTTCGTAATGATGGGGTCGTAGGTTCAATTCCTATCATCGGCACCACGAAAATCAGGTACTTATTTAGCAAAAGTACCTGATTTGTGGAAGCATTTTTTTCATGTGCTACCCATGTACTACACTCAGAATCAAGCCTCAAACATCCAATTATGCCGAATCATCCAGACATGTAGTGCACTAGAGTCATTCTGAGTGCATATGTTCGTATTCTTTACGGTTTATGGTTATTAATTCTGTTTATTTTTCCTTTTCTTAGTGTTGACACTTGTGGCGAATACACCCATTTATCGCGCCCAACCATAATAGGAACAATGCCCTTGTTTCTCATTCCATATTTATTAGGAGAATTAATGAACCCAGGTGATCCAGGAGACCAACTTGTTGACCGTAAATTTGCCGCCAAATATTTAGGAGGCACTAAACCTTATTCACCAGCAACGCTTGCGGTATGGGACTGCACTAAACGATACGACTTACGCCCCGTTAAAATGGGACGGGACGTTCGTTATTGGCTTTCCCATCTTGATAAAATCAGAAGAGAAGGCTTAAAGCCCAATAAAGCCTAAAAATGGTAAGGGGCATCTGCCCCTACCTACTTTCACAGCAGTAACACAACATAATTTTTGAGGAACGCAATGAAATCTCATTCTGCGATTGGCTATTCGTATGACCAAATTTTAGAGGCTTTGGGTCTGACTGATGTCGGAAATACCTTGACGGCTGATGAAATCATAAATGACCCCAATAAGCTACAACTTGTTAGAGAGTATCTTGCAAAACAAAAAGTTAGCAGTTCGATTTTAGATGCGCACCGCTGGATATTGAATTGGTTTGGGGATTATCCGCGCCTTGAATTCCCAGAAGTTGATATACCCATCCATAAAAGTAATGACCGAATTACGGAGGAAACACACGTTTGGCATCCCGCGCTGCTTGATTTGTTGGAACAAAAATGCATTCCATTATATACGTACCAAAGCTTTTTCAAGCAGGCACGGATTTACGATTCAGGTACCAAGAATGTATATTATGCCTTAACCCATAAGAACGATGGTGGCGGCATCGTCATTACTGCATCAAAAGAGGAACAAAGCGTCATTGGCGATAATGATATAACTTTTATAGGAGGTTCTGTTTATCAGTATGGAGGCCTACATATATTTAAAGGCGTATTCGATTATTTGGCAGCGTTACAGCAAGTGAATAAGGGTATTCAATTCAAAAACGATACGATAATTTTGAATTTCTATTCCAATCTAAATAAGACCAATCCCTTTCTTAAAAAATATGAGTACCGGCACTTATACATGCCAGCATTGGCAGAGAAAGAAAGGGCGGTTTCAAAATCCCGCGATGCACAGAAGGGCTATAAAGAAATTTATACCTGGATGCCGAATGATGACCTGGGAAAGCAGGTGACAAAATCTCTGGGCGATTTTCTAAAGACAGAGCTAAGCCTTACGCATATCCCTATGAACCCTAATTATGCAGGGTATCGGGATGTTAGTGCGTTTCACTCCACAAAATACGGCCTGATCGGGTAGTCGTTGGTTTTGTGGCAATCCCCAATAATAAACCTATAGCGCCCTTCACGGGGCGCTTTTTATGCTTGCCGTTAAACCGAGGGGGAGCTGCGCTCTAGTCGTTACTGGAAGGCTAGCTGAACAATAGCAGCCACTTTTTGTTTGAAAGTGGTGTATATTCGATTAGTATTCATAATATTTATAATGTCTAATATTGTTTAAAAGGAAGTCCAAATGAAAATAAAAAAAGTAAAATGGAATAATCATCCCATACTTGGGAATTTAGAACTTGATTTTATGAATTCAGCTACAGGTGAGCCATTCGATACCGTTCTTATAGCAGGTGAAAACGGAACTGGTAAAACCACAATTTTAGAAACGATGAGCACTTTCCTAAATATTGGTTCTTTTGAGTATTTCGATTATCTAGAATATATAGTCGATGGAGCAGTTTACAAAGCCACTCCCTTAAATGATGCTTCAAACATAAAAGATTTTTTTTCCATTTTAGATAATAGTGGTACTGCCACAACGGTTCGTGCAAATCGGAATAACAATCGTAATCAAATCAATACAAATAAAAAAGATCCCAGATATCATGGCTGCGTTTTTTCAAAAGCACGGGCTGATTATAAAACTCAAGAAATACAAACAACAACAACTAAAGCATTAGATATAGATAAATATGATAATGATAAAGAGGATGATTTTACTTCTTTAAAACAGCTTATAGTCGATATTGATAACCAAGATAATTCAGAATATGCGGAGACAAATAAAGGTTTAGGGAAAGTGCCGAAATCTTGGGATGAATTCTATAAAACGTCGAAAATTTCTCGGTTTAAAAATGCTTTTGATGGTTTCTTCGGTAACATTGAATATGAAAGGGTTACAAATGTTTCTCAGGAAAAGTTGATACTTTTCAAAAAAAACGGGAAGTCAATCCCAATTGATAAGTTGAGTACTGGCGAAAAACAAATTGTTTTTCGAGGAACATATCTCCTTAAAAATAGTGGTAAACTTGATGGTGCTGCTATCATGGTGGATGAACCAGAATTGAGTATGCACCCGAAATGGCAGAAGAAAATTCTTCAATATTACAAGCAATTGTTTACTAAAGGTACAACTCAAGCCGCACAGCTATTCATAGCAACTCATTCTGAATATGTTTTAGAAGACGCTTTATCAAATAAGAACGCTAATCTCGTAATAGTTCTGAATGACGTGGCTGGCGTAATACAAGCAAAACGAATAGACGCTCCTTCTGTTTTACCGAGTATTACAAGTGCTGAAACAAACTATTTAGCTTTTGATATAGTATCTAATGATTACCACATAGAATTGTATGGTTATCTTCAGTATAAACATGGATTAACTACTGTAAAGCTATGTGATGACTATATTAAAGCGCAACCTGCCTATAATGCTGCAATTCACAACAAGCCGTCAAATTTTGGTAGAACTACCTATGACACTTTGTGTACGTACATTAGAAATTTGATTGATCACCCTGACCCAACACGAAACTTTACTGACGCTGAATTACGGACTTCGACAGAATTACTCATAGAGCTTTGCCGTTAAACCGAGGGGGCGCTGCCGCCGCGCCACCCTCCTTCTCCCCCCGGCGGGGTCTGCCAAACAATGGGGGGCGCATATATAAGAATTTGCGTAGCTTGCGACCTCTTCAATAGGCGTTTAGCCGGCTGGGGTGATATTTTAGTTTTTTGAAATATGACGCTTTTAAACTGATTCATAATCAGCTCCTTACGTGTCAAAGTGTCAGGGCATAGGTGTCACCTAATGCACTGAATGCGGCCAAATCTTGTAGAATTTCATTAGATAGCCGTATGATAGGGGGAGCAAGATAAAAGAAAAAGGGTTATACTTTGAGGTATGACCCTTTTTTCTTTTAATGCCAAAAGAATCTTTTACCAGAGCTTAAAAATCTTACGACTGTTAGAAACATACATTTCATTCATGTCTTTGAACCTTTCCATTACCTTCTTTTCTTCCTCACTTTGTCCCATAGTCTTCATTCCTTCCTCATAAGCCGTCAGGTTCTCGAAACTGGAAGCAATAATCACCCTATGAAACTGCTCTGTCATATCAATCATAACGTTAACGTTCTTTTGCGGGGTGACGTAGGCCTATTCTTTAAAAAGCTTGCCACCTTAGAAGCATTTCCCGGCTTGCAATTAAAAATATCGTGTACTATGATCATAACCCAAATTTTAGTTTACAATTATTTGGGGTACTAAATAGCAAATGCACTTGAAATCCTTTTTCATTTACTGATAGCCATCCGATAGGGTAAAATCATAGAAATGAGAAACAATTCCATTTTTGGTTTACAAAAATCCGACAAGGGGAGAAAGGCTATTTTTCTTTTCCACAATGAACTTCTCACAACTTTAAAAGGAAATTGATCCAGAAATCAAGACGATGAAAATTTATGGATGAATGACAAGGTTTTGTTGCATAAAGCGTCTATAGATGACTTTGGAGGAACAGGAGGTACAAAAATTTGTCACCTTAAAGGCAGTTCCCTTACGTGTAAAGAAAAATATCGTTCACTGTTTTCATCACTAAATTAATTAAGTTACTCCTACTCTTTTAAATGCGCATTCCCGAAATGAAAGCATTTTTGACAGAATCTAAAATTGTATAAAATACATTTATTAAATTCGGTCAATGAGACTGAGCTGTCCGCAGAACGGGATCAACACTTTGATAGGGATAAGATAGTTCGTAAGGGATTTTTCAGTTACGGTTTCCAGGCATTCAAGATAGCATCTTATAATTCAAAATATAATAAAATGTACCTCAAACAATTAACCATTGCTTTAGCCATTATGCTATTAGGTGGAGCCGGATATCTACAAGCCCAGACCGCCCCATTGGAAGACTTTAAACCGTCTTCTTTTAACCAGCCCTTTCAGCAATATCCACAGGTAAATTCCCAGGGGTATGCAAGATTTAGAATATATGCACCAAATGCTGATAGCGTTCGGGTAAGCCTTGGTCTTGGTGGCCAGGGCGGAACAAAACTAACCAAAGTAGATAGCGGGTATTTTATAGGCACCACTGCCGGGCCATTGGATGAAGGATTTCACTATTATCGCATTAATGTAGATGGTGCAACATTTAACGATCCCGGAACAGGATTTTTCTACGGATCACAACGTTGGGAGAGTGGTATTGAAATACCTGCAAAAGACCAGGATTTTTATGCGCTGAAAGATGTGCCACATGGAAATATGCAACAAATATGGTTTCCTTCAAAAAGCACTAATTCCCAACGTGCTGCTTTTGTTTATACTCCCCCGGGTTACGAAAATGGCAAAACAAAATACCCGGTATTATACCTGCAGCATGGTTGGGGTGAAAATGAAACCTCATGGGGTGTGCAAGGAAAGGCAAACCTTATCATGGATAATATGATTGCTGAGGGTAGAATAAAACCTTTCATTGTTGTAATGACCTATGGTATGACCAATACTGGTGGTAGACCAGGTGGTCCCCGTCCTCCTGCAAATAACACTCAGCCCGGTGCCAATAATGCTTCGCCTGCTAACCGGCCTGTTGGTGGTCCGGGAGGTCCCGGTGGCTTTGGCAATATTGCTGCTGCCAATGGTTTTCAGGTTGTTTTGCTTGATGAGTTAATACCGTACATTGATGCGCACTTCCGCACAATTGCAAAAAGAGATAGCCGGGCAATGGCAGGTCTTTCGATGGGAGGTGCGGAAACAAAAGGAATAACATTGGCTAAACCAGAAGTTTTTGGATACTGGGGATTATTAAGTGGCGGTAACTACAGTCCAGCAGATTTGGAAGGTAAAATGAAGCCCAGGTTTATATTTATCAGCTATGGTAGCAAAGAAGCAAACGGTGCTAATGGTCTTCCAAAAGTCGAAGCTGATTTAAAAGCTGCTGGCTATAATGTTGCTACTTATATTTCTCCGGGTACAGCTCACGAGTTTCTATCATGGCGACGTAGCCTTTACCAAATGGCTCCTTCATTGTTCAAATAATCTTAAAACAGCTAAAATCTTGCAAATCAGCCAGGATTTGGTTAGATAATTGTCCAGCAGGGGGAGCAGAGAATAACAATTAATAAAGGTCGCCATTGGCGGCCTTTTTTGTTTTGCCAACAATTTGCCGGCAGATTTTGTTCACATAATAGCTAAATTCAGTTGCGTAAATACAACCTTTGAAGACTGATTGAAGTAACTTGGTTGCATGGTAGCGTATATTTATAAGTTAGCGGTAATACAAAAAAAGATTACAGTCATGGTGTACAATATTTTAAATGGTGACTCCCTTGCCTATAGTTTTCCAGACGCAAAAATTGAAGGAAATATTATTGTTATTAGAGAAGGTCTTATTGACGGAGACCTGTCAGGCGGAAATCTTCATGACTTTTGGCAATCAAGAGCCAAATACATGAAAATCACAGAAACCGAATACAATAATTCTGTTGTAAAAGAATTTGAAAAAATAATAAGTGCACCTGATAATTCAGAGTTTAATCTTTGGTTTGAGTACGATTTGTTTTGTCAGGTAAATATGTGGTTTGTTATTTCAATTATTAATAGCTTGGCAATAAAGAAAAAAGTTTTTGCAGTTTATACTTCTTATTTAGACAAAACCAGTAAACAATTTTGGAATGGATTTGGATCAGCAAATTCAGATGAACTTAAAGTTAGTTATGCGAATCGAATTTCTTTAAGTAAAGCCGACTTAAATTTCGGGCAAGAATTGTGGGAAGCTTACAAAAATGGTAACCTTGAAGAGTTGACAGCTCTCTCAAAGCATCAATCTTTAGCTTTTCCGTATCTACAGGAAGTAGTAAAGGCACATGTTGACCGCTTTCCAAAAGATGGCACAAAAGGAAGACCTGAAAAAGTTATTGAAGACATTATAAAAAATATTTCTACTGATTTTCATGAAGTGTTCAAAGAGTTCTGGAACCGCGAAAGCATTTATGGTTTTGGTGACAGTCAATTAAAAGGTCTGTATGACAAAGTGATGTATTACCGCTAACAGTTATTAGCGCAATCGGGCCTACCTATCAACCCTTCTTAAAAAAATCACTAATAAGCCTCAACACCTCATCAAAATTCGTTTCAAGTACCCAATGACTGCCATCTATAATATGAACCTGGGCATCCGGTAAGTCCCGCTTGTAACAGAAAGCCTCTTCCACATTAAAAAACGGATCATATTTTCCCCATATGACAAGGGCACGGGGTTGATGAACGCGGAAATACTCCTGGAAGGCCGGGTACATTTTCATATGATTCTTATAGTCACAATTCAGTTCATATTGCATATCGATATTACCAGGCCTTTTCATAGAGTCCCAATCAAGTACCCATAATTCAGGACTTATTGTTGATAGCAATTCTTCCGGTACTCCTGCAGTATATTGCCACTTCACGCCTTCCTCGCTTAGGAATGCGTAAAGTTTTTTCTTTTTTTCAGGAGTAGGATTTTCCCAATATTCTCTCGTTTCATCCCATATCCGATAAACACCTTCTTCGTATGCATTACCGCTTTGGACGATTATCCCCTCGATCTTTTCAGGATGGTTTACGCATAGCCGGAGACCGACAGGAGCTCCATAGTCGTGAAGATAAATGGTGAATGACTTTAGGTTTATCTCATCCGTAAACTTGTTTATATAAGCCGATATATTCCGGAACGAATATTCAAATTGATCTTTAGGTGGAAAACCGCTGAATCCAAATCCAGGAAAATCCGGAGCAACCAGGTGAAGCCGGTCCGATAAAGCGGTCATCAGGTTTTTAAACATTACGGAAGAGGTTGGAAAACCTGGCAGGAGTAATATGGACGGATTCTTCCGGTCTCCGGCCTCACGGTAGAAAATATCGATGCCGTCAACTTTAATGGATCTGTTAAAAATCTGACTACTCATGTTTGTGTATCAATCAAAGATGGTGCCTTAAGCCTTCTGACGCTGAGGCATGCCGTTAGGATCCATCCATATAAATTCCCAATGGTGGCCATCGAGGTCTTCAAAACTGTGTTGATACATAAAACCGTAGTCGCTGGCTGGATTAGGTATCCTGGCGCCTGCTGCTTCAGCTTTGTTTACCATTTCGTTAACGGCATCTTTACTATCAGCAGATAAGGCAATAGAGCACTCCACCGATTTGTGGGCATCTATAATTTCTTTTTTAGTAAAAGTCTGAAAGAAAGTTTCTGTCAGCAGCATTACGTAGATGGTATCGCTGATGATCATGCAGGTTGCTTTCTCATCGGTAAATTGTGGATTAAAAGTGTAACCAAGTTTGGTAAAAAACGCCACAGATCTGTTAAGGTCTTTTACCGGCAGGTTCACAAAGATTTGAGTTGCCATAAGTATTTTCTGATTTAGTTTATTCAAAGGTATAGTAACGCCGCGTACGTGCAGATGTGCAAAAACGACAAGTTAAGGGGGGTATTACGACTTTGCTATATTGAATGGAGTTGAAATACTTACTCAGGATTTTTTATTAAATATCCGTTCCCACCAGGATTTAGGAGTTTTAACCGGTGTGTTATTAGCATATAAGGACGGCAATTGAGAAAGCGATTTGTCCAACCACAATTCATACCAGTCCAGAAATGTGATCCTGCCTTCATTACCAAAATATGGATCGGGAAATATTCCTCCATCGTTGCATCGGTCATCTACCCAGATGTTTCCGTACTCTTTTCCGTTGACGACAAGATTCATCGATACTCCACAGCCAAAATTGGAAATCCGCAATAGTCCATTCGTCCATTTGTTATCGAAATATTCAATTTCCCTTGTTTGATCGTAGGCTTCTTCTTGTGCATCCATAAACTCCAGATTCCAGGCTTCAGTGAGTGGAAATTCCAGGGCAGGATTGGTAAGATTGCTGCTATCTTTATTGTCCAGATCCTGATACAAACTGTTCTCCAACGGTTCTAACCCGTAATAAGGACCAGCCCCTCCATTTGAAACCTGCAATAGAAACTCCCTGTAATCAGGAGGTAATTGAATACTATATTTCTTCTCAAATGACTTAACCTCATGCTGTGAAAGCGGCCCCCTCTTTTTATAACGATGAGCGAATGCTCCAAATATCTGGAATTTGGTATCTCTCTGTGTCAGTTCATCCAGTTTCTGCCTGATGATTTTAATTTGCTGGTCCATATTTGAGTGGCTAAATATTTCTAATCTGCCTTTTTTATTGTTATATGATGGGCTTTCAAGAGCTCTATATAAATGAATTGATCGTCTCTCATAGTTTCAATTACGATCCTAACAATTTCCAATGTCCCTCAGACACAACTTCAATAGAACCATCGATAACTTTAATGGCTGTCTGATCATCAATCGCATATGACGGCATGGGTAAGGTTGCTGCCAGCTTTTCAATGTTGTCCAGTGAATTTTCCGGGAACCACTCATGATCCAGATGTGGATGCAGTGCAAAATCAACCAGCCCCAGTGATTTATCGCTTTCCGCTGGCAGCGTATGGTTGCTGTAGGTTGTTCCAAAGCGGGTCATCACCATACTCCCGGCACTTAAGCCTACATAAACCATCTTGTTTAGCAGCGATGGCAATAGGTCTGTAAGCCCGGACTGCTTCATCCAGTAACACAAATACTGGCAGTCGCCGCCTCCAACAAGTAAGGCGTCAGTCTCCTGTAGCATGTGAACCCAAATTTCTTGTTTGATGCTGGGCAGCGCGGTGAGTTCAAGCAATCCCAACGACTTCCAGCCTAATTCGCAGAAAGGGTCGCCTAGTGATCCCCCGATCACCCTTCGTACTATATCACTACCATTGCGTATAGCGTATATGGCAGTAGGTATGAAAAGGGCACTTGCCTCGGCAACAGGCTTGCCCAGGAGGTCAACCAGCGCATTGTGAATGCTCGTGTTGCTGATGCCGGCGGAAGTGAGAAGAAGCTTCATGGTTTCTTTTTTTAATTATATCAATACCTGCTTCATAAATAGCTCATAGTTGTCACTAGTTAAAGTTAGTTCAAAGCTTGAAACAAAGCATACATCACTGGGAACATTTAAATGATAGTAACAGCAATGATGGACAATGGCCGTATGAGATCAAGCTGGAAGGAACGACTATTAATAAAGCCGTTATAAAATGACCTGCATTTAATACTGCGGAAGTAAATAAAACAGCCAGGCAAATTTGTCAGGCTGTTCTTATTATGCCATTTAGCCACATGAAAGAATAATTTTTATTAATAAATTTATCCAATGACAAGTGCATATATACATCCTTATTCATGAAGCTATACTAACCCAATGGATTTCAATTTTTACGACCTATACAAAGATTATTCAACCGCCGACCTGCTCAAAATTATTAACCGTCCGGACGATTATCAACCTGCGGCAATTGACGCAGCTACCAGGATCCTGCAGGAAAGGCAGGTATCAGAAGCAGACATTCAGGAAGCAAATAATATCGCCACTGATGAACAAAACATAATCGCCTATAAACAAAAAGCGAAAGATTTTTTAGAGCCCGTTTTACAACCATCTACTGAAGTACAGCCGCAAAAATGGCTGAATATTTTGTTACTGGCTGTTACGATCCAATATGTATGGACCTTTTTTATAAATGGCAGGGATATCGTCAATTTTATTGCTGCCGTAATGGATTGCGAAGAATATGGAGACAGCCTACTACATGAAACCGTTACCTATTGGAGCTGCTTTTCCAGCAGGTTTAATGTGATGCTGTTTTTTGAACTATTTTCCCTGATATACATGCCGATAACTTTATACTTACTGTATAAAAAATATCGTTGGGGCTGGATCATTTTCTTTATAGACAGCGTGTTTGTATTTGTTAATACATTAGGGCTGGTCTCTCTGTTCTTTAAATACCAGCACATTTACCATGTTAATCCGGCGTCCTATTTATTCCAGCTTTTAATACGGGGAGCTTTTGTTTTCTTTTTATGGGGAGATAATATCGCAATGCATTTTGGAGTAACGCGGCAAATAAAAAGAAAATTAATGTTGACAACCGTCGTAATTACATTGTTATTAGTTGCCGGAATAAGGATCATACGTTATTTATAACAATAGATAATACCAATCGGCATTAATTAATCCGGGAAAGGTACGCCTAAGCCACCTTTCCCGGATTATAAAAACAGATGCCAGGTAAGATCCGCTCTCCGCCAACACTCAATATTTTTACTTCTTCCCTCCACTCATCATCTCCTTCAACCCTCTCTTCAACATCCCATACAAACTTCCCGCACCTAACAGCAACATCGGCACACCCACAAAAGCATACCAGCCTGGATGCTTCTTTCCCTTTGAATACTCATACTGCTTACAGGGATCATTCGTCATATAAGAATCGGGATGGGCCGGATCGTACCAAACATCCACCGTCGGGTTCTTAGGCATACCGCTGGTAGTATAGCTGCCGGTTTGGGTTTCACCATCCACCATAAACGTAAAAGTGAACTTATTCATCTTCGTACCGCTGGAACCCTTAATAACTTTGATAGTCGTTTCCGTATAAGTGGAATCTAAGAACCCGATCGTTTTCACGGAACCTTTGCAAAGCTGCTCGTACTTTGCCAGGCTTTCATCAGATGGAGATGAAAGTCCTTTGTCTGTTAATTGCCAGCCGAAATAGGTAAATACTGCGGCAGCTATCAGGGAGAAAATAATTCTTTTCATGGGTTTAGGTTGACTGATTAGTGTAAAGGAGGCTATAAACAATACTACAAAAAAGTAAATTGTCCCGGTTTAACATGACAAATATAATCATAAACATTATAATTAAAACAAATGTCTTGTGAACTAGTAGAAAACCAAATAGCTAGGATTTTCATATTACACCGGGAACAGAAATGCCCCCAAAAGCTAAACAACCTTTGGAGGCACTTTTTCACATAGCAAACAGCTACTTAGATCTCCGTATGCTTCACCGTTACCACCGGCTTCGTCTGCGTCACCTTCTTCAAATGAGGCTGATGCTTAAAAATATCTGCATCATCCTTGTACGCAAAATCGAACTCCTGGATATACCCATGCGGAAAATCTCCGCTCCGGTTCAGCAGCTCTGCAAATTGTGCTTTGTAAGCTTTGCGTTCCTTTTCCTTTAATACTGTTTTCCAGTATTTCATGGCATCAAACCTGGACAATCGCCGGCCGGCGCCATGGGAGCAGGAATAAAGCGCTGCTTCAGCCATAGGCTGGGAGGCGGTTTGCACTAACAGGCTGCCCCTGGACATAGACAATGGTATCACCACTGTTTTACCAGCTTCCAGCTCTGTGCTGCCTTTGCGATGCAGCACTCCTTTTTCAGTGAACCGCAGGTGGTTATGAATGGAATCTTCCAATACATAAGGCGTACCATTCAAGATCCCCTGATGTGCGGCGTCCTTAAAATTCGCGCGCAGGTAATTTTTGTCAATACCGCTTTTCTCACACACCAGGTAGTTGGCCTGCTGTAAAAAGATCAGCGTTTTTATGCAGAAGTTCTTGCGCCGCTCATATCCAAACCCTAAGGTTTGATCATAATAACGCAGGAAATCAGCCTGCAAAAAATCCCGATGCACATAATCCACTTCCTGCCCGCAGGCGCGGGAATAATCCCGTGTTAGCTGCAGGCATTCCTGGTACAGTGCAATTCCCCTGTCGCGGGTACCGGTGTGGCAAATAATGTACACTGCCTCGCTGTCCTCTTCAACAGACAAAAAATGATTGCCACCACCCAGGCCATCGTCTGTCATTTGCTGATGTGCAAAATAGAGGGCCTGGAAATGCGCCTTTTTATCAAATGGTTTTAACCAGTGCGCTTTATTGATCTTCAGGTACATTACGCCGCAGCCAATGTCCTTACCGGTGATCAGCGGGTATACGTGATCGGTGGTTTGAAACGCCACCCCCACGGGCAGTGCTTTTTCTGCACAATAATGGATATCTGTAAAAGCTGAAATGGCATTTACAAACGGCCGCTGTGCATACTGCTGTAATTGCGTCATAGCATTTTGCTCAATGCTATTGGCATCGCAATAAAATGCAATAGAAGTCATGTTCTTTAATTTGTATAAAAAAGATTAGATCCTGGGGCTTGGTAGGAACATCTGCCCCTTGCAGAGATGTCAGCAGCCGAAATTTTCGGAAGCGCAAAAATAGGGAAAAATATACAAAGGCAAGCGAGTGGAAAAATAACAAATAAATGGAAAAAACATAAAACCTCACTTGTAAACCAATATTAGGACGAGACCCCGCATTTAATAGGACTGATATTGGTGCGCAATTCGGGTGCAACCCGTGCGCAACTCGGGTCTGGGGTTTGAGTTAGAACTAATAGGAATAATGTTTGGCGGCCGGATCTCCCTAGCTGGTATTTCCCCCAAAAACAAAGGTACGCCTGTCCAGAGGCGTACCCTTATCAATATCAAACCCGGGGTCAGTTATTTCTTCGTCTTCTTCGCTACAAACTTACCCAGCTCTTTTCCTGCTTTTGCATATGCTTCACCAATACGGGTAGCATTGTCAAACATACCCTTGCCACCTTTTACCTGGTCCATCTTGATTTTACAAAGCGGCTTGTTCATATCAGCAGCATCGTAAATAGTTATATCCAGGTCAAGTACAGCTGCGCCGGAAGCAACACCTACATAATAACCAGGCTCCAGGAACTTGGTATCTACCACAATGGTGTATTTTCCTTTCACATCCGGGCCGTTCTTCATATCGGTGTACTTGGAGAACAACTGAATGAATTTAGGCTCATAATGGCGGGGTCTGTCTTCAATCCAGTTCTTTTCCCACTCGTCGCCTTTACCGGGTTCTTTGGCATCTTTTTCAGCCTTTTTCTTTTTAATGTAATTGGCTTCTTTACCTTCCTTGCCTACGTTCATGTCGTTGTAAAGAAAAGAGAAGTTTACTTCCGTAACACCTTTCAGGAAATCGAGGTTACCTTTAACAATCTCCTGGGCCTGTAATTGGGTGGCAGCTGTCAGTCCGGCTGACAGCAACAAAAATGCGAATAATTTTTTCATGCTATAAGGGATAAATTATCCGGCAAATATATATGATTATAATTGCAAATGTCTAAAAAGATCACATTTTTGTTCCCTCCGCATCACCCTCATCCTCCCCAACCCGCCCGTATTTTCCTCTAGCCATATCCAGCCGTTTACGGATCTTTCCCGCCAGCAGCTTCGGCGCCAAAACTTTTATATACTCGCCAAACCCTAACAGCTCCCGCTCTAATTCAAAATTCAGCACCACATCGATCCTTATAATAATACTTCCATCCGCATCCTCTTTCAGCACCTCCTGGGAATGATGGATCGGTTTTGTCAGCACATAGGGTGCATGGTATTTATCTATATGCAGGATCACTTTGTGAGGGCGGTCTTTCTCCGTTTTGGTCACGCCCAGCAGGTCGTCGAAATACCGGTCAAAGTCAATGCCGTCATAGGCGATGAACGGCTCTTTAGGCAGCTCCTGGAAACCCACAATACGGTCCAGCGCCATGGTAAGCAGCAGCTTTCCTTTTTTTGACCGTGCAATCAGGAACCAGCGGTTACGGTACTCCTTCAATAAATAAGGGAAGTAAATATTTTCCTGCGCAGTAGCTGCCTTAAAAGATTTATACGTGATCAGCAAAGGCCGTTCATGTAGAATGGCCTGGTACAACGGGTTAATATGTTCAAGTCCTTTCAGCAGCCGGTTGTTCTCAAATTGAATACAGTTACGTCCTTCATTCGTACGCCGGTACAGGTTATTTTCCAGTCGCGTGATCATTTCGCTCATTTCTTCAAAATAGCTGAACCCATTAAACTGCTTCAGAATACCTACGATCTCTTTCATCTTCTCCACATCTGCATTATTAATAGGCGCGCTGGTGATGCTGTACGCCGCATCGCTGTAGGTATAATATTTCTTCTCCTGCACAATAATAGGGGCATTATATCCCAGCTTGTCGCTGCGCATGATCTGGATATCCGCCTGTACGGTGCGGCGGCTTACACCGGATGTAATGCCTTCCTGCTCATACAGGGTGTTCGCTACTTTCTCAATAAGATCTTCCAGCGTCCATTTACGGTAACGGTTACGCAAACATTCATCAATGGTTTTATAGCGCATCAGCGCCAGCTTATTTATGGACATGACGGTTGGGTTATTTCAGTACTCATCTGCGACAGGCACTGGTTTATTGGTTTAGATCCCTGCCTAAAAGTAACAGAACCTTTTTAATTACGCAATACACTTGCGCAGTTTATCCGTAACCGTTGTTTCTGAAACCAGGTTCACCACTTAAAACACTATAAACCAGCCAAATAAAAAACTCTTTAAAAATATTTTCACCTGCGCAGGTGGGCTGCGCACATAGGTGGCCATCTTTGTGTCATCAGGAACAACGGTCAAGAATGAGTTACTTCAACTTCCTTTTAAGAACAAACTCTTTCAATTATCGCCTGTAAAAGAAGCAGTAGCGCAATTGGTAACGCACCATAATAAATGAAGTTTTGAAATTATCTTCAGGTCAATTAAAACTTACGTCCATTAGGGATATGGGGGTTGCCGGTTCGAATCCGGCCTGCTTCACGAAACTTAGGTCAATTGTTGCTTACTTCAATTTTTTGGTAAAAACAGCAGCAAAATTATCTGGTTATAAAAATTAAAACAATGATGAATCAATTATTAACCGTTAGTATCCGCCAGCAAGCCATCTTTATTCCTGATAACGCCCTGTTACAGGAAGGTAAACGGTTAAGAACAGACACCGGTATGCTGCTTGCTAACCTGTCTAAATTAGGTTTCGGAGTTTCTGAAGATCTGTTAAAAGCATTGATCGCAACCGTGCCCGCTTACCAGTCCATCATACTGGAATCCTTAAAAGAGGTGCTGGGTTTACATAAGAACTGGACCCCGCTGGTAAAGAACTGGGATATCCCTACGGGCGAATCTGAAGCAGATCACATCGCTACTTTCTTTGCCAATATGTTACAGGCAAAAGGTGTGTACTTACCTTGTGAGCATATTATACCGGAAAAGGCGTTCCCCCTGCACCGTTATAACGGCTGTCCTTTCTGTGGTACTCCCTTTGAATTTGGCGCCATTGAAAATTATAAACAGAATCCTGAATTAAAGGTGCTGGAATTGTGGAACCTGCAGGATGCTGCTGCCTATTTACAGGACCTGTTAACATCCAAGACAGCATTGGATGCCACACAGATGAACAGCCTGCAGCTACTGCTGGAAGTACTGCCTTTGCCGCAGGTGAAGATCGGTATGAAGGAAACACTGATGGCCGTGGCAGATATCTTTATAAAACAGGAGCACCCGGAAAAGGCACAGGCCCTGTGGACCTCTCCAACAGATATCCTGCGCTACCTGTGGTATAAACATACCGGTTATTTACAGCTGGTAGCGCCTAAAACTATCATCAAACGTACCGCGCGCAACAGCCGGCACATTGCATGGCAGCAGGATAACAGTGCGCAGGCACGTATAAAAAGTAAAGAAGACCTGAAGCTGAAATACACCCGTAAAGAGGGTTTGATGGTAGCTAACTGGTTAAACAATATGAACCTGGAACCGGTACAGATGTGTGAAATGATGCACGCCAAACGTGGAATGTGGGTACGTTTTATCCGTGCGCTGCGCCTGGCCGAATATAGCAAACGCGCCTGCTTTGAAAAGCTGCGTATCCTGATGGATAAATTCTATAGACAGGAATACGATGTATGGCAGGCTTACGTAGAACATTACCGCCTGCGTTTTGATGCGGAAAGCACTTTTGAGCTGTTGAAGGAACGCCCGGGTTTGTTTGCACGCTCCCTGTTTGCCAACATGTTGTGGTTTGGAAGTGAGGTAACCGTTGCCGCTTTTGCAGATATTGTTGATAAAGTACCGGCCCGCCTGGTATTTACCCTGAGCATGTATGCAGAGATCTATTTTGATGCGGCTAATGAGCGTACCGTAAAACCACTGGGAGGCGTAAGCAAAAGAGTGCCGGCCAACAAGCTGTTGCAGCTGTATACACCGGAGGAGCTGAATGCTATGAAAGAAGCCGTGGTGGACCTGTGTGTGCTGGCCGTGAAAAAACGTTTCGCCGCTATTGAAACAGCCGCTAAAACCATCTATATAGATGAAAAGCTGTTTAACATACCGTTACCGATCGGTGACCGCGGCGCTACCGTGCAGGACTTACCCTCAGCTTTAATGGGAACCCGTTTTAATGTAGAAGGTAACACAGTACGCCTGTTCATGCAATGGGGTACCGGCCTGCCAGCGCAGCATATGGATATGGACCTGAGCTGTATAGTGGCTTACGCTGATAAAGCAGAACGCTGCTCCTATAGCTCACTGGTAGTAACCGGTTGTAAACATAGCGGTGATATCCGTAGCATACCGAATAAAATAGGAACAGCAGAGTATATAGAAATTGAACTGGATGCACTGCAAAAGGCAGGTGCGCAGTATGTTACTTTTACCTGCAATGCCTATAGCAACGGTAGCCTTACGCCCAACCTGGTAGTAGGCTGGATGAACAGCCGCCACCCGATGAAGATCTCCGAAAAAACAGGCGTGGCTTACGATCCGTCCTGTGTGCAGCACCAGGTGCGTGTTACCGGCGGACTGGATAAAGGCCTGGTATTTGGGGTGCTGATAGTAGCTGCCAAAGAAATAGTGTGGATGGAATTACCGTTCGATGGCCAGATGGTACAAAACCTGGATACTAAGAACGTAACCAATATGTTAAAACGCCTGAACAGCAAATTAACTATTGGCCAGCTGTTGCGTATAAAAGCCGCAGCGCAAAATTTGCAGGAGCTGATAACAGTAGATGCCGATGAAAGCTACACCCTGGAATGGGCACGTAACACCGCCGCAGTTACTAAGCTGCTGGTGGATTAGGAACCGTTTAAATGAACTGAGATGCGTGATACTATAATAAACAAGCTAAAACATATAGCACAGGCAAACAGCATACAATTGCTGTTTGCCTGCGAATCCGGCAGTCGCGCCTGGGGCTTTCCATCGCCCGATAGTGATTATGACGTGAGGTTCATCTACGTACGGAATACCGCAGATTATTTGTCGATAGGGAACAGTAAGGATGATCTGAGCTTCCCGATAAACGATGAGCTGGATGTTTATGGATGGGATTTGCGTAAAGTGCTGCAGCTGATAAAGAAATCCAACACCACCCCTTTTGAATGGCTGCAATCACCTGTAATATATTTGGAGCAGCCAGGTTTCAGGGAAGCATTGTGGAGCTTGTGTCCGCAGTACTTTGGCCGCAGGTCTAACATACATCACTATCTGGGTATAGCAAGCAGCGCGCTGGCTACTATGGAAAGTGAGGGTGAGATAAAAATAAAAAAGCTCTTTTATGTACTACGTCCTTTGCTGGCAGCCAAATGGAACCTGGAATTAAACAGCATAGCCCCTATGACAATAGCGCCTTTAATGGAACTATTGCCCGCGGAGCTAAAATCACAGGTACAGGAGCTTATAAACTGGAAAACAACAGCATTGGAAGGCCAGCTGATAAATATACCGGCTACACTGAATGCCTGGATAAAGAGCGAATTTGCCCGGATAGAAACATTGTCCGGCAATTTTGAAAAGAATTATTTTGAGGCTGTACCGCTGAACGCTTTTTTCATACAAACCCTGCAGTTATATGACCATAGCAGAAATGAAGGCAAAGGGCTGGCTGCTGTTTGAATGTATCAGCGGCAGCAAAGCGTATGGCCTGGATACCGCCACTTCTGATACCGACCTGAAAGGGGTTTATTATGTGCCGCGGGAACAGTTTTACGGATTGGATTATGAACAGCAGCTTAGCAATGAAACCAATGATGAAGTATATTATGAGCTGGGCCGTTTTGTAGAGCTGTTGCTGAAGAACAACCCGAATATACTGGAGCTGCTGGCTACGCCGGATGATTGTGTGCTGTACCGGCACCCGCTAATGGAGCAATTGCACATCAGCCTGTTCCTGTCTCAACTTTGTAAAGATACCTTTGCAGGATATGCCATCACGCAGATAAAAAAAGCAAGAGGTTATAAAAAGAAGATCGTGAACCCGGTGGAACCGGAACGTAAAACAGTGCTGGACTTTTGTTTTATTTTAAAAGGAGCCGGAACGGTTCCCCTGCGGGAATGGCTGCAGGCGCAGGGTTATACGCAGGAGCAATGTGGCCTTAGCAGTATTACACATGCAAAAGGACTGTACGCGTTGTTTTATGGGGAAGCCGGGTACAGGGGTGTGGTGAGCAGCGATACCGCAAATGATGTGGTATTGTCATCCATACCCAAAGGCGCTATTGAAAAAGCATATTTGTATTTTAACGTAGAAAGTTATTCCGCTTACTGTAAAGAGTACAGGGAGTACTGGGATTGGGTGGAGCAACGCAATGAGCACCGCTACCTGAACAACCTGGAACATGGTAAAGGTTACGATGCCAAGAACATGATGCACACCATACGCCTGCTGCAGGTGGCCCTGGAAATAGCCACTACCGGCCGCTTGCAGGTAAGGCGTAATAACCGCGAAGAATTGCTGGCCATAAAAGCCGGTAGCCAGGAATACGAAGCGCTGCTGCAAATGGCCAACGGGTTAATGGAACAAATAACCGTTGCCTATGCTAATAGCAATTTACCGGCCGCGCCGGATAAAGAAAAAGTTACAGCCATCCTCATAAACATGCGGAATGTGCTATATCAACAAAAAATATAAATCATGAAAACAACTATAAACGGTAAAGATCTTTTAGCCATTGGTTACCCACAGGGCCGTGCGTTAGGCGCTGCACTGGAATTGCTGCAGCAGCCTGCTCTGGCCGCTATGGAAACCGCAGCTGCACTTGAATTGTTAAAAACAGTGAAAGAGCAACCGGAAAATTACCTGGATCACGAAACGCTGGAAGCACTGGCCACTATTATTATTGAAGATGCCAATGCCGCTGCTGATGGTACCATAGCCCTGAATACAGATGCAAAGCAATATGCTATCTACGGCGCTGCACATATTGAAGAAGGCGCACGTAAGCAAATGGCTACTGCCATGAAGCTGCCGGTAACAGTAGCCGGCGCTTTAATGCCGGATGCGCACCAGGGTTACGGCCTGCCAATAGGCGGTGTGCTGGCTACCAAAAATGCTATCATCCCCTATGGTGTGGGTGTGGATATTGGTTGCCGTATGGCCTTAACCATTTTTGATATACCGGAAACGCATTTCCTGGAAAATACGGCCAAGTATAAACGTGAATTGATCGCCCATACCAAGTTTGGTGCAGGCGCGGGTTTCCACGGCCAGCATAAGGCCGACCATGCGGTGCTGGAACGGGATGAGTTTAATTTAACACCTTTCATTAAACAGCTGCATGATAAAGCCTGGACCCAGCTGGGAAGCTCCGGCGGTGGTAATCACTTTGTAGAATTTGGTAAAATTGAATTTGCAGAACGGGATGAAGCCCTGAACATTGACAAAGGAACTTACCTGGCCTTGCTAACGCACTCCGGTTCACGTGGCCTGGGCGCTACCATTGCAGGCTATTATACCCGGCTGGCAAAACAGCTGTGTAAGCTGCCGCAGGAAGCAGCTAACCTGGCCTATCTGGATATGGATACAGAAGCAGGACAGGAATACTGGCTGGCTATGAACCTGGCCGGTGATTATGCTGCTGCCTGCCATGCGGTGATCCATCAGAAATTAACGCAGGCCATTGGCGGACAGGTATTGGCTAAAATAGAGAACCATCACAACTTTGCCTGGAAAGAGATCTGGAATGGTGAAGAAGTCATCGTGCACCGGAAAGGCGCTACACCGGCAGGTAAAGGCGTAATGGGTATTATACCGGGCAGCATGACGGCCCCGGGTTTCCTGGTACGTGGCAAAGGCGAAGAGCTGTCTGTAAACTCAGCCTCCCATGGTGCCGGACGGCAGATGAGCCGTACCAAAGCAGTGCAGAACATTTCAAAAGATGACTTTAAAGCAGTATTAAAGGCTAACGAGGTAACATTGATAGGTGCAGGGCTGGATGAAGCGCCGATGGCTTATAAAGATATCAATGTAGTAATGGCTGCGCAGCAGGAGCTGGTGGATGTGGTGGCGAAGTTCACGCCTAAAATGGTGCGGATGGCCGATGACGGAAGCCGGGAAGATTAAGTGCAAAATGTAAAATCATAAATGTAAATGTAAAAATAAATGCAGCGAACATGGGGCTACTTTGTTTCGCGGCATTTATTTTTACATTTACATTTATGATTTTACATTTTACATTCTTTTTAACCAGCCCACTCTATTTCACTACATCATACTTCGCCCAGATAATACTATCCTCCAATTGCTCCAGCTGCGTTAGTTTCAAAGCTACCGCCGGTAACCGCCCTGCATCCAGATCCGTATCCAGCAGCGTAGGGCTGTCTGTTCCATCAGCTATGGGATAGTAAAGCACACTGTATGCATCAATTAATCCTTCAGCATGTAAGGCCCCGTTTATTTTTCCACCGCCTTCCAGCTTTATTTTCTGAATGTTAAACAGCTTGTTCAGCTTTTCCAGCACGGTACTGAAATTAATTTCCTGCTTACCGCCAAAAATGTAAGACACACCTTGCTCCTGCAAATAAGCCAGGTAAGCATCCGGCACCTGTTCCGTAAGTACGGTAATTACGTGGTCGCCATCAATTTCAGGGCTGTCCCATCCCAGCTTGCCATGCGCATCTACGGCCACCGCAAAGGAGTCTGCTTCTGTGGTAGCTACATAATCTATTCTTTGTACTGTTTTGCCACCCCGCGCAAGCACAGGCGCTGCTATGGTAAAATGCTGCTGCATGGTAATGCGTCCGCAAAACCAGGCATCTGCTTTTTCTGCCTCACCGGTTCTTTCATATTGTGGAAAGCCTTTTGCAGCCTGGGGCCAGTGTTCGGCTTGTATCCTGCCGTCAATGGAACAAAGCATATGGCAAATGATGTATGGTTTCATATAAAGCTATTTGTACAAATTATTTTCAGCGCATTAATTTGAGAATAAGCTGAAATGGGCCAGGGTCAATAATCACATCAAACATTATGCCCTTACATGGCCTGCACCTGCGCCCAGATCTCTTCATTCACCGGCACGCCTTCCTGTTCGCTTTGCAGGCGCTTGCGCAAAGTATTTTCACCGGGATAAGATATACGTCCGCCCCGTGTAGCCGGTGTGCTGCCTTTGGTATACTTTAAAATTTCTTCTACCAAAGCTGCATGCAGGTCGGGTTTATGCAAGGCAATAAAACACTGGGATACGCCAAACTCTTTTTTATCTGCCGTGATCTGTGCGGTAGAGCGGCCACCGCTAAGGGCCACCAGCAGCACATCCAGCACCATGGCCAGGCCTGAGCCTTTCCAGAAACCAATAGGTAAAGCGCGTTTGTTGTTGCGGATCACTACGGGGTCGGTGGTGAGCTCCCCGTTATCGTCATAGCCACCTGCTACCGGCAGCTGCTCCTGTTTTAATTCATGCTCCTGCATTTTGCCGTATGAGAATTGCGACATGGCCATGTCCAGCACAATATGCCCTTCTGCTCGCGGAACCGCTATCACTAAAGGATTATTGCCCAGCACCGGCTCAGCCCCGCCCCATGCAGGCATACCGGCAATGGCATTGGTAAAGCAAATGCCAATACAGCCAGCATTGGCTGCCTGCCAGCCATAGGTGCCGCCCCGCATCCAGTGGTTGGTATTTTGAATGGCCACGCAGCCAATACCATTGGCCTGTGCCAGCTCAATAGCGCGCTGCATACAGGCTGTGGCGTTATACATGCCGGCGCCCAGGTTGCCCGTCCAGGTTTCAAGAAAGCCGTTCTTTTCCAGCAATGCAGGTTCTGCATCCGGGTGCACCAGCCCATCTCTCACATATTGTACAAATACGGGGAAGCGGTTAAGCCCGTGGGAGTGTACGCCGTCGCGGCTGTTGCTGGCAAAGATGTGGGCGCATAAGGCCGCTCTTTTTTCAGGGAAATTAAGCTGCAGCAATACTTTTCTGAACGCCTGTTCCAGCTGTGCAAATGGTATCCGTATCATAGCTTTAAATTACAAAATTAGCTACTACTTTTTTCTAGCTTTGCAGGGTCAGAAAAACAGGGAGCCCATGCACAGCCAACCATTACGGAAATCAGATACCTTATTTATGTCAGCCTGCTGCGGGCTGGTGGTAGCTAATATTTACTACTGCCAACCGCTGATACCGTTGATTGCCAAAGACTTTCACATACCCGAAAGCCGTGCCGGCCGCATTGCCTGGCTTACGCAAATAGGTTATGCCAGCGGCCTGTTGCTGCTGGTGCCTTTGGGCGATATTATGGAACGCCGCAAGCAGATCCTGATTTGCATGGTGGCTGCGATGCTATCATTGTCCCTGGCCGCTATGTCGCCTAACTTTTTTGTATTGCAGATAGCCAGCTTCCTGGTGGGGCTAAGCTCTATTGCCGTACAGCTGATAATACCACTGGGCGCGCATCTTGCCTCAGATGAAAAGCGGGGCAGCGTTATAGGCGCCATTATGGGCGGGGTAATTGTGGGTATACTGGCATCCCGCTCTGTAAGCGGTACTTTGGGCACTATTTTCGGATGGCAGGAAATTTATTTTATGGCAGCAGGCATTTGCGCGGTGCTGTTTATATTAATGCGCCTGCGTTTTCCGCAAAGCCACCCTACTTTTAATGGTACTTACCGCCAGCTAATGGCATCGCTGGTATATTATATCCGTACACAGCCGGCATTACGCCTGGCAGCTTTCCGCAACTTTATGAGCTTTGCAGCGCTTAGCGGCTTTTGGGTAACCATGGTATTGTTCCTGTCGGCACCGCCGTTTAATTATAAAAGCTCCGTCATTGGCCTGTTTGGGCTGGCCGGAGCTGCGAGTGCCCTTGCATCGCCACTGGTGGGTAAACGCAGTGATGGCAAGGGCACGCAGCTGAATATATGGATAGGACTGCTCATGGAGCTGGTCAGCTTTGTAGCATTTTATTTTACCGGTGGCAGCCTGTATCTGCTTATACTGGGCATTATACTGGTAGATGTGGGGCACCAGACCATCCAGATCTCTAATCAAACCATCATCTACTCCATAATGCCGGAAGCGCGCAACCGCTTTAACACCGTATTTATGACCAGCACTTTCATTGGCGGCGCCTGCGGGTCGGCCATTGGTATTGGCCTCTGGAACATTGGCCACTGGCCGTTGTTCTGCATTGGCGGCGCACTAATGGTATTAATAAATATTATTGTTACTGGTACTTTATCCGCACGATCCGGTTACATGGCCGGAAGTCGAACCTTGTAAAGCCGCCTACTGCCAGCATGGAATGGTCATTCGGTAGCTGCAGCACTTTGGTAAAAGCCGCATTCACATCATTGGTGCCCATATTAATACCGCCATTGGTATTATAGGTAGTATGCAAGCTGCCATCGGGGTTTAATACCACAAAGTTATTCCGAACTACCTTATTAAATTCGGTGAAGGCGCCCGTTAAAATGATCTCTCCCTGCGGCATTATATTGATGTTATAGACCGTTCCCTCTGCTCCTGTACCTACCTGTAATGATGGATCCAGGCTGCCATCCGGCAGCAGGCGCACTATGTATGGTACGGCCAGGCCGCCATAGGTATTGAATAAACCGGTTAGCACAAACTTGCCATCCGGCTGCTGCGCTACATCATATATCGGGAAGTTGGCGCCCTCCGTGCTTTTGAATGTAGGGTCAAGACTGCCGTCCGTATTAATGCGTGCAATGCGCTGTGCGGGTTGCCCGTTATACTTGGTAAACCCGCCTACGATCAGCACTTTGCCATCCGGCAGGTAAAGGGATTTATAAATGGCGCCGTTCACGCCTTCTTTACCACGGTGGTTCACCAGGTCGTAGTTGTAAGAGGTGTCCAGCGTACCATCCGGATGCAGGCGGGCCATAAAGTTCACCATAGTAGAATCCAGGTGCAGGGAGTCGCCTCCGCTTACAGATACCAGGTTGTAATTAGGCTTTACATAATAACGGAAGTTACCTACCACTATCATCTTCCCATCCTGCTGCAAATGCAAACCGGTTACCACGCCGGATACACCGCCTTTCAACGCGGATACGGGCTGTACTTTGCCGGAGGGCCTCGTTATATTTTCCGTTTCCAGGCCACCGGTATTGTATAAACGTGCAATGCTGCTTACATAGGGCAGCCCTTCATAGCTGGCAAAGCTGCCGGCTACCAGGTACCTGCCATCCGGCATGGCAGCGGCTCTTACCACTGTTGCAGGCGCACCGGTATTTTTACCGTAACGGAAAGAGCGGTCAATGGTACCATCACCGTTTATGCGTGCTACGCGGTTTACGCCACCGTCAATGTTAGCATTGTCAAAGTTGGTGAAATCACCCACTATCAGGAATTTTCCGCCTTCAACGGGTATAATGTCCTGTATAAAATTATCTGCGCCGCGGGAGCTGGGGTACACGGTATCCGTTTCCATGGCCCCCAGTACACGGAAAAAGGGTCCAAAGAAATACTGCTGCCCTACCTGCGCTGTAATGTTGCCGGTGCTGGCAAAAACAGGCACTTTTACTTTTACGCTCGAATCGGTTACATCTACCAGCGTGCCGGGCTGC
>Ga0102590_1000362_pt1 | contig 108993 bp, 109 predicted proteins | sample AraplaMF_Col_mMF_FD_76859 | JGI IMG/M metagenome (GOLD analysis project Ga0102590, IMG submission 76859) | Arabidopsis root microbial communities from the University of North Carolina, USA - plate scrape MF_Col_mMF | ecosystem: Host-associated > Plants > Roots > Endosphere | place: USA... | reverse complement strand
GTCCAACTCATCCAGCGTGGGCCTCCTATCGCGCTCCTTGCTTTTCGAGATGATGCCCATCTTGCGCATGACCGTTTGCGCGTCGTCCATCGCCTGACGATCGAGCGGGTATTTCCACATTGGCCGGGCGACGGTGAAGATCGAGGCGAGGTGCGAGATGTAGTTCCCGCGTGTCTGAGGCTTCGCGTCGATCTCCTGGGTGAACTCGACGATCGCGGCGCTGTCGATCGTGGAACACCGCTTGCCGGCAATGGCGTGGGTCTTGATCGTCCGCAGCACCTGGGCCTTGGTCCGGCCTAGCTCTTTCTCGCTCTCGTCAATGTACCGGTCGATGACGACGGACAGGGGCGGGTCATTGGTCGCGAGCTTCGCACGCTCGATCGCGCCGGGCTTGGAAAGCTCGTCCTCGCGCCGTGCGATCCAGGCGGCGGCGGCCGGCCGGCGATCGAACGTCTCGGTCTCGCGGTGAATTACCTTCCCCTCGCGCTTGAGGATGATCTTTGCCATATAGGCTTTGCCGCCCTTCTTCCGGGGGCGCTCGACGATAGTTCCCATTCGGTATCACAGGCCTCTAGTCAGGATCACAATGTGATACTAGCAGGCAGGGAATGCCCGGCGATGTAGGCAAATTCACAACAATACGCAACGCGTTGCGCAACGCACTCAACGATTAATGGTAGAAAAAACAAGGAAATCAGCGGGTTGGGAAAGGTGGCGTTTCTCTACGGCCCCCATGATGGACTGGACAGACCGGCATTGCCGGGTGTTCCACCGCCATCTGACAGTCCGGGCGCTGCTCTATACGGAGATGGTGACGACCGGCGCCGTCATTCATGGCGACCGGCAGCGGCTGCTTGGGTTCGATGCGAGCGAGCATCCCGTCGCGCTTCAGCTCGGCGGGTCGGATCCGCGCGACCTCGCCGAGGCTGCGCGGATCGGCGAGGGCTTCGGCTATGACGAGATCAACCTCAACGTCGGCTGCCCGTCCGATCGCGTGCAGAACGGCCGCTTCGGTGCCTGCCTCATGGCGGAGCCGGAGCTGGTGGCGCGATGCGTCGCTGCGATGAAGGCCGCAGTTGCGGTGCCCGTCACCGTGAAGTGCCGCATCGGTATCGACGAGCAGGATCCGGAAGTCGCGCTCGACGCGCTTGCGCGCGCGGTGGTCGCCGCGGGCTGCGACGCGCTGATCGTGCATGCGCGGAAGGCGTGGCTCAATGGTCTGTCGCCGAAGGAGAACCGCGATATTCCGCCGCTCGACTATGATCGCGTCTATCGCCTCAAGCGCGCCATGCCTGACGTGCCCATCATCATCAATGGCGGCGTCCCAGGCATCGACGAGGCGAATGCGCATCTTCAGCACGTCGATGGCGTGATGCTCGGCCGGGCCGCTTATCAAGAGCCGTGGCGGCTGCTGTCCGTCGATTCACAGATCTTCGGCGAAGCCGCGCCGCATGTGACTATGCAGGACGCGTTCGAGGCGATGATGCCCTATATCGAGTCACAGGTCGCGCGCGGCACGCGGCTGCACGCCATCACGCGGCATTTCGTCGGCGCATTCCACGCCGTCCCCGGCGCGCGCGCCTTCCGCCGGCATCTTGCCGAGCAGGGCGTGAAGCCCGGTGCCGGGCTCGACGTGCTGCGCGATGCGATCGCGCATGTCGGCGCACGCGCGCCGGCAGAGGTAGCGGCCTAGCTGGCAGCATCTTTGAAGAGCCGGATCGCAACATCCGGCTCTTCGCCAACCGATCTCAGCGGAACAGGTCGAAGTGATAGTTCACGCCGACGCGGAAGGTGTGAAGTTTCGCGGCATTCCAGTCCGGCAGATCGTCGTGCTTGAACTCGGTGTAGAGATACTCGGCCTTGGCGGACCATTTCGGCAGGAACGCCCACTCGACGCCGCCGCCCGCGGTCCAGCCCATCTTCATCTTGTTGATCGGGCCGTCCTTCAACTCGCCGGCGGCAAGGCCTGCGGTGCCGAAGAACAGCAGCCGTGAATCCATCGTCGCGATACCGGCGCGGGCGCGGCCGGTCATGTACCAGGGAACGCTCACCGCGGCGCTGTTGAGGGCGTCGTGGTTCTTGATGTCGCCGCCTTCGAAGTCGTTCTCGATGCCGACCACGAACATCGGCGAGAGCTGATAATTGTAGCCAATCTGTACGCCGCCGACGGCGCCCTTGACCTTGCCGCCGCTCACGCCGACCAGATTGTTGAAGGCATCGTCGCCGCTTTCGGCATAGCCGGCGTTGAAGCCTGCATAGAGACCGGTCCACGAATAGACCGGCTGCGGCGTCGTGTAGGCGGAGGCGGGTGCCGCATAGCGCGGCGACAGGTCCGCAGCGCACGCGGTGCCCGCGGCGAACGCCGCGGCAAGGGGCAGGGCACGCATCGCGCAGCGTATGGCAGCTCTGGCAGTCATGGTCTCAATCTCCCACTTGGCCGCATTCCCCCTGGGAGTGCGGCACTCGTCCAACCCCGATCCGGGAATGGCTTTGTTATAAACCGACTAGGCGGTTTGTAAATAGCCTGAAGGCCACACCTCGGTGCATTCGAGATGGACTGCCCGAGGTGGGGGGAACGCTTAGTCCACCGCCGTGCGCTGGCGGCGGTGGCTGTTCTGGAGCTCGGGATAACCGGTGAGCATCAGCTTGTCGGCGCGCACGCCCCAGCTTTCCAGACGGTCGAGGAAGCTCATGCCGAGCAAATTGGTTTTCATCTGTCCGCGCTGCACGACGAGGGCCGGCACCGATTTCTCGACGAGATGGCCGACGGCGAGGCGGTCGAGCGTGAGCCGCGCGGCCTTGGTGTGGCCGCCCGCAGTCTCCAGGTCGACATTGTATTCGAGCATCTCGAGCGGCAGCCCGATCGCCTTTGCGGTTTCCCAGGTCAGCACCACGGAGGTGGCGCCGGTGTCGATCACCATCGGTGCGGCGACGCCGTTGATCTTCGCGCGCAGCGCGAATTCGCCGCCCTGGCCGCGCGGGATCTGCACGGCCGGCGCCGGGGAGGCGGTCTGTCCGCGGAAGATGTGGGAGACCTTGTGGCTCGCCCGTGCGATCCGATCGGGATCGCCATAGGCGACGACAGCGCCTGCGGTGCCGGCGAGCATGACGAGAACGAGCAGAAGGCGGATCATCGCGCGCCTCCACGGGCGCGCAGGCCGGTCAGCCGCGTTTCGACGATCCCCCGATCGGCGTCAATCCGGCGTCGGCCATGCGTGCGGGCAGCAGCTCCATGACCGAGAGCCGTTCCGCGCTGTCCATGGCGTGCCAGCGCGCGATCTCGGGCAAGGTGCGGCCGCAGCCGAAGCACAGCTTGGTCCTGGGATCGATCATGCAGACGGCGACGCACGGCGTTTCTTTGCTCATTCGGACATAGTGGAGGATTGTCGGGCATGTCGGCAAGCATCTGGTTAAGAGCCCGTGCCCGCGCTCATGATCGGCTTGTGGCGCGGCCGGCGCTTCTCGTCGGGCACCATGGAACCCTCCGGCTGGAGCGGCGGAGAATCGTCCGAGAGCGGCGCCAGCGCGCTCATCACCCGCTCCGGCGGGAAGGTAACGATCACCTCGGTGCCGATCCGCAGCTTCGATTTCAGCGTGAACGTGCCGCCATGCAGGTCGATCAGATTCTTGGCGATCGGCAGGCCCAGGCCTGCGCCCTGTTCGGCCGACTTGATCGAGTTGGAGCCCTGGCCGAACGAGGCGAGCACCACCGGGATCTCATCCTCCGGGATTCCGGAACCGGAATCCCGCACCGAGAGGTATTGTCCGCCCGAGGCGGTCCAGCCGGCCTTGAGCCAGATCTCGCCGCCTTGCGGGGTGAACTTGATCGAGTTCGAGAGCAGGTTGAGCACGACCTGGCGGATCGCGCGCTCGTCGGCCCAGAGCCGCGGCATGGCCTGCTCGAACACTTCGTGGATGGTGATGCCGCGGCTGGAGGCGCGCAGCTTCATCAGATGATGGCAGTCGGCGACGATGCCGACCAGCGACACCGCTTCCTCGTTGAGTTCGTAGCGGCCGGCCTCGATCCGCGACAGGTCGAGGATTTCGTTGATGAGGTTGAGCAGGTGTACGCCGGAATTATGGATGTCCGCCGAGTACTCCTTGTAGACCGGCACGGCATGCGCGCCGAAGATTTCGCTCTTCATCACCTCGGAGAAACCGAGGATGGCATTGAGCGGCGTGCGCAGCTCGTGGCTCATCTGCGCGAGGAAGCGTGACTTGGCGACGTTGGCGGATTCGGCGCGGTGGCGCGCCTCGTCCGAGATCGCCTTGGCCTGTTCCAGCTCGCCGATCAGCGCGTCCTTCTCGGCGCGCGCCTCGAGCGTCGCGAAGGTCGAGGAATGCAGGCGATGCGCCAGCAGCACGAAATAGCCTTCAGCCGCGATCGCCAGCGCAGCCAGGATGTAATTGTCCAGCGCGCCTGTCATCGCAAAGCTCAGCGCCATCGCGACCGCGACCGGCGCAGTGGCGGCGAGGGCTGCGATCGGCAGGTTCGCGGCCAGCATGCTCGACACTGCGATCACCAGCAGCATCAGGAACATCATCAGCGTTTCCGTGACCATGTCGAGCACGGGATGGATCAGGATCGCCATCCAGCACAGGCCATAGAGCAGGTCGAGCACGACGAAGCGGGTACGCCAGGCACGCGTTGCCGCGGGCGAGGTGGGCTCGGCGAGGAAGCGATGGCAGCTGCGGATCAGCGCGGCATGGATGCAAAGCATGCCCGCGGTCCAGGCCGCGGCCGGGATCGGCTGCATCCACAGCCCGAACAGCACGCCGGTTGCGACCACCAGCAGCATCACGACATAGGAGGCCGACAGCCGTGTCTGCGCATATTGGCGCAGCATCTCGGCGTCGAAGGCCGGCCGGGTTCCGCTGGTCGACGTTAACTTATCGCGCGCCTCGCGCACCCGTTGCGACGCAGCCCTTCGGCTGCTCGCCGACGGAGCGCTTACCGGCTCGGCCGGAAGCTGGACAACTTCAGGCTTTTCAGCGGGGTTACTCATCGAACAACAACGATTCCTGCCCGCGCCGGGCGCGGGCCTTCTGCATTGTCTATCTCTGGCAAGAAATCCTTAAGAGGTGACTTAAGGAGCTAAAGAATTACGTTAACCCGGCGTTAATTTCCTGCCGGTCCGCGCCCTCAGTGCAGTGCGCCGTGCTGGGCGATGTACACCACCGCGCCGGCGAGATAGCCGGCGAGCGCCGGCCCGGCGATGCGGCGGGCGTACCAGAGGAACTCGATCCGCTCGAGGCCCATGGCGGCGACGCCCGCGGCCGAGCCGATGATCAGGATCGAGCCGCCGGTGCCGGCGCAATAGGCGATGAACTCCCAGATGAAGCTGTCCGGCGGGTAGTGCGCGAGGTCGTACATGCCCATGGTCGCTGCGACCAGCGGCACGTTGTCGATGATGGCGCTGAGCAGGCCGAGCACGATCACGATGATGTCCTGGCGGCCGATCGCGGCATCGAGCCATTTGGCGACCATCGACAGCAGGCCGGCATGGTCGAGACAGGCGACGGCAAGCAGGATGCCGACGAAGAATACGATCGAGCTCATGTCGATCCGCGTCAGCGCGTGAACCAGCGTGAGCGGTTGCCGGACATGCTCGTCCTTGTGGCGGTGCACGATCTCGCCGACCAGCCACAGCACGCCAAGCCCGAACAGGATGCCCATGAACGGCGCCAGATGCGTGACCGCCTTGAACACGGGCACCGCAATCAGCGTGCCGAGGCCGAGATAGAACATCAGGTTGCGCTCGAACCTGCCGACGGCCAGGACTCCGTTGTCCTTCGGCGGCGGTGCGATGGTCTTGCCTCTGAGCGAGAAGCTGATGAAGGCGAGCGGCACCAGCAGATTGAGCAGCGAGGGCAGGAACACCGCGCCCATGATCTTCACCGGCGTGATCTGTCCGCCGATCCACAGCATGGTCGTGGTGACGTCGCCGATCACGGTCCAGGCGCCGCCGGCATTGGCGGCGATGACGATGAGGGAGGCGAACAGCAGGCGATCCTCGCGACGGGCGATCAGCTTCTGGATCAGCGAGATCATGACGATGGTGGTCGTCAGATTATCCAGGATCGCGCTGAGAAAGAACGTGACGAAGCCGATCAGCCAGATCAGCGTGACCTGGCTCGTGGTGCGGATCAGCGAGGTGATGACCTCGAAACCGTCATGGGCGTCGATCACCTCGACGATGGTCATGGCGCCGATCAGGAAGAAGACGATCTGCGCGGTGGAGCCGACGGATTCGTCGAGCTGGCGGCCGACCAGCGCATGGTCGCCGGTCGCGACCGCGTAGACGGTCCACAGCAGCCCCGCGCCGAGCAGCGCGGAGGCGCTCTTGTTGACGCCAAGCGGGTGCTCGAGCGCGATCGCCGCGTAGGCAATGACGAAGATGGCGGCGATCGCGATCAGCAAGATGGGAGCAGCCCGTCAGGTCTCAGCGATTGAGGCGCGCGAGCAGGCTCGACGTATCCCAACGCTTGCCGCCCATCTTCTCGACCTCGGCGTAGAACTGGTCGACCAGCGCGGTGACGGGCAGATTGGCTCCGTTGCGGCGGGCTTCCGCGATCGCGATCGAGAGGTCCTTGCGCATCCATTCAACCGCGAAGCCGAAATCGTACTTGTTCTCGTTCATGGTCTTGTAGCGGTTCTCCATCTGCCAGGACTGCGCGGCGCCCTTGGAGATGGTCTCGATCACGTCGGCGATGTCGAGGCCGCTCTTCTTGGCGAAGTGGATGCCCTCGGAGAGACCCTGCACCAGACCGGCGATGCAGATCTGGTTGACCATCTTGGTCAGCTGGCCGCTGCCCGCGGGCCCGAGCAGCTTGCACATCCGCGCATAGGCGGCCGTGATGATCGGCTCGGCGCCGGCATAGGCATCCTGCGCCCCGCCGCACATCACGGTCAGCACGCCGTTCTCGGCGCCGGCCTGGCCGCCGGAGACCGGGGCGTCGATGAACTTGAAGCCGGCCTTGGTCGCGGCCGCATCGAGCTCGCGCGCGACTTCGGCGGAGGCGGTGGTGTGGTCGACGAAGGTCGCACCCTTCTTCATGCCGGCGAAGGCGCCATCAGCGCCGATCGTCACCGAGCGCAAATCGTTGTCGTTGCCGACGCAGCACATCACGAAATCCTGGCCCTCGGCGGCGGCCTTCGGGGTGGCCGCGGTCTTGCCGCCGAACTTGTCCGCCCATTCCTTCGCCTTGGCCGCGGTGCGGTTGTAGACGGTGACCTCATGGCCCCCTTTTTTCACGAGGTGTCCGGCCATGGGGAAGCCCATCACGCCGAGACCGAGGAAAGCGACTTTAGCCATTGTGGTACCTTGTCCGTAGTTTGAGTTTTACGGTTGTAGCCGGGCGAGGGGCGCCCAGCCGGCATTTTGAGGTTCCGCCGAGGAAGCGGACCGGGGGCACCATAAACCCTATGGGCCGGAGGGCAACGGCTTCGTTTGGCGGCCTCCTGTGCTAGGATGGCGGACCTCAAGGACTTCAAAACAAGGGAGCGAAACATGGCATCGGGCTTGGGCGGCGTGAGCGTTGGTGTGCTCGATCATTTCAACATCCGGACCCGGAATCTGGCCGAGACGGTTCGCTTCTACGAGGACGTGCTGGGCCTGGAAAAAGGCGCCCGGCCGAATTTCGCCTTCCCGGGGGCCTGGATGTACAGCGAGGGCAAGGCGGTGGTGCACCTCGTCGATATTTCGCCGACCGCCGAGCCACAAAAGCCGGATTCCGGCGTTGTCCACCACGTCGCCTTCGTCAGCCGCGGGTTTGACGGCATGAAGCAGCGGCTGACGTCCAAGGGGATGAAATTCGACTCCCGCCAGGTGCCTGGTGGCGACCTCTGGCAGATCTTCGTCCACGACCCCAACGGGGTCATGATCGAGCTGAATTACGAGGCCGCCCTGGAGCAGGGGGCCGCGCCCGCCGAGATGGCAGACGATATCGGGAGGCAGTAGCCTTTTGGGCGTTTCCGCTCTAATGGGGCATCCTAAAGTCCTGAGCACGATCCGGCCGGAAAGCCGCTTCACGTTTTCCCCGATCGTGCTCTCTGCAGGAGATGCGCTTTGAGCGTGACGCAGCAACAAGTTCTCGACAGCCTCGCCCGGATCAAGTCGCCGCGCGGGGTCGCGCTCACCAATGCCAATGTGCTGAGCCCGATCAGCGCCTCCGACGGCAAGGTGTTTTTCTCGATCAATGTCGATGCCGCCGAGGCGCGGGCCTGGGAGTCTATCCGGGGCGAGGCCGAGGCCGCGGTGCGCGCCATTCCCGGCGTCACCACCGTGATGGTGGCGCTGACCGCAGAGCGCAAGGCGGGCTCCGCGCCGCCGCCGCCCCCGCAGCCGAGCCGCGGCGCGCCCGGCGTGCAGCCGGTCCACGCCCACAAGCCGCCGCCGCAGGGCGGCGCTCAATCGCCGATGGCGCGGCAGTCCGAAATTCCGGGCGTCGCCGCGGTGATCGCGGTGGCCTCGGGCAAGGGCGGCGTCGGCAAGTCGACCACCGCGCTCAACTTGGCGCTCGGCCTGCGCGACCTCGGCCTCAAGGTCGGCCTGCTCGATGCCGACATCTACGGCCCCTCGGTGCCGCGCCTGACCGGCCTGCACGAGAAGCCGGAGCTGGACGGCGAGCGCAAGATGATTCCGCTCCGCCGCTTCGGCCTCGCCATCATGTCGATCGGCTTCCTCGTCGAGGAAGAGACCGCGATGATCTGGCGCGGTCCGATGGTGATGTCGGCGGTGACGCAGATGCTGCGCGACGTCGCCTGGGGCACGCTCGACGTGCTCGTCGTCGACATGCCGCCGGGCACCGGCGATGCCCAGCTCACGCTGGCGCAGAACGTGCCGCTGAAGGGCGCCGTGATCGTCTCGACTCCGCAGGACCTTTCCCTCATCGACGCCCGCCGCGGCCTTGCGATGTTCAAGAAGGTCAACGTGCCCGTGCTCGGCATCGTCGAGAATATGAGCTATTTCCAGTGCCCGCATTGCGGCACGAAATCCGACATCTTCGGCCATGGCGGGGCGCGGCACGAGGCCGAGAAGCTCGGGGTCCCGTTCCTCGGCGAGATCCCCCTGCACATGGCGATTCGCGCCACCTCGGACGCCGGCAACCCCGTGGTCGACAGCGAACCGGACGGCCCCCATGCGGCGATCTACCGCGCCATTGCGGGACAGGTCCGGGACCAGCTCAAGGGCGTCATCGCCGCGGCCTGAGACGGCCCGGCCAATCCATTGGGGGCATGCGACTTTCGTAGACCCCCGTCATGCCATTGTCGCGTTCCGAAACCGGGCGGTCCGTGTTAAAGGCCACGGCAGTCAAGCCCCTTCGGTGCGACGCGGCCCAAAACGCGTCGCCGGCATGAGCGGCGGCAAAGAGGAAGTCTAGGGGAAACGCCCCAGCAAGGAGAGACCTGAAGATGAAGCGTCGTGATTTTCTGAAAGTGTCGGCAGCAGGCGCGGCGGCGACCGCCGCGGTGGCCTCGCCGGCGATCGCGCAGTCCTCGCCCGAGATCAAGTGGCGCCTGACGTCGAGCTTCCCGAAGTCGCTCGACACCATCTATGGCGGCGGTGAGCAGCTGGCGAAGTACGTCGCCGAGATGACCGACAACAAATTCCAGATCCAGGTGTTCGCCGCCGGCGAAGTCGTCCCGGGTCTCCAGGCGCTCGACGCGACCTCGAACGGCACCGTCGAGATGTGCCACACCGTCTCCTACTACTATGTCGGCAAGGACCCGACCTGGGCGATCTACGCCTCGGTGCCGTTCGGCCTCAATGCGCGCCAGCAGAACTCCTGGTGGTACCAGGGCGGCGGCGAGCAGCTCGGCAACGAGTTCTTCAAGAAGTCGAACGTGATCGGTTTCCCCTGCGGCAACACCGGCACCCAGATGGGCGGCTGGTTCCGCAAGGAGATCAAGACCGTTGCGGACCTCTCGGGCCTGAAGATGCGCATCGGCGGCATCGCCGGTCAGGTGCTGCAGAAGGTCGGCGTCGTGCCGCAGCAGCTCGCCGGCGGCGACATCTACCCGGCGCTGGAAAAGGGCACCATCGACGCGGCCGAGTGGGTCGGCCCCTACGATGACGAGAAGCTCGGCTTCGCCAAGGTCGCCAAGTACTACTACTATCCGGGCTTCTGGGAAGGCGGTCCGACCGTCCACGCCTTCACCAACCTCGACAAGTGGAATTCGCTGCCCAAGAACTACCAGGCGATCCTTACCAACGCGGCGGCCAATGCCAACAGCTGGATGGCCGCGCGCTACGACATGCAGAACCCGGCTGCGCTGAAGCGTCTGGTTGCCGGCGGCACCCAGCTTCGTCCGTTCACCAACGAAGTGCTCGAAGCCTGCCTCAAGTCGACCAACGAGCTCTGGGCCGAGATCTCGGCCAAGAACGCCGACTTCAAGAAGTCGATCGACGCCATGCAGGCCTACCGCTCCGACGAATATCTGTGGTGGCAGGTCGCCGAGTACACCTACGACACCTTCATGATCCGCGCGCGCACCCGCGGCTGATCTCTCAGGCAAGTCGCAAACACCGGAAGAGCCCGGCCTCGAGGAGAGGCCGGGCTCTTTCTTTGCCGTCGCGCATCGAGGTCCAAAACAAAACGTCGAAAACAACCCCATGCACAGTAGAGAGGCGGCGAGGGCGCATTGCCCAGTGGATGCTGTCAACAGTCTGGCGCGCTGAAGGAATTTGCCGGAAGCGGCAATCGGCGTGCAATTGAGGCCGAAATTGGACTGTGGGCTGAGCGGGAGATTCCGTTTGGCTTGATCGGCCTCACACGACGGCCCGAACGACATCGTCGTTTGACGCGCCCCGCTTCCACATCGTCATGCGAGCGCAGCGAAGCAGTCCGATCCCTCCGCCGAGGGACTCTGGATTGCTTCGCTGCGCTCGCAATGACGCGTGGGTGGAGTCTGGTTCAGCCCGATAACAGTCTCGTTTGACTCGTCGGGCAAAACAGGCGCATGATGCGATAATCGCATAATCCGAAATTTGCGCTGCGCCACCGACCGCCGGGAGTGAGGATGGGCTTCGATCCAGATGGGGTTCAAAGCGCGCTGCGCAAGGCCTGGTCGTTGTCGACATCCAGCCAGTGGACCGCGGACAACCCGGCGGCGGGGCAATGCAACGTCACGGCGCTGCTGATCCACGAGCTCTTCGGCGGCGACTTGCTGAAGACGCCGCTGCCGGCCGGCGATCATTTCTACAATCGGATTGCAGGCCGGCGCTACGATTTCACCGCGAGCCAGTTCGACCAGCCGATCGCTTACATCGATTTGCCGACAGATCGGGCCGATGCGGAGCAGGGCGCAACGAGCGGCCAACTGGCAGCGCTCAGATCAGCGTTTCAGTCGCATCGGATGCAATCGGGCTAGGGTCGAAAAGGCGTCGCCACCGCGCGCCGGTCAATGTTGTCCTGCTTTCCAGTCGCGCTTGATCTTCTTGGCCAGCGACCATTTGTGAACTTCGGTCGGGCCGTCGTAGATCCGGAATGCGCGGATCTCGCGGAAGGCCTGCTCGACGATCGTCTCCGTCGAGACGCCGGTGCCGCCCATCACCTGAACGCAGCGATCGGCGACGCGCATCAGGGCTTCCGACACGGCCACCTTCGCCATGGAGCTTTCGCTCGTCCCGAGGGAGCCGGTATCGAGCACACTTGCGCACCAGTCGATCATCAGCTCCGATTGCTTGAGATCGATCAGGTTCTCCGCCAGCATGAAGCCGACGCCTTCGTGATCAACCAGCGGTTTGCCGAACGCCTGGCGGCGGCAGGCGTAGTCGGTGGCGATTTCGTTGGCGCGGATCGCCAGGCCCAGCCAGCGCATGCAGTGCGACAGCCGCGCGGGGCTCAGGCGGATCTGGGCATATTTGAAACCGTCGCCGGATGCGCCGAGCATCTGATCGGCAGGGACGCGAAGATTTTCGATGTCGATCTCGGCATGTCCGCCGGGCATCGAGCTGTCGATCGTATCCAGCACGCGCAGCGTGCGGATCGCGGGATTGGGCAGGTCGACGAGGAACATGCAGGCGCCGTCGTTCGACTTCGCCATGACGATACCGACTTTTGCGCCTTCGGCCCCGGTGATGAACTTCTTTCGTCCGTTGATGACCCAGTGATTGCCGTCCAGACGGCAGGTGGTCTGCATCATCGACGGATCTGATCCGGCTCCGCCCGCATCGGCAGGCTCGGTCATGAAGAACGCCGAGCGCGCCTTGCCAGACACGAGCGGCTCGAGGAAACGCGATTTCTGCTCGCTGCTTCCGACCTTGCCCAGGAGATACATATTGCCTTCATCCGGCGCCATCGTGTTGCACGCCAGCGGTCCGAGCGGCGAAAGGCCGGTCTTGATCAGGGCTTTTGCGGTCTCGCGTTGCGTGAGATGAGATCCGTCCGGCAGAATATGCGGCGTCAGGACGCCAGCCTTGCGCGCCTTGTCGCGCAGCTCCTGCACGAGCTCGTCGCTCGGGCCGTGAGGACCTGTCCGCGGATCCTTCTCGTAGGGAATGACCTCAGCGCGGATGAACGCTTCGATCTTCGCGGCAATGCTGTCGTCTTGATGAGGCATCACTAACTCCGGTCGACACCCGCCCCGGCGGAGCGCTGGCTTTCGATCACTCGTGCTCGACCGCGGCGCTCGCAGGGGATTGAGGCCATCGGTCACGGTGACGCGAGCTCGTTATATAGACGGGCCGGATTTGAGCAACACCGCCCGTTTTGCCCCGCCCGTTTTGCCGCCGCGCGGAAGGCGCGGGGCCGGCTCATTCAATCACTTCGTCGGCGCTGGCCAGCAATGTCGGAGGCAGCGAAAGGCCGAGGGCTCTAGCCGTCTTCAAATTGACGACGGTCTCGAACTTCGTCGGCTGCTGGATCGGCAGATCGGAAGGCTTGGCGCCCTTTGCGATGCGGTCCACATAGGCCGCGAGGCGCCGGTATTGCTCGGACTGCAGCGGCCCGTATGTGCAGATGGCACCGCTTCTCGCGAAAAGGGACCACGCGGCGATCGCCGGGATGTGCTGATCCGAGGCGAAGTCGAGGATCAGTTTTCGATTCTGGACCGCAAAGCCGTCCGAGAAGATCGAGACAGCCTGGACCGGTTTGGTCCTGATGCCGGCAAAGGCGTCTTCCAGTTCCCTCAGCGAGGCAGTTGGATAGTAATCGATATCGACGCCGAGGCGCTGCCCGGCTTGCTCGGAATTGGCCTTCTCGAGATTGACGCCGTGATGCTCAGGGTTCGCGATGATGGCCACGCGCCGGAGTCCCGGAACGATGTCGCGCAGGATCTCCAGCCTCTTGCCGTTGAGCTCGGCGGCCATCAACGTGACGCCCGTCATGTTGCCACGCGGGCGAGCGAGGTTATCAGCGAAGCCTGCCGCCACGGGATCGCCGCTGAAGATGTAGACCAAGGGAACGGGCAAAGAGAGCTTTGAGAGTTCGGATACGGCAGCCCCTTGAGCGACGATGAGCTTGACACCGGACTTCACCAGCTCTGCCGCAAGTGCGGGCACGTCACCGACCTGGTCGTCGCCGAACCGATAGTCGATGAAAAGGTTCTGTCCCTCGGCATAGCCGAGGTCGCTGAAGCCCTGGCGCAGGGCCGCGAGGTACGGCGTGAGGCTCGCTTCGCGCTGCGCTGTCAGCCATCCGATCTTGAGCGCTTTCGGGTTGCTCTGCGCGGCAACAGTCCGGGAGCAGCTTGCCATCGATGCGGCCAAGACCAAAAACGAGCGCCGGTCCATCTTCTCACCGTTCCGTCTCATTCAGGCCGGGGCCCCGGCCGCAAATTCTTCCGCGAGGCTGATCGAGCAGGGGACGGGCTCGTTATACAGACGGTGGCCGAATTTGAGCAACAGCCGGGCGGACAATCGCCTGATCCGACGCCCGCGTCGGAGCCGGGGTCAGTCGGCGATTTCTGGTTCCTGAGCATCCGCTTGTCTTTTGCCGGTGGCGGAGCGTCGCGCTGCCCGGTACCGGCCGGGCGATTGGCCGTGATGTCGATGGAACAGTTTCGAAAACGCCGCCGCCGTCTCGTAGCCGACCCGGCTCGCAATCCGTGCGATGGGCTCATCGCTGGTTTCCAGCAGGAACGCCGCTTCCGCCATCCGACGTTCGATCACGTAGCGATGCATGGACTGACCAACGAGCTTGGTAAAGCGCGCCGAAAACACCGAGCGACCGAGCCCCACGCGCTGACCAAGGTCGCTCAGCGTCCATGTCTGCTCCGGGTTTTCGTGAATCAGCCTGAGTGCCGGTCCGATGTGCGGATCAGATATGGCACCGAGCCAACCGCCTTGTCCGGGACTGAGAGAAGCGATCCAGCTTCGGAGCACTTCGACAAAGAGCACTTCCGTCAATCGCGACAGCGCGACGTCTTGGCCGGGTCGCTCGATCGCGGACTCGCTGACCATGCGGTGCAGGATTGCTTCGAGCCAACCACCGTCCGCCGTCGGCTTCAGCAGGAGCACGGGCGGGAGCAACTCCAGGACACTGCCGAACAGCGGCCGTGACACCGTGAAGTTGCCGCAAATCATGGTCGAGTGCAGCTTCGTGCGGTTGCCGTGTCGAACGATGCCAAGACGCGGGGACGATCGATCGATATCCTTGATCCGCAACGGCTTGGCCCGGCGATCCGAATAAAACACGTGGGGCTCGCCGCGCGTGATGACGACAAAATCGCCGGCGGTCATCTGCATTTCCTCACCCCGTTCAAGCGTGAGGGTTGCTGAGCCCTGGCTGAGATAGTGAAACAAGGCGTAGGGGCGCTTTGGCAGCTCAAGCTGCCAGGGATGACCGAGCTCGAAGTGAAAGAGCAACGTCCCACTGAGACGCACGCGATCCAGCACCTGGGCAAGGATGTCCATGCGGTCCAAGTTAGTCCGATGGACGATCGGACACAACATCCGGACGATTGATCTCTACTGTCCGAAGGTCTGCGGGCTACTTCATCGCGCGGCGGGCCGACGCCAGGCGGGGCAACCATTTCGCCAACGGCGGATGGAAAACCGCGACCTTACTGGAAACGCCTGTCCATTCCCTCCCCGGACTTCATTCGTCCGACATTCCAACAGGATCATTCAATGCGAAACATCCTTCTTTCAGCTGCCACCGTACTCCTGGCCGGGTCAACGTTGACGGGCTTTGCCCGTTCAGCCGAACTGCCCAAGGGCGCAGCCCACAACATCGTGCTCGTGCACGGCGCCTTTGTGGATCAGACGAGCTGGCAGCCTGTCGCCGATATTCTCACGAAGAAGGGCTACAACGTCACGCTCGTCGAAAATCCGCTCACCTCCCTGCAGGCCGACGTCGATGCGACCAAGCAGGCGCTCGCAAAGCAAGCGGGCAAGACCGTTCTGGTCGGTCACTCCTGGGGCGGCTTCGTGATCACGCAAGCTGGCGACGATCCCAAGGTCTCGGCGCTGGTCTATGTGTCCGCCTTCGCGCCGGAGGTCGGTGAATCCCTGGCGTCGCTGTCAAAGGCCGGCCCGCCGACCGAAGGCGGCAACGCGATCCATCCCGATGCGAAGGGCAATCTGTACATCGATCCCAAGGTGTTTCCGTCGGCTGTCGCGGCCGATCTTCCTCCGGAGATCGCCGAGCATCTGGCCCGCTCGCAGCTTCCGTTGAGTCTCGCTGCGTTCGAGGCCCCGGTCACCATTGCGGCCTGGCATGACAAGCCGACGTTCGACGTCATCAGCACGAAGGACAGGGTCATCGCGCCCGAGGCCCAGAAGTCGTTCGCAGCCAGGATGAAGGCCCAGACGACGGAAGTCGCCGGCAGCCATGCCTCGCTCGTCGTCCATGCGAAGGAGGTCGCCGAGGTCATCGAAAAGGCTGCGCTCGTGAAGTGAAGGCGCTACTCCCGGCGCGCAAGCGCCGGGAGATTGCACGGCCAACGCAGCAAGGCGCTTGCCGCATCACCCGCCGATCAACTTGTCGAATGCGACCAGCAATCCGAACGTGATGCCGGTGACGGCGAGGAACGCGGCGAAATAAAGCAGGCGGTACATGCGCGATCGATCCAGGACTGTGCAATCCAGACAACGGACTCGCCCCCTTGATGGTTCGCCCGGAAATCCGGGACGAAGGCCGCCGAGGCCGAGGGAACAAATTGAACCGAGATCAATGTTATCATTGTACTGAGATACAGATCGGATCATATTCTGTGCAATTGAAGGATTGCACCGGGATCGTCCCGGGCCACGGAGCCACGAAATGACCGTCAGTTATCTCGACCTGTTTCTCGCATACATAGGATTGGTGTTCGGCGTGCCGTCGGCGCTGCCCGGCCTGTTTTTCCGGACCGAAGACAGATCGCGCCGGGCTTCGTAGAGCCGAGCAGGGGCCGGAGATGCCGCTATGGATCTGACGGCCACCACCATCCTCATCGCCTTCGCCGGTGTGTTCCTGATCTGCTTCATGAAAGGCGCGTTCGGCGGCGGCTTCTCCATCGTCGGCATTCCGCTCCTGTCCGCCGTGATGGACCCGGTGACGGCCGGCGGCCTGCTCGCGCCGCTGTTCATCGCGATGGACCTGTTCGCGCTGCGCTACTGGAAGCCCTCGACCTGGTCGAAGCCGGACCTCGTCTTGCTGTTGCCTGGGCTCGTGATCGGCATCGCCCTCGGCTATCTCCTGTTTCGCGTGCTGGACCACCGCGCCGTCGCGATCGTGATGGCGGTCGTCACGCTCGTCTTTGTCGGCCTGTGGTTCTCCAGCGATCCGAAGGTGGTCATCGTGCCGCGCTCGGCGCCGAAGGCGGTCGCGGCCGGTCTCGCCTCGGGCGTCACGACCATGGTCGCGCACTCGGGCGGACCGCCGCTTGCGATGTATCTGCTGCCTCTCGGCCTCAGCAAGCAGGTCTATGCGGGAACGACGAGCCTGTTCTTCACCGTCGGCAATGCGACGAAGGCGTTGCCGTGGCTGCTGCTGGTGCGCCCGAGCGGCAACGTATGGATCGTGATGGCGATCTGCCTCCTCGCCATTCCCGCCGGCGTGTGGCTCGGCTGGCGCCTGCACGGGCGGCTGGACCAACAGCAGGTCTTTCGCGCCTGCTACGGATTGCTGGTCGTCACGGCGTTGAAGCTGCTGTGGGACGGCGTGTCGGGCTATCTCGCGTGAAGCACGCGCCGCGACGCGATGGATCGCGCCGGCGGCAAAAGCGTTGACTGGATGAAAAAGGTCGGCGACGAACATTATCGCAGGCCATAGCAGGCGCGCAGACCACATCGGGCCTGGCGTGCCGCGACAGACCAGGGAGCAGCGCATGGCGATCGTCTTCATCACCGGCAGCACGGACGGTCTCGGCCGGGCGGCGGCGCAGTCGCTGCTGGATCAGGGGCACCGCGTGGTGCTGCATGCGCGCTCGGCCGATCGCGCCGCTGCGGTCGCAGATTTTGCGTCGCGCGCCGCGGGAATTGCGGTTGGCGACCTCAGAAGCGCCGCCGAGACCAAAGGTATCGCCGATCAGGTCAACGCGATCGGGCGCATGGATGCGATCATCCACAATGCCGGTGTCTACACCCAGGACAGCCGCGCTGCGACCGCGGAGGGGCATGCCGGCACGCTGGCGATCAACACGCTGGCGCCGTACATGCTGACGGCGCTGATCGCGCGGCCGAAGCGGCTGGTCTATCTCAGCAGCGGCCTGCATCGCGGCGGCGAGGGGTCGTTGCACGATCTCGATTGGACCAGGCGCAACTGGGATGCGGCAAAGGCCTATGCGGAGAGCAAGCTGCACGCGGTCGCGCTGGCGTTTGCGCTGGCACGGCGCTGGCCGCAGGTCCTGAGCAATGCAGTGGATCCCGGCTGGGTGCGCACCCGGATGGGCGGTGCGGGCGCGCCCGTGGACCTCGACACCGGGCAGCGGACACAGTCCTGGCTCGCCGTCAGCGCGGAGCCGGCCGCGATGGTCAGCGGCCGCTACTGGCATCACCTCCGGCAGGAGCAGCCGGCCGGAGAGGCGACCGACCCGAACTTCCAGGACGCGCTGATCGACAGGCTGGGCGAGCTGACCGGTGTGACGCTTCCGGCGGCCTAGCCTTGCGGCTTACGTGAACCTGACAGGGCGCGAAAAGCCAGGCGAGGCCCGCCTTTTTGCTGGCCGAAACGGCGTGGATGGTGGAAGAGAGCGAAGATGCGGCGCGAGCCGCGAGCTGACATGAATCCATTTCCGGACACGCGATGCGCCTTCTGATCGTCGAGGACAATGCCGAGCTGGCGCGGCTCGTGGCCGCGGGGCTGTCGGCTGCGGGCTACGAGAGCGACATCGTGGGCAGCGCGGCCGAGGCGCGCGAGGCGGTCAGCAGCGTCAGCTACGCCGCGATGATCCTCGACCTCGGCCTCCCTGATGGCGACGGCCTGTCGGTGCTGCGCGAGCTGCGCCGGCAGATGGAGCCGCTGCCGGTGCTGGTGCTGACCGCGCGCGGCGGGCTGCAGGACCGCGTCAGCGGCCTGCGCAGCGGCGCCGACGACTATCTGGCAAAGCCGTTCGCGATGGAGGAGCTGGTGGCGCGGCTGGAAGCGATCCTGCGCCGGCCCGGCCAATTGCTGGGCCGCTCGCTGCGCCTCGCCAACCTCGTTTACGACACCGAGAGCCGCCAGATATTCGTCGACGACCAGCCGCGGATCATCTCGGCGCGCGAGACCTCGGTGCTGGAGATCCTGCTGCGGCGGCAAGGCCGGGTGGTGCCGAAGAAGAACGTCGAGGACCACATCTTCGGGCTCGAAGGCGAGGTCGCCTCCAACGCGGTCGAGGTCTACGTCTCGCGGCTGCGCAAGCAGCTCGCCGAACACGGCGCCAAGGTCGTGATCCACACCATCCGCGGCGTCGGCTATCTGATGGCGGAGGAGAAATAGCGTGTCCGCCGCCCGGTCATCCGCGAGGCCGACGTTCAAATCGCTGATCTGGCGCATCGTGTTCCTGCACATCGTCGCGGTGGCGGTGGTTGCGATCTTCCTGCCGCTGGTGCTGTTCTGGCTGCTCAACTCCGAGGTCGACCAGCTGCATCGTGACGCCATGCGCGCCCAGGCCGAGGTGCTCGCCGAGCGCATCGTCCCGCAGCCGGACGGCACGCTGACGTTCAATCTGCCCGACAGTCTCAAAGGCCTCTATTCGGAGGCCTATGGGCGGTACCTCTACGACATCCGCGACGCGGACGGCCGCGTGCTGTTCTCCTCGCGGCGAAGGTCCGGCGATGCGGCGCCGCCGCGGCTGTCGGAGACGATCTCCGGTGCCGGCGTCAGCCGCGTGATCGAAGGCAGGACGGTGCGCATCCGCGTCGCCGAGGATCTCGCCCATCGCGACGTCATCATCGACGACATCATCTCGAACTTCTTCCGGCGCGTGGGATGGATCACCATCCCGATTCTGCTGGTGCTGCTCGCCACCGACATCATCATTTTCCGCCGCGCCGTCGCGCCGCTGTGGAAGGCCTCGGAGGAGGCCAGCAATATCGGCCCGGCGCGCACTCATATCCGCCTGCCGACCGAGCAGATCCCGCGCGAGATCATGCCGCTCGTCACCGCCGTCAACCAGGCGCTCGACCGTCTCGAGGACGGTTTTCGCGTGCAGCGCCAGTTCACGGCCGACGCCGCGCATCAATTGCGCACGCCGCTCGCGATCCTGCGCACACGGATCGAGACGCTTCACGACGGGGCGGCGAGGGAGGCGCTGCATGCCGACATCGAGGGCATGAGCCGCATCGTCACCCAGCTGCTGGAGATCGCCGAGCTCGACACGCTGGTGCTCGATCCCGGCGAGATCGCCGATTTGCGCGCCGTCTGCACCGAGGTGGTGGGGTCGATCGCGCCGTACGCGCTGGCCCAGCACAAGGATATCGCGCTCAGGGGCACCGATGCGCCGGTGCTGATCCACGGCAATGCGGAGATGCTCCAGCGCGCGATCTTCAATCTCGCCGAGAACGCCATCAAGTTCACGGCGAAGGACACCTCGGTCGACGTCGAAGTCGGCGAGGACGGCTCGGTGCGGGTGCGCGATTGCGGCCCGGGCATTGCGGAGGGCGAGCGCGACCTGATCTTCCAGCGCTTCTGGCGCCGCGACCGCCAGCGCAGCGATGGCGCCGGCCTTGGCCTATCGATCGTGCGCGGCGTCGCCGACGATCACGCCGCGACGGTCGCGGTGGAGAATCTCGAAGGCGGCGGCGCGGAGTTCACGCTGCGGTTTCGCCTGGCTGAGGAGACGCATTCTTCACCCTCCCCTGGAGGGGGAGGGTAAGAGGGCAGCTACACCGGCCTCCGCTACTTCTGCGGCGGACCCAGATCCAGCGGGGGCAGATCGATCTGCGGAACCTCGATCTTGACCTTGTCGAGGTCGACGTTGAGCGGCTTGTCGAGGAGGCCCGTCACCACCGACGGGAAGGCGATCACCAGCAGCACCATGATCATCTGCAAGCCGATCCAGGGCATTGCGCCCCAATAGATGTCGGAGCTCTTGACTTCCTTCGGTGCGACGCCGCGCAGGTAGAACAGCGCGAAGCCGAACGGCGGATGCAGGAACGAGGTCTGCATGTTGACGCACAGCATCACGCCGAACCAGATCAGCGCCGCGTCCGCTCCCACCACGGGGGCGAGGATCTTCTGCGCGATCGGCGCGATCATCGGCAGGATGATGAAGGCGATCTCGAAGAAGTCGAGGAAGAACGCCAGGAAGAAGATGAAGAGGTTGATGAAGATCAGGAAGCCCCAGACGCCGCCGGGCAGCGAGGTCAGGAGATGCTCGAGCCAGACGCCGCCGGAGACGCCGAGGAACACCACCGAGAAGCAGGTCGAGCCGATCAGGATGAACGTGACCATGCAGGTGAGGCGCATGGTGGACTCGTAGCCCTGCTTGATGAGGTCGCGCAGGTCGGGGATGCGCGCGGCCTGGAAGCAGATCCAGGCGACCGCGAGATAGGTCACGGCGAAGGCGAGCTTGAAGATCAAATTCTCGCTGAACAGCATCGCGATGATGGTGCCGATGCCCGCGGCGATCACGCCGATGGCCAGCACCTTGCGGTCGTTCGAGGTGAAGTCCTTGTGGTGGATCGCGGCGAGCACGATGGCGCCGACCGCGCCCATGGCGCCGGCTTCCGTCGGCGTCGCAAGGCCCATCATCATGGTGCCGAGCACGACGAAGATCAGCACGGCCGAGGGAATGATGCCCATCAGGCACTTCTTCCACAGCGCCCAGCCGGTCAGCGTGCGCGCCTCCTTCGGCACCGGCGGCACGTGGTCCGGCTTGATCAGGCCGAGGATGAAGGTGTAGCCGGCGAACAGCATGATCTGGAACACCGAAGGGCCCCAGGCGCCGAGATACATGTCGCCGACCGACTTGCCGAGCTGGTCGGCGAGCACGATCAGCACCAGCGAGGGCGGCACCAGCTGGGTGATGGTGCCCGAGGCCGCCAGCACGCCGGTGATGTAGCGCATGTTGTAGCCGTAGCGGATCATCACCGGCATCGAGATCAGCGCCATGGCGATCACCTGCGCCGCCACCGTGCCGGTGATGGCGCCGAGGATGAAGCCGACGATGATCACGGAATAGCCGAGGCCGCCGCGCACCGGGCCGAACAGCTGGCCCATCGAATCCAGCATGTCCTCGGCGAGGCCGCATCTCTCCAATATCGCGCCCATGAAGGTGAAGAACGGGATCGCGAGCAGCAGCTCGTTGGAGAGCACGCTGCCGAACACGCGGCCCGGGATCGCCTGCAGGAAGTTGAGGTCGAAGAACCCGAGATGGATGGCGAGGAAGCCGAAGGACAGTCCGACCGCGGCGAGCGTGAACGCCACCGGGAAGCCGATCAGCATCGCCAGAACCAGGCCGCCGAACATCAGCGGCGGCATCATCTCCAGCGTAATCATTGGGTCGGCCTCTCGTACTTGGCGTCGATCGTCACATAGCCCTGGAGAGCCGCGATACGCTTGATGACTTCGGAAATACCCTGGAGCGCCAGCAGCACGAAGCCGGCGGGAATCACGAACTTGATCGGCCAGCGGATCAGGCCGCCGGCATTGCCGGACATCTCGCCGACGTCATAGGCCTGCATGAAGAACGGCCAGGACAGATAGGCGAGGAGGAGACAGGCGGGGATCAGGAAGAACAGCGTGCCGATCATGTCGAGCCACAATTGGCCGCGCTCCGACAGCAGCAGGTAGAATATCTCGACCCGGACGTGCTCGTTGCGCTTGAAGGTGTAGGAGGCGCCGAACATCACCAGGATCGCGAACATGTACCATTGCAGCTCCAGCCAGCCGTTGGAGGAGTAGCTGAAGGCGTAGCGGATCATGGCGTTGGCTGCACTGACCAGGCACGCGAGAAGCACCAGGAGGTTACAGACGTAGCCGATCTTCTCGTTGAGAAGGTCGATGGCGTTGCTCACCGCCAGCAATGGACGCATCTTACTTTTTCTCCGTCGCGGCCCAAGTTCACGGGAGCAGCATCAGCACGCATCGCTCGGCCCGCATGCAAAAAGCACCGGACCGTACGGCTCGTTTTCCGAAAGCGTTGCGGCGTCAGTCCTCCCCTCGTGCCTTGCCGTCTTGACCGCGACCGCCAAAGGGGCGGGGCCGGCTTATGTTGCCGGGCAAGCAAAGGCGCTGGCACCAAATCAGCGGGCCATCGCGCCGTCAATCGGAAAATGGACAAATTGACGCTTAGTCAAAAGCTTAGGTTGACGGCCGCGTTGGCGCGAATCCGGTCAGCCGCCGGTGACGCTCATGTGCCTGGAGACGCTCGGGCGGTCGTGGCGGCGGTCGATGATGAAATCGTGGCCCTTGGGCTTGAGCCCGATGGCGCGGTCGATGGCATCCGCAAGCAGCAGGTCGTCGTCGGATGCACGCAGAGGTTTGCGCAGGTCGGAGGCGTCCTCGTGGCCGAGGCAGGTGTGCAGCGTGCCCGTGCAGGTGATGCGCACCCGGTTGCAGGATTCGCAGAAATTGTGGGTCATCGGCGTGATGAAGCCGAGCTTGCCGCCGGTCTCGGCGACGCTGACATAGCGTGCCGGCCCGCCGGTGCTCTCGGCAAGGTCGGTCAGCGTGAATTGCTGGGCGAGGCGTGCGCGCACCAGCGACAGCGGCAGATACTGGTCGATGCGGCCTGCGCCGATCTCGCCCATCGGCATGACCTCGATCAGCGTCAGGCCCATGCCCTTGCCGTGGGCCCAGCGCATCAGCGACGGCAGCTCGTCCTCGTTGAGGTTCTTCAGGGCGACCGCGTTGATCTTCACGGCGAGGCCCGCGCTGCGCGCGGCCTCGATGCCTTCCAGCACCTTGTCGATCTCGCCCCAGCGGGTGATCTCGCGGAATTTCCGGGGATCGAGCGTGTCGAGCGAGACGTTGATGCGGCGGACGCCGCAATCGGCGAGCTCGTTTGCGTGCTTGGCCAGCTGGGTGCCGTTGGTGGTTAGCGTCAGCTCGTTCAGGGCGCCGCTCGAAAGATGCCGCGACAGCGAGCGGACCAGCGTCATCACGTTACGCCGGACCAGCGGCTCGCCGCCGGTGAGGCGCAGCTTCTTGACGCCCTTGGCGATGAAGGCCGAGCAGAGCCGGTCGAGTTCCTCCAGCGTCAGCAGGTCGGCCTTGGGCAGGAACGTCATGTCTTCCGACATGCAATAGAAGCAGCGCAGATCGCAGCGGTCGGTGACCGAGACGCGCAGATAGGAGATGGTCCGCCCGAACGGATCGGTCATCGCGCTCGACAGCGCGGCGCGGGGATTCGCAGAAGATCCGTTCATACCAATTGCCTTGTCACTTACGGCGACGATGCACTTTTGCTTCGGCGGTGCTCGGAAAGCAATCTAAGCATCGGACGCGGCTAGGACAATCGGGTGGCATTACGTAAGCACGGCGCTGTATCAGCGCTTGCCTGCGCCCGGATCGGGGAACGGCGAGGCCGCGGCGGCAGGTGCCGCCTCGGCCGGCGCGGCGGCGGCCGCGGCCGGTTTTGGCTTCTTCGGCCGGTGCGGCTTGCGGACCGGCTTCGGCGGGGTGGCCGGCTGCAGTTCCGCGAATACCGGGTTCGGATCGGTGGTGACCGACGCCGCTGTGGTGAAATCGCCGGGATTCTTGATGACGTTCACCGGCACGGTCGCCGGCTGGTACTTGGGCAGCGCGAAGGCGACCGAGAACGGCAGGTCGGGCGCGGGAACCGAGACCGAGCAGGGGGTCTTGCAGCCCGGGCCGAGCGAGGTGGTGGCGTCGGCACCCGGCGGATTGGACTCAAGCCGGACCTGGAGGGGCGGCGGAGCCGATTTGAACATGTCCCACGACATCGAGGAGCAGCCACCCAGGCTCGCCCCCGCTAGCACAATTGCGATCACACGACGCATGAACCACCCACTTTGACTGCGACGAACCGCCACATCCCGGGCGGACCTTATGAGTGTCGGTCAGGGCAGGCAACCGTCGCGCCGCGCATGGTTAATAGTTGGTTAACGCGGGCTATCGTGTGGATTGCTATGAAATTTCAAACGGTTGGGGTGCTAGGCCGTCATCAGGCTGCCGGCCGCCGAGGGCAGGTCGCGCATGTGATGGATCAACCGGTCGGGCTTCAGATCGGCGATCGGCACGTCAGTATAGCCGAAGCTGACCCCGATCACGGGCACCCCGGCGCGGCGGGCCACGCCGACATCGGTTCCGGCGTCGCCGACCATGATGCTGGCCTTCACCTCGCCGCCTGCCCGCGCCACCGTCTCCCGGAAGATGGTCGGATCCGGCTTCTGGACCCCAAACGTGTCAGCGCCGCAGATCGCCGCGAAGCGGCGGCTGAGGTCGAGCTGGTCCAGGAGGCGCCTGGACAGCCATTCCAGTTTGTTGGTGCAGACCGCGAGGCGATGGCCTTGGCCCTCAAAATGATCGAGCGCGGCCTCGAGCCCCTCGAAGGGCCGGGATTCGACCGCGATATGGTCGGCGTAATAGGCGATGAAATCCGCGGTCATCCGGTCCATGTCGGCGGGCGTAACGCTGCGGCCCTCGGCCTCCAGGCCCCGCTCGATCAGCTTGCGGGCGCCGGCGCCGATCATATTGCGGGCCGAGGCCATCGGCACCGGCGGCAGGCCTTCGCGGTCCAGCACGTAATTGAGCGCGGTGATCAGGTCGGGCGCCGTATCCACAAGCGTACCGTCGAGATCGAAGACGAGGGTGTAGGGGGAGGTCATGACCCAAGCGCTATCGGGCCGGCCGGATCGGCGCAAGGGCCGAGGCCATAAGTTCACCTTATAAGATCGGCCCAGAGGCCTGTTCCGGCGGGAAAAACGAGGCTACATAGGCCGCCGCAAGCGGCTATACCGGCGGCACTCTCAATCCAGGGGCGGGCGCAAAATTGAACATGGACCAGTTGAAGCGGCAGGCTGCGGCGCGGGCCCTCGAGGAGGTGCGCGACGGCATGCAGCTGGGGCTCGGGACGGGCTCGACCGCAAAGCATTTCGTCGAGCTGCTCGGCGAGCGCGTCGCCGCCGGCCTCAAGGTGATCGGCGTGCCGACCTCGGAGCAGACCCGTGCGGACGCGGAGCGCTGCGGCGTACCGCTGACGACGCTCGATGAGATCGACCATCTCGACCTGACCGTCGACGGCGCCGACGAGATCGATCCCGACTTCAACCTGATCAAGGGCGGTGGCGGCGCGTTGCTGCGCGAGAAGATCGTGGCGGCCGCCTCGGATCGCATGATCGTGATTGCCGACGACAGCAAATGGGTGCCGACGCTCGGCAAGTTTCCGCTGCCGATCGAGGTCATTCCGTTCGGCCTTGGCGCGACGCGCCGTGCGATCGAGAAGGCATTTGCCGCGTGCGGCGTTTCCGGGCAAATGGCGGTCCGCAAGGCCAAGGGCGGGGACAAGGACGGCCACGTTTTCGTCACCGACGGCGGCCACTGGATCCTCGATGCCCAGCTCGGACGTATTGCGGATCCCGCCAGCCTCGCCAAGGCGTTGAGCGCGATCCCCGGCGTGGTCGAGCACGGATTGTTCATCGGCCTGGCCAGCTCGGCTGTGCTGGCGGGCAGCGAGGGAATTCGCGTGATTGAACGGCGAAAGCCGAAAGGAGACTAGGAATGAAGAGCGTTTTGAAATTCTTGCCGGCCGCGACGCTTGCTGCTGGCCTGGCCGTCTCGGCGGTCCCGGCGATTGCGCAGCAGGCGCCGGCCCAGCCCAAGGCGGCCGCCGCGCCGGCCCAGCCGAAAGCCTCGCCGGCGGCGATCGCCGCGGCCAGGGAGATTCTGCAGATCAAGAACGCCACCGCGATGTATCAGGGTGCCGTGCCCGGCCTCGTCGAGAAGACCAAGATCGCGCTGACGCAGCAGAACCTCAACTACCAGAAGGACCTCAACGAGGTCGCGCCGATCGTGGCCCAGCAGCTCCAGGGCCGCCAGAACGAGATCGGCGAGGGCATGGCGCAGATCTACGCCAGCGAGTTCACCGAGCAGGAGCTGAAGGACCTCGTCACCTTCTACAGGTCGCCGCTGGGCAAGAAGCTGATCGACGCCGAGCCGCGCGCCATCGGCCTCAGCATGGCCTTCATGAACTCCTGGGCCCAGAACTTCTCGGAGACCGTGATGGGTGCCTTCCGCGCCGAGATGCGCAAGCGTGGTAAGGAAATCTGACAGTACCTATCTAGTCAGGAATGCCTAAAGCGCGTCATCGCGCTTTAGGTTGCTGTTTGAGCAACGAGGTCGGAGTGGACAATGGCTGAATTCGACGTCGACCTCTTTGTCATCGGTGGCGGTTCGGGCGGCGTGCGTGCCGCCCGCATCGCGGCCGGCTACGGCGCCCGCGTGATGATCGCGGAAGAGTACCGCATGGGCGGCACCTGCGTGATCCGCGGCTGCGTGCCGAAGAAGCTGTTCGTAATCGGCTCGCATTTTCGTCACGAGCTCGAGGACGCCGCCGGTTTCGGCTGGACCGTTCCGCCCGCCACGTTCGACTGGCCGACGCTGATCGCCAACAAGGACAAGGAGATCGCGCGGCTCGAGGCGGCCTACACGACCAATGTCGAGAAGTCCGGCGCCGAGGTCGTCAAAAGCCGTGCGGTGATCGAGGACAAGCACACCATTCGCCTGCTCGAGAACGACAAGAAGATCACGGCCAAATACATCCTGATCGCAACCGGCGGCGCGCCCAACCACGGCGCGGCGATCCCCGGCATCGAGCACGTGATCTCGTCGAACGAGGCGTTTCACCTGAAGACGCTGCCGAAGCGGATCGTGATCCAGGGCGGCGGTTACATCGCGCTGGAATTCGCGGGCATCTTTGCCGGCTTCGGCTCCGACGTCACCGTGATCTATCGCGGCGACAACATCCTGCGCGGCTTCGACGAGGACGTGCGCAGCCACGTCCGCACCGAGATGGAGAAGCAGGGCATCACCATCCTCACCGGCTGCACGGTGACCAAGGTCGACCGCCACGGCGAGGGCTTCACCACTCATCTGTCGAACGGCTCGAGCCTCGCTTCCGACCAGGTGATGTTCGCCATCGGCCGCCATCCCAACGTCGCCAATCTCGGCCTTGAGAAGGCCGGCGTTGCCATCAACCCGAAGAACGGCGGCATTGCCGTGGACCATTTCTCGAAGAGCTCGGTCGACAGCATCTATGCCATCGGCGACGTCACCCACCGCTTCAACCTGACGCCGGTCGCGATCCGCGAAGGCCATGCCTTTGCCGATACCGTGTTCGGCAATCGTACGGTGCAGGTGGATCATGCCAACATCCCGACCGCAGTTTTCTCGCAGCCGGAAGTGGGTACGGTTGGGCTGACCGAAACCGAGGCGCGTGCGCAGTTCAGTCATGTCGACATTTACAAGGCAACCTTCCGTCCCATCAAGGCGACGATGTCGGGCCGCGACACCCGCGTGTTGATGAAGCTTGTCGTCGACGGTTCGACCGACCGCGTGCTCGGCTGCCACATCGTCGGCGATGCCGCCGCCGAGATCACGCAAGCCGTGGCGATCGCGGTGAAGATGAAGGCGACCAAGGCCGATTTCGACGCGACGATCGCGCTGCATCCGACTGCGGCCGAGGAACTCGTGACCATGCGCACGCCAACCGCGCGTCACGTGCGGCAGGCGGCGGAGTAGGGCGGCGCGCGAGCGGCTCTCAATCGAACACGATTTTGTTGAGTTGACGCGCTTACCCTCTCCCCTTGTGGGAGAGGGTGGCTCGCCGCGAAGCGGCGAGACGGGTGAGGGGTTCTCTCCTCACGAACAGTGTTGCGGGTGGAGAGAACCCCTCATCCGGCGCTTCGCGCCACCTTCTCCCACAAGGGGAGAAGGAAGCAGCCGGCTGAATTCCCACCAAGCCGCATGCGCGACTTATCCGTAGAGATACCCGACCGGTTTGCCTTCGGTGCGCAGCGGGCGGATGTCCTTGTGCGTGATGATCTGGCCGGCGAGGCCGTCGATCTCGTCGCGCTGTGTCGGCGTCCAGCCGCGAAGCTCGTTCATGCCCTTGAGCAGGCCGAGGCGCAGGACCTGGGTGTTCTCACTGATGCCAACGAGGCTGACGGACTCCTTGCCAGCGGTGACCACGTCGCCGGCGGAAAGTTCAAAGCGCTCGCCAGCTTTCTTCTTGAATTCGGCCGTGCCGCGAATGACGCGGTAGATCACGACCTCGCCCTTGCTGAAGCAGGTCGGGTCCGCGGCGATCGACGTGCTCTTCGGCAAGAGTGCGTGGCCACGCGGGTCGGTCGCGATGATGTGGCCGGTGACGAGATGTCCGCTCGGAATTTCGATGCCGATATCGCGGACGTAAACCGGCATTGCCGATTTGACGGAGCCGTCGGTGAGCGGCTTGAACAGCGCACCCAGCGCCAGGGGATCCTGCAGCCAGAAGCCGGCATCGGCCGGACGATCATGCAGCGGATGGCTCCAGGCCACGCGCGGCGTTTCGTCCTCATTGATCTGATCCGGGCCGACGATGGTCGGGTTCGGAAAGGTGGTGGGATCGGTGATGAAGGCTTCCAGGAATTTGCCGGAATAGCCCATCGAGATCGGATCGGGCACGACGGTCTGCGGTGTCTTCAAATTCTCTTCGGTCGACAGGCCCGACCAGGTGTAGAACAGCTGGCGATGCACGATCGCGCTTTGCAGCATCACCGCTCCGGGGCCGACATTGTACCAGCGCCCGTCATAGTCGAAGGTGAACGCGCCCGACGTGACCAGCACGAGCTGGAAGCCGCCCGGCGGCAGATGCAGATGAAAATCGGTCGGGCCGGTGTCCGGCCGGTAGATCGGAAGGTTGGTCGCGACCTCGTGCAGCAGGAACGTCTCGTTGTTGGCGTGAAAACCCTCGTTGGCGCGGTTGTAGAGTGCCTGCGGCCGGTAGGTCGCCTCGAACTTCGCATTCCTGTCGCGATCGATCGCGACGAAATCCTGATCGTTGAGGCGAAGGGGTGACCCATCCGGGCGGGTGAGGCCGGTGAATTTGAGATCGCCCGCGGCATGCACGTTCATGGCATTCTCCGATTCTGGGGCACCGATCCCGGAGCTGGCGCGCGCATCTTGCTGCTCCCGCGGGGCAGGGGCAGGGAATCAGGCCTGATGCTGTCTTGCGAATTCCGGGCCAGTCGGCGCGCGACATCGCGCGCGGTCACTCCGGCGCCACGGAGCGGGAAGGAAAGTCGAGGCCCCGCCTGAGGTTAGATGCGCCGTTTCACCGGCCTGCCTCGCCTTGTTCACGAGACCTTGGGATCACGTGATGAGACGTCTCTTGGCTAATTTGTCGGCATGTCCTGCAAAGGGCATGCAGCCGCGATGGCCGCCGGGATGATCGAACGCCGTCGGCATGGCGGCGAAAGCGGTTCATTCGAACGGCTGGTGGGCGGGCCGCTCGGGCTTGCCGGAGGGGCTATCGGCCCACTTCGCCATCTCCACCGCGCGCGCGTCGATGCCTTCGCACCAGAGGCAGCTCAGCTCCGCGCGGCCCTTGGCCGTCAGCATCGGGACAAGTGCATGGCCGCAGCCGGTGCACGATGTGATGCCAGTCATGTTCTTCTCCACGATCGTAATTCGAGGGCGGCACCTTGGCCGCCGAAGCTTGCGCGGGCGCTATGACGGCGCGGGCGCGCCGGGACGCGTCGGAGCGCTCGTCCCTGATATCGTGGATGTAGCAATCCAACGTGACACGGCTGCGATGTCCTCGCCATTGTCGCGATAGGCGCGGAGCTGGAACTCAGCCGAGCTGCCGCGCTCCACGATGGCGCGGCAGTGCTCGACCTCGGCGGCGCAATCGAGGGCCGCAGCGTCCTCCGCGGTTGCGTCGATCACCCGGGACAGCAGCTCCGTGATCGTGACGGGGCCGTCCCTCGAGGCGAAGATGCAATCGGTGCCGTAGCGCTGCGCACGCCATTTGTTCTCGACCGCGATCGCGCGCTCGACCACGGTGACCTCCCTGGACAGATGCGGGCGCAGATAGAGATGCCGCGTCAGGCAGCGATAGAGCGAGGCGATGGCGACGGCGTCGTCGACGAAGGTACAGGTGTCCGGCGCGCGCAGCTCGAGGGTCGGGTGCTTCATGGAGGGACGCATCGCCCACCAGATGTGGCTCTCGTCGGGAATCACGCCGGAGCGCTGCAGCGCGCCGACATATTCGTCGTAATCGCGCCGCGTCTCGAACAGTTCGGGCAGGCCCGTGCGCGGCAGCTCCGAATAGGCGGCCAGGCGATAGCCCTTCAGGCCGGTCTTGTGCGAATTCCAGAACGGGGAGGAGGCCGACAGCGCGATGAACAGCGGCAGATGCGGCAGCATCGCCCGCATCACCGCCATGCGCTTCTCGGGATCGGGCAACTGGACGTGGACATGCATGCCGCACATCATGTTGCGGTGGCCGATGCTGCGCAGGTCCTCGATCATCTCCTCATAGCGCGGCTTCGGGCTCGGCTGCGACATCCGCCAGACCGCGGTCGGATGCGTGCCGCAGGCCATGATGACGAAGCCGTATTGCGCGGCGACGTTGGCGACCTCGCGGCGCAGGAAGCGCAACTCCTCGCGCGCGTCGTTGACGTCGACGTGAACGTTGGTCGCGACCTCGAGCTGGGACTGCAGCATCTCCCGCATGGCCTGGCCACCGGTGGACCAGTTCGCCGACTCGAACAACGCGTTCGGCGTCTCGATGGCGACCTCGAACGTCCGGCGATCGGCAAGGAAATATTCCTCCTCGATGCCGAAGGAATATTCCGCCGCCTTGCCGCCGCCGCCGGCGGAGCGAATGACGAGGTGCTGCCTGTCGTCGGAGGAGTCGAGCCGCAGCAGTTTCAGGACGTCTGATGCAATTGTCATGGGCCACCCGGCGAGGTCACTACCTGCGGGCGATAATCCGTCTGACAGGAACCGGTTCCGCGTCGGACTCCCCGGAAATAGAGGGATCGAGCGGAACAATTTTGACGGTTTCGGACGCGCGCGCGATCAGCGCGTGATTCGGCGGCACTTCCGTCCAGTCCGATTCCCTGTCGAACGGCTCGGACACGACGATGACCTGGCCACCATCCTCGCGGAAGTAGAGCGTGTTCGCGGCATCGTTGACGGAGACGCGAAACGCATAGAGGTCGCGGCCATTGGCGATCGCGCTGGTGAAGCGCAGCCGCTCGCGCAGGTCGCCTTCGTTGACGAGGCCGACGAGGGCCTGCAGCACGGTTTGCGTCGCCCGAAGCGGATCGTTCTCCAGGCCCGCGCCCATCATGGCGAGGAAGACGGCCTCCGAGTCGGTCGTGCCCAGCCGCGAGGGATAATAAGCGTCCGGGATCAGCGCCTCGACCTTGCGCCTGAGCCGATTCCAGCTGCCGATGAAGCCGTTGTGCATGAACATCCACTGGCCGCAGGCGAAGGGATGGCAATTCTGCCGCGTCACTGCCGTGCCGGTGGCGGCGCGCACGTGAGCGAAAAAGAGGTGCGAGCGCAGATGGCGGCAGAGATAGCGCAGGTTCTCGTCGGACCAGGCCGGGCGCGTCTCGCGGTAAAGGCCCGGTTCCGGATGTTCGCCATACCAGCCGAGCCCGAAGCCGTCGCCATTCGAGCCCGCCGTCGACTGCAGCGAGCGGATGCTCTGCGCGATCAGCGAATGCTCGGGCTCGGTGACATAAGGCTCGAACGAGGTTGTCTCGCCCCGGTATGCGATCCAGCGGCACATGGTGTTCCCGTCGCAGGTCTTGTCCTGAGGTCCACCAACAGGCCTGACGGCGGGATGGTTCCCGCTGACCCTACATGCGGATCAGGACGACGCCGGCGACCAAAAGCGCGGCCCCGGCGATCCGGACCGCGCTCACGGGATGAACGGGAACGGCGAGCACGCCGAAATGGTCGAACGCGACCGATCCGAACATCTGACCGGCGATCAGCAGCGCAAAGAAGGTGGCGGCGCCGAGTCGCGGCACCAGGAAGATGCCGAGGCCGATGAAGATGGCGCCGAACAGCCCGCCGCTCCATGCGAACCAGGGAATGCGAGCGGCGGTCGCCATCGAGGGTATGGGATCGCGCATCACGAGCGCCAGCGCTGCCATGCAGAGCACGCCGAGGAAGTAGCTCATGAAGCCCGACCACGCCGCCGAATTGAGCGCGGTGCGCAAATTGGCGTTGAGGGCCTGTTGCACGACGAGGCTGACACCTGCCGCCATGGCGAAGAGCATCGGAAGTGCCAATCTCAACATCGCTGCCTCATCTCCTCGTTCAGCCCGCGCTCGCGCGGCGGGCTTCGTCTCACGCCGGCTGCGGGATCAGTGGCGCGACCTCGCGGTCGTGCACGTCGTTGCTCGCGGCAAGGCCTTGCGCGACGCCGATGCGGTCGGCCTCCGGACGGTTCTGGCTCATCTTGCGCTTGCCTTCGAACCGCACGACTGGAATGCGCACGCCGACGATCCCGCGCAATTGCGCGGCGACGAAATCGGCGGGGGCATCGCTGACCGCCCACGGCTTTGCGCGCGCGCCTTCGTGCCGGTTCGTCAGACGCGTCACCGCGTCGAGCAGTCGCTCGGGTTCCTGAAAGAATTCGACCGGACCGTAGGCGTGCACCGCGATGTAGTTCCAGGTCGGCACGACCTTTCCGGTCTCCTGCTTGGTCGCATACCAGGACGGCGTCACATAGGCGTCGGGCCCATTGAAGATCGCGAGCGCGTGGCCGATCGGGGCGAGCTGCCATTGCGGATTGGCCTTCGCGACGTGCCCGTACAGCACGCCGTGCTCGCCCTCGCTCTCGTCGAGGAACAGCGGCAGGGGCGTTGCGACCGGGCCCTCGGCGGTGGCCGTCACGAGGCTTGCGAGGCGCGCGCCGCGGATGGTTGCGCGGATGCTCTCGATGTCGTCGTCGCGGAAGGCGGGGGGAATGTACATGGCGTGTCTCCGTTCTGGCCACGGAGATAGCGGAAATCTGGCCTGTCAGAAACTGCCAGTTTGCGACGGTTTTATCAGTCCAGTTCGGCGACGGCCTGCGCGAGCAGCTTGCAGCCGCGTTCGATCTGCGCGATTTCGAGCCCCGAATAGCCCATGACGAGGCCGACCGTCCTGGTCCGGCGCGGACCGACGCGCAGCGCCGAGACCGGATAGATACCGACGCCGCGGGCGCGCGCCGCCGCGATCAGCGCATCCTCGCGCTTGTGCGGGAGATCATCGAACCATGCCACCACGTGCAGGCCGGCAGCCGTGCCCTCGATGCGGACGCGATCGCCGAACCGGCGCCGCAGCGCGCCGAGCAGGGCCTGCTGGCGTTCGGCATTGCGCCGGCGCACGCGCCTGACATGGCTGTCATAGGCGCCGCTCTCCAGCAGCGCGGCCAGGGCCTCCTGTTCGACCAGCGGCGTGTGCCGGTCCATGACCTGCTTGGCGGCGGCAAACAGCGGCCGCAATCCCGAAGGCACCACGAGGTAGCCGATCCGCAGGGTCGGGGAGAGCGTCTTGGAGACGGTGCCGAGATAGATCACGTTGCCGCTGCCTTCGAGCGCATGCAGCGGCGGGATCGGCCGCGTATCGTAGCGATACTCGCTGTCGTAATCGTCCTCGATCACGTAAGCGTCGTTCCTGCGCGCCCAGGCGAGCAATTGGTGCCGGCGCCCGATCGGCATGACGCCGCCGAGCGGATATTGATGCGAGGGCGTCACATAGGCGAGGCGGGCCTCCATGCCGTCGAGCCGCTCGGTCTCGAGGCCATCAGCGTCGACCGGGACAGGCACCGTCTCGGCGCCCGTCGCCGCAAAGGTGTGCCGCGCCATCTGGTAGCCGGGGTCCTCCATCACGAAGCGGTCGCCGGAATCGAGCAGCAGGCGCGCGCAGATGTCGAGGCCCTGCTGCGAGCCGTTGACGACCACGATCTGGTCCACCTCGCAGCGGACGCTGCGCGATCGCCACAGATAGCCTTGAAGTGCGGTCCGCAGCCGCAGCGAACCGCAGGGGTCGTCATAGGCGAGCCGCTCGGGCCTGCGCGCCATCGCCGCGGTCACGGCCTTCTTCCAGGCCAGCACCGGGAAGTCCGAGGGCGAGAGCTCGCCATAGCGGAAGTTCGCGACCAGGCCGCGCGGCGGCTCGGTCCAGCGCGGCGGGTCCTGCCGCAGCCGCTCGCCGAAGCGCGACAGGCGCACCTTGCTTGCCGGCGCATGCGCGGCGACGCGGGTGCGTTCGCGCTCGACGACGGCGCGCGCGACGCGCGGCCGGGCGCCATGGCGCGTTTCGATGAACCCTTCCGCCGCAAGCTGCTCGTAGGCGACGGTGACGGTCGAGCGCGCCACGCCCATCTCGCCCGCCAGCGCGCGCGAGGACGGCAGCTGGCCATCGGTGCCGTACACCCGCGCCATGATCTGGTCGCGCAGCGCCTCATAGATCTGGCGTGCACCGATGTGGCCGGGCCGGGGCGTGACTTTCATCGGTGGCATCCACACTCCGCGCCGCCCCCCGCGGGAATCGCCGGGGCTGGAATGTGTTTCTAATCCTGTCCGCCGGCGGTTTCGACGTGAGGTTTGCCGTAAGGGAAGAAATGGTCCTTGTGGCCCTGCTGCCAGAGCGTCTTGAGGCCCGGAGCCGTGATGTCCCAATCCGGGCGGCAAATCCTGCTGACGTCCCTGAGATCGTGGCGGAGTTCTTCGACCGTCGGACGCCCGAAGAACCAGTAGCCGTTGTAGATCTTGTGAACGACGAGGCCGGGCTTGAGCACGATGACGTGCGGGATCATCGGATTGTGGACAGGGTCGGTGTATTCGGCGATGTCGAGATCCTTCTGCACGATGCGCCTGGGGTCCGACAGGAAGGGCCAGTGCGCGCCGACACCGCTGCGATATTCGATGGTTTCGGCGATCGTGTCGGTCGTGATCGTCACCATCCGGCAATAGCCCACCTCCATTTCCCGATGCAGCTGCAGCAATCCTTCGGCCTGCCGGCGGTCCTTCGGGCAGAAGCCGCCGCGGCCGAGCACCAGCACCATCGGGTCGTTGCCCTGCAGCTCCGAGAACTTGCGATGCTTGCCGGTGTGGTCGCTGAGCTCGTAGTCGGGGAACACGGTCCCCTGCATGATGTCGGGTCTCATTCGAATTTCCTTTCCTGGGGCGATCAGAGATCGAGCACAACGTCCTGTTGAGGCCGTGCGCAGCAGATCAAGACATTGCCTTCCGCGGGCGCATCGAGCGGATCCGGCGCGTAGCTGACTGCGCCCGCGACGAGCCCGCTCTCGCAATTGTGGCAGACCCCGGTCCGGCACGACCAGCGCACGGGGACGTCGCATGCTTCGGCGAGTTCGAGCAGGCTGCCGTAGGATGGTGCCCAGGGCACATTGAGGCCGCTGCGGGCGAACAACACCATCGGACCCGGACCCGGTGCTCCGGCCGGAATGTGGACGGGCTTCTGCGGCGAAGCGGCGATGCCGGGCGTCAGCGACGGCTTTGAGCCGAACAATTCGGTGTGGATGCGATCCCGCGCGACACCGAGCGTGGCAAGGCCGCTGGTCAGATCGCGCATGAAGGAGGCCGGCCCGCAGAGATAGAAATCGCCGTCGTGCGGCACGTTGAGCCGCGCAAGCAAGGACGCATCGAGATGTCCGCGGAGATCGAAATCCACGTCGGGTCGATCGCCCGGATCGGGGGCGCTGTAGCAGATCCGGCTGTGACCATTGGGGAGCGCGGCCAGCAGCTCGCGTACCTCAGTGGCAAACGCATGTTCGCGGCCGTTGCGCGTGCCGTGAAGCCACCAGACGTCTCGCGCCGATCTGTCCGCCGCGAGCGCCTGCAACATCGCAAGCACCGGCGTGACGCCGATCCCCGCGCTCAGCAGGACGACGGGCCGCGTGTCCTGCCGCAGCGTAAAGCTCCCGCGCGGCGCGCCGAGCTCCACGGTGTCGCCGGCTTGCAGCCTGTCGGCGATATAGGCGCTGGCGGCGCCGTTTGCCTCACGCTTGATGCTGACGCGGTACGGCGCGCCGGCGCGGCCCGACAGCGAATAGCTGCGCGTCATCGCGGGTCCCCCGGAAGGCCCGAGCCGGATGATGACGAACTGGCCGGGCAGGGCGGCGGCGACGGGATGTCCATCTGCGGGCTCGAGGATCAGCGACGTCACGCTGCCGCTTTCGGCGATCTTGCGCGAGACCCGAAATGGCCGGAAGCCGCGCCACGCCGGAGGCGGGCTCGCACCCGGCCCGAGCCCGGCGTTTCCTGTCGCCCTGGTCTCCGCGCGCTGCTGCTCGAGCATCGCCGCGAAGGAATGACGCCAGCCGCCGCTCAGCGCCGGAATCTTCAGCGCACGTTCGAGGCGATCGCGCGGGTGGGGCGGCAGATAGAGCAGCGCGTTGATCTCCGACACGCTCATGCGCTCGGGTCCGCTTGCGACCTGCGTGATCTCGTCTCCGGCCTCGACGTCGCCTTCCTCGATGACGCGAAAATAGAAGCCGGGCCGGCCGTGCCTGACGAGCAGCGCGGCCATGTCGGGCTCATCCATGCGAATGCCGAGCCGGTAACAGGTGACGCGCGGCTGCGTCACCTCGAACAGGGCGGAGCCGATCCTGTAGCGGTCGCCGATACAGACCTCCGCGTCGGCGAGGCCCTCGACGGTGAAGTTCTCGCCGAATTGTCCGGGGACGAGGTTCGTCCGGCCCAGCTCGTTCTGCCAATAGCGATAGGACTCTTGCTGGTAGACGTAGACGGCGCGCTGTTCGCCGCCGTGGCCGGCCGTATCGCCCTGGCCGTCGCCGTCGATGTTGAGCCGCCGTACCCTGCGCGGGCCCGAGACCGGCGTCTTCCAGATGCCGGTGTGGACCGTTCTGCCTTGCCAGGCGATGTCGCGCGGCATTCCGACATTGAGGGAGAGAAGACGTGCCATCGTGATGTTCCCGGCCCTGCGTGCGGGCCCCGATGCGGTGGGGCGCCCTGAGGCTAATCTGCATCCAAACCGGAGTGTTGGCGCGTTAGCCGTTGTTAGACGTTGCGAGGGAGCCTTGCCACCGCGGTTCCGCGTCATCAGGTCAAGACGGACGAGGCAATGTTCAACCGGGATCGGAGGTCGAGATGGATGATCGAGAGACGCTGGCGGCGCTGCGGCGCCATTGGGAGGCTTCGGACGCAAACGATTTCGAGGCCGAGCACGACATCTATCGGGAGGACGCCGTGCTCGACTATCCGCAGTCGGGTGAGCGCATCCGTGGCCGCAGGAATATTCAGGAAAGCCGGACGGTGCAGCCCAACAAGAAACGCTTCACGGTTCGGCGCATCGTCGGCGGCGGTGATCTCTGGGTGAGCGAGTTCGTGCTCAGCTACGACGGCATGCCGTCCTACGTCGTCAGCATCATGGAATTTCGCGACGGACAGGTCGCCCACGAGACCCAATATTTCGGCGACCGGTTCGATCCGGGGCCGTCGCGTGCGCATCTCGTGGAACGGATGGAGTAGGTTGCGGGAGGCGTCGCGTCGGGATTTCCCGTAGCCCGCATGAGCGAAGCGACATGCGGGGCCACTGTCCCGGATATCGCTGCGCTCATCCAGGCTACGAAGGCGCACATACCGTTGCTTAACCAATCGCAGGGCTACGGAACCCGGTGCGGCTGCTGGTCGCAGTTCGTCGCCTTGATTCCGTCGGACCCATCTTTATGTCTGAGGCGAACAAGAATCCGGGCCCCTCTGGCGAGGACACCGACACGTGTCGGTAAACCTCGCGATGTCGGATGACCTGTCCCGCGCGAATGCGATGGATCGGCCGATCGTCGGGCCCTATCGAGTTCCTTCCGACTCATCGTCCCCCCAATCGCAGCTCCGCGCGGCCATTTCGCGAAACGAGGAGCAACGATGTCTGACGCCAAATTCTCAAATCCGATCGAGATCACCGAACCGGCCAGCCTGAACGAGCAGGCGGCCGCGGCGCTGATCATTGCCGGCGCGCTGGTCGCGGTCGCCGACCGCAGCGTCTCGCCGGTCGAGCGCGACGAGGTGATCCGCTTCATCAGGGATCGCGACCTGGCGCCGCACGTCGCCGACGAGCGCCTGTTCTCGATGTTCGACGAGCTGGCGGAACGATTGGAGGAGCCGGACTTTGCCAATGTGGTGATCGACACGCTGCGGCCGGTTTCCAACATGCCGCTGTCATCGCACCTGATGGAGCTGTCGGAGCGCGTCGCGGCGGCGGACGAGGACGTCCATCCCCATGAAGTGCAGGCGATCAAGCTGCTCCGGCTGCTGACGCTGGTGCTGCCGCGCGCAAAGCAGGTCGGGCCGGGTGTGACGAGCACCGCCCCCAAGGAGTGAGCATGAGCACAGCATCGGACGAGCAGATGACCGGGACTGCGGGCGGCGCCAGCCAGATGGCCGGCGGCGACCAGCGGCTCGACAAGCTCGTCAATCGGCTGCCGCCGCGCATGAGCGACACCGTCACCTATCTGCTGAAACCGTCCAGCCGCTGGGTGCGGATTCCATCCGGCGCGCTGCTCGTTGTCGGTGGCGTGTTCTCGTTCCTGCCGGTGCTCGGCATCTGGATGCTGCCGCTTGGACTTGCGCTGCTCGCCGAGGACGTGCCCGCGCTGCGCGCCTCGCGTTCCAAGGTTCTCGACTGGGTCGAGCGGAAGAAGCCGGGATGGCTCGATCCGTCTGCATCGAAAAATGATCAATCATGACTGAATTCATCACCGCCGAGGCGTTGACCGCGCTGTTTCAGGTCATCCTGATCGACCTCGTGCTTGCCGGCGACAACGCCGTCGTCATCGGTCTTGCCGCCGCGGGCCTGCCGGCCGAGCAGCGCAGACGCGCCATCATCGTCGGCATTGCCGCGGCGACCGTGCTCCGCATCGCCTTTGCCGGCGTCGCGACACAGCTCCTGCAGGTGATCGGCCTTCTGCTTGCGGGCGGCGTGCTGCTGCTCTGGGTGTGCTGGAAGATGTGGCGCGAGCTGCGGGAACAGACGCATGCGAGCGAGCTGGCGTTCAGCCACGGCGGCGGCGCCGGTGCTGCACCGGTGCAGCGCAAGACGTTCGGCCAGGCCACGGTGCAGATCGTCGCCGCCGACGTCTCGATGTCGCTGGACAACGTGCTCGCGGTCGCGGGTGCGGCGCGCGAGCATCCCTACATCCTGGCCTTCGGCCTCTTGCTGTCGGTCGCGCTGATGGGCGTTGCCGCCGACCTGCTCGGACGGGTGCTGCAGAAGCAGCGCTGGATCGCCTATGTCGGTCTGGCCATCATCGTCTACGTCGCCTTCGAGATGATCTATCGCGGCTCGCTCGAGCTTGCGCCCGTGATCGCAAGTCTCTAAGTGGACGCGTCCTGTCTGCACTTGCGGAGTGATTGATGACGTCTGAACGCAAAGTACATTCGGCGGCGCCGCCGCCCCGGCCGCAGATCGGCCCGTTCGCCCAGCTGATCTTCGGCTCGCGCTGGCTGCAGGTGCCGCTATATGTCGGCCTCATCATCGCGCAGGGCGTGTATGTGCTGCTGTTCCTGAAGGAGCTCTGGCACCTGGTGGTGCATTCCTTCGATGCCAGCGAGCAGCAGATCATGCTGGTCGTGCTCGGTCTGATCGACGTCGTCATGATCTCGAACCTGCTGGTGATGGTGATCGTCGGCGGCTACGAGACCTTCGTCTCGCGGCTAAACCTGAACGGCCATCCCGACGAGCCGGAATGGCTGAGCCACGTCAACGCCAGCGTGCTCAAGATCAAGCTGGCGATGGCGATCATCGGCATCTCCTCGATCTCGCTGCTCAGGACCTTCATCGAGGCCGGCAATCTCGGCACCACGCGCAGCAATTTCACCGAGAGCGGCGTGATGTGGCAGGTCCTGATCCACCTGACCTTCATCATCTCCGCGATCGGCATCGCCTGGGTCGACCGCCTCAGCGAGAACGGCCACCGCAAGCCGGCCGGTCACTGAGCCCATTGCTCAAGCTTTTGGCTCAGGCTGTCGGCGGATGGGCCGCGTTCTCGCGCCGCTCGCGATCGCCAAGCTCCCGCACGAGCTCCTGGAGAAACGACTCGGTATAGGCGGGCAGGGTGCGCTCGGCGCGAACATAGATGCCGAGATCGGACCAGACCGGGCTGCCGGCATTGTCGAGCGGCAAGAAGACGAGCCGGCTGTCGTGCGACAGCCTGTTGATGCCAAGCTGGGTCTGGAAGGCGACCCCGACGCCGCGCGCGGCGAGCTCGCGCATCAGGTCGATCGAATTGGCCTGGATCGCCGGCTCCGGCGTCTCCGGGAGCTGCGCGATCAGCGGTTGGAGCAAATGATAGATCGACAGCTCCGGCAGCGCATTGATGATGGGGAAGGCGAGGCACTGCTCCAGCGTCACCGTCTTGCGGCGCGCCAGCGGGTGCTCGCGGGCAACCACCGCGCCGAGGCGAAAGCGCTTCAGGGCGACCTGCCGCAGATCCGGCGGATGTCGGAGCGCCATGGCGATGCCGATATCGGCCTCGCCGCGGCTGAGAGCCTCCAGCACGTCCGACGATCCCTTTACCTCGGTGGTGAAGCTGACGCGGCGGGCCCGGCCGCGATGGGACGCGATCAGGTCCGGCAGGACGGATTCCGTCAGCGACTCGATGCAGGCGATGCTGACGGTGCCGCTCCAGGCGCCGGAGAGGGAGGCAACGTCCGAGCGGAAGCGGTCGAGGTCCTGGAGCACGTTCATGACATGCCGGGCCAGCATCTCGCCGACCGTCGTCAGCGTCAGGCCGCGCGCATTGCGCTCGAACAAGGGCGACCCAACCTCTTGCTCAAGCTTGAGAATCTGGCGGCTGACGGCCGAGGAGGCAACGTTCAGGACGCGCGCTGCGGCGCGGATCGACCCCGTCCGGCGCACGGCGTGGAAATACTGGATGGAAGGTGAGTGAAAGCGCATGGGACCCCCGGCCCAACTATAGCCGTTGCCGAAACGGCATCAATATGTACGAAATTCTCTGCTTTTCGAGAGCGCTGCTCATCCCTAGGTTCGCCGCCGGCTCGATCAGGTTCCAATGGGACGGCCGGGCCGTGCGCAACGAGGCGCCGGGGGATTTCGGAGTGGACGAGAGCATCGCTTGCGAGCTGGAGCACGGGCCGGACACCACCCGTCTGGTGGACCGCCGCCGGGCGGCCGCCTATGTCGGCGTGACCGCAGGCCGTTTCGAGCAATTGGTGCGCGACAACGTCGTGCCGCCGCCGGTCATGGTGGACAACAAGCGGCGCTGGTCGATCGCATTGCTCGATGTCGCGAGGGAAGCCGTCGTGAGCAGCATGCCGTGCCTGCCGCAGGTGATGGCCGACGCCGCGCCGGAGGCGCGCCCCTGCGAGCGTGACGCGGCGCCGGCCGCGCATGAACTGCCCGATCAGGTCTGGTTCGACCAGCGCGCGCGGTTCGTGCAGCGCGTGCGCCGTTCGCTGCTCTCGGGCAACGAGATCCGCCTGCTGCGCGAGTTCAAGCTGCTCAAGCAGAACCAGATCAGCATGTTCGGCTATTACGGCAGCTTCGAAGCGCTGATGGTGCGCGGCTATATCGTCGAGATCGATCGCAAGCCGCCGTCGAGCCGGCCGCTGGTGACCTATCGCCTGACCGAGCGTGGCGAGCAGGTGGTCTCGGCGCTCAAGGACGAGCCGCTGGTCTGATCCACGCTCCCTTGCAGAAAGCTTCCGCCGGGCTCGATCAATTCCAGAAAAGCAGGCTGGACGCCGGCCGGGACATCGATATATCCTGATGGATATAGCGAAATGTGCTCCTGGACTGGCGATGGAAATCAAGGTGAGGCAGCTCACGACTTGCGAGGTGGCCGCCGATGGCGGCGCGATCTCGCTGGGCTTCGAAGACGTGGCGGGCAATCCGGCCGCCGTCAGCGTCTCGCTCAACCAGGTCGGTGCGCTGATCATGACGCTGCCCGGGCTGCTGGAGACGGCGCTGAAGGCCCGCTATGGCGATCAGAGCCTGCGCTACGCCTATCCGCTCGCGTCCTGGGTGCTGGAGCAATCGACCGACACGACCCAGCGCATCATCACGCTGCAGACCGAGGACGGCTTCAAGGTCCGCTTCTCGATCCCCAGGGACGAGCAGAGTCTGCTCGGCGAGGCGCTGACGCAGCCGATGCCCGAGACGACGGGGCGGCCGAACTGACGGCTCAATCGGCCTGCGAGCGTCTGATTTCATTGAGGTAGATGGCCCACTCGAATTCAAAGGGCCCAAGGTCGAGCCTGGAGGCCGGATCAGATCCATTTTCATATGCGAAATCTGACCACTCTACGCCGCGCTCGGTTCGCGAAACACGAACTGTAATGGCGCCACAAGCGAAGTCGCCACACTCCGGGCAAACAAACAAAGCCACACGGTGCCCGCCGACGGGGACATCCGACGTCAACATGGCCGCTGTTCCGCCATTGACCCGTCGAGCGATCTCTCGTTCGAGCTGGGGGTCCGAGAGAGAACCGCACAGGTCGCATTCGGCAGCCTGGGTGGCTGCAAAGAGTGATACTCCATTGACGACGAAGTCAAATGAGTGCCGCTCCAGCTTCTGTGGATTTTCGCTGCCGATCCGGCGAAGGGCCACGAGTTTCATCTGATCCGTCAACGCAGCGTCCGTCACGACTTGCGCGAGCGGCTGATGTCGCTCCTCAGCGCTTCCAGCTCCTTGTGCACGGCGCGCGCGGCGTCGCGCTCGATCTTGCGGTAACGTGCGACGAGTTTTTCGCCGAACGGGGTCAGCATTGCGCCGCCGCCGTTCTTGCCGCCGGCCTGCGGCTCGACCACGGCATGCCCGCAGATGCGGTTGATCTCGTCGACCAGGTCCCAGGCCCGCTTGTAGGACATGTCCATGGCCCGGCCGGCTGCGGAGATCGAGCCTTGCTCGCGGATCTGCTCCAGCAACTCGATCTTGCCGGGCCCGATCCGATTCTCGTCGTCGAGGTCGATGCGAAGGCTGAGCTGGGGAAGCGATTTGGCGCTCGCGCGCGACATGACGGGCATCTCTTGGACTTTGCCCGACGACATTGCCACTCTTGCCCGCCGCGGACAAGGCGAGCGCACCGTCATTGATCACCGCACGGCGTGCATCTCCAGAAACGCCTTCACGCCGGTCACATCGCCCGTGTCCGATGCGGTGTAGCCGGGCAGGGTGGCGATCGCTGCGCGGAAATCGTGGCTGCGGATGATTTCGAGGATACGCTGCATCGGCGCGGTGTCGAGGAAGGCGCGCTTGCAGACGAAGAAATAATCCTCGGTGAGGATGCGGATGAAATCGAGCCCGAACTGGCGCGCGGCGGCCTCGACGCCGAAGCACGCATCGGCCATGCCGCTGGCGACATAGGCCGCAACGGCGGCGTGGGTGAACTCGATCTGCTGCGCGCCGTTGATCCTGCTCTCGTCGATGCCGTTGGCGGCGAGCAACTGGTCGAACAGGAGGCGCGTGCCGGAATCGTGGTCGCGGTTGACGAAGCGGACGGCGGGCTTGGTGAGATCATCGAGCGAGGCGATCCGCAGTGGATTGCCGCGCGCGACCATCAGGCCCATCTCGCGGGTGACGAAGCTGATGATGCGGTGCTCGCGCGGATCGAGCCATTCGCGCGCGGCCTTGATGCCTTGGGCGCGCAGCGCGCCGTGCGGCAGATGCAGGCCGGAGAGGTCGCAGGCGCCTTGCGCCAGCGACACCAGCGAATGCTGGTTGCTGACATAGCGCAGGTCCACGCCGATGCCGGGCTCGCGGTCGAGGAATTCGCGCAGCTTTGCCACCGCAAAACCGTGGCTGGCATGAACGCGGATCACGGAGGGACGCTGTTCGAGGAACGGCTTGATCTCGCTGGCGAGCTCCTGGGCGAGGTTTTCGAGTTGCGGCCCGAGCCGGGCCTGCATGCGCTCGCCGGCCCACACCAGCCGCTCGCCGAACGGCGTGAGCTTCGAGCCCTTGCCGCGCTGGGTCTCGACCAGCGGCGTGCCGAAGAACTCCGACCATTGCTCGATCAGATTCCAGACGTGCCGGTAGGAGAGGTGCGCATCGCTGGCCGCGCTGGTGATCTTTCCGGTCTTCCGGATTTCGTTGAGCACACCCAGCATGACGGCGACGGTGCGCGGGCTGCCCTCGCGGCGAAACCGCCAGACGGCCTCGATCTCGATCTGAAGCATGTGATATCCTTATGAACTGCGCTTCATATATGGGGCGTTCATTTGCAGAACATATCATATTTACTCCGCCGAATAGGCGCCTAGTCTGGTATACCAGAACAGGAGGAAATATGATGTCTGTTGCATATGACTTTGCGCATTCGCCGGCGACCGAATTCATGGCCCGGCCACAGCATCTGCTCATCGACGGCCGCCGCGTGCCCGCCGGCTCCGGCCGCACCTTCAAATCCCTCAACCCCGCGACCGGGCAGGTCATCGCCGTCATCGCCGAAGGCGGTGAGGCCGATGTCGAGATCGCCGTAGCCGCAGCGCGCCGGGCGTTCGAAGGCCCCTGGCGCACGATGCGCGCCTCCGAGCGCGGCCAGATCCTGCTGCGCTGGGCCGACCTGCTCAAGCGGCACTCCGAGGAGATCATCGAGCTCGAGTCGATCGACGCCGGCAAGCCGATCTCGGCGACGATGCGCCAGGACTTTCCGGCCGCCGTCGACACGCTGATCTACTACGCCGGCTGGGCCGACAAGATCAGCGGCGACGTCGTGCCCGTGCGCGACGATGCCCTGACCTACACGATGCGCGAGCCGGTCGGCGTGGTCGCGGCGATTGTGCCGTGGAATTTCCCGCTGATGATCGGCATGTGGAAGCTCGCCCCCGCATTGGCCTGCGGCTGCACTATCGTGATGAAGCCGGCCGAGCTGACCTCGCTGTCGGCGCTGCGCATCGCCGAGCTCGCGCTTGAAGCGGGCCTGCCGGCGGGCGTCTTCAACGTCGTCACCGGCCCCGGCCGCGTCGTCGGCGACGCGCTGGTCAATCACCCTGATGTGGACAAGGTCACCTTTACCGGCTCGCCGGGCGTGGGCCGCGGAATCATGAAGGGGGCGGCGAGCAACTTCAAGCGCGTCTCGCTCGAGCTCGGCGGCAAGTCGGCCAACGTGATTTTCGACGATGCCGATCTCGAAGCAGCGGGCAAGGCTGCGGCGTCCGGCATCTTCTTCAATGCCGGCCAGGTCTGCTCGGCCGGCTCCCGCGTGCTGGTGCAGGAGAAGGTTTACGACGAGGTCGTCGAGCGGATCGCGGCGCGTGCGAAGTCGCTGAAAATCGGCGACCCGCTCGACCGCAAGACCGCGCTCGGCCCCGTCATTTCCGAGAAGCAGATGAAGTCGATCCTCGACTATGTCGATATCGGACAGAAGGAGGGCGCGCGGCTCGTCACCGGCGGGACGCGGGTCGGCGAGCGCGGCTATTTCATCAGCCCGACGGTGTTCGCGAATGTCGCGCATGAGATGCGGATCTCGCAGGAGGAGATCTTCGGCCCCGTCGTCAGCGTCATCAAGTTCAGGGACGAGGCCGATGCGCTCAGGATCGCCAACGGCACGGCCTACAGCCTCGCCGCCGGGGTCTGGAGCCGCGACATCGGCAAGCTGCAGCGCTTCGCCAAGCGGGCGCGCGCCGGCACGGTCTGGATGAACACCTATGGCTATACCGACGTGCGCCTGCCCTGGGGCGGCGAGCGCGACTCGGGCCTTGGCCGCGAGCACGGTACCGCCGCGCTCGACAATTTCACCGAGCCGAAAGCCGTGTGGATGAATCTGGCCGTCTGATACCCTCCCTATCGGCCAATCCTGGGCCCGCCTGATCGTCCGGTCAGGCGGGCTCTCTTTTTCGAGATCGGTAAAATTGTCTGCATTCGGCTCAGCGGCCGCAAACCCTCCCGACAAGTCGTCCGGCGCCTTAAACCAGAGCTTTGGAACCGGTCTGCATCCTGTCCGCAACAGGGCAGGGCTTGATCATGTCTATCTTCAGGGAGATCGTCATGGCGGTTGCGGGAGTGTACGCGCTCCTGTTCGCCTGCGACGCAGTGTTCGGCGTCGGCGAGGCACGCTTCGACGACAATTATTACAGCGCCAGCCTCTACGCGCCGCGACCGAAGGAATTCCGGTTCGCGAGCGACACGCCGCCGGCGGTGCGTGTCAGCGAGGCGTTCGCGCAATTCGCGCGGAGCGAGGCAAGGCCGAACCGGCGCTACTCGTCGCTCACGACGATCATTCGTTGACGCAGTCTCACTCGCCCTGGATCCATTCCGCAAGGCCGCGCCACAGCGTGTCGCGGTGATCGGGGCGGAAGAAGCCGAAATGGCCGATGGCCTTGGCGCCGACGTCGGACGGCTTCACGTTGAGCACCTCCGGCTTGATTGCGGTGAAGCCGCCCGTCAGCAACTCGACCGCGGGGCGCGTTGCCCAGGGATCGTCGGAGAAGCACAGCGCGCGCAGCTCGCCCTTGAATTTCGCGAAGTTCTCCAGCGCGGGCAGCTTTGAATCGAAGAGATAGCGCGGGCTCGAGACCCACTCGGCCCATTGCAGGAAGACGCCCTTGGGCAGGTCCTCGCCGATCCCGGCCCAGCCCGGTGCGTAGCCGAGCGCGTGGGCTAGCGGCACGCCGACAAAATTCATGAAGGCGTAGACGCGGTACTTCTCCGGCGAGGTCATCAGCCGCCAGGTCGCGGCCTGCGAGGCCACGAAGGCCGCACGCGAGATCTCGCTGTTGTTCTCGATCAGCCCGAGCGCCTGGCCGCCGTAGGAATGGCCGACATAGGCGAGGGGCAGGGTGTTGTAACGCTCGCGCATCCAGCGCACCGCGGCGGTGACATCGAGCGCGGCCCAGTCCGACATCGAGGCCTTGAAGCCGACCAGCGATTTCGGCTGGTTGTAGCCGACCATCGCCGGCAGCCTGCTGTCGCCGATGCCGCGATAGTCGTGGGTGAGGACTGCGCAGCCGCGATGGGCGAGATAGGAGGCAAAGCCGCGATAGATCTTGCGCGGGACGGCGGTGGCCGAGTTGATCAGGACGGCGTGGCGCTTGGTGCCGCGCGGCAGGAACAGGGTGCCGGCCAGCGCATAGCCGTCGGCCGCCGGGAAGCTGATCTCGTCGATGAAAACGTCGTCCTGTGCCGCGTCCATGGGCGGAAAGTATCTTGCCGGTTTCCTCGCTGCCCCCAGCAAATGCGAATTCAGCTTTGCCCGCAAGGGTTTGCAATGCAAAACGGATTTACAACTGGCGGTGTCGCTTTAGCCTGTGTATAAGGCGGCCCTCGCAACCCACAGATCAGGTTGCGCTTTTTGCTTCACGGAGAGATTGCGATGTCCGAGCGGTGGACGCCCGAGTCCTGGCGCAGCAAGCCGGTGCTACAGGTGCCCGAATATCCCGACGCCAAGGCTTTGGCCGACGTCGAGGCGCAGCTTGCGACCTTTCCGCCGCTGGTGTTCGCGGGCGAGGCGCGCAATCTCAAGAAGGCGCTGGCCCGCGTTGCCGCCGGCGAAGCCTTCCTGCTCCAGGGCGGCGACTGCGCCGAGAGCTTCGCCGAGCATGGCGCCAACAACATCCGCGACTTCTTCCGCGTGCTGCTGCAGATGGCGGTGGTGCTGACCTATGCCGGCGCCGTGCCGGTGGTGAAGGTCGGCCGCATCGCCGGACAGTTCGCCAAGCCGCGGTCGTCGCCGACCGAGAAGCTGAACGGCGTCGAGCTGCCGAGCTATCGCGGCGACATCGTCAACGACATCGCCTTCACCAAGGAAGCGCGCATTCCGGATCCGCAGCGCCAGCTGATGGCCTATCGCCAGTCGGCCGCGACGCTGAACCTGCTGCGCGCCTTCGCCACCGGCGGCTTCGCCAATCTCGGCAGCGTGCATCAATGGATGCTCGGCTTCCTCAAGGATTCACCGCAGTCCCGCCGCTACAAGGAGCTGGCCGACCGCATCTCCGATGCGCTCAACTTCATGCGCGCCTGCGGCCTCGACCTCGAGAGCCATCCCGAACTGCGCGCCACCGATTTCTACACCAGCCACGAGGCGCTGCTGCTCGGCTACGAGCAGGCTATGACCCGCGTCGATTCCACCACCGGCGACTGGTACGCGACCTCGGGCCACATGATCTGGATCGGCGACCGCACCCGCCAGCTCGACCACGGCCACATCGAGTATTTCCGCGGCATCAAGAACCCGATCGGCCTGAAGTGCGGCCCCTCGCTCAAGCCCGACGAGCTGTTGAAGCTGATCGACGTGCTCAACCCCGACAACGAGCCCGGCCGGCTGACGCTGATCGGCCGCTTCGGCTCCGACAAGGTCGGCGAGCATCTGCCGAACATGATCCGCAGCGTGAAGCGCGAGGGCAAGGTGGTGGTCTGGTCGTGCGATCCCATGCACGGCAATACCATCACTTCCACCTCGGGCTACAAGACGCGTCCGTTCGATCGTATCCTCTCCGAGGTGAAGTCGTTCTTCGCGATCCACGCCGCCGAAGGCACTCATGCCGGCGGCGTGCATCTGGAGATGACCGGCCAGGACGTCACCGAATGCCTCGGCGGCGCCCGCGCGATCACCGACGAGGATCTCAACGACCGCTATCACACGGTCTGCGATCCCCGTCTCAATGCCGAGCAATCCATCGACATGGCTTTCCTGGTCGCCGAGCTGCTCAAGCAGGAACGCGCAGGCAAGGTCAAGCCGATGCCGGCCGCAGCGGGGCTCTAAAACCTTGCTGCGGATTTGGAAGGCCACGATCAATTCCCGTAACGGTCTGGCCTTTGCGTTCCGGTCGGAGCAGGCGGTCCGTGAGGAGATTTTTGCGCTGCTGCTCGCCTTGCCGCTGGCCTGGTTCATTGGCGCGACGGCGATGCGTGCGGTCGAGCTGGTCTGTGCGGTCGCGTTCGTGCTGACGGTCGAGCTGCTCAACACCGCGATCGAGAAGCTCGCAGACCGCCTGACCATGGACCACGACAAGCAGATCGGCCGCGTCAAGGACATGGGTTCGGCCGCCGTCGGCGTGGCGCTGCTGATGGCGGGCGCGTTCTGGATCTTTGCCATCGTCGAGCGGCTGGGTTTCGTCTGACGAGAATTGAAAAAGGGCGGCCATGACCGAACGTCTCAACGCATTCGCGGTCACGCTCGCCCAGCTTAATCCGACCATGGGCGACATCGAGGGCAACGCCGCGAAGGTGCGTGCGGCGCGCGCGCAAGCCGCTGCCGACGGCGCCGATCTCGTGCTGTTTCCGGAATTGTTCATCGCGGGCTATCCGCCGGAAGATCTGGTGCAGAAGCCGGCCTTCCAGGCCACCTGCCGCGCGGCCATCGAAAGCCTCGCGCGCGAGACCGCCGGTGGCGGGCCGGCGATGCTGGTCGGCACGCCCTGGGTCGAGGAGGGCAGGCTCTACAATGCCTGCGCGCTGCTCGACGGCGGCCGCATCGCGGCGTTGCGGTTCAAATGCAATCTGCCGAATTACGGCGTGTTCGACGAGAAGCGGCTGTTTTCGCGCGGTCCCGCCGCGGGCCCGGTGACCGTACGCGGCGTCCGCATCGGCGTGCCGATCTGCGAGGACATCTGGCTGGAAGAATCCGAGGACTACGAGAACGTGGTCGAGACGCTGGCCGAGACCGGCGCCGAGATCATCCTGGTGCCGAACGGCTCGCCCTACGCCCGCGACAAGAGCGACGTGCGCCTGTCGGTCGCGGTCGCGCGCGTGACGGAGAGCGGGCTGCCGCTGGTCTATCTCAACCAGGTCTGCGGCCAGGACGAGCTGGTGTTCGACGGCGCGTCCTTCGCGCTCAACGGCGATCTCTCGCTCGCGGCGCAATTGCCGGCGTTCGAGGAGAGTATCACGACGCTGCGCTTCACCAGGAATGGCGAGGACTGGCGCTGCGCGGGGCCGATCGCGGAGCAGGTTGAGGGCGACAAGGCCGACTACGCCGCCTGCGTGCTGGGCCTGCGCGACTATGTCGGCAAGAACGGCTTTCCCGGCGTGCTGCTCGGCATCTCCGGCGGCATCGATTCCGCGCTTTGCGCCGCGATCGCCGTGGACGCGCTCGGCGCCGACCAGGTGCATGGCGTGATGCTGCCCTATCGCTACACGGCTGCGCACTCGATTGCCGATGCCGGCGAGCTCGCCGGCCATCTCGGCATCCGCTACGAGGTGCTGCCGATCGCCGAAGCCGTGACCGGCTTCGAGACCATCCTGTCGGGCCTCTTCAAGAACCTGCCGCCTGATATCACCGAGGAGAACCTCCAGGCCCGCACCCGCGGCACGCTGCTGATGGCGATCTCCAACAAGACCGGCCTGATGGTGGTGACCACGGGCAACAAGTCGGAGATGTCGGTCGGCTATGCCACGCTCTACGGCGACATGAACGGCGGCTTCAACCCGATCAAGGACATTTATAAAACGCAGGTGTTTCGCCTGGCGGCCCTGCGCAATGGCTGGAAGCCGGATGGCGCGCTCGGCCCCGCGGGCGAGGTGATCCCGCCCGATATCATCACGCGCCCGCCGACGGCGGAGCTGCGCGAGAACCAGACCGACCAGGATACGCTGCCGCCTTACGACGTGCTCGATGCCATTCTCGAACGGCTGATCGAACGCGAGGAGCCGCTCGAGGCGATCATCGCCGCCGGCTTCGACCGCGACACCGTCAGCCGCATCGACCATCTGCTCAACGTCGCCGAATACAAGCGCCGCCAGGCCGCGCCCGGCGTGAAGGTGACGGCCAGGAATTTCGGCCGCGACCGCCGCTATCCCATCACCAACCGCTTTCGCGACAAGGGCGAGAAGCTGCCCGCCGCGGATGAGACGCTGGTGTCGCGCGGCAGCCGGGCGTCGATCGACGCATTCGAGGGGTAGTCGATCGTCCGCCACGGCGGATTCTCTGGGCGACCGAATCCAGCCATAGAGCATTCAGAGGGTCGTCGGCTGTTGGTGTCGGGCGGGCGAAGCATGGCAGACGAGATCGCGCTGGGCATGGAGGACATCCGTGTGGTCGCGGCATACGCGGCGGAAAATGCCGCGGAGGTGCTGGAGATATTCGAGCGATCCTATCCTGCGGATTTTCGTCCGCGCGCCGCGGTCGAAGCCGCACGAACCTTCGCGCGCGGAGGCAAGCGCGTGAAGGCCCTGCGCGATGCAGCCTGGGCCGCGCTGAAAGCGGCAAAGGAAACCGAAGATGCCGCGGCAAGCCAGGCCGCGCGGGCGGCGATGAGTGCCTCGTCTGCCGCCTATCTTCATCCTTTGGCGCGCTCGACGCAGGTCAGGCATATTCTTGGCGCACCTGCCCACGCTGCGCGGGCCGTCGAACTTGCCGCGGGTGACGTCCCCGGTGTCGGTGCCGACTATCTTGAGCGCGCTCTCCGGCGTGCAACCCCAGGGCTCGTTGAGGTCCTGCGCCGCTACCCGCTCGCACCGTCCGGCGGGGGGCGGGTTGGCGAACACATGCGTACAATCGACCGGAGGCTTCGCGGCGAGCTGTCGTGAGCGGAGTGGACGAGCGGTCTCGCCGTCGACGACCAGTCATCGTGCGCAATTGCGCACTGGGGCCGACGATCCGGTACGCCGTGGCGGATGTGATCGAGAACCAATTTCCGCCGATGGATGCCCCGCTTTCGCGGGGCATGACAGCCGAGTTTGTGGTTGCTTACTTCGGCTGCTGCGGCAGGAAGGTCGGGCCGACCGAGCGGATCGGCTTGTTCTCGGACGAGGTCGTGGGGGCTGGATCCGCCGGCGGCGTCGCAGCGGGTGCAGTGGCCGTCGTCGGCGCCGCGCCCTTCTTGGCGTTGGCAGGCTGCGGCGCGCCCTTGTTGAGGCGCTGCTGCTGCATCTTCCTGGCGCTCTCCTCGGTGACGATGATGTCACCCTGCTGCTCAGCCGCGGCCTTGTCGTCGGCCGATTTCAGCGCGTCGGCCCAGGTCTGTCCGGCCGCCTTGCAGGAGCAGGACGGGTTGAACTCGCTGCGGAATTTGAACGCCGTCGGCAGCGCCGTGTAAGGTTGGCCGCCGATCGAGACGGCCGAGTTCATGTCCTCGCCGGGATTGCGATGGGTGTAGAGCACCGCCTCGGCGGCCGGGCACAGCGCCTTGCAGGTCTTCTCGTCGTCGGGGAAGCGCGCGGGCACGGTCGCGAACGAGATCGGGAAATAGGCGCCGTCGCAGGTGCGCACGCACACGGTGCGGAAGGTGCCGGATTGCGGACCGAGGTCGGAAGGCGGCACGCCCTGCGGATTGTTCGGGTTGTTCGGATTGTTGCCGCCGAACAGATTGCTCAGGAAGTTGCCGCCGCCTTGCGACTGCGCGGCGTTGGCGTATTGCGGGCCGCAGCCGTTCTGCGCCAGCGCCATCAGCACCGAGCGGCGCTGGCTGTCACGCTCCGGGCTGGCGCCGCCCGCGCTGCGCATGCGTTCGAGATTGCCGGTGATCTGATCCAGATTGGCGCGCATCTGCTGGATCTGGGTGTTGACCGGACCGCATTGCGCCGACTGGCCGTTGAACAGCGAGAAGAAGCCGGAGGAATCGCAGCCCATGCGCTTGGCCTGCATGGTGACGCGGTCTAGCTCGGCCTGCTGCTTGGCCTGGGAATCCTGATAACGGCGGATCTGCTCTTCGCGCGCGGGGTCGCCACCGCCGCCGCCGCGATCGAGCGCGGCGAGCTGGCCTTCCAGCCGCACGCACATCGGATTGGGTCCGAGCCCGTTCTGGCCGGGCTGAGGCGGCGGGCCGGGCGGTCCGGCCTGCGCGAAAGCGCTGCCGGTGAGCACGACGGTGCTCAGGAGCACGGTGCAGGCAAGGAGAGAGCGGGCACGGGAGAGAGACAAAAATTCAGGCATATCCGCCATTCTAGCGAGGTCACGGCCTTGCGTGATCCGGGGGCCGAAGCGCGCCCTCCCAATAGCCGCTTCCTGCGGCATCGTCACGTCGTTTCAGGGGCCGAAGACTGGTCCTAAGGTCCGCCAGCTCCGAAGGAATTCAGCGCTGGCAGGTGATTGCGACATATTCGTCGCAATGGCCATGGGAGCAGTTTGCGCCGGTTTTGGGGACAGACCCGGTAATTTCGTCGGGATCGACCCGGCGATAGGCTGAAGCCAGGGCAAAATCCCGTGACTGGCAGTAGGTCCGCGCGACCTGCGCCCCGCATTTGTCGCCCTTGGCCAGGCACTGGTCGACGCCGTAGCCGTCCGCCTGGTTGGCGATGATGAAGACGCGCGTCTCGGCGAAGGCGCTCGAGGCCGCGGCAATGGAAGCACAGGAAATGAGCGCAAATATCGATCGCATGAAAATACCGGGGAGGCTGGAGACCCGCCCGCACCTTAATAATCTCAAAAGGTTAAGGAGAATGGAACCGAGCGGGCGGGACGCCGCCCAATGCGGGCAGAAGGCGGCATTTTCGCGGCTCCCTTGACGCAAGGCCCCCTCGTGGCCCATATGTTCCCGCATGAACGGTCTCCTCGCCATTTGCATCATTTGCGAGATTACGAGCTAGCGATTCGCTGGCTGGAGCCGTCTTTTCTCAAACACATTGAGAGCACTGGACGCCCGGCCAACAGCCGACGGGTATCCATATGGAATTACGCCTCTACGATACGCTGAGCCGGGACAAGCGCACCTTCGTGCCGCTCGATGCGAACAACGTCCGCATGTATGTCTGCGGACCGACCGTCTATGACTTCGCCCATATCGGCAATGCGCGGCCGGTGATCGTGTTCGACGTGCTGTTCCGGCTGCTGCGCCACATTTACGGCGAGGCGCACGTCAAATACGTCCGCAACATCACCGACGTCGACGACAAGATCAACGACCGTGCCGCGCGCGACTTTCCCGGCCTGCCGCTGAACGAGGCGATCCGGAAAGTGACCGAGCAGACCGGCAAGCAGTTTCACGCCGACGTCGATGCGCTCGGTGCGCTGAGGCCGAGCGTCGAGCCGCGTGCGACCGAGCACATCGCCGAGATGCGCGAGATCATCGAACGTCTGATCAAGGGCGGCTTTGCCTACGCCGCCGAGGACCACGTGCTGTTCTCGCCGCAGGCGATGAACGCGGCCGATGACGGACTGCCGCGCTATGGCGCATTGTCCAACCGCTCGCTCGACGAGATGGTCGCCGGCGCCCGCGTCGATGTCGCGCCCTACAAGAAGGGCAACACCGATTTCGTGCTGTGGAAGCCGTCCAAACCGGGCGAGCCGTCATGGGCCTCGCCGGCCGGCATCAACGCAGAGGGCCGCCCGGGCTGGCACATCGAGTGCTCGGCCATGGCCTGGAAACATCTCGGCGAGCATTTCGACATCCATGGCGGCGGTATCGATCTCGTGTTTCCGCATCACGAGAACGAAGTCGCGCAGACCTGCTGCGCCTTCCACAGGGAGCGCATGGCGAATTACTGGATGCACAACGGCTTCCTGCAGGTCGAGAGCGAGAAGATGTCGAAGTCGCTCGGCAACTTCATCACCATCCACGAATTGCTCAAGGATTGGCCCGGTGAAGTGCTGCGTCTCAACATGCTGAAGACGCATTACCGCTCGCCGATCGACTGGACCATGAAGTCGCTGGAGGAGAGCGCCAAGACGCTCGATGACTGGTATCGCATCGCGGCTGATGTCGCGCCGGCCAGGCCCGCTGTGTCGGTGGTCGAGCCGCTGCTCGACGACCTCAACACGCCGCTGGCGATCGCGGCGCTGCACGGCTTGCGCGGCGATGCCGCTGCATTGTCCGGATCGTTGCGGCTGCTCGGCTTCCTGTCCGAGACAGCGTCGCAGTGGGAAGGGCGCAAGCAGCAGGCGAGCGGGGTCGATGCCGCGGAGGTCGAGCGCCTGCTCGCGGAGCGGACAGCTGCGCGTGCGCGGAAGGATTTCGGGGAGTCCGACCGCATCCGCGATCTGCTCGCCGGGATGGGCGTTGCCATCAAGGACTCCAAGGACGGGACGACCTGGGAGGTTGCGCGATGAAGCGGCCCGACACGCCATTCCCGCGGCACTGGCTCTATTACATTGCGCTGAAGATCGTGCTGCTCGGTGCAGCGGTGGCGATCGCGCTCAAACTCTATGGGATGTGGTGAAGACGATGGCACAAGCACACCCCAAGCCCGGCTTGCGGCCGTTCCTGCCTGACGACGTGCCGGTGCTCGCCGCGATCTTCGCCGCCAGCATCGAGCAGCTGACGGGCGACGACTACAACGAGGCGCAGCAGCAGGCCTGGATGGAGGCGGCGGAGGACGAGGAGTTCGGCAAGCGGCTCGCTTCCGACCTGACGTTGATCGCGACGCTCGATGGCTCGCCGGTCGGTTTTGCCTCGCTGCGCGGCGCCGATCACATCCACATGCTCTATGTACATCCGGCCGTGGCCGGGCAGGGCATCGCGACCATGCTGGTCGACGCGCTGGAGAAGCTTGCCGGCGGCCGCGGCGCAAAGAGCCTCACGGTCGATGCCAGCGATACCGCGGAAGGCTTCTTCGCCAAGCGCGGCTACACCGCCCAGCAGCGCAACAGCGTCACCATCAACGACGAATGGCTCGCCAACACCACCATGAAGAAGACGCTCGGAGCCGCGGCATGAGCAAGGAGCGCCTCTATCTGTTCGACACCACGCTGCGCGACGGCGCGCAGACCAATGGCGTCGACTTCACGCTTGAAGACAAGCAGGTCATCGCGACGATGCTCGACGATCTCGGCATCGACTATGTCGAGGGCGGCTATCCCGGCGCCAATCCGACCGACACCGAATTTTTCGGCACCAAGCCGAAGTTCAAGCACGCGCGCTTCACCGCCTTCGGCATGACGCGGCGGGCAGGGCGCTCGGTGTCCAACGATCCCGGCGTCGCCGGTCTTTTGGAAGCCAAGGCCGATGCGATCTGCTTCGTGGCGAAGTCGTCGGCCTATCAGGTGCGCGTCGCCCTGGAGACGACGAAGGAGGAAAACCTCGCCTCGATCCGTGACAGCGTCGCCGCCGCGAAGGCGGCCGGACGCGAGGTCATGCTCGACTGCGAGCACTTCTTCGACGGCTACAAGGAAGACGCCGCTTTCGCGCTCGCCTGCGCCAGGGCCGCCTTTGATGCCGGCGCACGCTGGGTGGTGCTGTGCGACACCAATGGCGGCACCATGCCCAACGAGGTCGAGGCCATCGTCACCGAGGTGACGAAGCATATCCCGGGCGACCACGTCGGCATCCACGCCCATAACGACACCGAGCAGGCGGTGGCGAATTCGCTCGCCGCGGTGCGCGCCGGCGCGCGGCAGATCCAGGGCACGCTGAACGGCCTTGGCGAGCGCTGCGGCAACGCCAATCTCTGCTCGCTGGTCCCGACTCTGAAGCTGAAGAAGGAATTTGCGGACGGCTTCGAGATCGGCGTCACCGCAGAGAAGCTGGCGACGCTGGTGAAGGTGTCGCGCACGCTCGATGACATGCTCAACCGCGTGCCGAACAGGCATGCTCCTTACGTTGGCGAGAGCGCCTTCGTCACCAAGACGGGCATCCATGCCTCTGCCGTGCTGAAGGATCCGCAGACCTATGAGCACGTGCTGCCGGAGCTGGTCGGCAATCACCGCAAGGTGCTGGTGTCCGACCAGGCCGGCCGCTCCAACGTCATCGCAGAGCTTGATCGCGCCGGCATCGCCTACGAGAAGAGCGACCCGAAGCTGACGCGCCTCGTCGAGGAGCTGAAGGAGCGGGAGGCGCAAGGCTACGCCTATGAATCCGCCAACGCCTCGTTCGATCTGCTGGCGCGCCGCACGCTCGGCAAGGTGCCGCATTATTTCGAGGTCGAGCAGTTCGACGTCAATGTCGAGCAACGCTACAATTCGCATGGCGAGCGCGTCACCGTCGCACTGGCCGTGGTCAAGGTCGACGTTGCTGGCGAGCATCTGATTTCCGCTGCCGAAGGCAACGGCCCCGTGAACGCGCTTGACGTTGCCTTGCGCAAGGACCTCGGCAAGTACCAGAAATATATCGAGGGGCTGACGCTGATTGACTACCGCGTCCGTATCCTCAACGGCGGCACCGGCGCGGTCACGCGCGTGCTGATCGAGAGCGAGGACGAGAACGGCGATCGCTGGACCACGGTCGGCGTATCCCCGAACATCATCGACGCCTCGTTCCAGGCGCTGATGGATTCGGTGATCTACAAGCTCGTGAAATCGGGCGCGCCGGCGTAGGAGGATGACATAGAGGACGGCGGCGCCACAAACGCCGTCGTAGTGAGCGAAGCGAAGCAATCCAGACTGCCGCGGCGGAAAAACCCTGGATTGCTTCGCTTCGCTCGCAATGACGAGGGGAGGGAGCACGGCACATGATCGACCACATCTCCGTCGGTGTCAGCGATCTCGATCGCTCGGCAAGATTCTACGAGGCGGCGCTCGCCGCGCTCGGCCTCACGCGTCTCGTGACGCGGCCGCGCACGGTCGGCTTCGGCAAGGCCTATCCGGAGTTCTGGATCAATCTGCGCGAGAGCATGCCGCCCGTAGCCCCGGAGAGCGGCGTGCACATCTGCCTGCGGGCGAAGACGACGGCCGAGATCGATGCGTTTCATGCCGCCGCGCTCGCGATCGGCGGCGCATCCGACAGCGCGCCGGGCCTGCGCCCACACGATCGCGTGCGCTATTACGCGGCCTTCGTCTTCGATCCCGATGGCAACCGGATCGAGGCGGTGACGTTTCCGAGCGAATAGCCCTTACAGCTTGCGCGCGACTTCCGGGGCGAGCTGCTTTTCCGCCTCGGCGATCTGTGCCGCCGCCGCCTTCAGCTTCGGCAGAATCTCCTCGACGCGGTCGGCCTTGAGGATGTCGACGGAGAGGCCGGCGCGGATGAACTCGGTCTGGCGCATGTGCGACAGCAGCGAGAACAGCGGCTCCCAGAAATTGTCGATATTGGCGAGCAGCACCGGCTTGGCGTGACGGCCGAGCTGTTTCCAGGTGAGCTGCTCGACCAGCTCCTCCAGCGTGCCGACGCCGCCCGGCAGCGCCACGAAGGCGTCGGAGCGCTCGAACATCAGCCGCTTGCGCTCGTGCATGTCGGGGGTGACGATCATCTCCTGCACGCGGGTCAGTGCGTTCTCGCGCTTGCGCAGGAATTCCGGAATGATGCCGGTGACGGTGCCGCCGTGATCCAGCACGGAGGTCGCGACCGAGCCCATCAGGCCGAGCGAGCCGCCGCCATAGACGAGGCGGATGTTGTTATCAGCGAGGGCCTTGCCGAACGCCTTGGCGCCTTCGGTGAAGCGGGGATTGGTTCCAGGGCCGGAGCCGCAATAGACACAGACGGTTTTGATGATGCTCATTGGTGTCATGATGCATTGCAGCGAAGAGGCGTCAAGCCCATTCGGTGATTCGGACTACCCGGAAATCTACCGGTAAATGGCGACAAACAATCGAAGATTCGCCATCTGGCGGGGTGCGCGCGCATCGGGAAGGCTCTATATGACAGGCGAAAATCGTTAATCGCAGCGACGCCCGCATCCGGCGGGCTTTCAGGCTTTTTGATGGACCAACCCCAATCCTTCGACGGCGCCGACGTTCCTGATCCTCCCGCCGGCGGGTCGCCGGAACGGGCCACGCTGATGGGCACGCTGGCGCATCTGTGGCCCTATATCTGGCCCGGCGACCGTTTCGACCTCAAGATGCGCGTGGTCTGGTCGCTGGTGCTGCTGCTCGCCGCCAAGCTGATCACGCTCGCGGTGCCGTTCAGCTTCAAATGGGCCACCGACGCGCTGACCGGCGCCGACACCGCGCCCGTGGCGGCCGACAATTGGCACCTCTGGGTGATCGCTTCGCCCCTGCTGCTGACGGCGAGCTATGGCGCGATGCGCATCATGATGGCGGTGCTGACGCAATGGCGCGACGGCATCTTCGCGCGCGTCGCCATGCATGCGGTGCGCAAGCTCGCCACCATCACCTTCATTCACATGCACGAGCTGTCGTTGCGCTTCCACCTGGAGCGCAAGACCGGCGGCCTGACGCGCGTGCTCGAGCGCGGGCGCGAGGGCATCGAGGTCATCGTGCGCATGGTGATCCTCCAGCTGATCCCGACCATCGTCGAAGTCTCGCTGCTGATGGCCGTGCTGCTCTGGCAGTTCGACTGGCGCTACGTGGTGGCGACGCTGATCACCGTCACGGTCTACATGTACTACACCTACATCGCGACCGAGTGGCGGATCGGCATTCGCCGCAAGATGAACGATTCCGACACCGAGGCGAACACCAAGGCGATCGACTCGCTGCTCAACTACGAGACCGTGAAGTATTTCAGCGCCGAAGCGCGCGAGGCCCAGCGCTACGACAGATCGGTCGCGCGCTACGAGGAGGCGAGCGTCCACACCTACACCTCGCTCGCCGTGCTCAACACCGGTCAGGCCGTGATCTTCACGCTGGGCCTGACCGCGACCATGCTGATGTGCGCGATCGGCGTGCGCAACGGCACCAACACGGTCGGCGACTTCGTGCTGGTCAATGCCATGATGATCCAGCTCTACCAGCCGCTGAATTTCATGGGCATGGTCTATCGCGAGATCAAGCAGGCGATCATCGACATCGAGAAGATGTTCGGCGTGCTCCACCGCGAGGCCGAGATCAAGGACGCGTCCGATGCACGGCCGCTGGCCGTCTCGGCCGGCACCGTGCGCTTCGAGGACGTCCGCTTTGCCTACGAGCCGGCGCGCCCGATCCTCAAAGGCATCAGCTTCGAGGTGCCTGCCGGCAAGACGGTTGCCATCGTCGGTCCCTCCGGTGCGGGCAAGTCGACCATCTCGCGCCTGCTGTTTCGCCTCTACGACGTCTCCGGCGGCAAGATATTGATCGACGGCCAGGACATCCGCGCGGTGACGCAGGACTCGCTTCGTGCCTCGATCGGCATGGTGCCGCAGGACACCGTGCTGTTCAACGACACCATCCGCTACAACATCCGCTATGGCCGCTGGGACGCCAGCGATGCCGAGGTGGAGGAGGCGGCGAGGCTCGCCCAGATCGATCATTTCGTCCGCATGGCGCCGAAGGGCTACGAGACCCAGGTCGGCGAGCGCGGCCTGAAACTGTCGGGCGGCGAGAAGCAGCGCGTCGCGATCGCGCGTACTGTGCTCAAGGCCCCGCCGATCCTGGTGCTGGACGAGGCGACCTCGGCGCTGGACACCCACACCGAGCACGAGATCCAGGGCGCGCTCGACCGCGTCGCCAGGAACCGCACCTCGCTGGTGATCGCGCACCGGCTCTCCACCATCGTCGGCGCCGACGAGATCATCGTGCTGGACCAGGGCCGCATCGCCGAGCGCGGCACCCACGCAAACCTGCTCGCGCAGGGCGGCCTCTACGCCAGCATGTGGAACAGGCAGCGCGAGGCCGAGGCGGCGCGCGAAAAACTGGCCCAGATGGCCGACAGCGGCGAGGCCCCCAACCGGGAGCCGCCGCCGGTCGACGACGCCCTGACGGCGCCGGCGGCCGCGGAGTGACCTTGTCTCGGGTCCCAACTCTGGCCTAAACAGGCCCACCGCACCGGGAGATGCCCGCGTGCAATCAACCCTGAGCGGCAGATAGCGATGTCCATTCTCGATTCGATCCAGCGTCAGATCCCGCCGATCCACAAGGAGGGCTATCCCTTCATCGGCGGCTTTGCGCTGGCAAGCCTGATCCTGTTCTGGTTGTGGTCGCCGCTGGGCTGGATCGGCACCATCCTCACCGTGTGGTGCGCGCTGTTCTTCCGCGACCCAGTCCGGGTGACGCCGGTGCGCGAAGGGCTCGTGGTGTCGCCGGCCGACGGCCGCGTCTCGATGATCACCATGGCGCTGCCGCCGGCCGAGCTCGGCCTCGGCGACCGGCCGCTGCCGCGCATCTCGGTGTTCATGAGCGTGTTCAACTGCCACGTGAATCGCAGTCCGATCGCGGGCAGGGTGGACCGCATCGCCTATCGGCCCGGCCTGTTCATCAATGCCGAGCTCGACAAGGCGAGCGAGGACAATGAGCGCAACTCGCTGGTCATCTCGACGCCCAATGCGCGGATCGGCGTGGTCCAGATCGCAGGCCTCGTCGCCAAGCGCATCGTCTGTTTCGTCAGGGAAGGGCAGGCGATCGGCGCCGGCGAGCGCTTCGGCCTGATCCGCTTCGGCTCGCGGCTCGATGTCTACCTGCCCGTCGGCACCAAAGCGCTGGTCTCGGAAGGGCAGACCGCGATCGCCGGCGAGACCATTTTGGCCGACCTTGCCGGCGAAGACCCCAGCCGCGCCTTCCGCGCCAATTAACCAAAGTCGGTCCTTGCGGCCCTTCCGCCGCAATGGCGGAGGGGAACGGGGCTTGCTATATCTCGCCTTAGGATAAGGACGAGCCATGACGCCCTACGAGTACAAGGATCCCGACGTCCGCCGCCGGCGGTTCCGCCCGATTCCGGTGCGGATGCTGGTGCCCAACGTCATCACGCTGCTGGCGATCTGCGCCGGCCTGACCTCGATCCGCCTGTCGATTGAGGGGCGGATGTCGCTCGCGGTCTACGCCATCGTATTTGCGGCCGCGCTGGACGGCATTGATGGCCGCGTCGCGCGCATTCTCAAGGGACAGTCCAAATTCGGCGCCGAGCTCGACAGCCTCGCCGACTTCGTCAATTTCGGCGTCGCGCCCGGTCTGATGCTGTATTTCTGGCAGCTGCACGAGCTCGGCAATGCCGGCTGGATCGCCGCCATGGTGTTCGCGATCTCCGGCGGCCTGCGGCTGGCGCGTTTCAACGCCACGATGGACGATCCGAACAAGCCGGCGTTCGCCGCCAATTTCTTCACCGGCGTGCCGGCCCCCGCCGGCGCGATCACGGTGCTGTTGCCGATCTATGTCGCATTCCTGGATCTCGGCCGGCTGCCTGCGTCGGTGACGGCGGCCTACACGCTGCTGATCGCCTTCCTGATGGTGTCGCGCCTGCCGGTGTTCTCGGGCAAGACCAAGCGCATGCGCGTGCCGCCCGAGCTGGTGCTGCCGGCCTTCGTCGCGGTGATCGTCTTCATCGCGCTGCTGATCGCCTATCCCTGGCACGTGCTCTCGATCGGCACGGTGCTGTATCTGCTCGCCCTGCCGCTCGGCTACAAATCCTATCGCGACCAGGCGCGTGCGATGGAAGCGGCCGGGCCGTCAGGCGGCGAAGTCCCGTCGCCGCCATCGGCGCCGACGCTGGCGAATTTGTCCGAGCCGCCGCAGGACGACGACCGGCCCGGCCGGCTGCACTGAGCGGCCACGCGCGGATATCTGCCATGAGGCCGGCCTTGGTTGGGTTGAAGCCCGATCTCGGCTATATCGCCCTGTGCCGGCGGCATTGCGTCAATCAGCCGCCAATCTGGGAGATAACGCCGTGACTGACACCGTGACCGGGCCGCTGCCCGCTTCCGTCCTCGAAGCGTTGGGCCGCTACGACACCCCGACGATCTGCAATGCCATGGAGATCGTGGCGCCCGAGCGCCGGCTGATCGGCTACACCACCAAGCAACTGGTCTGCCCGTTCCCCGATCTGCCGCCGATCGTCGGCTATGCCCGCACCGTCGCGATCCGCTCGGTGCTGAAATCCTCGCTGCCGGCGGAAGAGCAGTCGAAGCGCCGCATCGAATATTATGAATATGTCGGCACCGGCCACGGTCCGCGCATCTCGGTGATCCAGGACATCGACGGTCCCGATGTCGGCTACGGTGCGTTCTGGGGCGAGGTGCAGAGCAATGTGCACAAGGCGCTCGGCTGCCTCGGCGTCATCACCGACGGCTCGATCCGCGATATCCCGCAATGGGCGCCGGGGTTCCAGGCGCTCGCGGGCTCGATCGGCCCGTCGCATGCCTGGGTGCATGCGGAGAGCTTCGGCGGCGAAGTGCGTGTCGCCGGCATGACCGTGAAGTCCGACGACCTGATCCATGCCGACCAGCACGGCGCCATCGTGATCCCGCACGACATCGCGGCAAAGCTGCCCGAGGCGGCCGAGCTCTGCGGCCGCCGCGAGACGCCGATCCTCGAGATCGCGCGCAGCCCCGACTTCTCGCTGGAGAAGCTGAAGGCCGCGCTGAAGCGCTCGGCGGAGATCCACTGAGTTGTGACGGGGTGGCCTACGGCCGCGATGCCGGCCGCGGGCCGCCCTGTTCCGTCAGAAACAGGGCAGCCTGATCGGGCTCGCCGAATACCGCGGCGGCGCATCCGATCAGGGTGAAGCCGCCGGCAAGATCCCACAGGGTAATGTCGTCCGCGTTGTCGGGGCTGTGAAGCAACCGCGCCGCGATCACGGCGAAGCCGGCCTCGACAAACAGCAGCGCGCTGAACGCCGGTAGCACGAGTTCCGGCTCGAGCAGATGAAGCGCCAGCACCGCAGGCAGCGCGGTGAGAAGACTGAACAGCGTCAACATTGCAAATCGGCTCCCGTGATGGAGCGTGCCGCACGGCCGTAGAATACTGCATCCTCGCTCGCCGCGGGTGCGGCGCAGGGACGCGGCGCCGCTCGCCGTTTATCGCCGTTGCCTCGCCCGGGCAGCCCGCTCGATTCCGACGATGTCATGCGCGCGAGGGTCAGGCGCTGCGCTGCAATGATGAGACGATACTGGTCTTCCATGAACGGCTGTTCGCAAAGAGCCTGCTGACATTCACTTCCTCGTGCGGTGAGGCTTCACGCCGCAGAGGTTGTATATGATTTCATGGCAACTACACGGGAATGTCACTCGCGTTTGGTAGCAATATATGAAATACATAATCTTAGATTGTAGACGATTTAAGATTGTATTTCTTTTGGATCGCGCGCGGTCCGGTTCCACCACGGCGGGGGTGAGCCATGATTGTCACGACAGGCACGGGGTGGATTCCTGATCCGCCATCTGAACTCGACCCGGGCCCGACCGCGCCTGCGATCGAGGCGCATCTGCGAAAGGTGTTCGGCGAGGGGGCGGTCGCGCTGGCCGTACCATCGGCCGTGAACCTGCAGCAATATTTCCCTGCAGTGTTCGATCAGGGCCAGACCAATTCCTGCACCGCAAACGCGATTGGCGGCCTGATCCAGTATTTCGAGATCAGGACGAAATCGATCGCGGTCACGCCGTCGCGGATGTTCATCTACAAGACCACCCGCAACATGCTGGGAACGAGCCAGGACGCCGGTGCCTATTTGCGGACGGCAATGGAGTCGCTGGTGCTGTTCGGCGCGCCGCCGGAGCTGTTCTGGCCGGCCGGTCCGGAGACGCTGACGCTGGAGCCGCCCGCGTTCATGTACGCTTTCGCGTCGAACTACCGGGCGCTGCAATATTATCGATACGACCCGCAAGGGACCGCTCCGGAGGATGTGCTCAAGCGCATCAAGGCCCATCTGGCGGCCGGGCTGCCCGCGGCGTTCGGCTTCTACCTCTTCAAGTCGATCGCCTCGGCCGGCAGCACCGGCAACATTCCGTTCCCCGCCGAGAACGAGCAGGGCATCGGCGGACACGCCGTCGTCGCGGTCGGATATGACGACGCGCATGTCATCGAGAATCCGGCCGGAGGCGAAGCCACGACCGGCGCGCTCCGGATTCGAAATTCATGGGGCCCAAGCTGGGGCAACGATGGCTACGGCTGGCTTCCCTATGAATATGTCCTGCGTGGCCTTGCGATCGACTGGTGGTCACTTCTCAAGGCGGACTGGTTCGACATCGACGACCCCATCTTCAAGATCCCGAACAACGATAACCAGACTTCAGGAGACGCCCAATGAGCAATCATCCCGCGGCTCAATATCTTCGCGGACAGCTTCAACAGAAATTCGCCGAAGGCGGTGCCTTCGGCGACGATTGCAAGAACGTGTTGTGGACGGCCGGCTGTACGTTCGCCTCGCCCCAGGCCGGCCATGCCGGCTGCGGCGTCGTGCTCGGCACGCTCGCCTGCACGCTCGCAGCCCACGGCCAGCAGGCCGCGCAGGGTGCTGTCGGCGCGGACTGCAAGAACGTTATGTGGACGGCCGGCTGCACTTTCGCCGGTCAGCAGCAGGGCGGACATGGCGGTGGCGGCTTTGGCTGCATCCAGATCACCGCGACGACGTTCTGTACGGTCGGCACTCAGGTAGCCGCGCAGGGACAGTCTGAAGGGGCGGTCGGTTGCGTCAATCTGTACGGCACGCTCGCATGCACGCTGCAGGGACCCCAGGGTGCGCAAGGCGGCGTCGGCGAGGGCTGCAAGAACGTGATGTGGACCGCGGGCTGCACCTTTGCGGGTCAGCAGGGCGGCCAGGGCGGCGGTGACTGTTCGCCGGTCACCATGACAGCGTTTTGCACGATGCCCCAGGGTCAGCAGGGCGCGCACGGTGCTGTCGGCGCGGACTGCAAGAACGTGATGTGGACGGCCGGCTGCACCTTCGCAGGCCAGCAGCAGGGCGGGCACGGCGGCGGCGGCTTTGGCTGCATCCAGATCACGGCGACGACGTTCTGCACGGTCGGCACGCAAATGGTGGCGCAGGCCGCCGCCGGCGGTCAGGGCGGTGCGCAAGGCGCCGTGGGCGGCGGAGCGGATTGCAAGAACGTGATGTGGACGGCCGGTTGCACCTTCGCGGGCCAGCAGGGCGCGCAGGGCAGCGTCGGCGAGGGCTGCAAGAACGTGATGTGGACCGCAGGCTGCACCTTCGCCGCGCAGCAGGGCGGTGCGGTCGGCGCCGATTGCGGCAACGTGCTCGGCACGCTCGCCTGCACGCTCAGCGCCCAGCAGGTGGACCAGCTCCGTCAGGCCCAGCAAGGCGGCTTCGGCTGCGGCAGCGGCGCCTGGACGCTGGTCTGCACCGTCTAGCCACGTTGCACGAAGCCGGGTGAGCGCGGCGACGCGCGCAGCCGGGATCTGCGACAAGCAGACATCATCGGGAAGGCGATCGCCGGTCACAGCGACCGGCGGTCGTCTTGCGCGGGTAGGGCATTGCAGCAGCGGAGCCGGCATGGAGATCGTCACGCGAAACATCGTCCGCTTCCTGGTGCAGAAGAAGCTGCTCGATCAGGACGCGGTGGTTGCCGGTGGACTGGCGGTTTCGATGAGCCGCAGCCGCAACCGCTTCGTGCGCGTGACGCAGCGTGGCGGTCCCGGCTTCTTCATCAAGCAGGCCATCGCCACCGAGCCGATGAGCATCGAGACCGTCAAGCGCGAAGCGGAAATCTATCGCGGCGCATTCGGTGACGAGCGTCTGGTGGCGCTCCGCGAGCTGCTGCCCGCCTTTCACGATTTCGACGAAGGCCAGAACATCCTCGTGGTCCAGCTCGTCGATGATGCCGAGAACGTCGCCGAGCATCACCGCCGCCTGCGCCGGTGTCCGCCCGACCTCGCGCGCCGGCTCGGCCAGGCGATCGCCGGCTATCACCGTATCCGCTTCGAACCCGGCAAGCCGCAGGCCGCGCTGTTTCCGCAGAAGCCGCCGTGGATTTGCGACCTGCATGTGGAGGCCGATGTCTCGCGCCTGCGCCGCAGCCGGGCGGCCTCGGCGCTCACCGATCTGCTGTTGGAGGCGCATGGTCTTGCCGCCCATCTCGCCGCAATCCGCGAGGACTGGCAGCGCGACACGCTCATTCACACCGACATGAAGTGGGAAAACTGCCTGCTGGCGCCGCGCAAGGCTGCGCCCGAGCAGCAGAGATTGCTCGTCATCGACTGGGAGCTTGCCGATATCGGCGATGCGGCCTGGGATGCCGCCGGCATCCTGCAGGCCTACGTCAATTTCTGGATCGGCTCGATGTCCGCGAATGGCGGCACCAGTCCGGACGCGCTGCTGGCCAACGCAGCGTTGCCGATCGACGATGTGCAGGCTGCGATCTCTTCTTTCTGGGACGGCTACGTTCAGGCCAGCGCCGCCTATCGTCCGGTCACCGACGCGTTCCTCGATCGCTGCGTGCGGATGATGGCCGCGCGCATGCTGATCTCCGCGTATGAGATGAGCGCGCATGTCGAGGTCGGCGATCCGCGCCTGCTGCTGGTGCTGCAGATCGCTTTCAACGTGTTCGAAAATCCCCGGCAGGCCGCGGGCGAGCTGCTCGGCATCCGGCGACATCAGGCGCCGGATCCGATGCCGGCCGCGCCATCGTCGCAAGCCGTGCGCGAACAATCCCTGACCCATGAGGCGCCGCATGTGTGAACCGACGGGACGGTTGCGACGCTTCGTCGAGGCGCTGAGCCTGGATGGCAAGGGGACCATCCGGTTATCGGAGCGCCCGATCGGTCAGGCCGGGGCGGACCTTTCGGCTTCGCTCAGCGCCGCCGTCTACCAGCACGTCTATATGCAGCCATATCCGCCGCCGCCGGACCTCGCCAACCCGGATGCCGACATGACCGCCGAGCTCGAGCAGGCCAATGCGACGCGGCCGCGTGTCGAGAGCGGCTGGTCGCTGCTGGAGCACGCGCCCGATGGTGGGGTCGTCGCCATCAGGCATGGCCGCTCGCGCCGCCTGATGGCTGGCCAGTTCATGGTCGCCGACGGCGTCCTGCCGGCGCGCAGCGGCGCCTCGCTCACGGTGCAATTGCCCGCGGGCTCGCGCAGCCTGCAACCGGGCTTCCTGTACTGCTTCGGCGACAATTTCGTCGATGCCAACGATCTCAGCCCGCTGGTGCGGCTCTATTTCAATGTCGGCGCGAACGATGCGGCGGCCTTCGTGAAGGCGCTGACGGGCGCGCTGAACCGTTATCAAATTCCATTCCAGTTCAAGATCACGGTGCGCGGCGCCGATTTCGTCCGCACCGACAATGCCGTGCTCTATCTGGCGCAGGACCATTTTTGCGCGGCGGTGCTGGCGATCCGTGCAGGGATCCCGGAGATCGATAGCCTGCTTGCGGATGACGTGCCGCTGTTTGCCAAGCGGCTCAGCGGCGGCGTCGGGCTCGCGGAGGATCCCGGCCACGGCGACAGTTTCGGCACGTCGAGGAGCCGGCTCGTCGCGGCTGCGCTGATTTCGGCGCGCGATGACGACCGGTTCGTGTGGGGCACCTTCGAGCGCGCGTTTGCCGACATCGTTGCTGCGGCGAAGCTCGACCTCGCGGCACTCCATCTCAATCCCGGCTCGCCCGACATCTACGAGGTCTGGTCATGAACATGGATGCGACCATCGATCTTCGCCCCAGGACCGACGATGGCAGCTCCTATCTCGACGCCGCGTTCGGGATCGGCGCGCGGCTGCTGCGGAGTGCGGTCTGGCACGACAACATCTGCAATTGGTTCGGTCCGGTGTTCGAGGAGCACGCCGGATCGCATCAGCTGGCCTGCGGCACGCTCGGTCCCGGCCTGTATGACGGTACGGCCGGCATCGCGCTGTTCCTCGGACATCTCGGCCGGGAGCTGGCGGACCCGGCCTTCAAGCGCGTCGCGTACGCGGCGATCGGGCATGCACTGGCGCGTGCGAAGGACATTCCGGAGGGGATCAAGTACGGATTCTACACCGGCGAGGTCGGGATCGGATACGCGGCGATCGAGGTCGGCAGATGCCTCGAGGACCCCGCGCTCGTGACGCGCGGCTTCGAGCTTGTCCGCAGCGCCGCCGAAGCCGATCTCGATGGCAATGCCGTCATCGACGTGATGTCGGGAAGTGCCGGCGTCATCCCTGTGCTGCTTCGTCTGTTCGCGGACAGCGGCGAGGGCTGGCTGATGGACGCTGCGCGCAGGCGCGGCGACCTTCTGCTCGCCCGGGCAAGCCGCGACGAACGAGGCCTTTCCTGGGATGTCCTCGGCGAGCTCGCGGGCACCATGGATCTGTCCCGGCTGTCGGAGCGTCTGGCCGATATCAAGGCCGGCGATCGTTCGCGCCCGAACCTGATTGGGTTTTCGCACGGCGCCGGTGGTATCGCCTGGGCGTTGCTCGAGCTCGGTGCGGCGAGTAACGAGGCCCGGATGCAGGATGCGGCACGCGACGCCTTCGCCTACGAAGACAGCTGGTTCGATGCGGCGAATGATCGCTGGCCGGATCTCCGCCTGCACGACACCGGCCAGGATGGCACGTCCCCTGGTCCTATCGCCTGGTGCCACGGCGCGGTCGGCATCGGGCTTGCGCGCATGCGCGCCTGGCGGATAACGGCAGACGAGCGCTACCGCGGCGACGCGGTCGCAGCGCTCAGGATGACGGCGCGCTCGCTGCTCAACGGCAATCCGGCCTCGGCAAATTATTCGCTGTGTCACGGCCTTGCCGGCGATGCCGAACTGTTCCTGACCTGGGCGGAGCTGACGGGTGACGCCGAAGCGCGCGCCCTGGTCGACAAGGTCGCGGTGCGCGGCATCCAAGACTTCGCGCGCGAGCATCGTCCCTGGCCGTCGGGGATCGACGGTGCACCGGAGTCGCCCGGCTTGATGCTCGGTCTCGCCGGTACCGGCTACTTCTATCTGCGCGCCGCCCGTCCGGCGCGGATGCCGCCGGTCCTGCTGGTCGGCCCGGACCGTAAGCCGCGTGCGGCCGGGACCGCTTATGGTTAGCAAAGTGTTGAGATCCCTGTCGGCGGCCGGCAAAGCGGGCGCCGGTCCAGCGCTGTCCACCGGTCCGGCGCGCCGGCTCAACTTAACCTTTACGCGGCTTTAAGGGCAGCGCTCTAGGGTTTCCGATGCGGTTCGGGGTTGGGCCGTGCCAGCGGCCAGGACGGCCGTTGCCGGGTACGCGTTGGAGTCTCCCATGGATATCATGACGAGCGTTGGGCTTACGGCCGGCATCATCGTCATCACCGCGATGATCTTCATGGGTGGCGATCTCCACATGTTCATCTCCGAACATGCGATGATCATCATCTTCGGCGGCTCGATCTCCGCCACCATGATCCGCTTCCCGCTCTCGGCGCTGCTACACGGCCTTCCGCTCGGCGCCAAGTTCGCCTTCACGATGAGCCGCCTGTCGGCCCACGACCTCGTCGACGAGCTCGCCCGCATCGCCGAGATCGCCCGCAAGCAGGGCCCGGTGGGTCTCGAAAAGGTCGAGACCGACGAGCCGTTCCTGGCCAAGGGCATCCGCTACGTCGCCGACGGCTACGACCTCGACTTCATCCGCGACAATCTCGAGCGTGACCGCGACAACTTCCTGATGCACCTCGACGAGGGCAGCAAGATCTACCGCGCCATCGGCGACTGCGCCCCGGCCTTCGGCATGATCGGCACGCTGATCGGCATGGTGCAGATGTTCGCGAACATGACCGACCCGTCCAAGCTCGGCCCGTTCATGGCGACCGCGTTGCTCGCCACGCTGTACGGCGCGCTCGTCGCCAACCTGTTCTGTCTGCCGATCGCCGACAAGCTGCACGGCAAGCTGCTCGACGAGGAAACCAACCGCACCCTGATCATCGATGGCATCCTGATGATCCGCGACTCCAAGAGCCCCACGCTCGTGCGCGAAATGCTGCTGGCCTATCTGCCGGAGAAGCATCGCCACGCCGAAGGCGAGCCGGTGCCGGCCTAAGACCGCCCGCCGGGATTTCGCGAGATGGCCAAGAAGAAACGCGGCGATGCTCACGGTGGCGGTCACGGCTGGTTCGTGACCTTCGCCGATCTGATGGGCCTTATGATGAGCTTCTTCGTGATGCTCGTCGCGTTCTCGACGCAGGACGCCAACAAGCTGAAGATCGTGGCCGGCTCGATGCGCGACGCCTTCGGCGTGCAGAGCGAGGCACGCTATGCCGGCATCGTCGAGTCCGATGGCCTGCCGACGCGCCCGCGGCTGAAGAACGTCGACCACATCCAGCCCGAGGACGCCTCCAACACACCGACCCCGGACCAGGAAGACCGCGACAAGACGTCGGGCGCGAAGATCAAGGTCGACCGCAATTTCGCGCTCGCCGCGGCCTCGCTGCGCCAGGCCTTGCAGGACATGCCGGAACTGACCGAGATGTCCAAGCACATCATGTTCGAGGAGACCAAGCAGGGGCTCAACCTCGAGATCGTCGACCAGGACGGACGCTCGATGTTCGCCGACGGCTCCAAGGTGCCTTACGACCGCACGCGCCGGTTGATCGAGAAGCTCGCGATCCCGCTCAAGGCGACGCCGCTCCGTGTCTCCATCGCCGGTCACACCGCGGCCGGATTCGTGCCAACCCGCAGCGATTACGGCGCCTTCGACCTGTCGGCCGACCGCGCCAATTCCGTGCGCCAGATTCTCGAGCGCGAAGGCCTGCCGCCCTCCCACATCTTCGCCGTCGCCGGCAAGGCGGACACCCAGCCGCTGTTTCCGGATGATCCCTCGCTCGCCGCCAACAGGCGCGTGACCATCACCCTGATGCGCGAAGATCCGCCGCTGCCGCCGAATCTGAAGCCGTAAGGCTGTTTCGAGCGAACTCGCCGCACAGTTCGCGCTTCCGGCCCTTGCGCTACCATTCTACCTGAGGCATGTCGTCGCGCTGGCAGCGACCGTTGCTGTGTCGTCACAGCATCCGGCTCGCCGCCTGCTATGGTGGTGTGCCGATTGACAGGCGCGCCGGAACCGTCAAAAGGCGCCGGATCAATTCTCGGGAAGAAGCGTTTCCAGTTTCACATGACGGCGAGCATCACATCGAGCGACGCTCAGGAAGGGCAAGCTCCGGCCACCTCGGGTTTCTGGGGTCTGACGCTCGGAAGCATCGGCGTTGTCTTCGGCGATATCGGCACATCGCCCCTTTACGCATTCCACGAGGCGGTCCGCGGTGCGGCCCATGGCGAGGCGGTGACACGGAGCATGGTGCTCGGCGTGCTCTCGCTGATCCTGTGGGCGCTGCTGATCGTGGTCACCGCCAAATATGTCCTGCTGCTCCTGCGCGCCGACAATAACGGGGAGGGCGGCACGCTCTCGCTGATGGCGCTCGGCCAACGCGCGCTGGGGCGACGGAGCTGGTTCCTGCTCGCGCTCGGCGTCGTCGGCGCCTCCATGTTCATCGGCGATTCCATGATCACGCCGGCGATCTCGGTGCTGTCGGCGGTCGAGGGTCTCAAGCTCGCGACCCCCGCGTTCGAGCACTATGTCGTGCCGCTCACCGTCCTCATCCTGGCGCTGCTGTTCGCCGTGCAGAGCAAGGGCACGGCGCTAGTCGCCTCGGCCTTCGGGCCGGTGATGGTGGTCTGGTTCACCGTCATCGCCGTGATGGGCGCCGTCCACATCGCCGACGATCCCACGGTGCTCGCCGCGATCAATCCCTATTACGCGCTGCAATTCCTGCTGTCGCACGGCACGATCGGCCTCGTGACGCTCGGCGCGGTGTTCCTGGCGGTGACCGGCGGCGAGGCGCTCTACGCCGATCTCGGCCATTTCGGCCGCAAGCCGATCCAGTCCGCGTGGATGTTCTTCGTCCTGCCCGCGTTGCTGATCAACTATTTCGGGCAGGGCGCGCTGGTGCTGTCCGATCCGAGCGCGATCCAGCATTCGTTCTACCGCATGGTGCCCGAGGCGCTGGTGCTGCCGCTGGTCGGGCTTGCGACCGCGGCGACCGTGATCGCGAGCCAGGCGGTGATCACCGGCGCCTATTCGCTGGTCTATCAGGCCGTTCAGCTCGGCCTCCTGCCGCGCTTCGAGGTGCGCTACACATCCGAAACCCATGCCGGGCAGATCTATCTGCCGCGCGTGAACCGGCTGCTGCTGATCGGCGTGATGCTGCTGGTGCTGTTGTTCCACACCCCCAGCAATCTCGCGTCGGCCTACGGCATCGCGGTCTCCACCACCATGGTTGCCGACGGCATCATGGGCTTCGTCGTGATCTGGAAATTGTGGAACTGGCGCGCAGCCACGGCTGCGGCCGTCATCGTTCCCTTCGTTGTCGTCGACCTCAGCTTCTTCAGCGCGAACCTGCTCAAGCTGCTGGAGGGTGCCTGGGTGCCGCTGCTGTTCGGTGTCGCCATGGCGGGGACGATCTGGACCTGGCGGAAGGGCTCGGGAATTCTGATCCAGAAGACGCGGCGCATCGAGGTGCCGCTGGACGATCTGATCCGGAGCCTGGAGAAGCGGCCGCCGCACATCGTCAAGGGTACCGCGGTGTTCCTGACCAGCGATCCCTCCTTCGTGCCGACCGCGCTGCTGCACAATCTCAAGCACAACAAGGTGCTGCACGAGCACAACGTGATCCTGACCATCGAGACCGCGCACACGCCGCGGGTCGACCTGTCCGAAAGATTCCGGATGGAGAAGATCAGCGACAAGTTCTCGAAGGTTCGCCTGCGCTTCGGCTACATGGAGCAGCCGAACGTGCCGAAGGCGCTGGCGATCGCGCGCAAGCAGGGCTGGCAGTTCGACATCATGTCGACGTCGTTCTTCGTGTCGCGGCGGTCGCTGAAGGCCTCGGCGCAGTCGGGCATGCCGCTCTGGCAGGACCACCTGTTCATAGCGCTCAGCCGGTCCGCCAACGATGCGACCGACTATTTCCAGATTCCCACCGGGCGGGTGGTTGAAGTCGGCACCCAAGTCACCATCTGAACGCAATTGGTGGAGCCATGCGAATTTTGCATGGTAAGGGCCCAAAATCGGGCTAGGCTATGCCGGCAGCGCAGGACTATAAGCCGCGCGCTCTTCCGCCGTTGTGCAGTGAAGCATTTTTAGAGGCCATCAGGCTCTCCCATGACAAGTGACGTAGCAGTTCCCGCCCCGGAAACGGCGGCGGCCAATGGGCATGGCGAAGCCCATACCACCGCCGGTTTTGGCGCCCTGACGCTGGGCAGCATCGGCGTCGTCTATGGCGATATCGGCACCAGCCCGCTCTACGCGTTCCGTGAGGCAGTTCTGGCGGCCTCGGTCACGGAGGGGGTCCCGACGCCCGCCGCCGTGCTCGGCGTGGTCTCCTTGATCCTGTGGGCGCTGATCATCGTGGTGACGCTCAAATACGTCGTAATCCTGCTTCGCGCCGACAACAATGGCGAGGGCGGCACCCTGGCGCTGATGGCCCTGGCCCAGCGCGCTGTCGGCACCGGCGGGGCCACCATCGTCCTGCTCGGTGTCATCTCCGGCGCGCTGTTCTACGGCGATGCCGTGATCACGCCGGCGCTCTCGGTGCTGTCGGCGATCGAAGGCATGAAGGACATCACGTTGCGGTTCGAGCCTTATATCGTGCCGCTGACTGTGATCATCCTGGTCTGCCTGTTCGCCGTGCAGTCGCGCGGTACAGCCAGCGTCGCGGCGTTTTTCGGTCCCATCATGTGCGTCTGGTTCGCGGTGATCGCGGTCGCGGCGATCCACCCCATTCTCGCGCAGCCGCAGATACTGTTTGCGCTGAACCCGCTCTATGCCGTGTCCTTTATGCTCCACCACGGCATCATCGGCTTCGTGACGCTGGGCGCGGTGTTCCTGGCGGTCACGGGCGCCGAGGCGCTCTATGCCGACCTTGGCCATTTCGGCAAGCGGCCGATCCAGACCGCCTGGCTGTTCATCGTGCTGCCGTCGCTGGCGCTGAACTATCTGGGGCAGGGCGCGCTCGTGCTCGGCGACCCCGGCGCGATCGTCAGCCCGTTCTTCCAGCTCTTTCCGCAAGGCTTTTTCCGCGGCTGCATGGTGGTGCTCGCCACCGCTGCGACCGTGATCGCGAGCCAGGCCGTCATTACCGGCGCCTATTCGCTGACGCGCCAGGCGATCCAGCTCGGCCTGCTGCCGCGCTTCGAAATTCGCCATACGTCTGAAGCCCATTCGGGCCAGATCTTCATCCCACGCATCAACCAGCTCTTGCTGGTTGCCGTGGTGCTGCTCGTGCTGTTGTTCCGCTCCTCCAGCGCGCTGGCTTCGGCCTATGGCATCTCCGTCACCGGCACCATGGTGGTCACGGCGATGATGGGCTTTGTGGTGATCTGGAAGGGCTGGCGCTGGAAGCCGCTGACCGCCGCGGCCCTGATCGCTCCGTTCCTGTGCCTCGATTTGACCTTCCTGACCGCGAACCTGCTCAAGGTGTTCGAGGGCGGCTGGGTGCCGCTGGCCCTCGGCGCCCTCATGATCCTCCTGATGTACACGTGGCGGCGCGGCAGCCGGCTGCTGTTCGAGAAGTCGCGCAAGCTCGAGTTCCCGCTCGCCGACCTCGTCGCCATGCTGGAGAAGCGGCCGCCGCTGCGCGTGCCCGGCACCGCCGTGTTCCTGACTTCGGACCCGCTGAGCGCACCGACGGCGCTGATGCATAGTCTGAAGCACTACAAGGTGCTGCACGAGAAGAACGTCATTCTCACCATCGAGACCGCGCAGACCCCGCGCATCGATCCGGCCGAGCGGGTGCGGCTGGAGCAGATCTCGCCGACCTTCTCCAAGGTGACGCTGAAGTTCGGCTTCATGGAATCGCCCAACGTGCCGAAGGCCCTCGCCATTGCCCGCAAGCTCGGCTGGCAGTTCGACATCATGTCGACGTCGTTCTTCCTGTCGCGGAGGGCGCTGAAGCCCGCCGCCCATTCCGGCATGCCGCGCTGGCAGGACCGCCTGTTCATCTCGCTCAGCCGCTCCGCCAACGACGCCACCGACTATTTCCAGATCCCGTCGGGGCGCGTGGTCGAGGTCGGGACGCAAGTCACGATCTAGCGGCTTCCTCAGCTGTCATCGCCCGCGAAGGCGGGCGATCCAGTATTCCAGAGGCCGGCGTTAAAGAACTCGCTCTCGCCGCATCCGCCGCGGCGTACTGGATCCCCCGCCTTCGCGGGGGATGACATCGAGTAGGGGCTCCGAACGCCGCGCTTCAAGTCGCTGCGATTTAGCTTTAACTTGCGCAAGGCAGCTCAAGCCTTTGTAGCGCTTGATTTTCGTCTGCCGAGAGGCGAGGTTGCCGCCCGCCGGGATCGCCCCGGCAGGCTATTCGCGACGTTGGAGGATGATGTGGCGCATCAAGTACAGGATCTGACCCCGGACGAGGTCTCCAAGGGTGTCGCGGAAGGGCGCTATCTGCTCGTCGACGTGCGCGAGCCGAACGAGGTCGAGGCCGAGGCTTACCCTTACGGCGTCGTGGTTCCGCTCTCGACCTTCGACCCCAAGGCGATCCCGGATCCCCAGGGCAAGCAGGTCGTGTTCGCCTGCCGCTCGGGCAAGCGCTCGGTGACGGCCTCGCTCGCGGCGCAGGCGGCGGGCCTGCCTTACGACAAGCATCTGGCCGGCGGCATGCTGGGCTGGAAGGCGGCGGGTCTTCCCAGCAAGGTCGGCGGCTGACCTGACCCGATGACCAAGAGCTCGTCCCTGAACAAGGTCTTCTCCGACCTTCCCGTCACCATCTTCGAGGCGATGTCGCAGGCCGCGCGCGACAATGCCGCCATCAATCTCGGCCAGGGCTTTCCTGACGATCCCGGCCCCGAGGACATCCGCCGCGCCGCGGCCGAGGCCTCGCTGAACGGCTACAACCAGTACCCCTCGATGATGGGCCTGCCGGAGCTGCGCCAGGCGATCGCGACCCATTACGGCCACTGGCACGGCCTCAAGCTCGATCCGATGAGCGAGGTGATGGTCACCTCCGGCGGCACCGAGGCCCTGACCTCGGCCATTCTCGCCGTGGTCCAGCCCGGCGACGAGGTGGTCTGCTTCCAGCCGGTCTATGATTCCTATCTGCCGATCATCCGCCAGGCCGGCGGCATCCCGCGGCTCGTTCGCCTCGAACCGCCGCACTGGCGCCTGAATGAGGACATGCTGAAAAGCGTCTTCAATTCAAAGACCAAGGCGGTGCTCTTCAACAATCCCCTGAATCCCTCCGCGGTGGTTTATCCGCGCGAGGACCTCGAGCTTCTGGCGCGCTACTGCCAGGAGTTCGACGTTATCGCGATCTGCGACGAGGTCTGGGAGCACGTCACTTTCGACGATCACAAGCACATCCCGCTGATCACCATCCCCGGCATGCGCGAGCGCACCATCAAGGTCGGCTCAGCCGGCAAGATCTTCTCGCTGACCGGCTGGAAGATCGGCTTCGTCTGCGCCGCGCCGCCGCTCTTGCGCGTCGCCGCCAAGGTGCACCAGTTCCTGACCTTCACCACCGCGCCGAACCTGCAGGCCGCCGTGGCCTACGGCCTCGGCAAGTCCGACGACTACTTCCTGTCGATGCGCAAGGACCTGACGCGGAGCAGGGACCGCCTGACCAAGGGCCTCGAAAGCCTCGGTTTCCCCGTGCTGAAGTCTCAAGGCACCTACTTCCTCACCGTCGACCTGTCGCCGCTCGGGCTCAACGAGAGCGACACCGAGTTCTGCTGGCGCATCGTGAAGGACTACAAGGTCGCGGCGATCCCGGTCTCCGCGTTCTACGAGCAGGACCCGGTGACGTCGGTGGTGCGCTTCTGCTTTGCCAAGAAGGACGAGACGCTGGACACCGCACTGGAGCGGCTGTCGGACGCGGTGCGTGGACGCAAGAGGTAGACAGAGATGGCGAACGTCAGCCGCGCGGGGATTTGTCTTGGTCTTGCCATCGCCGCGCTGACGTTGCTGTCGCCTCCCGCCGGGGCCGAGGAGCGGGTCGTCAACTTGTACAACTGGTCCAACTACATGGCACCAGACGTGCTCGAGGTCTTCACAAAGGAGACCGGCATCAAGGTGGTCTACGACACCTTCGATGCCAACGAGACGCTGGAGACGCGCCTGATGGCCGGCAAGTCCGGCTACGACGTCGTGGTGCCCACCGCCTATTTCCTGCAGCGCCAGATCAAGGCCAACATCTTCCAGAAGCTCGACAAGTCGAAGCTGCCGAACCTCGCCAATGCCTGGCCGGTGGTGACGCAGCGTCTCGGCATCTACGATCCCGGCAACGTCTACGCCGCCAACTACATGTGGGGCACGACGGGTATCGGCTACAACGTCGCCAAGGTGAAGCAGATCCTCGGACCCGACGCCAGGATCGACAGCTGGGACATCGTCTTCAAGCCGGAGAACCTCGCGAAGTTCAAAGACTGCGGCGTGCACATGCTGGACTCCGCCGACGACATCTTTCCGGCGGCGCTGAGCTGGCTCGGGCTCGATCCGAACTCGACCAAGCAGGCCGACCTCGAGAAGGCCGCCGATGCCGTTGCCAAGGTGCGGCCGTCCGTGCGCAAGTTTCACTCGTCCGAATATCTCAGCGCGCTCGCCACCGGCGAGATCTGCTTCGTGGTCGGCTGGTCCGGCGACATCATGCAGGCCCGCGCCCGCGCGGCGGAAGCCAAGAAAGACAACAGTAGCGGCGTCGAGATCGGCTACACCATTCCGAAGGAGGGCGCGCAGATGTTCTTCGACAATCTCGCGATCCCCGCGGATGCCAAGAACGTCGCGGAAGCCTACGAGCTGATCAACTATCTCTACCGTCCTGACGTCGCCGCCAAGAACTCGGACTTCCTGTCGTATGCCAACGGCAATCTTGCCAGCCAGAAGCTGGTCGATCCAAAGATCCTCGGTGACAAGAACATCTATCCGGACGAGGCGACGCTCGCAAAACTGTTCGTCATCACGGCGCGCGAGCCGGCGACCCAGCGCATCATCAACCGGCTCTGGACCAAGGTGAAGACGGGGCGGTAGGCGTTCACGCGACCAGCCTCGAATCCAAAACCTGAAAAACAACCCCATGCACAGTAGAACTGCCACGTGCGGGTTGGCGGGTTGACGGCGCTTAAGTCGTTATGGAGCTTGGTTGAATAGATCGGCCGGCAAAAAGGTCTCGATGCACCGCGTGCGCTGCAGGCCCGGTTTCGAGACGAGTCTACCGCCACCGCCGATGCAGCCACAGCCACTGCTCGGGGTGCTCGCGCACCCAGCCTTCCACCACGTTGGTGATCGCCTGGGTCGTGCCCTGGATGTCGATCTTGCCGTCGGCATCGCGCACCGGCGGGACCTCTTCGGTCAGCTCGGCGGTGAAGCGGCCGCCGGGCAGGCGGATGATGCGGACGCCGTGGATCGGGCATTCGACCTGGCGCAGCAGGCGGGCCAGCATCGGATTGGCGCGGGTCTTGCGGCCGAAGAAGGTGACCTCGACGCCGCCGGTCAGGTACTGGTCGATCAGCATGGCGACATGCTTGCCGTCCTTCAGCGCCTGCGCGAGGCGTAGCGGCGCATCGCGGCCCGCAGGGATCAGCGTGCCCATGTTGACCTGGCGCATCTCCTGGATGATGCGGTCGGCGGAGGCGATGTTGGGGCGGCGGTACAGGATCGCGGCGTCGAGGCCGTGCGCGACGGCGGCGAGCGCCGGCAATTCCCAGTTGGCGAGATGCGAAGCGAAGATCAACGCCGGCTTGCCGTCGTCGCGGATCTGGTCGAACAGCTCGATGCTGCGCTTGGGCAGTTCGATCCGGCTGTTCTCGGGATGCTCGCGGTCATAGTCCCAGACGTGGTCCATATGGGCGAATTCGGCGCCGACGCGGCCGAGATTGTCCCACACGCCCATCAGGATTTGCTCGATCTCTTCCGGCGATTTCTCGGGAAAGGCGGCGGTGAGATTGGCGCGGCCGATGCGGTGCTCGCGCAGGCGCGGGCCGATCGCCTTCACGACGCGCGCGAAGAAGTCCGAGGTCTTGACCGGATCGAAATAGCGCGTGGTGCGCAGCATGCCGACGGTGGCGGCGCCGATGAGGCTACCGCCGATCGATTTGGCTGCATTGCGTGCGCGGATCTTCGTACCGAGAGAAATCAGCGCCATGCGTCCGGTCAGGCCGGTTCGCGCGTCAGGATCAGCGAGGCGTTCTGGCCGCCGAAGCCGAACGAGTTCGACATCACAGCGGTGACGCGGGCATCGCGTGCGTTGTTGCCGACCACGTCGAACAGGATCGTGGGATCCGGATTGTCGTAATTGATCGTCGGCGGAATGCGCTGATGCTCGAGCGTAAGCAGCGAGAAGATCGCCTCGACCGCGCCCGCGGCCGAGATGGTGTGGCCGACCATCGACTTGTTGGAGGTGACCGGAATCTTCTGCGCGAGATCGCCGAACACGGCCGAGGTCGTGTTGAACTCCATCTTGTCGTTCTCGGGCGTCGCGGTGCCGTGCGCGTTGATGTGGTCGATCTGGTCCGGCGTCATGCCGGCGTCGGCCAGCGTCTTGTTCATGCAGCCGATGATCGGCTTGCCATCCGGCGACGAGCGGGTGCGATGGAAGGAATCGGTGAGCTCGCCGCAGCCGGCGATCACGCCGAGGATTTTTGCACCACGCGCGGTGGCCGCTTCATAGCTCTCCAGCACCAGCGCGCCGGCGCCTTCGGCCATCACAAAACCGTCGCGGTTCTTGGAGAAGGGGCGGGAGGCCGCCTGCGGCGGATCGTTCTGGGTCGACAGCGCCGAGAGCAGCGAGAAGCGCACCAGCGCTTCCGGATTCACGGTGCCGTCGGTCGCAACGCATAGCGCCGCGTCGGTCTCGCCGCGGCGGATCGCCTCGACGCCGAGCTGGATCGAGGTCGCGCCGGACGCGCAGGCCGTCGACAGCGAGATCGGCGAGCCCTTGGTGCCGAAGGTTTCGGCGAGGTAAGCTGCGACCGAGCCGAACATGAAACGGTGATGATAGGCACTGTATTTGCCGCCGCCGGAGATGCGCAGCAGATCGTCATAGGAGAAGTCGGGTGAGCCGACAGCGCGGCCGAGCTCGCGGCGCTGCGGCCATTCCACCTCGACCGGCGCGACCGCCAGGAAGAGGGGACCCGGGAAATCGGCCTTGGCGCCGATGCCGGCCTGCTCGAGCGCTTCCTGCGTCACGATCTCGGCCATCCGTTCGGACAGGCCCGTGGAGGAGAACGGATCGACGCTGACGAAGTCGACGGTGCCGGCCATCGTGGTCTTCAGGCCTTCGACCGGGAAGCGCGTGATGGTGCGGATGCCGGATTCGCCGGCGACGAGCTTGGCCCAATTGTCGGCCTTGCCGGCACCGAGCGAGGTCATGATGCCCATGCCGGTGACGACGACGACGGGACGCCCGAATTTGTCGCGTGGTGCAGTCATGTCGATCCCCCGATAGAGCTAGTGCATTCAGTCAAAGCGCGCCGCGCTTCAGCCGACAGCCTCGACCAGCGCCATGCCTTCGCCGCGCCAATGTCCGGCCCCCACCACAACAATCTGGGTGGGCGCCCCCTGCATTTCAATCTCGGTTCCGGTCGAATCGTTCGGCGGGAACAGCGCGCCGCGCGAGATCGACAGCGCAGCGAGCGCGAGGCCGAGCGGAAATTGCGTTTCCATGGTGTGGCCGAACATCGTGCCGGTGGAGCGCACCGGGAAGTCCGCGTGGCCCTTCAGGAAGCCGCGCTCTTCCGAGGTCGCAGGCTCGGCACCGGTCGCGCCCGATATGATGGCGCCCTTGCCCTCGCGCTTGGGCAACTGGCCCCAGAGCTTCTCCAGCGTTGCGGCCATGTCGCCGGGCTGCTTGCGGCGGGCGAGATCGGCGACCACGCTCGACAGCTTTGCGAACGGCTTGGCGCCGCGCGCTTCCGCATGCGCACGCGATTCCAGCACCAGGAACGCACCGGCCGAGCCGAGCGCGAAGCCGGCATGGTCCTTGCGCGCCCACACCGGAGCGAACTTGTCCTTCAGGTTGAAGTCGCCGAATTCGTAGAGGACCATGAGGTCCTTGCGCTCGCCATTGTGCGAGCCGCCGACCAGCGCAATGTCGCTCTCGCCCGAGGCGATGCGCGCTAGCGCGATGCGGGCGGCATCGGCGCCGGCCACCTCTTCGCCCATGAAGGTGCGCGAGGTGCCGCCAAGGCCGTGCACGATGGCGATGTTGCCGGCGAGGAGATTCGAGAGCTGGGCCAGGAACAGCGTCGGCCTGAGGTCGCTCATCAGGCGCTCGTTGAGGAAGCCGGGCGCATTCGCCCCCTTGGCCTCGGCCGTGAGCACGCCGGTGTCGACGTTGAGATCGCGCTCGCCGCCGCCGGCGGCGACCACCATGTCGATCTTCGACAGGATGTCCTTGTTGCCCTTGATGCCGGCGGAATCGAGCGCAAGACCGGCCGCGTAGGTGCCGATGCGCTGCCACGCCTCCATCTGGCGCTGGTCGCCCTTCTTCGGGATCTGGCTGTCGAAGCTCACCGGCATCAGGGGATGCACGATGTAGGGCGCAAAGCCCTTCTCATCGACGTTGATGCGCTTCTCGGAAAGCGCGGCCCAGTTGGCGTCGAGGCCTTCGCCGAGCGAGGTGGCAAGGCCAATGCCGGTGATCCAGACTTCCGTCTGGCCGGGCTTCGAAGCAGTCTCAGTCATGACGATGCGGCCTGTTGCGGAAAGCCGATGCGCTTGGCGAAGTCATCCATGTAGCCGCGCATATCCGCATTGGGGAAAGGAATCTGCGTGAAGGTGAGCGTCGAATTCGCGCGCAGCTTGCCGCCGACCCGGATCTTGGCTTCGGTGATGGCGTAGCCCGAGCCCTCATGGGCGAGGGTCGCCTCGATGCTCATGAGGTCGCCTGGGAATACCGACCCGCGGACCTTGGCTTCCTTCACGGCGGCCAGGATCGGCATGCGCTCGAACTTGAGCACGCCGAGCTGGAGCCAGCCCGAGGCCTGCGCCATCGATTCGATCAGCAGCACGCCGGGCATCAGGGGATAGCCCGGGAAGTGCCCCTCGAAGATGGTGCTCTCCTTGGGGACCTGAGCCTCGACGACAATCGTCTTCGCGTCGACGTTGAGGTCGACGACGCGATCGATCATGTGGAAATATTCGAGCCGCATGACTGCGCGCTTAGGCGCTCGCGCCCTTGGCGGCAACCAGTTCGTCGATCCGGGCGCACAGATTCTTCAGCACGAAGTATTGTTCCGTGGTCGCCTTGCCGTCGTTGACCTCCTGGGTCCACTTTTCCAGCGGCAGCTTGATGCCGAACTGCTTGTCGATTGCGAAGGCGATATCGAGGAAATCGAGGCTGTCGATGCCGAGATCGTCGATGGCATGGCTATCCGGCGTGATCGTGTCGCGCGGGATGTCGCAGGTTTCAGCGATGATCGTGGCGACCTGATCGAATGTGGAAGACATCACTAAGCCTTTGATATATTGCGGATATTTGTCAGATGTTCCAGAGTGGCGCGGTGGCTGGGCATCGCGCCCCTGATGACGCCCACAAACCCCCCTCTGGCCGGGTCGAAAGCCCGTATATCGGAGCGCCGCCCTGAGTTCAATGGAGCCGGGCCGCTGTGGGGGACAGCAGGCACAGGGCTGGGGATGGCCGCCAGAGCCGATCCCGCCGGGGGCACGGCGGTGGGCCGGGCCTAGATCTGCGGCGTGACGATCCTGGCGCAGTCCCGGCGCCCCATCAGCACGCAATCCTGGGTCCGCCGGAGGTCGGCGATGCTCACCGCGAGCCAGATTCCGACCGCGGTCAGCGCGATGGTGAAGGCGAGGGCGGCGATGTTGGCGAGCATGCGATGGCGAAAATGGTCGGGCTCGGCGCGGGGCTGCTCGTAGCGCGACAGGTCGAGCGGCTCGGGTGTGACCCGCAGAGGCTGCACGGTGCCGCTGCCCCGGTGAACGGTCGGGGAGGGCGAGGAGCGCGGCCTGAACTGGAGCACCCGATGCTCCTCATCAGAGCTTATGGGCCGCTGGGTTTTCATGGTGTGAGGATCACTCCGAAGCAGCGATTTTTAGATAGCACACGTGGTGAAAACGTTGCAGAAAATCTTGTCAACGCGGACGTGCATTGCGCGATTGCACTATCTTTCATGATGGCACGGCGCGGGCCGTCATGCTGGCGTCAGGATGCCCGGGGGTGCGTTGCAGCAAGCGTCGCGACGCGCGCATTGCTGGCGCCCGTGAACATCGTCTTGTGATCTCCGCCTTCGCGCCGAGCGCTTTTTGCCGCCGCAGAGCCCATGCTAATCAGGGGAACCGGACCCGCCGGCTGCATCCATGCGAGAGGCTTTCGACCATGACCACGACCAACGCGCGCGAACCGAGAGTGCATCCGGTGCCGATCCTGTCGCTTCGGCCGACGCAGATGACGGTCGGCATGCGCGAGGTCAAGGCGAAGCGCAAGCGCTGGCGCGAGCACGGCAAGAAGAAGCAATCCGATCTGCTCGGCACCCACATGATCCCCGTCGTGCACGGACCCGACGATCGCTATTACGTCATCGACCATCATCATCTCGGTCGCGCGCTGCACGACGAGGGCATCAAGGAGGTGCTGGTGACCGTGGTCGGCGACCTCAGGATGGTCGAGCGCGAGGCGTTCTGGGGCGTGATGGACAACAAGCGCTGGGTCTACCCTTACGACGCCAAGGGCGAGCGGCGGGCGTTCCGCGACCTGCCGAAATCGGTTGCCGATCTCAGGGACGATCCCTTCCGCAGCCTTGCCGGCGAGCTTCGACGCATGGGCGGCTTCGCCAAGGACACCACGCCGTTCTCGGAATTCCTGTGGGCGGACTTCCTGCGCCGGAAGCTGTCGCGCAAGGCGGTGGACAGCGATTTCGACAAGGCGCTGGAGAGGGCCATGTCCGCGGCCAAGGGCAAGGATGCCGTCTATCTGCCCGGCTGGTGCGGTCCGGCGGACGATGATTAGGCGTAGACGGTCACGTCAATCGCGCTGGTAGATCTTGGCGCCGGGGTAGGCGCGGCGGGCGTAATTCACGACCAGCGCGCGATCCTGCGTCGCCAGGAAGGGCGTTCGGATCCGGTACGATCCGACGATGAGGTGCCATAGTCCGTTGAGTTTCTGAATGACGACGTCCATGTGAGTGTTCCTCGACTCCTTTACTGCCGTTCTTCGCTGTCGCCTTGCGATTCAGGATCGCGACCGCGTGCGCAAAATTCCCGGTTGGGCACGCGCCCGCGGCAAGACAGCGGCGATATCTATTAGTTGGTGATGGCATGCGGTCCCGCGAGCCGAAGCTCATCACAGGCGCTTGAGCGAAATCATTTTCTGCGCCGACGAAACCGTCCTGAAACAGAGACATCCCAATTGTGTGGGTATCGAGCCTACACAGGAGGCAGAAATGCGCCGTCTGGTTTTCGCAATTGCCTTGCTCGCGGTCGCCTCAGTCGGAATCTCGGCCTCGTTCGCCGCGGTTCACCACGCCAAGACGCTGACATTCGCCGAGCGCTTCGCTCCGGCGCTTGATCTGATGGCGAAGCAGTAGCGGCAGAGCGTTTCGCCGCCGCAAGCCGCGCGTATTACTCGAACTGCAGGTCGCTTGATCTGCGGATCGGCTGGCTGCAGGTCACTTGGGGTTCTGCGGGCTGGGCGAGGAGAGAACACGCTCCATTTCGACGGCGGCCTCGCCGTCGCGCACCTTCTGCAGCATCGCGTGACGCTCGGCGCCCGGCGGCAACTTCCTGGCGGCAGCGCGGGCCTCCTCGGTGAACTTGTCGAGGCGCTCCTGGAGCGACAGGGCCGGACGCGTGCGGTTGCGCTTTTTGGTCATGAATTGCCCTTTCAGGCGTCAAGACAACCACGGGGCGGCAAGCGGCGTCCTTAACTTTTGTTGGAACCGGGCAAGCGGATCGCGGGTTTGATTGCGACGGCCCAGCGCCGTGTGGTTCACGAGCAAGCAGTTAGGAGCTTTCCAGTGCCCAGCGACGCTATCCGCGCGGCGCTCCTCAAACGCCTGCGCATTTCCTCGGGAATCTCGGAGGATGACGTCAAGGAGATCGAAGCGCTTCCGATCGTGGTCCGGCAATTCCCTGCCGAAACGCCGGTGGTGCGCGATGGCGAGCGCGCGACCGATTGCTGCCTGATCGCCGAGGGGTTCTGCGTGCGCTCCAAGACGATCGCGAGCGGCAAGCGTCAGATCCTCTCCATCCACATTCCCGGCGAAATCCCCGATTTGATGAGCCTGTTCCTGCACGTGATGGATCACGAGCTGTCGACGCTGACGCCGTCGACGCTCGGCTTCATCAGCCACGAGACGTTGCAGAAGCTGCATCGGCGCAGTCCGGGTATCGCCGAGATGTTCTGGCGGGACACGCTGATCGACGCGGCGATGTTTCGCGAATGGATCGTCAATGTGGGTCAGCGCCCCGCGCCCGCGCGCCTGGCGCATGTCATGGTCGAGCTGCGCGAGCGGCTCAAGCTGATCGGGCGTGCCGAAGGGAATAGCTTCGAGATGCCGCTGACCCAGGAACAGATCGGCGAGGCGCTGGGGATTACCGCGGTGCATGCCAACCGCATCATCAAGCAATTGCGGCAGGAAGGGATCGTCGAGCTGCAGCGCGGCCGGGTCACGGTGCTCGACGAGCGGAAACTTTTGGAACTGGCGGATTTCGACGACCGTTACCTGCACCAGTCGCCAACCCTTTGAGGGCGTCCGATGCCGCGATACCATTTCGATATTCACGAGAACAGCCGGGTTATTCCCGACGAAGAAGGCCAGGATCTTGCGGGCGAGAGCGACGCGCACAAGGAAGCGGTGATGACCGGCGCGTCCATCGCCCGCGATGCCTTCGTCTCAGGCAGCGCGCAGCGCGTCGTTGTCGACGTCAGCGAGGATGGCGCGCCGGTCCTGAAAGTGTCGATCACGCTCGAGGTCGAAAAAGCCTAGGCGGGTTACCAGATCCCATCTGCGGCACCGGCGCGTGCGGCGGCCGGTTCGAACCTGCGGCAGAGCGGCGCAAATTTCCTTGACGTATCGCAAATGGGCGCAGGCGGCGGCCGCTAGGGTCCGCGCGCATGATTGCTGACCGGCGTTGCGCTCCCGCGCAGGCGAACAGGCTCCGGATCATGCCGACCTGGAGACCCCAATGAGCCTGATCCTTCGCGTCCTGTTCGTTCTCGCCGGAGCCATCACCGCGCTGTTCGTCGCGCGCGATGCGCTCAATTTCACCGTCATCCAGACCTTCGTCGCCATCCTGCTCGTGACCGCGGTCCTGCTCGCCGGAAGCATCTGGAGCCTGCGGCGCAAGACGTGAGCGGCACGGCGAGACCGGCCGGACTGAGCGAGGCCGAAGCGAAAGCGCGGCTGGCCGAAGACGGCGCCAACGAGCTGCCCCGGCCCGAGCGGCGCAGCCCGTTGCGCATCGCGATCGAGGTGCTGCGCGAGCCGATGCTCCTGCTGTTGCTTGGCGGCGGGCTGATCTACCTCGTGCTCGGCGATCTCAAGGAGGCGCTGATCCTCCTGGCCTTCGGGGCGATGTCCATCGTGATCACGGTGGTGCAGGAGACCCGGACCGAGCGCGTGCTGGAAGCCTTGCGCGACCTGACCAGCCCGCGTGCGCTGGTGGTGCGCGACGGCGCGCGCCGCCGAATCCCGGGCCGCGACGTCGTTCGCGGCGATCTGCTCGTGCTCGGCGAAGGCGACCGCGTTCCCGCCGACGCCGCGCTCGTCGATGCGCGCGATCTGCAGATCGACGAGTCGCTGTTGACCGGCGAGTCCGTGCCGGTCCGCAAGCAGGCAGCCGACGGGATTGCCGCGGCCGATCACCGGCCCGGCGGCGAGGACCAGCCCTTCGTCTATTCCGGCTCACTCGTCGTGCGCGGCGAGGGGCTGGTGCTGGTCGAAGCCACCGGTCCGCGCAGCGAGATCGGGAAGATCGGGCTGTCGCTGCGCGGGTTGCAGACCGAGCCGCCCCGGCTGCAGCAGCAGACGGCCAGGCTGGTGCGGCTCTGCTTCCTCGGCGGCGCCGTGGTCAGCCTTGCCGCCGTCGCGCTGTATGGCCTCCTGCGCGGAGATTGGCTGCAGGCGCTGCTCGCGGGCGTCGCCATCGGCATGTCGATGCTTCCGGAGGAATTCGGCGTCGTGCTCACCGTCTTCATGGCGATGGGGGCGTGGCGGATCTCGCAGGCGCGCGTATTGACGCGGCGCGCCGCCGCCATCGAGGTCCTCGGCTCGGCGACCGTCCTGTGCACCGACAAGACCGGAACGCTGACGCAGAACCAGATGTCTGTCGCGGAGTTGCACCTGCTCGACGGCGCGCGCCAGCGTCCGGCCGGACAGGATCGTATCGAGCCCGAATTCAACGAGTTGGCGCGCTGCGGCGCCCTGGCGAGTTCGCCGGAACCGTTTGATCCGATGGAGAAGGCGCTGCATCTGTTCGCGCGTGAGGCCTTGCGCGGAGGCGACGCGCTGGACGGCGAGCGGACACTGGTGCGTACCTACGGTCTGCGTCCCGACCTGCTGGCCATGACGCAGGTCTGGCGAATGGCCGGCCGGGCGGATCTCGTCGCATGCGCCAAGGGCGCTCCCGAGGCCATTGCGCGCCTGTGCAGGCTGAACGACGCGGATCAGAAGCTGGTGCGGGATGCCGCCGGCGCGATGGCGAAGGACGGACTTCGCGTATTGGGTGTCGCGACTGCCATCTGCGATGACAATTCGCTCCCGCAGTCACAGCAGGCGTTCGCGTTTCGCCTCGTCGGCCTCGTCGGGCTTGCCGATCCGCTGCGGCCCCATGTCCCGGAGGCGGTTCGTGAATGCCGCGCGGCCGGGATTCGCGTCGTCATGATCACCGGCGACTATCCGGCAACGGCGGTCGCGATTGCGAGCCAGGCTGGGCTCGACGTTCAGGAGGTCATGACCGGGGATCAGGTCAGGCTTGCGGACGATGCGGCGCTCGCGGAACGCGCCCGGCATGTGAATGTGTTTGCCCGCGTCCTGCCGGAACAGAAGCTGCGCATCGTCCAGGCGATGAAGGCCGACGGCGAAATCGTCGCGATGACTGGCGACGGCGTCAACGACGCGCCTTCGCTCAGGGCCGCCCATATCGGCATCGCGATGGGAGGGCGCGGCACCGACGTTGCGCGCGAGGCATCGTCGATCGTGCTGCTCGACGACGATTTCGGTTCGATCGTGTCGGCCATTCGCCTCGGGCGCCGAATCTATGACAATCTGCGGAAAGCGATGGCCTTCATCTTCGCCGTCCATGTCCCGATCGCGGGGCTTGCGCTGCTGCCGCTGGTGTTCGGGCTGCCGCTGATCTTCAGCCCGGTGCACATCGCGTTTCTGGAACTGATCATCGATCCCGTGTGCTCGCTGGTGTTCGAAGCCGAGCGTGAGGAGCGCGACGCGATGAAGCGGCCGCCGCGGCGCGCCGATGCCGAGCTGTTTTCGTGGGCGTTGGTCGGCTGGAGCGTTCTCCAGGGCGCGCTCGTATTTGCGCTGACCGCAGCCATATTCGTGGGCGTGCTTCGCTCCGGCCTTGCCGCCGACGAAGCGAGGGCACTCACCTTCGTGAGCCTCGTGGTGTGCTTCGTCGCGCTGGTGCTGGTCAACCGTTCCTTCAGCACCTCGTTCGCGTCGGCCTTCTTCCGTCCGAACCCCGCTTTGGCCTCGATCTTTGCGGTGGTCGCCGCCGTGCTCGCCGCCGCATTGCTGTGGCCGCCGGCTTCCAGCCTGTTCCGCTTTGGTCCGCTGCATGCCGATGATCTCGCGATCACGCTTGGCGCGGGGCTGCTGGTGCTGATCGTGCTCGAAGCGCTGAAGCCGCTGTGGGCGCGGCGGCTTCGGTTCTAGCTCACTCCGGAGGGCCGCGCTGCGGCGGCGCATCGGCTCCGTGCGTCCCGTGACTGCCACCGAGCATCCGGTGCAGCCAGTGTTCGGTGCGGTTGCCGACAGTGAGGATCAGGAAGGCCAGTGTCAGCGCCGTGCCGACGATTGGCCACTGGCCGACGCCGCAGGCGATGCCGAGGCAGGCGGCGAGGAAGGTGCAGGCGGCGCTGGTCAGGCCGCGGACGCGAAACCTGTCGCTTTCGTGCACGATGACGCCGGCACCGAGGAAGCCGATGCCGGTGAGGATGCCCTGGATGACGCGGCTCGCCGCATCGGTGATCTTGCCGGCCTCGGCGAACTGCACGGCCAGCAGGACGACTGTCGCTGTGGAGAGCCCGACGATGCCGAGCGTCTTCAGCCCGATCGGCTTGCCGTGCAGGTCACGATTGAGGCCGATGGCGCAGCCGGCCAGCGTGGCGACGCCGAGGCGCAGAATGATCTCGGGCCAGTCCAGCGCGGTCATCGCTCGTCGGTCATTCTCTCGTTCACTTCTTCGGCAGGCGTCCCATCAGATAGAATTCCTCGTTCGGCCGCATCCCCGTGAAGTTCGCAAGACGGTTCGACAGGGCGAAGAAGGCGGAGATGGCGGCGATGTCCCAGATGTCGTCGTCGCTGAAGCCGTGGGGCTGCAGTGCCGCGAAATCCTCGTCCGAGACGCGCTGCGCGTCGGCCGAGACCTTCATCGCGAAGTCGAGCATCGCCTTCTGGCGCGGCGTGATGTCGGCCTTGCGGTAGTTCACCGCGATCTGGTCGGCGATCAGCGGGTTCTTGGCGCGGATGCGCAGGATCGCCCCATGCGCGATCACGCAATACTGGCACTGGTTGGCGGCCGAGGTCGCCACCACGATCATCTCGCGCTCGGCTTTTGTCAGCCCGCCGTCCTTCTCCATCAGCGCGTCGTGATAGGCGAAGAAGGCGCGGAATTCGTCCGGGCGGTAGGCCAGCGTGAGGAACACGTTGGGCACGAAGCCGCTCTTCTCCTGCACGCCGAGAAGGCGCGTGCGGATGTCGTCGGGGAGCGAATCCAGGGCGGGAGCGGGGAAGCGTTGCGCGGCGGTTTTTGTCATGTGCATGGGTTCCGGCTTTCAGGCCGGCAACCATAGTCGATGCGGGCGGAGGTCTCAATGTGCCGGGCCGAACTGGCTGCGACGAAAGTGCGCGTTATGAGCGAGGCTCCATCCTCCGTCATTGCGAGCGCAGCGAAGCAATCCAGAGTCTTTCCGCGGAGGGATTCTGGATTGCTTCGCTGCGCTCGCAATGACGAATTTGGAGAACCAGCGCAGCCTTACCGCAACGGCTTCTTCAGCAGCGAGAAGCGGTCGGGATCGAGGCCCATCGACGGCTGCAGCATCGGGGCTTCGAGGCTGGACATCGACTTGGCGGCCGGGGCCGCGAACACGGGGTCGTTCGGCACGTCGCGCTGCGAGGTGGCGCCGCGCCAGCGCTCGAGCACCGCGCCGACGAAATGCATGTCGTGGCCGGAGGTCAGGGACGGAACGCTGCTGATGGTGGCTTCGCCGCGCGGCAATTGGTGCGGCGGCACCTCCTTGAAGCGCAGGCGCGTCGGCAGCGCGACGCCTTCGCCGAACGCCAGCACCTCGCGGGTGCCGAGCGAGGGCACGAAGGACAACAGGTTCGCGGCCGCATCCGACACCGCGGCGCGCAGCAGCGCCTGGTCGCGGTCGTTGGCAAGACGCATCGTGAACAGCGTGTTGCACTGGGAGATGATGGTGGCGTCGAGCTCTGCGGGGCGCTGCGTGATGAGGCCGAGATAGACGCCGTATTTGCGGCCTTCCTTGGCGATGCGCGACACCGCCTTGCGGGTCGGGCCGAAGCCGATATTGCGGTCGGCGGAGGCGTAACGGTGCGCTTCCTCGCAGACGAACAGCATCGGGGAGACGCCGTCGCTCCACAGGCCGAAATCGAACGCCATGCGGCAAAGAACAGACACGACGGAGTCGATGACCTCGGCCGGGAAACCGGCGAGCTGCATCACCGTCATCGGCTTGCCGTTGGCGGGCAGGCGGAACAGATGGCTGATGACCTCGGCCATGGTGTCGCCGCCGACATTGGCGTTGTCGAACATGAAGGCGTAGCGCGGATCGTTGCGCACGGCGTCGATGCGCGAGATCAGCTTGTGGTAGATGATGCGCGAGGAGCGGTTTTCCAGCTTGCCCATGCGCTCGTCGATCAGCGAGATCAGGTCGACCAGGCGGTACGGCACCGGCGTGTCGACGGTGAAGCCGATCTGCTTGGGATCGATGCGCTTCAGGCCGAGGCGATCGGAGTTCTGATACTGGGTGTAGATGCCCTTGGCGAGCGGGATCACTTCCGCAAGGACGTCGAGCTCTTCGGGCACGCCGGCGCGGCCGCCGAACAGCACGTCGACGATTTCCTCGAAATTGAACAGCCAGAACGGCAGCTTCAGGTTCCGCGGGTTGAGCACCAGCGCGCGGTCGCCGAAGCAGCGGCCATATTCGTTGTGGACGTCGAGCAGGAAGATGCGCAGGTTCGGCCGCGCCTTCAGGATCTCGTTCAGCAGCAGCGACACGCCGGTCGATTTACCGACGCCGGTCGAGCCGAGCACGGCGAAATGCTTGGACAGCATTTCCTCGACGTCGACATAGGCGACGACGGAGCGGTCCTGCTGGAGGAAGCCGACATTGATCTGGTCCGAGCCGGTCGGCGCGTAGATGGTGCGCAGCTCCTGGCTCGTGATCAGCTCGACCGCATCGCCGATGGTCGGATAGTTGGTGACGCCGCGCTGGAATTTGGCCTTGTCGGCGGCGTTGAGGATCTCGCCGAGCAGGTCGACCGAGGCGATGGCGACGTAGTTGTCCGTGCCAGCGAGGTTCTCGCAGGAGACCTCGGTGATCATCGCAACGATGACCGAACTGGCGCAGCGAATGCTGACGAAGCGGCCGACGGTGGCCCGAACTTCCGAGATCGACATCTGGCTGGCGGCCAGAAGCCCGACCCGGGCGAGCGATCCGCGAACCGAAATCACGCGTCCAAAGGATGTCACGATAGATGAACCCGGCAAGAGCGAGGAATTTGTTCCACCCTATGCGGCGGTCGCTGCACAAACGGTTAAACGGCGGACGCGGCTGCTCCGTTAAATCCGCGGTAATTCAGTCCGAAGCCTTGTCGCCATTGTATACTTTCGACCGAAATCGACCGGGAAATGCCGCATTTCCAGCCCTGATCGGGCGAAGTGGCCTTAAGGAAGATTTTACCATTCGGGCAGGCTGCGGGCGGTCCGGAAAGAGCCACCGGTCCGGCTGGGCGCCAACGCGAGCACGGAGGGTGGTTGATTTGTTGACGAGACCTAATCATTTGTACATTAGTACAAATGAAATCGCCGGCGCCGCGTGGAGGCGCGCGGCGTTGCCCTGCGTCTCGGTCGCGCGTCAGGTGCGAACGCGGCCACGCCCTGGAGGACATTCATGCAGCCCGAACCGATCCTCGATCTCGCCCATCTCGGCCATATGGAACTGCTGACGCCGAAGCCCGACGAGAGCCTGAAATTCTTCGTCGACGTGATGGGCATGACCGTCAGCGGGCAAAAAGGCGAGTCGGTCTATTTGCGCGGTTGGGATGATTACGAGCGATATTCGCTCAAGCTCACGGCCTCGAAGACGTCAGGCATGGAGCACATGGCGTTGCGCGCACGCAGCCAGCAGGCGCTCGAGCGCCGTGTTGCCGCGCTGAAGGGCTCCGGTTTCGACATCGGCTGGATCGACGGCGACATGGGGCAGGGCCCGACCTTCCGCTGCCGCGACCCCGACGGGCACATCGTCGAGCTCTATTACGAGACCGAATGGTATCAGGCGCCGCCGGAGCTGAAGCCCGCGCTGAAGAACCAGGCGCAGCGCTTTCCCGCGCGTGGTGTCAACGTCCGCCGGCTCGATCACCTCAACTGCCTCGCCGTCGACATCAAGGCCAATCGTGAGTTCTTCGAGACCTATCTCGGCTGCCGCCTCACCGAGCAGATCGTGCTCAACGACGGCCGGGAAGCCGCGATGTGGCTGACCATGTCGAACAAGAGCTACGACTTCGCCTATTCGCTGGACCATTCGGGCACGCCCGGCCGTTTCCATCACGTCACCTATGCGCTCGACAGCCGCGAGGAGATCCTGCGCGCCGCCGACATCTTCCTGGAGAACGGGGTGCACATCGAGACCGGCCCGCACAAGCACGCGATCCAGCAGACCTTTTTCCTCTACGTCTACGAGCCCGGCGGCAACCGCGTCGAGGTCGCCAATGCCGGCGCGCGGCTCATTCTCGCGCCGGACTGGAAGCCGATCGTGTGGACCGAGGAAGAGCGCAAGAAGGGCCAGGCCTGGGGCCTCAAGACCATCGAGTCCTTCCACACCCACGGCACGCCGCCGGTGGAAGTGAAGAAGCACGGTTAGCGTTCTGGTTCTGGCGTTTCGTTCAGCGTCATTCCGGGCTCGCCGCTTCGCGTCGCCCCGGAATGACATCTAATGGGTTGAGCTGCGCACCCGCGCGATCGTCTCGCGCACGCCGGTCCAGGCCGGCTTGTCCGGCGCGAATTGCTGGCGCAGGAAGCTGACGAGCTGCTCGACCTGTGCGTCGCTCATGCTGTTCCTGAACGCGGGCATGTAGCCGAGATCGCTCGACACAGGATCTGTGATGCCGTGCAGGATCACCTGCACGAGATTGTCCGATGTCGCGCTGTGCAGATTGCTATTGAGCGCGAGCGAGGGCCGGCTGCCGAATAGCGGCAGGCCGCCGACCTCATGGCACACGGCGCAGGCGCCCTGGTAGAGGCGTGCGCCGGTGGAGGCAGCGGTGGTGACCTGCGTTGCGCTTTCGAGCTTCGCGGCAATCGCATCCTGTGCCTGACCACCGGCCGAGGCGTCGTTGAATGAATTGAGGTAGACCGCCATCGCGCGGATGTCCTGGTCGGGCAGGGCCTTGAGGTCCCTGACGACAGGCGCCATCGGGCCGGCGGCGACGCCGTGATAGCGCGAATGACCGGTGCGCAAATAGGCGTAGAGCTCGTCCTCGTTCCAGGGGATCGGCGCATGCGAGAGCGAGCTCAGCGGCGGCGCCTCCCAGCCCTCGGCAAAACCGCCGGCGAGATAGGCATTGCGCTGCTCGGCGCCGAGCGCATTGCGCGGCGAGTGGCAGCCGCTGCAATGGCCGAGGCTCTCGACCAGATAGGCGCCGCGATTCCAAGCTTCGGATCTGGCGGGATCGGGCTTGAACTCTTTCGTCTGGTGGAACAGCGCATTCCAGCCCGCCAGCAGCGGGCGGAGATTGAACGGGAAGGCGAGCGTGTTGGCGGGCGCCGTCGCGCGCACGGCAGGCTGGGCCATCAGGTAGGCGTAGAGCGCCTGCATGTCGGCATCGCCAGTCCTGGAAAAGTGTGTGTAGGGGAAGGCGGGGTAGAGCTGGCGGCCGTCGCGGTGCAGGCCGTCGCGCATCGCGCGCTCGAAGGCGGGATAGGACCAGGCGCCGATACCGGTGTCGACGTCGGGCGTGATGTTGGTGGTGTAGATCGTGCCGAACGGCGTCTCGAGTGCGCGGCCGCCGGCATTGAGCACGCCGCCGATGCTGGTGTGGCACTCTGCGCAATTGCCGAGCGCGGCAAGTTGCTCGCCGCGCGCAATCGTCGCCGCCGAGTAGACCGACGCATCGGGCCGCGCGATCGGCGCGATGGCGCGTCCCGGCAGCAGAGCAGCGCCGATCCCGATCGCCGCGGTGCAGACCGCGGCAATCGTTGCGAAGATGCCGGCGCGCCTGGCGAACGGATTTTCCCAGCTGCGGGACGGGGGCGATGCGGCAGGCGCGGGCAGAGCCTGCGGCACTGGCGATGCTTCACCGTGCAATCCCTTCAAGATGCGCTCCGGCGTGAACGGCGGCTCGCGAAACCGCACGCCGGTGGCGTCGAAAATCGCATTCGCGATCGCCGCCGCGCTCGGCACCGAGGCGGACTCGCCGACGCCGAGCGGCGGCTGGTCCGGCCGCGGCAGCATTAGCACGTCGATCTTGGGCACGTCGGGGAAGGGGATGATCGGATAAGCGCCCCATTCACGCGCGGCCACAGTGCCGCGCTCGAACGAGACCTCTTCCATCAGCGCGCGGCTGGTGGACTGGATGACGTTGCCGTGAATCTGATGGCGCACGCCGTCCGGATTGATCATCAGTCCGGAATCCTGCCCGGCGACGACGCGCGTGACGCTGACATCGCCGGTCGCCTTGTTCACGGCGACGTCGGCGATCCAGGCCGACCAAGCCGCGCCATAGCCGGGAAACTTGCTGTGGACATACAGCGCATAAGCAAAGCCGCGCCCATGCACGATCTCGCCGTCCTTCTCCTCGCGGACCGGGCGCGGCGTCCAGCCCGCGCGCTCGGCCACCGCATTGACGAGGTCGACGGCACGCTGGTCCTTGAGGTAGCGCAGGCGGTACTCGATGGGATCGACGCCGGCCTCGCTCGCGGCCTCGTCGATATAGGATTCATGCGCAAAGGTGTTTGGCAGCGCCGAGACGCCGCGGAACCAGGAGGCGCGCACGATCGGCGGCATGTCGTGGGCGACGACACGCATGTTGTCGTAGTCGTAGGGCGGGATCGCGGTGCGGTCGCCCATCTGCAGCACGGCAGGCTCGGGCGCGATGCGGCCGGTCAGCAGCAGCGCCAGCGTCGGTGCGGCATTGGAGGGATAGCGCGTTGCGAGATCGTAAGCGGCAATGCCGCCCCCGGCGTCGAGGCCACCGTTGACGTCGATGAGCTGCGCGGTGCCCTTGGGCTCCCAGGCGTGCTCCTGCTCGCGGGTCAATTGCACGCGCACGGGCCGGCCGACCGCGCGCGAGAGCAGCAGCGCGTCCGCGCTGACGTCGTCGGCGCAATTGCGGCCGTAGCAGCCGGCGGCCTCGAGGCGGATGACATCGATCTCGCTCTCGGGGCGCTCGATCAGGAGCGCAAGATCGCTCCGCAGCACATGCGGATTCTGCGTGCCCGACCAGACCCGGATATTGCCGTCCCTAAAATCGGCGACCGCGCAGGACGGGCCGATCGAGCCGTGCATCTGATAGGGCCAGACGTAAGTGCGCTGCATCGGCCTGGCTGCGCCCGATATCGCCGCATCGACATCGCCCTTGTCGATCAGCGTGCGCGGCGTCGACGGATTGGCGCGCAGCGCGGTCTCGACGTCGGCGAGGTCGGTGATGGTCGGCGTCGGCTTCCAGCTCACCTTGAGCTGCTCCGCCGCACGGATCGCACCTTCCTCGCGCTCGGCGACCACGCCGACGAAATCGCCGAGGCGCACCACGGCTATGATGCCGGGAATGTCGCGCACCGAGGATTCGTCGACGGCGATGAGGCTGGTGCCGACGAACGGGCCGGCATCGACGCCGGCATAGGGCGGCCGCACCACGCGGCCGTGCAGCATGCCGGGCACGCGGATATCGTGTACGAAGGTCAGTTCGCCCGTGGCCTTGGCCGGCAGGTCGACGCGCGGCATCGACTGGCCGACGATGGTGTAGTCGCCGATGGGCTTGACCGCGACATCGTCGGCAAGCTCGAGCCGGATCTCCTCGCCGCCGATCAACTCGCCATAGCTGACGCTGCGGTTGTCGTGTCCGCGCACGAGGCCGTCCTCGACCCTGAGGTCGGTCGCGGCGAGCTCCAGCCGCTCGGCCGCGCGTGCGATCAGGAACTGCCGCGCTTGCGCGGCGGCCTTGCGCAGGGGGACGGCGGTGATCTGGATGGTTTCGCTCGCGATGGTCGCGCCCTGGTTCGGCACCACGGCGGTGTCGCCGAGCACGACCACGACGCGCGCAAAGGAGACGTCGAGCTCTTCGGCGACGATCTGGCCGAGGGCGGTGCGGATGCCGGTGCCGAGATCGACATGGCCGTTATAGGCGGTGACCGAGCCGTCCGCGGTGATGCGGACGAAGGTTTCGGAGGTGACCTCGTCCACGCTGCGGGCGACAACGAGCCAGCCTGATGGGCGCTCAGCTCCGTTCGAAACAGGGGAGGCCATCAATCTGCGGCCTCGGTGAGCTGGCCGGAGGCGCGCATCACGGCGCGCAGGATCTCGACATGGGTGCCGCAGCGGCAGAGATTGTAGCGCAGCGCGGCGAGCGCTTCGTGCTCGGTCGGGCGCGGGTTGATCGCGAGCAGCGCCTTGGTGGTCATGATCATGCCGTTGAGGCAATAGCCGCATTGCGCGGCCTGCTCGTCGATGAAGGCCTGCTGCACCACATCAGGCTTGTCGCGCGTGCCGAGCCCTTCAAGCGTCACGATGTCGCGCCCTGCGCAGCCGCCGATCGGAATCACGCACGAGCGCGCCGCCGCGCCGTCGATCAGGACAGTGCAGGTGCCGCATTCGCCGAGCCCGCAGCCGTATTTGGGGCCGTTGAGCGCGAGATCGTTGCGCAGCACGTAGAGCAGCGGCGTATCGCGCGCCGCAGTGATCTCGTGGATCCTGCCGTTCACGGTGAGGCGGATCGGTGTTTGCGTCATCCCTGTTCCCAAGCCCTTGGACTATAGAGTCGCAAAATCTCGGTCGTGACGATACCGTTTGTACACAAACGTGCAAGCCGTGCATGCCGCACTGCAGCGCGCCTGCCTTCTTTGTGGACAGGTCCGATAGGCAAATGAGGTTTTATGCGGCAGCGGCTTCTTTTGCGCTGCACCGCCGCTTGACAGCCGCAGGGGACCGCGCGCAACATCGTTCGTATACGAATGATAACGACGTCTCCGCTGGCTTTCGACATGGTGATGGAAACAACGAGCGCTGCCACCGACAAGATCCGCTGCGATGCCTGTCCGGTGATGTGCTACATCAAGCCGGGCGCGGCGGGCGCCTGCGACCGCTATGCCAACCACGACGGCAAGCTGGTCCGCGTCGATCCGCACGTGATTCTGGAGCGCACCGTCGAGCATGGCGGCAAGCTTGTGCCGTTCAGCCGCACCGAAGACTGGGACGGCAAGATCGTCCACGAACTTTCGACCTTCGTCACCGCGATCGGCGCGGGCACGACCTATCCCGACTACAAGCCGGCGCCGTTCATCGTTTCCGCGGAGGTCGACGGCGTCGACATGGTGACCGTGGTCACCGAGGGCATCTTCTCCTATTGCGGCATCAAGGTGAAGATCGACACCGACCGCTATCTCGGACGCGAAACCGCGACCGTGCGCGCGCAGGGCGAGGCGGTCGGCCACGTCACCACCAGCGAATACGGCTCGCAGATGCTGTCGCTCGGCGGCGTGCATCACCTCACCGGCGGCTCCAAGAAGGAGGGGCGCATCACCTGCGACACGCTGATGGACCTCGCCAATTGCAAGGCGGTGGAGCTGACCATCGAGGGCGGCGCGACCGTGGTGGTGCAGGCGGGCCAGCCGCCGATCGTCAACGGCGTCAAGGAAGAGCGCATGCGTGTCGGCTGCGGCTCGGCGACGATCGGCATGTTCGCCAAGCAATGGCACGGCAAGGTCGACGAGGTCGTCGTGGTCGACGATCACATCACCGGCGTGCTGAGCGAGCACCAGGCCGGCAAGCTGCTCGATATCGCCGACACCGGCATCAAGATGAAGGGCCGCCGCTCGACCCCCGGCCGCTATTTCCAGGTCGCCGATCCCGGCACGGGCTGGGGCGGCACCAACATCTCCGATCCGCTCGCGATCCTCGGCCCCTTCGACAAGAAGGAGGCGAAGGCCGGCCTGACCATGCTGATGGTCTCCACCACCGGCGAGCATTCGTCCTACTACGTGCTCGACGAGACCCTGAATCCGGTCGAGACCGAGATGCCCGCCGACCTGAAGTTTTCGGTCGAGCGCATCCAGGAGAATTGCGAGCCGGCGCTGTGCACGGTGCTGTTCATGGCGGGTGCCGGTGGCTCGCTGCGCGCCGGCGTCACCGACAATCCGGTGCGGCTGACGCGCTCGGTGAAGGACGCGCTGACGCGCGTCACCAGCGGCGGGGCACCGGTCTATGTCTGGCCGGGCGGCGGCATCACCTATATGGTCGACGTGACGCAGATGCCTTCGGGCGCGTTCGGCTATGTGCCGACCCCGGCGCTGGTCGCGCCGATCGAATTCACGATGAAGCTCACCGACTATGCCGCGCTCGGCGGGCACATGGATTATGTGAAGCCGCTCTCCGAGGTGCAGAACGGCGACGATGTCCGCCAACTGCCCTGGCAGAACCCGATTCCGGGGCCGCGGGCATGACCCGGCTCCCGCAAATCGCATTGCTGTCTGATGGCCGGCGGCTGCATTTGCAGGATGGACCGATCGATCTGATCGTCGAGGCGAGGGGGGCGGCGGGCGAGGTGCGTGCGGCCTACGAGGCCGCGGCACAGCGGTTCGCCGGATTACTCGACGAACTCTGCGCAGAACTGCCGGAACTGCGGACGGCTGCAGGGAGACAGACGTCGCTGGAGGGCGTGGTGGCGCGCCGCATGCATGCCGCGGTCGCGCCCTATGCTGCCGATGGCTTCATCACGCCCATGGCTGCCGTGGCCGGCAGCGTGGCTGAGGAAATTCTCGGCGCGATGATGAGCGCCGCGACGCTCGACCGGGCCTATGTCAACAATGGCGGCGATATCGCGCTTCATCTCGGCAGGGGCGAGCATTTCTCGGTCGGCCTGGTGGACCGGCCCGATCGCGACGGCGTGATGCGGGCCATGAGGGTCGATGCGGATGATCCCGTGCGCGGCATTGCGACCAGCGGGCGGCACGGTCGCAGCTTTTCGCTCGGCATTGCCGACGCGGTGACGGTGCTCGCGGCGACGGCGTCGCAGGCCGATGCGGCCGCGACGGTCATCGCCAATGCCGTCGATCTGCCCGGACATCCCGCCATCATCCGAACCCCGGCGAGCGAAATTCAGCCCGATAGCGATCTCGGTACGCGTCTCGTCACCCGCGGCGTCGGTGAATTGTCGCGGAATGAGATCGCGGATGCGCTGGAATCTGGCGCGGAATGTGCACGGCAATTGTTCGATCGCGGATTGATCGAGGGTGCCGTGCTCAGGCTTTGTGGTGATATGCTTGTCATCGGAGCCAAGGATATGGAAGAGCAGCGAACGCGGCCGCTCGTGCTGGAGAACACGGTCGGTGCCTGAACAGGGAAGCGAAGCATGAGCGCGATCATCCGCAAGATCGTCACCGTCGTCGAAGAGACGCAGATGGAGATGGGGCGCCAGGTCTCGCCGCCGACCCGGCGTGCCGCCGCGATCGCCGTGATCGAAAATCCATTCGCCGGAAAATACGTCGAGGACCTCTCGCCGCTGATCGCGATCGGGGAGGAACTCGGTGACTTGCTGGCCAAGCGCGCTGTCGCAGCGCTCGGCATCGATGGCGCGATGGCGCACAGCTACGGCAAGGCCGCGGCCGTCGGCGAGAACGGCGAGCTGGAGCATGCCGCCGCGATCCTTCATCCCAAGATGGGCGCGCCGGTCCGCAAGGTCCTGACCAAGGGCGCGGCGCTGATCCCGTCCTCGAAGAAGCGCAGTGGGCCCGGCACGACGCTCGACATTCCGCTCGGACACAAGGACGCAGCCTTCGTGCGCAGCCATTTCGATGGCATGGAAGTGCAGATCAACGACGCGCCGCGCGCCAACGAGATCATGGTCGCGGTTGCCGTCACCGACAGCGGCCGTCCGCTTCCGCGCGTCGGCGGATTGACGGTTGCGGAGATCAAGGGCGAAGACGGCTTGAAATAAGGAACGGTCCGGAGAGGCGGGCACAATCTCTCCGGCGAGGTCGTGGTCGAGACAAAGAGTTCAAAACTGGAGGTTGGGATGCGAGCAAGAAATTACTTCGTCGGCGCGGCCTTCGCGCTCCTGGCGGGCGGCATGGCTCATTCGGCCGTGGCGCAGGACATCAAGATCGGTGAGATCAACAGCTATTCGCTGCTGCCGGCGTTCACCGAGCCCTATCGCAAGGGCTGGCAGCTCGCGGTGGAGGAGATCAATGCGGCCGGCGGCATCAACGGCAAGAAGCTGGTCGTCATCTCCAAGGACGACGGCGGAAAGCCGGCGGATGCGCAGACCGCGGCCAACGAGCTCGTCTCGAGCGAGGGCGTGGCGATGCTCACCGGCACGTTCCTGTCGAACATCGGCCTTGCCGTCAGCGACTTCGCCAACCAGAAGAAGGTGTTCTTCCTCGCGGCCGAGCCGCTGACCGACGCCGTCACCTGGTCGAAGGGCAACAAATATACCTTCCGCCTGCGCCCCTCCAACTACATGCAGGCGGCGATGCTGGTCGAGGCGGCCGCCAAGCTCCCGGCCAAGCGCTGGGCGACGATTGCGCCGAACTATGAATACGGCCAGTCGGCGGTGCAGGTGTTCAAGAAGCTTATGTCGGAGAAGCGTCCTGACATCCAGTGGGTGGACGAGCAGTGGCCGCCGCAGGGCAAGATCGACGCAGGTCCCGTGGTGCAGGCGGTTGCCGCCGCCAATCCCGAGGCGATCCTCAACGTCACCTTCGGCGCCGATCTCGTCAAGCTCGTGCGCGAAGGGAATACCCGCGGCCTGTTCAAGGGGCGCGAGGTCGTCTCCTTCCTGACCGGCGAGCCCGAATATCTCGATCCGCTCAAGGACGAGACGCCGGAGGGCTGGATCGTCACCGGCTATCCCTGGTACTCGATCAAGACGCCCGAGCATGATGCCTTCCTGAAGGCCTACCAGGCCAAGTACAACGACTATCCGCGTCTCGGCTCGATCGTCGGCTACCAGACCATCAAGGCGGCCGCCGCCATTCTCGCCAAGGCCGGCGCGACCGATCCGGAGAAGCTGATTGCTGCGGCTGAAGGCCTCTCCATGCCGTCGCCGTTCGGCGAGATCACCTTCCGCAAGATCGATCACCAGTCGACGCTTGGCGCCTATGTCGGCAAGACCGCGCTCAAGGACGGCAAGGGCGTGATGGTGGACTCTTCCTACAAGAAGGGCTCCGACTATCTGCCGAGCGATGCCGAAGTCGAGAAGCTGCGGCCGAAGGATTGATTGATCTTTCTTCTCCCTCGCCCCGCTTGCGGGGAGAGGGTTGGGGTGAGGGGGAGCCTCCGCGAGGGAGGTGACAGTGAGCCCTGCGGAGACTCCCCCTCACCCGAATTTGCGCGTCGCGCAAATTCGACCTCTCCCCGCAAGCGGGGAGAGGTGAACCAAGACCCGCGTGCCGCGGCACGCAACACCTAACCCGGACCGCCGATGGCCTTTTACGTCGTACAGTTTCTGACCGGTCTCGCCAGCGCAGCGTCGCTGTTCCTGGTGGCGTCGGGCCTGTCGATCATCTTCGGCGTGACGCGGATCGTGAATTTCGCGCATGGCGCCTTCTATATGATCGGCGCCTACATCGCCTTCACGCTGACGGAGCGCCTGTCGGGCGCGTTCGGCTTCTGGGGCAGCATCGTGCTGGCTGCGCTCGCGGTGGCGCTGATCGGCGTGCTGGTCGAGATGGTGCTGCTTCGCCGCATCTATCACGCGCCCGAGCTGTTCCAGCTGCTCGCGACCTTCGGCCTGACCCTGATGGTCGAGGACCTCGTCGTGCTGATCTGGGGCCCGGACGATCTCGTCGGCCGCCGCGCGCCGGGCTTCAAGGGCGCGATCGATTTCTTCGGCCAGAACATCCCGAGCTACGACCTGTTCCTGATCGTGCTCGGCCCGGTCGTGCTCGGCGTTCTCTGGCTCTTGTTCCAGCGCACGCGCTGGGGCGTGCTGGTGCGCGCCGCGACGCAGGACCGCGACATGGTCGCGGCGCTCGGCGTGAACCAGAAATGGCTGTTCACGTCGGTGTTCGCGGTCGGCGTCTTCCTCGCCGCCCTCGGCGGCGCGCTGCAGATCCCGCGCGATGCCGTGCATCATGCGATGGATTTGCGCATCATCGTCGAGGTGTTCGTCGTCGTGGTGATCGGCGGCCTCGGCAGCATCGTCGGCGCCTTCGTCGCGGCCGTCCTGGTCTCCGAGCTGAACGCCTTCGGCATCCTGATCTTCCCGAAGATCTCGATCATCCTGGTCTTCCTGGTGATGGCGGTGGTGCTGATCGTGCGGCCCTGGGGCCTGTTCGGCAAGCCGGAGGCGGCGGCGCGCAAAACGCCGGGTCTCACCGTCAATCCCTGGCGTCCGCTGACCTCGAACGAACGGCTCGCCGCGCTGGCCGCGCTCGTCCTCGCGGCGACGTTGCCGCTGTTCGCGGGCAATTACGCGCTGACCGTCGGCTCGGAAATCGCGATCTTCGTGATCTTCGCAGTCTCCTTGCACTTCCTGATGTCGGTCGGCGGCCTCGCATCGTTCGGCCACGCCGCCTATTTCGGCCTCGGCGCCTACGGCATCGCCTTCCTCGCCAAGATGGCGGGGCTGCCCATGATCGTGTGCCTATTGCTGGGGCCGCTGCTCGGCTGCATGGGCGCTGCCGTGTTCGGCTTCTTCGCGGTGCAGCTTTCCGGCGTCTATTTCGCCATGCTGACGCTTGCCTTCGCGCAGATCGTCTGGTCGATCGCGTTCCAGTGGGTGAGTGTCACCGGCGGCGACAACGGCATCCTGGGCGTCTGGCCGGAGAAGTGGGCGGCGAGCCCGTCGAACTTCTACTGGCTGGCGCTCGGCGTCGCCGCGCTCGTCACCGTTGCGCTCCGGGTCATGGTGTTCTCGCCGTTCGGCTATGCGCTCCGGGCGACGCGCGACTCGCTGCTGCGCAGCGAAGCGATCGGCATCAATGCCAAGCGCATCCAGTGGACGGCCTTCGTCATCGCGGGCACCACGGCCGGCATCGGCGGTGCGCTGTTCGCCTACCTCAAGGGCAGCGTCTTCCCGGACAATCTCGGCATCTCGCTGTCGGTCGACGCACTGGTCATGGTGCTGCTCGGCGGCGTCGAGACGGTGTCGGGCGCAGTGATCGGCGCCATCGTCTACAAGGCCCTCAACATCTGGCTGGTCAGCCAGACCGATCTGTCGAAGCTCGTGCTCGGCGGCTTCATCGTGCTGATCGTCGTCGTCTTCCCCAAGGGCATCGTCGGCATGCTGGAGATGCTGGCGCAGCGCCGCAGGAAGTCGTCGCCGCCGGGATCCCCCTTGCTCGCCAAGCCGATCGAGTCCGCCGAATGAGCGTCGCACCCACACTTCTCGCGGTCGAAGGCCTGACCAAATCCTATGGCGGCATCCATGCCGTGCGCGGCGTCTCGTTCTCGCTGCGCGCGGGCGAGATCCTGGCACTGATCGGGCCGAACGGCGCGGGCAAGAGCACCTGCTTCGACATGCTCAACGGCCAGAACAAGCCCGACAACGGCCATGTCCGCCTGCTTGGCGAGGAGACCACCGGCAAGAAGCCGCGCGAGATCTGGCGGATGGGCGTCGGGCGGACCTTCCAGATCACCGCGACCTTCGCCACCATGACCGTGCGCGAGAACGTGCAGGTCGCGCTGATCTCGCACGGGAAGAAGTTGTTCAATCTGTTCGGCTCGGCCCCGAACTTCGATCGCGGCGAGGCCGGCCGCCTGCTCGAGCTGGTCGGCATGGGCGGTTATGCGGATCGTCCCTGCGGCGAGCTCGCCTATGGCGACCTGAAGCGGCTCGAGCTTGCGGTGGCGCTCGCCAACCAGCCGAAGCTGCTGCTGATGGACGAGCCGACTGCGGGCATGGCGCCGCGCGACCGCGTGGAGCTGATGCGGCTCACGGCTCAGATCGCAAAGGAAAAGGCGATCGGCGTGCTCTTCACCGAGCACGACATGGACGTGGTGTTCGAGCACGCCGACCGCATCATCGTGCTCAACCGCGGCACGCTGATCGCGGAGGGCTCGCCGGCTGAGGTGCGCGGCAATCCGCAGGTGCAGGCGATTTATCTGGGCGAGGGCCTGCTTTACGAGGGCGGGCATCGCGAGGGGGCCTCGGCATGAAGCTCACGGTGCAGGACCTCAACAGTCATTACGGCCCCGCGCATATCCTGTTCGACATCGGCTTCGAGGTCGGCGAGGGCGAGGTGGTGGCGCTGCTCGGGCGCAACGGCGCCGGCAAGTCGACGACGTTCCGCTCGATCGTCGGCCTCGTCGCGCAGCGCTCCGGCCGCATCATGTTCGAGGGCAAGGACGTCTCGGCAAAGCCGACGCACGAGATCGTGCGCGAGGGGCTTGGCTACGTTCCGGAGGAGCGGCGCATCTTCACGGACCTGACCGTCGAGGAAAACCTTGAAGTCGGCAAGCAGCCGAAGCGTCCGAACGCGCCATACTGGACGCGCGAAAAACTGTTCGCGCTGTTTCCAAACCTCGGCGAGATGAAGAATCGCCCGGGCGGGCGCATGAGCGGAGGCGAGCAGCAGATGCTCACCATCGCGCGCACGCTGATGGGCAATCCGTCGCTGGTGCTGCTGGACGAGCCCTCGGAAGGCCTTTCGCCGAAGATCGTGGAGCAGATGGTCGACGCCATCCTGACCATGAAGAAGGAAGGCGTCAGCATCGTCGTCTCCGAGCAGAATCTGCACTTTGCGCGGCTCATCTCCGACCGCGCCTACATCATCGAGCGCGGCCGTATCTGCTTCGGCGGCACCATGGCCGAGCTCGACGCGCGTCCGGACATCCGCGACGCGCATCTGTCGTTGTGAAGGCAAGGGGAAGGGCAGCGGACGGATGGCGAGAAGCTCAGCAGTCAAGAAGAGCGTCAAACCGGCAAAACCGCCTTACGTGCTCGACGAGCAGGTCGGCTTCATCCTGCGCCAAGTCTGGCAGCGCCACAGCTCGATCTTCTCCCGCGACATCGGCACCAATCTGACACCGACGCAATGGGCGGCGCTGTCGAAGCTCGCCGAGACCGGGCCGTGCTCGCAGAACCAGCTCGGCCGGCTGACGGCGATGGATGTCGCGACCATCAAGGGCGTGATCGACCGCCTGACGGCGCGCGGGCTGACCGAGACCAGCCAGGATCCCGAGGACGGCCGCCGCCTGCTGGTGAGCCTGACCCGGGCGGGGCAACAGCTCGCCGAGAAGCTCGCACCCAACGCGCTGGCGATCACCCGCGAGACACTGGCGCCGCTCGACGCCAGGGAGCGCGAGACGCTGATGGCGCTGCTGAACAAGCTGCGGTGAGGACGGCGTAGACGGTCTCGTAGGGTGGGCAAAGCGAAGCGTGCCCACCGTTCCCTCAAATTGCGAAAAGATCGTGGGCACGGCGCTGCGCGCCTTTGCCCACCCTACGACAGTTGAACAAGCTGCGGGGACACGCGACTAAACTCGATGAAGGGTTCATCGAGGTTTTCGTCATGAGAGCGGCAACGCGATTTGCATTAGTCTTGGGTCTCGGCGCGACGCTCGGGGTCCAATACAGTCCCGCCTTCGCCGCACAGCCTTACGAAGGCTTCTGGGCCTCGACCAAGAAGGATTGCCGCAACGACGACAGCCCCAACCGCATGAGCATCGAGGGCGGCAACCGCCTGTACTGGTACGAGACGCGCTGCCGCGCCAGCGAGATCACGGCCGACGGCAAGCTCGGCTGGACAATGAAGCTCGGCTGCGAGGGCGAGGGCGAGAAGTTTCGTTCCAATCCGCGCGTGTCCATTGCCACGGACGGCAGGCTCGTGATGGATAACGGTCCGGTCGGGCAGGCCAAGCGTCAGACCTATGTGCGATGTGAGATCGCGAAGAAGCGCTGATCCCTTACGTCTTCCCCGGCCATTTGGCGCGGTAGCGGATTTCGCTGCCGTCGTTGAGCCGCCGCCATGTTCCGAACTCCGGCGTATGCGGCGCGCGGGCCGTCAGATCGATCGGATAGATTCGGCCCGGCTGGCCCTGGATGGTGACGGCAAGCTGGCGATGCGAGGTGCGAAACGCCAGCTCGACCTCGCCGGCGATGACGGCCTGGTCACCGTCACGATAGAAGCCGGCCGGGTTCACTTCGCCCGGCATGGTGTTCAGATCAGTCTGCAGTTCGATGGTGATGCCCTGCGCCGACGCCGGCACCTTAACCCCGGCCGGAAAGCGTACCTCGAACACGAGCAGGGGATTGGCGCCGTTGCGGTTGAGCCAGGGCGTGGCCGTCATGTACGCAACAGCCAAGTAGGTGCCAACAGCGGCGATGCAGAGCAGGCCGACGACGCCGAGCGACTTCAGGGTGTTGCGCGCAACGCCGTCGTTGCCCGCGTCCTTCCCCGAACGCGTCACCAGCCAGCTCGCGAGCACAGCGCCGGCGACTGCACCCGTCGGGGCGTAGACGAACAGTCCCAGCAGTCCCGACGTGATCGGGTCCGCCCGGTTGCCGAAATCGAAGAAGGAGAACAGCACGAAGGTTGCGACGTAGCCCGCCACCGCGCCGGCAACGCCGGCCGCTATTCGCGATGAGCTTTTCATGTTCCCCTCGATGGTCAAGCAATGAACTGCCGCCGCCGAGGGCTGCCTGCGTTAGACGCTGCAGGCAGCAGTCTTGTTCAACGCCTTGAAGGCTGCGTCACTTCGCCACGATTTCCGGCACCCGGCCGGCCGGAGGCGTGTTGCGGCTGCGCTGGGTGCGCACGATGCCGTCGATGATGGTCATGCCGATGCCGGGGAGGTCGCCGAGCTGCACGCTCTCCAGGATGGTCTTGCCGGGCGAGTGCTGGGCCTTGTCCATGACGACGAAATCGGCGGAGCGGCCGACTTCAATGAGACCGCAGTCAAGCTGCCGCATCCGCGCGGTGTTACCCGTGGCGAGGCAGAAGGCGAGTTCGGCCGGCAGATCGCCGAGCGAGGAGAGCATCGAGACCATGCGCAAAATGCCGAGCGGCTGCACGCCTGAGCCGGCGGGCGCGTCGGTGCCGAGGATGACCCGGTGCAGGTCACCCATTTCTCGGGCGATGCGCAGCGTGAACAGGGCCGAACGCTCATTGCCGTTGTGGACGATCTCGAGCCCGCGCTTGCACCCTTCACAGATGCAGCGGATCTGGTCGTCGGGCAGCGCCGTGTGGCCGCCATTGATGTGGCCGACCACGTCGGTGTCGGCCTCCAGCACGACGTCCTTGTCGATCAGGCCGGAGCCGGGGATCGAGGGGCCGCCGGTGTGGATCGTGCTCTGGATGCCGTATTTGCGGGCCCAGCCGACCATCTTGCGCGCGGTGGGGCCGTCCTTGACGCCGCCCAGGCCGACTTCGCCGAGCAGCTTGACGCCGGCGGCGGCGAGCTCCTTGAAATCTTCCTCGACCATCTCGCATTCGATCACCGGCGCGCCGGCGTGAACCTTCACGCCGCCGGGCCGCAAATTCCAGAAGGCGCGCTGGGCGAAGATGGCCATCGCCTTCAGCCCGACGACGTCGCGCGGCCGGCCAGGCATGTGCACTTCGCCGGCGGAGATCATCGTGGTGACGCCGCCGTGCAGATTGCTGTCGATCCAGCCGATCTGGTTCTGCCGGGGCGTCCAGTCGCCGGCGACGGGATGGACGTGGCTGTCGATCAGGCCCGGTGCGACCGTGGTGCCGTTGGCCTCGACGATCGTGGTCGCGCCTTCGGTGTTGAGGTCCTTGTAGCGGCCGATCGCGGTGATCTTGCCGTTCTCGGCGACGATGGTGTCGCCGTCCAGGATCGGCTTTTCCAGGGCGCCGGACAGGATCAGGCC
>Ga0102590_1000346_pt1:15000-109007 | contig 109007 bp, 93 predicted proteins | sample AraplaMF_Col_mMF_FD_76859 | JGI IMG/M metagenome (GOLD analysis project Ga0102590, IMG submission 76859) | Arabidopsis root microbial communities from the University of North Carolina, USA - plate scrape MF_Col_mMF | ecosystem: Host-associated > Plants > Roots > Endosphere | place... | reverse complement strand
GCTTTCACTTCGCCCCGATCCAGGCGGGGCTAACCTGCCCCACCGTTCATCCGGTCCACGTCCAGCCATCTAAGGCAGCCCCGTCTTGCGACGGCGCGGGCGGTGATCCGAGACGACCCGCGATCCTGGCTGCGTAGGCCAGAACCTCGGGCGCCACACCTTGCTCCATCCAATAGGCGCCCCTAGCAGACACCCTCAACGAGCAAGGCATGCCCGGAATACAGGGTCCGGAAGAGAAGAAAAGATTATTGCCGTTTGGAGTGTGAATTCAGTGGGGACAGACGGAACAGCCCAGCCGAAATCAGACGAATTGCGCGCCGATCTGCGTGGCGTTGCGCCACTTCACGAAGCAGCGGCGGCCCTGGCCGCCCTGCGACAGCACGATCACGAAATCATTCGGCACGCGCAGCGCCGGATCGACCGCGATGCGCACGCCGGTGTCCGACACGTCGAGCACCTGGCACGGCCGCATGGCAAAGCCGCCGTCCAGCCGCAGCCAGCCGGTGGCGCCGGACTTCACGCGCGCGGCGCGGCGCTTGTTGCCCGCGTACCGGCCCGTGGAAGTGGAATCGACCTGTCTGCGTCCAAAAACCATGATGGTCCGTCGTTTCCCGCGACCTGCGCGGTGTCCCCCGGCTGCATGATCCGCCGTAATGATTGATTCATCGTCAACGCCGGGGGCCAAACCTGACGAAAAGACGATGTTTGGGAATTGAACGACCCCGGCCGGGTTCCATTCCATTCCCCGGTAACGGCTCTACGAAACCGGCTTCCGGTCGCCTAAATTCGTTGAATGGCAGGGAAAACGGCATGACCACATTCGGAATAAGGCTGTTTGGAATGTTGGCGGCAGCGCTCTTGGGCGTCGTGGTCGTCGTCTTGCGGCCGAACCCATCAGCCCAGGATCTCTTTGAGCGCGGCGGGCCAAATTGGCTGAATGCGCTGATGGCTCTGGCTGCGATCGTCGCTGGCGGAGTCTTGGTATCGCTGATCGTCAGGATCGGCACCCGCTTCATGAAGGGCGCGACCGATATCCAGCTTACGGGTGTTGCCTTGGTTTTAACGGCGGTCGTTCTCGGCTCTTGTCTTTTGTTTGCGACGTTGCTGTTCGCAATCTGACTCGCTGTGGGCTTGGCTCGCGAAACAAGACTTGGCTCGCCAAACAAAAAGCCCCTGCGACCGGCAGGGGCTTTCGAAACAACAGCAGCGACGAAGCGCGTCAGAGCTGGCCGTAGCGGCGCAGCACCTCGCGGCAGGACTCGCCGACGCGGTTGCTCATCGAGGCGAGCGTGGCGCCGCAGCGGAGCAGGTTGGTCATGCTCGTGCTGGTGTCGGACCGGTCGCAGTATCTTGCTGCGGCGGGCTTGCACGGGGCGAGCTCCTTGACGTCGAGAGCACTCGCCGCCGTCGTCGTGAGGCCACCAATCAATAGCGCAGCAAGCAGGCATTTCTGCATTCGTCAGGTCCCCTTGGGTTTCGCGTGGCGGGGGTTCGTGTCACGGTTCGACAGTTCGCGGACTTAAGGACAATCACGCGAACCACCCGTTCAGGACACTGGCGATGCAAGTCCCCCGGCCCGCGCCTTACACCGGGAGAATGTGTCATGAGTGGGACGCGGGTACCGTTCCGGCAAAAGGTTCCGCGCAGCATCTCATTTTTTAACCATCGCGGCGAAGCCCGCGGCCTCGCGGCCGGCGATCCGTCCAAACACGAAGGCGCGCAGCACCGACACCGCGTTGGGCGCCGTGCCGTAGAAATGCCCGGTGATCTCGCCCGCCGCGTAGAGGCCGGGAATGTCGATTCCGCCGCGTAAAACGCGGGCTTTGCTGTCGGTCGCAAGCCCGCCGAACGTGTAGGCAATGGCGCCAACCAGCGGCCAGGCGAGGAACGGCGGCTCGGCGATGGCGCGAGCCCAGTTCGATTTCGGGGGCGCGAGTGTGCCCGCGGCGGCGAGGCCGTCACAAATTGTTGCATCGAATGACTCAAGCGCCCCGGTGCAGGCCGCGTTGTAGGCCGCGACGGTTTGGACGAGGCCTTCGGCATCGACGCCGATGATACGGGCCAGTTCCGCGAGCGTGCCGGCTTCGTAAGGTGGAACCTCGGAGCGCGTGGCGCGCTGCCAGTCGGGAATCTGCCGCACGCGAGAATCGAGGATCGCGAAGGCGGTGCGGCCGGGCACCTCGAAATGGAGCTGCCGCGAGAAGCGCTCCCAGGTCTCGTGCACGAGGCCTGCGCCCTCGTCGAAGAAACGCTTGCCGCTGCGGTCGACCACGACGCCATAGGGATAGAGCAGCACCACGGGCGCCTGGTTCCGGCTGCGCGGGTCGACGGGCTCGATGTGCATGCCGTCGCGCTCGCCGCTGAAGTCGGCGCCGAGATCGAGCGCCATGCGGATGCCGTCGCCGGTGTTGAAATGCGCGCGCGGCGCAAGCAGCGGCACGGCCTCGCCACCCTTGCCGAAATGCACGCGCATCATGTCCTTGTTGGCCTGGAAGCCGCCGCAGGCCAGCACCACGGCGTCAGCCGGAAGTGTCGCGCCATCGGCGAGCCGCAAGCCGCGCACGGCGTCGTGCTTGGTGACGAGCGACTGCGCCGCGGAGCCGAAGCGGAAGACGACACCGGCGTCGCGCGCGGCGCGGGCGAGCTCGCGATGGATGGTCTCGCCGCCGCCGACCGGCTGGATGCGCGGCGGGCCCTTGGCGAGGTAGTAGACCGGCTGGTGGAACGGCACGCCGTGCGCCGCGATCCACTGCACGGTGGCCGGCGCGTGATGGGCGAGCGTGGCGAAGTAGTCCTCGTCGCCTTTGAACTGCGTGGCCTCGAGCATGTCGTGGACGAAGCTCGGCTCGACGCGGTCGACCGCGGCCATGCGCATGTAGGACGGCGTGAAGCGGGTGTTGCCGCCGGCCTCCGGCTCGGGGGCTTTGTCGAGGAGGGTGATGGTGGCGGGGATGTTGCGCGCTTTGGCTTCTTCTGCGGCGGCGAGCGCAGCGGAGAGGCCCGCGGCGCCCTGCCCTACGACGATGATGTTTTTTGCTGTTCCGGTCACTGAGTTTTGCCGCTCAAGCCGCCAAGCATTCCGGTGTCATCGCCGGGCTTGACCCGGCGATCCATGACCCTGATCCAATGACGGAAGCCTTACGTAAGACCATCTTCAAGCGCATCACCTGATGGATGCCCGGGTCAAGCCCGGGCATGACAGCGGTGGGTGGCGCGCCACATGTGAATCGCTTCGACGGACATGACAGCGGTGGGTGTCGCACGACATGTGCATCGCTTCGGCGGCGACCGCGTGAACAGCAATCACTTCCACAGACATCACCCCACCAGCCATCACCTCGGAGGACACGGGCCGGCATACGGCGCGACCGCCGCATCGCCGTGGCACAGCGTGACGCGCTCCGTCGTCTTCACCGGATCGAGCGAGTAGGACCGCAGGCTATAGCTGCCGACCGGCGTGAAATAGCTGCACATCGGCAGCCGCGTGGTGGTGCGGTCGAGCACCCAGTCGGCGCCGGCGCGATAGGGCGCGCCGTCCTCGACACCAGCGATCTCGACGCTCGGCACCACGCGATAGCCCTCCTCGGCCGCATCGCAGGCATGCTGCGCGAAAGCGGGCCGAACCACGAAAACGAAGCACAGCGCGGCGCAAATCCGCGCTGCCGATATGCATAGGCCCGTCATTGCTATCCGCTTTTCTCTCTCGCCCACGCCGTCAACCACCTTGACCCCGCCTGCCGCGGGTTCAAGATGATGCCACAACAACAAGAACCACAACACGCGGACTGGGAGGCTCCTGATGGACAACGACGCGCAGCAACCAAACCTCAATCGCCGGTCATTCCTCACCACCGGCGCGGCGGGCACCGTCGCAGCCGGAATGGGCGCAACGCAAGCCGGCGCGCAAGGCGCGACGCGCTGGGACATGACCGCGGACGTGGTCATCATCGGTGCCGGCGTCGGCGGGCTGCCCGCCGCGATCACGGCGCGCGATCTCGGCGCCTCGGTGATCGTGGTGGAGGCCAACTACGACATCGGCGGCCGCGGCATGCTGAGCGGCGGGCGCGTGCAGCTCGGCGGCGGCCATGCGCTGCAGCAGAAGTTCAACATCAAGGACAATGCCGACCAGGTGTTCCTCGACTGGGTGCGCGCCGACGACGGCGAGAGCCGCTACAGCGACCGCGACCTGGTGCGGGTCTATGCCGACGAGAACGTCGCGACCTACCAGTTCCTGATCGAGAACGGCGTCGAGTTCATCGAGAAGCCGATCGGTCCCGTGGATGCCTCCACCCTGCCGCGCATCTTCGTCACGAAAGAATGGCACATCCCGGCCGAGGTCGTGGCGCCGCATCGCAATCGCAACGGCTCGGGTCTCGTGCGCAGGCTTGCCGAAAGCGCGCGGAAGAAAGGCGCCGAGATCCTGCTCAAGCACCGCATGACGCGGCTCATCCGCGAGCAACCCACCAGCGGACGCGTGCTCGGCATCGAGGTGCAGGCAGACGGCCGCACGCTCAACATCCGCGCCAACCGCGGCGTGATCATCGCGACCGGCGGGCACACCGGCAATGTCGAGTTCCGGCGGATGTTCGATCCGCGGCTGACCGAGGAATACCAGCAGGCCTGCCAGCCCTACGTGAACCAGGACGCGAGCGGCGAGCTCGCCGCCATGGACATCGGCGCCTCGCTGTGGGCCACCGCGATCCAGACCACCGAGACCGGCGCGGCCATCACCAAGACGCGGCACATCGGCTGCCGCTGGGGCTATGCGTCGCTGGTCTACGAGACCGACAGCGTGATGTTCCCGCAGGCCAAGGCCACAGGCCTGACCGTGAAGGACTGGCAGGACATCATCATGGTCAACCAGTTCGGCCAGCGCTTCTGGAACGAGGCCGACGAGTCCTACAAGTTCTTCAACGCCGCAATGGCGTATCACGGCGACAAGACCAAGCTGAACGGCGGCGGGCCGATCTGGGCGATCTTCGATGCCGACGGCGCCACGCGCGAGAAGTGGAACACCAAGCCGCCGAACGTCGATCCGGACGGCTATTTCTTCGCGGCCGATACGCTCGCCGAGCTCGCGGGCCGTATCAAGAATCCGTACCAGAAGCAGGCGATGGCGGGCGCGGCGCTGACCGAGACGGTCGGCCGCTACAACGCGTTCGTGGCGGAAGGCGCCGACAAGGACTTCAAGAAGCCTGTGCCGATGCACAAGATCGAGAAGCCGCCGTTCTACGCGGCCTGGGCGACGCCGATCCTGCACGACACGCTGACCGGGCTTCGCACCAACACCGATACGCAGGTGGTGGACACCCGGGGCAAGGCGATCGCGGGGCTGTACTGCGCCGGCGAGGCGCAGGGCGGCTTCGCCCAGCACGGCCTGGCGCGCTGCCTGGTGTTCGGCCGCATCGCCGGACGGCAGGCGGCGAAGCAAACGGCGTAGCGCCATGACGGCGGACGCAGCGGCGGAAACGGCGCGGCACGAGGCGAGCCTTGCGGTCTGGGACATCCCGGCCGCGGCGGCCGCCGGCGAGCACTTCACCGTGAAGGCCGGCGTGAAGTCGTCGGGCGGCACGCCGCTCGGCGGCGGCCGGATCGAGGTGCTGGATGGCGCCGGCCGGGTCGTTGCGGCCGGCGTGCTCGGACCTGCGCCGTGGCCCGGCACCGACGGGCTCTACTGGAGCGAGATCGAGCTCCGCGCGCCGCAGACCGCGGGGCTGACGCAGCTTACGGCGCGGTACGACGCGGGCTCGTGCGAGGCGCCGCACGAGAGTGCGACCCAACCGTTTGCAGTCGCCGTGGTGCCGCCGCCCGAGCATGTGCTGACCGTGACGGTCGCGGCCGAGGACGGCCCCCTCGCGGATGCCATCGTCCGCGCCGGGCCGGTTCGCGTCACGACCGATGCCGAGGGCCGCGCGCGGCTGCACCTCGCCAAGGGGGCGCATCAGATCGCGGTGTGGAAGATGGGCTACGACAGCGAGCCGGTGCCGCTGACGGTCGAGGCTGACTTAGCGCTTGCGATCGCGGCCCGGCTCAGGCCGGAGGACAATCCCGACGCGATTTGGACAGCCTAGCGCTGTGCGCTATACGGGCGGCCTGTTCACCACAGGATACCGCTATGGCCGACACCTTTCCCGACCGCCTCTCCGTCAACCCGGGGAGCCCGCACTACAACGAGGACATCCTCAGGCGCGATGTCGGCATCCGCTTCAACGGCAAGGAAAAGACCAACGTCGAGGAGTACTGCATCAGCGAAGGCTGGATCCGTGTCAGCGCCGGCAAGGCGAAGGACCGTTTCGGCAACCCGCTGACCATCAAGCTCACCGGCACGGTCGAGCCGTATTTCAAGGACGAGAAGGCGGAGTAGCGCGACGCGCGATTTTCCGCGCCCGAACCTGTCGCCCTGGGTCCCCGCTTCCGCGGGGACGAACGGGGATAGGAATGCGCTTCTCTCGTAGAGCGCAGAGCATGCAACTTGCTCCGTTCGTTCCCGCGCAAGCGGGAACCCAGGGCCAAGATCACCGCGCTCGACACCTGTGAACCCCACGCCGTTTCTGTCCGACCCAACCAAGAGGGTCCGACAACATGCCGTCTCTGCTCGCCGAGCTTGCCGACTGGCACCGCCGCCATTGCGATGGCGAGCGTGAGCATTGGTACGGCATTACCATACAGACCACCGACAATCCGGGCTGGTGGGTGAAGGTCGATCTCACCGGCACGCCGCTCGCGGCGCGGCGCTACGAGCGTGTCGCCGAGGCGGTCGACGCCAACGGCTATCCGAGCGCGCAGCGCTGGCTCAATTGCCAGGTCACCGGCCATGTCTGGCACGGCGCCGGCGATGTCTCGCGGCTGGAGGAGATCGTGTCGCGGTTTCTGCGCTGGGCGCAGGAAGACACCGCGACGGAGTCCTAATGCAAGACCGGCCGCTCGGTGACCACGTGCAGCTGGATGGCGCCGATCAGCGCGCTGCGCCGCGCCTCCGCCTCGGCGAGCCGCGCCTCGATCTCATGCCTGGTGCTGCGGTTGGAGCCGGCCAGCACGATGCCGCCCATCAGCGCGGCCGCAGCAGCCAGAAACGTCACCGGATCGAGCGCGATCACGCCGAAGATGCCGGCGGCCAGCAGCACCGCGCCGAGCCCCATCGCGGCCAATGCCGCACCCGCATACTTCCGGCAGGTCTCGAGCTTCAGCGAAAGCTCCTCGATGAGCTCTTCGAGACGCGCAATTTCGGAATGCGGCTCGGAATCTTCGGTCGTGATCTGGGGCGTGATCTGGTCCATCGAGGTCATCTTTACACAGCAGGCGCAGGGTCGAGAATTCCGCATCTTTGTGACGCGGGTCACAGGGGCCCATGGCGTCACGCACTAGATGATACATAAGGGCTGATTTTGAGGAGACCTTTTCATGACGACCATTTCGAAGAAAATTTGCACTTCGTGCGGTGTCGCGGCGGTCCTGCTGGCCGGTGCTTTCATGCTGCTGCCCCAGGGCGTCCACAACAGCGAAGCGGTGGCGAGCCCCGCCTACCAGTTCGCCCAGGCCACGGTCACCGAGCCGGACCTGTGGAAGATCGTTCCGGCCGATCCGCTGTCGCCGGCTGGCGTCAGCCGCCGGGCGCCGTTGACCGGCAACGACTCGAACTGAAGCATCAGCTTTACAAGATGCGACGGGCGTGGCGCTGCGGCGCCGCGCTCTCAAGGTTTGCCGCGCAGCGCCTTGAGCTGCGCGAGCGTCGCGGCGTTCTGTCTCAAGATGCCGTTGCGGCGCTCGATGTTGGCCTTGATCACCTGCTCGTTGACGGCGGGATCCCAGAACGAGCGGCGGCGGATGTTGTCCTTCCGTCGGTTCAGATAGACCGGATAGAACCAGCCGAGCGTCTGGTCCGAGGTCCACTGCGGCTGCGTCAGGTCGAACAGGCCGAAGCCCGCCTCGACCAGCGCGGCGTCGATATCGTGGAAATCGTGAACGTCGGCCTCGCAGATCACCACGTCGGTCTCGCGCAACACCTCGCGCGCGCCGCCGAGCGCGGCGAGCTCGGCGCCCTGGACATCGAGCTTGATCAGGTAGGGCGGCTTGAGCGCGAGGCTCGAGACGAGCTGGTCGAGCGTCACGGCTGTCACCTTGGCCTTCGACTGCTGCAGATCGTTGACGCGCGCCCAGTACAGATCGCCGCTGGGTCTGAGCGAGCTCCAATAGGGATGCACCGAAAACGTCATCTCGAGCTCGCCGGCCTGGTCGCTGACCGCACCGAGGAAGTAGTGGCCGCCCATCACCTCCTGGATGGCTTTGAGCGAGTCCTCGTAGAGCGGATTGGCGTCGATGTTGAGGGCTGTGGCGCCCGGCAGCAGGCCGCGGGCGGCGTGGTTGAGAAAGAAATGCCCGTCGGCACAGCCGATATCGATCACGGTCGAAAAGGTCAGGCCCTTCTGCGCAAGCACGGCGATCGAGGCCGTGTAGGTCCCGAGCTGGATCGGTTCAGTGGTCATTGCGGCCCCCCGGCCTATGACTGCCTGCCTAGAATAGCGCCCGCCGTGTCCGATGACACCCGCTTGACCGCGTGGCCGGGCTCGTCAAGATGCGGGCCGCGCAGTCCCGCCCAAGGCATTTTCCCGCATGGAATGGAATCTTTCGACTGACGTCGTGGTTGTCGGCGCTGGCGCCGCTGGCCTCGCGGCCGCCGTCTCGGCGCGCGACCACGGCGCCGACGTGATCGTCGTGGAGGAGAACTACGACATCGGCGGCCACGCCATGCTGAGCGGCGGGCGGGTGCATCTCGGCGGCGGCAACGCCATGCAGAAGAAGCATAACATCAAGGACAGCCCCGACCAGGTGTTCGCCGACTGGGTGAACTTCCGGCGCGGCGACAGCCGCTACAACGACCGCAACCTGGTGCGCGCCTTCGCCGACGAATGCGTGCCGACGTTCCAGTTCCTGCTCGACAACGGCGTCACCTTCATCGACAAGCCGATCGTGACGCCGGACGCGTCGAGCGTGCCGCGGGTGTTCGTCACCCATGAGTGGCACGTGCCGAGCGAGGTGATCGCGCCCAGGCGCAACCGCAACGGCTCGGGCCTGGTGCGCAGGCTCGCCGAGAGCGCGCGCCGGAAGGGCGCGCAGATCCTGCTCAAGCACGAGATGGCGCAGATCGTGCGCGAGCCCGGCAAGGGCTCGAAGGTGCGCGGCATCGTGGCGAAGACCGACGGCAAGGCGATCGCGATCGAGGCCAAGAAGGGCATCGTGATCGCGACCGGCGGCCACACCGGCAACGTCAACTTCCGGCGGATGTTCGATCCGCGGCTGACCGAGGAGTATCAGCAGGCCGGCCTGCCCTACTCGTTCCAGGGCGCCGACGGCGAGATCGCCGCGATGGAAGTCGGCGCCTCGCTGTGGGCGACCGGCACGCAGACCAGCGAAGTGGGGCCCGCGATCACCAAGACGCGCCATGTCGGCACCCGCTGGGGCTATCTCAGCCTCTACTACGAGACCGACAGTCCGATCTTCCATCTCTGCAAGGCGACCGGGCTCACGGTGACGGACTGGCACGAGGCCATTCTGGTCAACCAGTTCGGCCAGCGGTTCTGGAACGAGCTCGACAGCGGCTACGACTTCATCAACGCGGCGCTCGCCAACCACGGCGACAAGGACAAGCTCAACGGCGGCGGCCCGATCTGGGCGATCTTCGATTCGGCTGCAGTGAAGCGGCAGAAGTGGAAGCCCGAGCCGCCGCATGTCGATCCGGACGGCTATTTCGCGAGCGCCGATACGATCTACGAGCTCGCCGGAAGGATCAAAAATCCGTATCAGAAGCAGGCTATCTCTGGAGCCGCACTGCAGGAGACGGTGAACCGGTACAATTCGTTCGTCGCCTCCGGCCTCGACAGCGACTTCAAGAAGCCCACGCCGCTGCACAAGATCGCGACACCGCCGTTCTACGCGGCCTGGGCGACGCCGATCCTGCACGACTCGCTGACCGGGCTGCGCACCGACACGCACGCGCAGGTGATCGACATCCGCGGCGAGGTGATCCCGGGGCTTTATTGCGCGGGCGAGTCGCAGGGCGGGTTTGCCCAGCACGGGCTCGGCCGCTGTCTGGTGTTCGGCCGCATCGCCGGGCGGCACGCAGCGCAGCGGAATTCGTGAGGGCACGAGGATGAGCGAGAAAGACACGATCAGCCTCGCGGTGTGGGACGTGCCGGCGCCGGTGATCGCGGGCGCGACGTTTGCGGTGAAGATCGGCGCCAAATCGGCGGCCAACCGCCCGCTTGGCGGATCGACGGTCGAGGTGACGGATGCGGCCGGCGCCGTGGTGGCGTCGGGCACGCTGGGCGACACGCCACGCCCGGGCACCGAAGCGCTGTACTGCACGGCGCTCGACGTGCCGGCTCCGAGGCAGGAGATCGCCGAATACACGGTGCGGCTTGTTGGTGTCGACGACGCCGTCGCCACGCGCTTCAGCGCCGCCGTCGCGGCGAAGCCCGCCTACACGCTGAGCGTGACCGTCGCCGAGCGGGACAGCAAGGAGCCGCTGGACGGCGTCGAGATCCGCATCGGTCCGTTCCAGGCGCGCACCGGCAAGGACGGCCGCGCCGAGCTCAGGGTCTCGCGCGGCGATTTCCAGATTCAGCTCTGGCGCACGGCGCATATCGCCGAGCCGCAGCCGATCAGAGTGGGCCGTGACGAAAGCCTCGAGCTGACCATGGTGCATGTGCCCGAGGAGCACCCCGACGCGCGCTGGGTGCGGTGATTGAACGACGCGCCAGCACAGGAGCCTCGCCCATGTTCCGAGCCGCAGCCATTGTCCTTCTCGCCATCGGTCTTGCGTCCTGCGATGTGATCAACACCGTCACCGATGGCTTCAAGCACGCGAACGACATCGCAAGCGAGCTCGAAGGCTCGACCGGCATGAAGCCGGATGTCGGATTCAAATGGACCAACGGAAAATTGGTATCCGTGACAGTGGAATTTCCGAAGCTCTATGAGACCAAGCCGCTACGCGAGCTTGCCGAGATGGTGCAGGCTTCGACCACCAAGCACTTCAAGCAGACGCCCGGCACAATCGTGCTGAGCTTTGAGGTGAAGCCGACCGCCGGCAAAACCGCGCAGGCGCAATAGCCGCGAGCCGTCGATTTACACCCGCTCGATACCGGCCTTGACGATGATGTCGCGGTAGCGCTGCACGTCGCTTGCGATGCGTTTGCGCAAGCCCTCCGGGCCGTTGGCGATGGTCTCGAAGCCGAGCGACCGCAGCTTGTCGTGAAACGCCGGTTCCTTCAGGCTGTCGATCGAGACCTTGGCGAGCCGCGCGACGATCTCGTCCGGCGTGCCGGCCGGCGCGAGCATGCAGTGGAAGGTGTCGACCACGAAATCCTTGTAGCCGAGCTCGACCATGGTCGGCACGTCGGGCATGTCGAACCAGCGCTTCGGGCCGGTGACGGCGAGCGCGCGCAGCGCGCCGCTCTTGATGCTCGGATGCGCGCCGGGCAATGACGCGCAGCCGACCGGCACCGTGCCGCCGAGCACCGCCTGCACGGCCGGCCCGCCGCCCTGATAGGGCACGGGCGTCATGCTGACGCCTTCGATGATCTTGAGGAGTTCCCCCGCGAGATGCGGCGTGGTGCCGAGGCCTGCGTGGGCGTAGCTCAGCTCGTTGGGCTTGGCCTTGGCGCGCGCGATCATCTCCTTGATCGAGGTGATGCCCGAGGCGGGGTTGGCGATGAACACGTTGGGCGAGGTGTCGAGCTCGACGACGGCTGCGAAATCCTTGAAGGCGTCGTAGGGCACCTGCTTGTAGAGGCTCGGATTGACCACGAAGGCGCTCGACGTGATCAGCAGCGTGTAGCCGTCGGGCGCGCTGCGCGCGACCGCGACGGTGCCGAGGTTGCTGCCCGCGCCGGGGCGGTTCTCGATCACGAAGGTCTGGCCGAATGCGTCGCCGAGCTTCACGCTCATCAGCCGCGCCGTGATGTCGCTCGGCCCGCCGGCCGCAAACGGCGCGATGATCTTCACGGGACGATCCGGATAGCCGGCCGCCCGCGCGGACCGGCCGGGCAGCGCCGCGCCGATCGCGAGCGCGCCCGCGCCTTGCAGCATCGATCGCCGCGTAAATCTCACCGCCATGGTCGTCTCCATCCCTGATGCGCCGCCTTTTCGACGGTCGCTTGTCATCCGGCGTGCGTGACGCGCCGGTGTTAGCCGTCGCGCAGCGGCAGCGTCACCGGCATGCCGATCCGCATCGAATGCTCGATCGCAAGCGTCGCTTCCAAGGTCATGCGCGCATCCTGCGGCGTCGCGAGCGTGCAGGGCCGGCCGGTCGACAGATGATCGAGCCAGGCGCGCGTCTCGTTCGCAATCGGGCCCCAGAACTCGCCCAGCGCCCAGTCGCCCGGCGTGCCGCTCTGCAGGAACACCATGTTGACGTTGTGGTCCGGCAGATAGACGTGCGGCACGCCGGTCTCGCTGTACATCAGCTGGTCGGTGTGATCGTCGTCGAGGATCAGCACGCCGCCGGTGCCGACCACCTCGACCCGCGCCGCGTGGCCCAGCGCCGGATATTTCTCCGGCAGGGCGTAGCTGACGCCGAGATTGACCACCGCGCCGTCGTCATAGGTCAGCACCGCATAGCTGACGTCCGGCACCTCGTGGCCGGCGGCCTTCAGCACGCCGGTCTGGCCGCGCGCATAGATCTCGACGATCCTGCGCCCCTCGAACAGCCAGTTCATCAGGTCGACATAGTAAGTCAGCGCATCGACCACTGGCGTGGCATGCGGGTTGCGCTTGAGCATCGCCAATGCCTGGGAGCGCGAATTGAACACGCGGGCAGCGCCGCCGGTCAGCGTGCCGAGCCGCGCCTTCACCACCTGCTCTTTGGCGATCTGGTAGCGCTCCTTGTAGCGGCGGCTGTAGCCGACATGCATCTTGCCGCCAAACTTCTTCAGCGCCTCGAGCACGCGATCGGCCTCGCGCACCGTGAGCGCGATCGGCTTCTCGACCAGCACCGGCTTGCCGCGCTCCAGCGCCGCCAGCATCGGCGCGACATGCTCGCCCTCGCTGGTGGAGACGATGACGGCAGTCACCTCGGGATCATCGATCACCGCAAGATTGTCGGCGCCGTGCGAGCGGCCGCTCACGGTCTTGGCGAGCTTCTCGGCGTTGCCGGGCTCGAGGTCCGACACCACGATGTGGTTCACCGCCGGATGGCCCGCGGCAAGCCGCGCGCGCAGCGTGCCGATCCGTCCCGATCCGATGATGCCGAGGCCTACGCCGCGCGCCTTGTTCATTGTCTCTCCCCAAGCCGTCTTTTCGTTGCGCAGGCGCGACGATGCTTCGGCGAGAATCCTATGCGGCAGCCGTCGGGGTGTAAACGGCCGAAAGGACGGCTCCGCCGGACGCCCTTTCGAATACTCGTCGCCTGTTACGAGGAGAGGAACGGTCTCAAGGCTCGCCGTCGATGACGATGAAGGCGTTTGGAATTCTCTCGCCGTTGGTCTCCGGGAACGCCTCGCCGCAATAGCCCCGCATGTTCGCGATCAGCGCGATCACACGGCGGCGGCTCGACGTAAAGGTGATGTCCTCCTCGGCGTAGGGCAAATAGGTGCACGGATTGATGCAGCCGACGCTCGCCAGGAAGCCGTAGCCCGGATGCAGCAGAATCTCGGTGCGCTCGCCGGTCGAATTCAGCTCGACTCCGGGATGGGGAAACTTGGTCGGGTCGTTCGATTCCCGGTAGCCGAAGGTGACGTAGTGCTCGCCGTTCTGGGTGGACAGCGGATAGCGGCCCGCCTCGATGCGCAGGCCGTTGCCGGCCGGCCGGTTCGCGCCGGGCCCGTAGGACTCTGCGGTCTCGCCCTTCATGTCGCGTCCGAGCTGCGCCACGCCATCGCGGTAGACCTGGTAACGCCCGACGGTGCGGCGATAGCCGTCCCGGTCCTGCTCGACCTCGCGCGTGATCAACATTTCCCAACCCTGTCCGGTGATCGGCATCGGTGCTTCCCCTTGCTCGCCATGTTATGGCCCGCGGGAACGGCGTGTGTGATGCAACTCACGCAACCGCAATCATCGCAGGTGTAAAAAAGCGCAGGCGGCGCACTGACCCGCCTGTGCTTATCGACAACTGCTGTGGCGCTCATCCTGTGCGGCGCGGAATTTGAACTCCGGGATATCGCCGGACGGATCGCGCTTCTTTCTGTCTTTGAAATTGTTTTTCGTATTTCAAAGGGGGCCAAACATGGCACGTGCATCGAAGCGACAATCACGGAAAGCTCGAAATCGATCGGTCAAACCGTTCTGTCGAAATCTTCCAAGACCGCCTCGTCCACTCCCTCCCGCCGTTGCGGCGGACCCACGAAGGGCCGCTGGTATTCTGAACACGAATTCGAAATGGGTGAACGGGACGGTTCTGCATTACTGCTTTTTCACCAGCGGCCATTTCAACGTTCCGAATACGCAGGCGAACGCAATCCGCAACGCGTTTAACCAGTGGAAAGCGATCGGCATCGGCCTCGAATTCAAGGAAGTGACTCAACTCAGCGAGGCTGAAGTCCGGATCGGATACTCGACGGCGGACGGCAGCTCGGCCTCCATGGTGGGCCGCGACGTCTTGAGCGTGCCGGTGGACGAGCCGACGACCGTTTACGGCTGGGATCTCACGACGCCCTATGGCCGCGGCACGGCGCTGCACGAGATCGGGCACGTGCTCGGCATGGAACACGAGCACCAGAATCCGTTCGCGGGGATCAAGTGGCACGAGCAGGCCGTTTACGACGCCCTCGCCGCGCCGCCGAACAACTGGGACCACAACACGACATTCCACAACATCCTGGAGAAGCTCACCCCGCAGCAGGTGCAAGGTTCGTCGTGGGACCCGGACTCGATCATGGAATACGAATTCCAGCCCGGCCTGATCGACGAACCCCAGCAATACGACGTCAACGGCCTCACACCGCCGGGAACGCTGTCGGCCGCCGACAAGCAGTGGGTCCGCAACTGGTATCCGCCGCTGCAGGCGGCGCTGCCGACACTGCAGCCGTTCCAGCCGGCGGTCCTCGACCTTGCCGCAGGCCAGCAGGCCGACTTCTCGATCAAGCCCACGGCGTCGCGGAAGTACAAGATCGAGACGAAAGGCGCCCAGGATACGCTGCTCGTTCTGTTCGAGGATATCGGCGGCGAGCCCCGATATCTCACAGCCGATGACGACAGCGGCCAGGATTACAACGCCAGCATCACCTACAAGCTGTTTGCAGGCCGCAGCTACATCGCGAGGCTTCGCCTGTACAATCCGGGACAGTCCGGCACGACCTCGCTGATGTACTCATAGAAGGCGGCGGCTCGGCTCGCGATCGCCAGCCGAGCCGCCGACCGGCTATCGGGTTTTCTTCACCGGCTATTGGGGGCTTTGCCGCTGCGGCTCAGCGTCCCCGCTGCAGCCATGTCACCTTCTGCTCGGTGTAATTGTCCAGCGCCGCGCGGCCGAGATCGCGGCCAATGCCGGACTGACCGCCCATGCCGCCCCATGGCAGCCGGGCATCCGTGGGCCCATAGGTGTTGATCCAGACCGTGCCGGCTTCGATCGCATCCGACACGCGATGCGCGCGATCGATATCCTTGGTCCAGACCGCGGCGGCGAGACCGTAGTCGGTCCCGTTGGCAAGGCTGATGGCGTCGTCCTCGCCGTCGAACGGCAAGACGGACACGACGGGACCGAAGATTTCCTCCCGCGCAACACGCATCGCGCCGCCGACGTTGGCGAATACCGTCGGCTGGACGAAGAAGCCGCACTCACCCACCCGCTCGCCGCCCGCGATCAGTTGCGCGCCCTCCTGTTTGCCAATGCCGATGTAGCCCAGCACACGTTCCATCTGCCTGGCGGAGATGACCGGCCCGAGACTGACGTCGGTCTCGCGGGGATCCCCGATGCGCAGTGAGCGGGCGCGCGCCGCGAGCCTCTCGACGAAAGCATCGTGGATGGTGCGGTCGACGATGACGCGGGTCGCCGCAGAACACACCTGGCCGGCGTTGAAGAACGCACCGGAGGCGGTCTGCCGCACCGCTGCTTCGAGATCGGCGTCGGCGAACACGACGCTGGGCGACTTGCCGCCAAGCTCCAGACCGATCCTGGTGATGTTCTCGGCCGCGGCCCGCATGATGAGTTGGCCGGTCTGCGGCGACCCGGTGAAGGCGATCTTGTCGATCCCCGGATGCGCGACCAGGGCCGCGCCCGCGTCCGCGCCGTAGCCCGGAACGATGTTGAGAACGCCGGGCGGCAGTCCAGCCTCCAGCGCGGCCGCGCCGAGCCACAGCGCCGACAGCGGCGTCAGCTCGGCAGGTTTCAGCACGATCGTGCAGCCGCAGGCGAGCGCCGGCGCGACCTTCCACACCGCATTCATCAGCGCGAAATTCCACGGCACGATCACGGCCACGACGCCCACCGGCACACGCCGGACATAGGTCAGCGCGTCGCGGCGGGCCGGCACCACCTCGCCCGTGATCTTGTCGGCCCAGCCGGCGTAGTGCTCCAGGCAGTCGATCGCGGCCGGAAGGTCCATCCGGCGGGTTGCAGCGACCGGCTTGCCGCCGTCGAGGCTTTCGAGCTGCACGAGCTCATCGAACCGTTCGCGCATGATCCCGGCCAGGCGATAGAGGATGCGCCCGCGCTCCGCGCCGCTCATCGCCGGCCATGCTCCGCCGCGTAGCGCCTGACGCGCGGCGCGGACAGCGGCGTCGACATCCGTGCCGCCAGCTTCGGGCACTTCGGCTATGACATCTTCGGTCGCGGGATTGATGGTCGCGAACCGCTTGCGGCCCGAGGCCTCGCCCCACTCCCCGCCGATCAGGAGCTCCGTGCGCGGCAAAGCCGCAAGGCTGTGGGTCATGGCGTCCATGTCTGCGCATCCCGATTGCGTTGCATCCGGGATATCGATCGGCAGGCCTGCGTATCAAATCGGAATTGGCCGCGGCATGATCGGAAACGCCGATCAAGCAGACTTCCGTGCCCGGCGGTCGAGAGCCTTGGACACGTCATTGTCGCGGGCCGATGCCAGCAATGCGCGGGCCAGCGGCGGAAGGGGGTCGCGCTCATTGAGAACGATGCCCACCGTGTGGGCGGCTTCCGGCTCGACCAGCGGGACTGCGACAAATCCGGATGGCGTGCCGTCGTTGCGGTCGAGCGCGTCCAGGAAGGTATGCGGGATCACGCTCGACCAGCAGCCCGAGCGCACATGCTCGACCAGGGCCAGCACCGAATTGGTCTCGATCGCCACCGTGAACGCGGCCGCGCCGCCCTCATTGAACAGACGCTCGACGATGCGGCGATTCTGCATGTCGCGCGTGAGCAGGCACAACGGCAGCCGCGCGGCCTCGCGCCAGCTCACGCTGCGGAGCCCGTCGAACGGACCGCCGATCGGCGTCAGCAGCATGTAGGTTTCGCGATACAGCGGCAGCATTCGCACGTTCCGCAGCGGCTCGTTGTCGAGATAGGTGAGGCCGGCTTCGAGCGTGCCCTCGTCCAGTCCCCGCTGAATCTCGATCGACGAACGCGACAAGAGCTTCAGCGTGACCAGCGGATGCGTTTTCAGAAACGGATTGGTGATGAAAGGCGTCACAGGCATCGCCGCCGGGATAACGCCGAAACGCAAGGTGCCCGAGAGGCCGTTTCGCATCTCGGATAATTCCTGCCCCAACGCATCTTCGTCGGTCAGGATCCGCTGCGCCCAGATCAAGACGCGCTCGCCTTCAGGCGTGAGACCTTGAAAGCGCTGTCCCTTGCGGTCGATCAACGGGACCGCCAGCTCCTGCTCGAGCTGGCGCACGGCCTCCGACAGCGTCGGCTGCGTGACATTGCAGGATGCGGCCGCGCGGGCGTGATTTCCCTCGCGAGCCAGTGCGACGAAATACCGGAGATGCCGAATGTTCATTCGTCGCAGTTCAACGCCCGCCGCCCGCAGGTGGCGGGAAACGCCACCATGTGGGTGGGCGAACTATTCCGCCGCGACCCGCGTCACCGGCTCGACCGCCTCGACTCGCGCGGCGCAGAACTTGAACTCCGGAATCTTGCCGAACGGATCGAGCTTCGGATTGGTGAGCAGGTTCGCCGCCGCTTCCACGTAAGCGAACGGGATGAACACCACGCCGTCCGGCACCGCATCGTCCATGCGGGCCGCAAGCTCGACGGAGCCGCGGCGCGTCGAGACACGCACCATGTCGCCCGGCGCGATGCCGAGCTTCTCGATCGTGCCGCGCGACAGCTGCGCGATGGCCGAGGGCTCCAGGTGATCGAGCACGGTGGCGCGGCGTGTCATCGAGCCGGTGTGCCAGTGCTCGAGCTGACGGCCGGTCGAGAGGATGAACGGATACTCCGCGTCCGGCACCTCGTCGGGCGGCTGCAGCTTGGTCGCGACCAGCTTGGCGAAGCCGCCCGGCCGCGGGAATCCCTTGTCGAACACCACGTCGTGGCCCGGCTGGTCCGGCGCGTCGGTCGGATAGGTGACGGCGCTTTCGCGCTCGACACGCTCCCAGGTGATGTTGTCGAGCGCCGGCATCATCGACGCCATCTCGTCGAACACCTCGCCGACATGCTTGTAGTTCCAGCCGCAGCCCAGCCGGTTGGCGATCTCGGTGATGATCCAGAGGTCCTGACGTGTGTCGCCGGGAAGCGGGATCGCCTGACGGCCCATCTGCACCTGACGATTGGTGTTGGTGACGGTGCCGTCCTTCTCGGGCCAGCCCGAGGCGGGCAGGATCACATCGGCATAGACAGCGGTCTCGGTGAGGAACAGGTCCTGCACCACGAGATGCTCGAGATGCGCGAGCGCCTGCCGGGCATGATTGAGATCGGGATCGGACATCGCCGGGTTCTCGCCCTCGATGTACATCCCCTTGATCTCGTCGGCGTGGACGGCGTCCATGATCTCGACAACAGTCTTGCCGCGCTTTGGCGGGAGCTTGACGCCCCACGCCTTCTCGTACTGGCCGCGGATTTCCGGATTCTCGACCGACTTGTAGTCGGGGAAGAACATCGGGATCAGGCCCGCGTCGGACGCGCCCTGCACGTTGTTCTGGCCGCGCAGCGGATGCAGCCCCGTACCGGGGCGGCCGATCTGGCCGGTGATCAGCGCGAGCGCAATCAGACAGCGCGCGTTGTCGGTGCCGTGGGTGTGTTGCGACACGCCCATGCCCCAGAAGATGATCGCGCTCTCGGCACGGGCATAGGCGCGCGCCACCTCGCGCAGCGTGTCGGCCTCGATGCCGCAGATCGGCGCCATCTCCTCGGGCGTGAACTGCTTGACGTTTTCCTTCCAGGCGTCGAAGCCCTCGACGTAGGTCTGGATGTATTGCTGGTCGTAGAGCTTTTCCTCGACGATCACGTTCAGCATGGCGTTGAGCATCGCAACGTCCGTGCCGTTCTTGAACTGCATCATCTTCCAGGCGTGGCGCTTGAGCGCCTGACCGCGCGGGTCCATGACCACGAGCTTGGAGCCGCGCTTGGCCGCCTGCTTGAAGAAGGTCGCGGCGACCGGGTGGTTCTCGGTCGGATTGGCGCCGATGACGATGATCAGTTCGGAGTTCTTGCACTCATTGAAGGTCGCGGTGACGGCGGCCGAGCCGACACCCTCCAGCAGCGCGGACACCGACGAGGCGTGGCAGAGCCGCGTGCAGTGATCGACGTTGTTGGTGCCGAAGCCGGTGCGGACGAGCTTCTGGAAGAGGTAGGCCTCCTCGTTCGAGCCCTTGGCCGAGCCGAAGCCTGCCAGCGCATCGGAGCCGTCGCGGTCGCGGATTTTCTTCAAGCCGCCCGCGGCGCGGTCGAGCGCCTCTTCCCACGTCGCCTCGCGGAAATGCGTCCATGGGTTGGTCGGATCGATGAACTCGTGCGGCACCTTCGGCACGCCGTCCTTGCGGATCATCGGCTTCATCAGCCGTTGCGGATTGTGCACGTAGTCGAAGCCGAAGCGGCCCTTGACGCAGAGCCGGTTCTGGTTGGCCGGACCGTTCTTGCCGGTGACGGCGACGATCTTGTCGTCCTTGATCTGGTAGGTGAGCTGGCAGCCGACGCCGCAATAGGGACAGACGCTGTCCACCATGCGGTCGGGCTTGCCCTTGTAGACGTTCTTGTCGTCGACCATGGTCGAGGGCATCAGCGCGCCGGTCGGGCAGGCCTGCACGCATTCGCCGCAGGCCACGCAGGTCGACTCGCCCATCGGATCGTCGAAGTCGAACACGATCTTCTCGGTGTGGCCGCGGCCCGCCATGCCGATGACGTCGTTGACCTGGACCTCGCGGCAGGCGCGGACGCAGAGATTGCACTGGATGCAGGCATCGAGGTTGACCGCCATGGCGACATGGCTGCGGTCGGGCGCGGGCACGGCTTCCTTCTCGCGCTTCGGGAAGCGGCCGGCTTCGAGCTTCTGCCGCTTGACGATCTTCCAGAGCTCGCTGTCGGGATCGTGGGCGACTTCAATGGCGGGCTGATCGGTGAGGAGAAGCTCAGCGACCATCTGGCGCGCCGTCTTGGCGCGGTCGGTCTGGGTCTTGACCTTCATGCCGGGCGCCGGCGTGCGGATGCAGCTTGCAGCGAGCACGCGCTCGCCCTCGATCTCCACCATGCACACGCGGCAGTTACCGTCAGGCCTGTAACCCGGCTTCGGCGTGTAGCAGAGGTGCGGCAGCTTGATGTCGAGCCTCCGCGCCGCGCGGAAGATCGTCTCGCCGTCGCGAATCTCGACCTCGCGGTCGTCGATGAAGAAGGTGTTGGGCTTCGTCGTCTCGGTCATCGGACCAAATCCTCGCCGCTTGCGCCGCTGCGCTCCCCTCCCCCTTGTGGGGAGGGGTTGGGGGTGGGGTTCTTGCTCGCCGCCAATATGGCCTCGCTAACACTGCGCGGCGATTTCAGCACATCGTTGTTCCAGAAGCGGAGCACGCGGTAGCCCTGAGACTCCAGCCACTCGGTGCGTTTGGTGTCATATGCCGCGCGGATCTCCGCATGCTGCGAGCCGTCAAGCTCAACAACGAGCTTGCCGGCGTGCCAGGCAAAGTCCGCGATGTAGATCCCGATTGGTGCTTGCCGGCGGAAGTGAAGGCCAAGCGGCTTCAGAGAGCGCAGAACGTACCAGAGCTTGCGTTCGGCATCGGTCGGAGCGCGGCGTAGTGCACGCGCCTGGAGCCGTGTCCGCTTTGTAATTGCGCTGTGCGGCATAGCAAGTCCCCACCCCGGCGCCTTCGGCGCCACCCCTCCCCACAAGGGGGAGGGGCTGGACCGCCCGTGTTGGGCCGTATTCGTCATCTCCGACATTCAGCGATCACCATTTGCCCAACGGCTTCTTCAGCTCGTCGGGGAAGAACTTCAGCACGCAGAGCAGCGGGTTCGGCGCGGCCTGGCCGAGGCCGCAGATCGAAGCATCGCGCATCAGCGTCGCGAGCTCCGTGAGCAGGCCCTCGTCCCAAGGCCCCTGCTCCATCAGCTTGGCGGCCTTCTCGGTGCCGACCCGGCACGGCGTGCACTGGCCGCAGCTTTCGTCCTCGAAGAACCTCATCAGGTTCAACGCCACAGCCTTGATATCGTCCTTCTCGGACAGGATCACAACCGCGTGGGAACCGACAAAACAGCCGTGTTTCTCCAGCGTGCCGAAGTCCATCGGCTCGTCGGCGAGCGAGGCCGGAAGAATTCCGCCTGACGCGCCGCCCGGCAGATAGGCCTTGAAGGTCTCGCCCTCGGCCATGCCGCCGCAATATTCATCGATCAGCTCGCGCATCGTGATGCCGGCCGGCGCGAGCTTCACGCCGGGGTTCTTGATGCGGCCCGACACCGAGAAGCTGCGGAAGCCCTTGCGGTCGTGGCGGCCCTGGGACGTGGCCCAGGCGGCGCCCTTCTCGATGATGTCGCGGATCCAGTAGAGCGTCTCGACGTTCTGCTCCAGCGTCGGGCGGCCGAACAGGCCGACCTGCGCGACGTACGGCGGGCGATGGCGCGGCAGACCGCGCTTGCCCTCGATCGACTCGATCATCGCGGACTCTTCGCCGCAGATGTAGGCGCCGGCACCGCGGCGCATATGGATCTTGGTGGTGCTGTCGAGGCCCGCGGCTTCGAGCTTTGCGATCTCCTGCTCCAGCATCAGGCGGATCTCGGGATACTCGTCGCGGAGATAGATGTAGACCTCGGCGGCCTCGACCACCCAGGCGGCGATCAGCATGCCTTCGAGGAACCGGTGCGGATCGAGGCCGAGATAGTGGCGGTCCTTGAAGGTGCCGGGCTCGCCCTCGTCGCCATTCACGGCCATCAGCCGCGGGCCCTTCTCGGCACGCACGAACTGCCATTTGCGGCCGGTCGGGAAGCCCGCGCCGCCGAGGCCGCGCAGGCCCGCGTCGCTGACGACCTTGATGAGCTCATCGCGCGTGCGCTTGCCGGCCAGCGCCTCCTCGAACAATTTATAGCCGCCGTTCGCCCGATAGCCGTCGAAATCGGTGCCGGGCTTGAGCGCGTGCGCATGCGTGTTCGGCGTCGCGAGCTTCTTCACCGTGTCGCCCTTCGCCTCGTTCACCTGCACATGGCCCACGGCACAGACCGGCGCGTGGTCGCAGGCGCCCATGCAGGGCGCGCGCAGGACGCGAACGCCAGAGCCGAGAAGTTTCGGCAGGTCGTTCAGCAGATGCTCGGCGCCGGCCATGGCGCACGACAGAGAATCGCAGACGCGAACCGTGACAGGCGGCGGCGGGGTCTCGCCTTCCTTCACCACGTCGAAGTGCGCGTAGAAGGTCGCGACCTCATAGACCTCGGTCTGGGCAAGCCGCATCTCGGCCGCGAGCGCAGCGAGATGCGCCGCAGAGATGTGGCCGTACTTGTCCTGGATGAGATGCAGGTGCTCGATCAGCAGGTCGCGGCGGCGCGGACGATCGGTCAGCAGCGCCTGCACTTCCGCCAAGGCTTGCAGGTCGACCTGCCGGCCTTTGGGTGTGCGGCGGGCTTTGCGGCGGCGCGGCTCCGCGCCATTGCCGCCGATACGCGGCGGCGGATTCTGGATGTTCATGGGACCAGAATTGAACCGATCTAAAGGGCTGTGCAACGCGGCGAAACCCATGTTGCGATAGAAAAAATCTATCAATGACGCTATGATTACAGCGTCAGGCTTGAGTATCGTTTGCGACCCGTGTTACTAAGCCTTTGATTAGGAACGGCTTTCGTTTCCATGCTGGACAAGCTCGATTTCATCCTGGCGCTCGCCCGCGAGCGCCACTTCGGCCGCGCGGCGGAAGCCTGCGGCGTTACGCAGCCGACGCTCTCGGCCGGCGTGAAGCAGCTCGAGGAGCAGATGGGTGTGCTGCTGGTGAATCGCGGCTCCCGGTTCCAGGGCTTCACGCCGGAAGGCCAGCGTGTGCTCGACTGGGCGCGCCGCATCGTCGGCGACACGCGCTCGATGCGCGAGGAGATCAACGCGCTGCGTCACGGCCTCAGCGGACAGTTGCGCATCGCCGCGATCCCGACCGCGCTGCCGATGGTCGCGGCGCTGACCACGCCCTATCGCGAGCGGCATCCCAATGTGCGCTTCACGATCTATTCGCGCACCTCGATCGAAGTGCTCGACCTGCTCGGCAATCTCGAGATCGATGCCGGCATCACGTATCTCGCCAACGAGCCGCTCGGCCATGTCACCGCGGTGCCGCTCTATCACGAGCGCTATCGGCTGCTGACGTCGGCGGACGCGCCGCTCGGCAACCGCCAGAGCGTGACCTGGGCCGAGGTGGCGCAGGTGCCGCTCTGCCTGCTCACTCCCGACATGCAGAACCGCCGCATCATCGACCGGCTGCTGCAGAGCGCCGGCGCGGAATCGCGGCCGACGCTGGAGTCGGATTCGATGATCCTGCTCTACTCGCATGTGCGGACCGGCCGCTGGGCCAGCGTGATGCCGGCCAAGCTTGCCGAAACGCTGGGACTGACCGACGTGATCCGCGCCATCCCGATCACCGATCCCGAGGCGGTGCAGACCATCGGCCTGGTTGCGCCGGCGCGCGAGCCGATGATGCCCAATACCGCGGCCCTGGTGGACGAGGCGCGGCGGCTCGCGCCGAAGCTCGACGGCCTTGATGCCCCATTACGGGCCCCGCCGCGGCAATAAGCGGCTGGGATTCATTCGATAGGCGGATACTATCGCGGCTCCCTCCGGCGACTCCGTGGTCAACCGGAACACCGAGCGAATCTCATGATCGAAAAGCTGGAATACCTGATCGCGCTTGCGCAGGAGAAGCATTTCGGCCGCGCCGCCGAGCTCTGCGCGGTGTCGCAGCCCTCGCTGTCGCTCGGCTTGAAGCAGCTCGAGGAGGCGCTCGGCGTGCTGCTGGTGCAGCGCGGCTCGCGCTTCATCGGACTCACCGCGGAAGGCGAGCGCACGCTGGAATGGGCGCGCCGCATCGTCGGCGATGCGCGCGCCATGCGGCAGGACATCACGGCGCTGAAGCGCGGCCTCACCGGCCGCCTGCGGATCGCCGTCGCGCCCGCCGCGCTGCCGATGATCGCGGCCGTGACCGGGCCGCTCGCCGCGCGCTATCCCGAGGTGCAGTTCACCATCCTGTCGCGGCCCGCCCACGACATTCCGCCGCTGCTGGAGAATCTCGATATCGACGCGGCGATCACCTATGTCGATATGGATCTCCCCAACGGCTTCCGCGCGATCCCACTTTATCGGGAGCGCTATCAGCTCCTGACCACGAAGGATTCACCGTTGGCGCAGTGCGAGACCGTGACCTGGGAGATGGTGTCGCGGCTGCCGCTCTGCCTGCTCACGCCCGACACCGAGAACCGGCGCATCATCGAGGGGCTGCTACGCGCCACCGGCGAGAATCCCAGCATCATGGTCGAATCGGATTCGATCTCGGTGCTGTTCGCCCATGTGCGCACCGGCGCCTGGGTCAGCATCGTGCCGGACAAGATCGCGCAATCGACGCGGATCAGCGACCGGGACCTGAAGGTGATCCCGATCGTCGAGCCCGATGCGGTGCACACCGTCGGCTTGGTGATGCCGGAGCGCGATCTGACCACGCCGCTCGCCACAGCGCTCGCCACGCAGGCGCGGCTGACGGCGTCCGAGCTTTTGCACTGAATATCCCTGCCTGCAGGGAGCGGTGCCGTCGTCTTTGACGCAGGGCTCGGCCCCGCCTTGCTGATGCGTGCCGCATAACGCAGAATTTGGCGTCTCTCAAAACCGGGAACGCCATGTACATTGCCGACACCAAGCGCCTGACCCACGACGGCGCCAAGAGGATGATGGCGACCGCCATCGACGAGGCCCGCAAGGCGGGCATTGCCATCTCGTGCTGCATCGTCGACGCGGGCGGCCACGTCGTGGTCCTGGAGCGCATGGACGGCGGCCGGTTTCACACGCTGCATTCCTGCACCACCAAGGCGGTGTGCGCAGCCTCCAACAAGCGCCCGACCACGGCCAAGGGCGCAGTGGGACAGGACCTGGACGTGACCCACGCGATCGGGCTTGCGCTCGCCGCGGGCCCCGAGCGCTGGACCGCGATGGAGGGCGGCGTGCCGATCATTGCGAACGGCGAATGCATCGGTGGCGTCGGCGTCAGCGGCGGCGACTGGCAGACCGACCTGAAGATCGCGCAGGCCGCGGTCGAGTCCATCGGCGCGAGCTGGAAGTGAGCACAATGACCGAGCCGCTTCGCGTCGCCTGCATCGGAATGGGCTGGTGGTCGGATGTGCTGGCCGATGCCATCAAGCGTTCCCACAAGATCGAGATCGTGGCCTGCCACACCCGCTCGGAGGACAAGCGCGCGGCCTTCGCCAAGAAGTACGGCTGCAAGCCGATCGCGAGCTATGACGACGTGCTGGCCGACCGCTCGATCGAGGCGATCATCAACACCACGCCGAACGACGTGCATCTGGAGACGACCCGCGCGGCGGCCGCGGCCGGCAAGCACGTGTTCCTCGACAAGCCGATCGCCAACAACGTCTCGGAGGGCCGCGCCATCACCGAAGTGTGCCGCAAGGCCGGCGTCATCCTGGGGATGGGCTATCAGCGCCGCCGCGAGAGCCACTTTCGCTGGGTGAAAAAGCAGATCGAGGCAGGCTTGTTCGGCAAGCTGGTCAACGCCGAGGCCAATATCAGCCGCGACCGGCTCGGCAAGATTGATCTGAGCTCGTGGCGCTATCAGGCCGCCGGCATGCCGGGCGGCGTGATGCTGCAGATCGGCATCCACTACACCGATGTGCTGACCTATCTGATGGGGCCGGTGAAAGCGGTGCGCGGGCACTTTGCCCAGCTGGTGCTGCCCGGCGACAATCCGGATGTCGCGAGCCTCATTCTCGAGCACGAGAACGGCGCGCTGTCGACGCTGAATGCGAGCTACGCCTCCGCGTCGGAATATTACCTGATGAACATCTACGGCAAGGACGCCACCGCCTATTACGACATGCATGGCGGATTGCGGCTGCTCAAGCGCGGCGAGGAGAAACCTTCGCCGGTCTCGACCGCAAAGAACGACACGTTCGTCGAGGAGTTGGAAGAGTTCGCAACGGCAGTGCGCGGCGGGCCTGCGCCCGAAGTCGGCGGCGAATATGCGACGGAGTCGCTTGCCGTGGTGCGGGCCGGAATTCTGTCGGCGCGCGAAGGCCGCCGCGTCGAGGTGGCGGAGATATTGAAGAACGATTAGCCCGGGCCCGAACCCGGTCTTGCAAGAACAGAACGGGAGAGTGGGATGAAGCGAGCCTTGAGACTGCCGGCGCTCATCGCGGCCGGTCTGCTGTTCGTAACCGCCGCCCAGTCACAAGACTATCCCAACCGCTCCATCACGGTGATCGTGCCGTTCCCGGCCGGCGGGCCGAGCGACGTGGTGGCGCGCATCGTCACCGATCAGATGTCGAAGACACTCGGCCAGTCGATGGTGATCGAGAATGTCGGCGGCGCGGGCGGCGTGATCGGCAGCGGCCGGGTCGCGGCCGCAACCGCCGACGGCTACACGCTGCTGGCCGGTAGCATGGGCTCGCATGTGGCAGCCCCGGTGCTGACACCGAACATCCGCTACAACCCGCAGGACTTCACGCCGATCGGGCCGACCGCGCATGCGCCGCCGATCATCGTGGCGCGCAAGGATTTCCCGGCGAAAGACTTCCGCGAGTTCGTCGCCGATGTGAAGGAGCATGGCAACGGTTTCAAGCAGGCCCATGGCGGCGTTGGCTCGTCGTCGCATATGGCGTGCCTGCTGTTCAACGCCGCGACCGGCGCCAAGCCGACCATGGTGGCCTATCGCGGCAGCGGTCCCGCGATGAACGACATGATCGGCGGCCATGTCGACTTCTTCTGCGAGCAATCGGTCAGCGTCATCGAGCAGGTCAAGTCCGGCACGGTGAGGGCCTATGCGGTCGCGGCCGGCGAGCGGCTCGCCTCGCTGCCGGAGCTGCCGACCGCGAGCGAGATGGGCGTGAGCTACGTGATGAGCATCTGGGCCGGCATCTTCGGCCCCAAGGGCCTGCCGGCGCCGGTGGTGGCGAAGCTCTCCGACGCACTCGACAAGGCGTTGGACGATCCGGGCGTGCGGATGAAGATCAATGCGCTGGGCGGCTCGATCCCCGGCAAGGCCGAACGCAGCCCCGCGGCGTTCGACGCCTATGTGAAAGGCGAGATCACGCGCTGGGAGCCGACGCTGAAAGCGGCCGCCGAGCCGCCCAAATAGGTTTCGATAGCAGCCACGATCTCACCCACACTTCGCCAAGGTTGTTGCCGCACATACGCGCCGCCGCGCATTCGCGGCTGACGACGGGGGGAGATCATGACCACACGGCGCGACGTGATCGCCGGCGCGGCTGCGCTGGCGGGCTTTGGGCTGTTGGGCGCGACAGGGGCGCGAGCCGGCCTGCCGGACACGTTGGCCGCGGACCTGGCCCGCATCGAGCTTGAAAGCGGCGGCAGGCTCGGCGTCGCGGTGCTGGACACCGGCTCCGGCGCACGGGTGGAGCATCGCGGCGACGAGCGCTTTCCGATGTGCAGCACGTTCAAGCTTTTGGGCTCGGCCGCCGTGCTCAAGCGCGTCGACCAGGGCCAGGAGAAGCTCGACCGGCGCGTCGTGTTCTCGGCCAAGGACATCGTCGCCAACTCGCCGATCACCGAGAAACATGCCGGTGGCGACGGCATGACGCTCGCCGAAATCTGCGAAGCCGCGATGACGGTGAGCGACAACACGGCCGGCAATCTCATCCTGGCGAATCTCGGCGGGCCGCAGGGCATCACCGACTATGCGCGCTCGCTCGGCGACAGGTTCACGCGCCTCGATCGTTTCGAGACCGAACTGAACGAGGCGCTGCCGGACGACCCGCGCGACACCACGACGCCGCTGGCGATGCTCGGCAATGTGCGCAAGCTCGTGCTGGGCGACGCGCTATCGCCTGCGTCCAAGGACCAGCTCACCAAATGGCTGCTCGCCAACAAGACCGGCGACACGCGGGTTCGTGCCGGATTGCCGGCCGGCTGGCGCACCGGCGACAAGACCGGCTCGGGCGAGCGCGGCACCACGAATGACGTCGGCGTGCTATGGCCGTCTGAAGGCGCGCCGATTGTGGTGACGATCTATCTGACCGGCACGGAGGCTTCGGCCGAGAAGCGCAACGCAACGCTCGCCGCAGTTGGCCGGGCGCTGACGGCGGAGGGCCGGCGGCGCGGCGGTCTCTACTAGAACCGATCCCAGGCCGGCTCAGGGCCGAACCGCTCGGCCAGGAAATCAATGAACACCCGGGTCTTGGCCGCGAGATAGCGGTTCGGCGCATAGACCGCGTAGATGCCGAGCCCAGTCGGCTCGTGGTCCGGCAGCACCACCGCGAGCCTCTTCGCCGCGATGTCCGGCCCGATCAGGAACGTCGGCAGCAGCACGATGCCGTTGCCGTTCAGCGCCGCGGCGCGCAGCACGTCGCCGTTGTTCGAGCATAGGCACGATGCCACCGGCACCGACAGCGTCTCGCCGCCGTGCGTCAGCTCGAAGCGCTGCGCCGCCTGCGAATGGCCGAAGCTCAGCGCGCGATGATGCACGAGATCGTCAGGCGTGTTCGGCGTGCCGTGCTTTTCGAGATACGCCGGCGACGCCGCGAGCACGCGCCGCGCTGGCGCGAGCCGCCGCGCGATCAGGCTTGAATCCGGCAGTGCGCCGATCCGCACCGTGACGTCGACACCCTCCTCGATCGGATCGATGAAGCGGTCGTTGAGGATCAATTCGATACGCAGCTCCGCATAGGCCACCATGAACTCGGCGATGGCCGGGCCGAGATAGAGCGTGCCGAACGACATCGGCGCGTTGATCTTGAGCATCCCCTTCGGCTCGTCATGCAGCCGCGACACCGCGCTCTCGGTGCTCTCGACGTCGGCGAGGATGCCGGTGATGCCCTCGTAGTAGACGCGGCCGGCCTCGGTCGGTGTCACGCGACGCGTGGTGCGGTCGAGCAGCCGCACGCCGAGCAGCTGCTCCAGCTCGGTGACGGCCTTGCTGACCGCCGAGCGCGTCAGCCCCATGCGGCGGGCGGCTTCCGCGTAGCTGCCCGCCGCGACCACGCGGGCGAAGGCATTCATGGCGTCGAGCTTGTCCATGGTCTGCTTCTCGCGCTCTATTGTATCCATTTTGGAACCAGAATGTTCCAAACATGCCAGATTGTTGTTATTTCACCAACAGCTTAGTTCTACGCCCGACACCGAGGCCAACTCCAAAGGCCCGGCGAATTCAGGAGACAGAGCATGCTCAACCACCGCAAAGCCGAAGAGCGCGGACGCGCCAATCTCGGCTGGCTCGACAGCCGCCACACCTTTTCGTTCGGCCACTACTTCGATCCCAAGCACATGGGGGTCGGCCCGCTGCGCGTGATCAACGACGACCGCGTCGCGGCCGGTGCGGGCTTTCCGACCCATCCGCACAGCGACATGGAGATCATCTCCTACGTGCTGGAAGGCGGGCTCGCGCATCGCGACAGCATCGGCACCGGCTCGGTGATCCGGCCGGGCGACGTGCAGCGCATGTCGGCCGGCACCGGCATCCGGCACAGCGAGTTCAACGCCTCGGACTCGGAGCCGGTGCACTTCCTGCAGATCTGGATCATTCCGGAGAAGGACGGGCTCGCGCCGGGCTACGAGCAGAAGACCTTCGATGCCGACAGCAAGCGCGGCAAGCTGAAGCTCGTCGGCTCGCGTGACGGCCGCGACGGCTCGGTGACGATCCACCGCGACGTCGATCTCTACGCCACGCTGCCGGGCGACGGCGGCACCGTGACGCACAAGCTTGCGGACGGCCGTATCGGCTGGGTGCAGGTGGCGCAGGGCACCGCAACGCTCAACGGCGAAGAGCTTCGCCCGGGCGACGGCGTGGCGCTCGATGCCGGTGACGACATCAACCTGACCGGCACGTCTGACGACGCCGAGGTTCTTGTGTTCGACATGGCCGCGTGAGCGCGGCGCGCTGGCGGTCTTACGAGGTCGCCAGCTTTTTTTGAGACTTCAACCTCAACCCATGTATCTGAAGCCCACGCATCTCAACCCAAGGGGACGACGACCATGCCAAACTTCACCGACCTTCTCACGCCCGACAACAGCCAGCTTCTGTTCATCGACCAGCAGCCGCAGATGGCCTTCGGCGTACAATCGATCGACCGCCAGACGCTGAAGAACAACGTCGTGGCGCTCGCCAAGGCGGCCAAAATCTTCAACGTGCCGACCACGATCACCACGGTGGAGACCGAAAGCTTCTCCGGCCACACCTATCCGGAGCTGCTCGCGGTCTATCCAACGCACAAGATCCTGGAGCGCACCTCGATGAACTCCTGGGACGACCAGAACGTCCGCGATGCGCTGGCCGCGACGGGCCGCAAGAAGATCGTGGTGTCGGGGCTGTGGACCGAGGTCTGCAACCTGATGTTCGCGCTCTCAGCCATCAAGGACGCGCAATACGAGATCTACATGGTGGCCGACGCCTCCGGCGGCACGTCGGCCGACGCGCACAAATACGCGATGGACCGCATGGTGCAGGCCGGCGTGATCCCGGTGACCTGGCAGCAGGTGCTGCTCGAGTGGCAGCGCGACTGGGCGCGCAAGAAGACCTACGACGCGACCATCGCGCTGGTGCAGGAGCATTCCGGCGCCTACGGCATGGGCGTGGACTATGCCTATACCCTGGTGCACAAGGCGCCGGAGCGTGTGAAGCACGGCGAACGGATCGGGCCGAATCCGGCGAAATGATCGGCTTCAACGGCCAAGCCGCTTCACCTCTCCCGGCGAGCTGGGAGAGGTGAACGGTTCCAAGCGAAAGGATCGGCACGATCCGTGCACAGTCGGGAGCCGGAGGAATCCGATGCGTGTGCTGGTGATCTACGCCCATCCGGTGGAAACGAGCTTCCACGCCGCCATGCACGGGCGCGTGGTCGAAGCGTTGCGCAAGGCCGGCCACGAGGTCGACGACTGCGACCTCTACGCTGAAGGCTTCAATCCGGTGCTGAGCCGCGAGGAGCGGTTGAACTACCACGACACCAGCATCAACCAGCGTCCGGTGAAGACTTACGTCGAACGGCTGCAGCGCGCCGACGCGCTAGTGTTCTGCTTTCCGGTGTGGTGCTTCGGGCTACCGGCGATCCTCAAGGGCTGGTTCGACCGCGTGCTAATGCCGGGCGTCTCGTTCAATATCAGCGATCCGGCCCATGTGAAGCCGGCGCTGACGCATCTCAAGCGGATTGCCGCGGTCACGAGCTACGGACGGCCGCGCTGGATGGCGTTCCTGATGGGCGATCCGCCGCGCAAGGTGATCAAACGCTATCTCCGCGCACTGACCGGCGACAAGGCGCGGATCGACTATCACCCCTACTACCACATGAACGTTGCGACGCCCGAAAAGCTCGAACGTCACGTGCAGCGAATCGAACGCCTGATGGCGGGGTTCTGACGCGCGCGCGATCCAGCTATTGCGGCGCAAGCCCGCTGGCCTTGATCGCGCTGGCCCATTTCGTCACCTCGCTGTCGACAAAGGTCGCAAGATAGGCCTGCGACCGCTGCTCGGGCGGCACCGGATCGATGCCGGCGTCCTTCATGCGCTTCAGCACATCGGGGGATTCGATGGCACGTGCCGTCGCCGCATGCAGGCGCTGCACGATCGGCGCGGGCGTGGTCTTGGGCAGGAAGAACGCCGCCCAGTTGGTCGCTTCGAAATCGGCCAGGCCCTGCTCCTGGGCGGTGCGCAATTCCGGCAGCGCAGGCGACCGTGCGCGCGTGAGCACCGTCAGCGCCTTGATCTGCCCGCCTTCGATGAGCGGCACCGCAAGCGGCGTGTCGATGCACAGATAGTCGATACGGCCCGCGACCACGTCCTGTATCGCCGGCCCGCCGCCGCGATAGGGCACATGCGTCACATCGATGCCGGCAGCAGCGTTGATCAGCGCACACCCCAGATGGGTCGCAGAGCCCGCACCAGCCGATGCAAACTGCATCTTCGCTTGATTGGCTTTGGCGTAGGCGATGAAGTCCTGAAGATTCGTCGCAGGCAGGTCCTTGCGCACGACAAGCACAAGCGAAAGCGTGGCGAACAGCGCGACCGGCTCGAAGTCCTTCGCCGGATGATAGGGCGGGTCCTTCGACAGGCTGTAGCTCACCGCGTGAGTACCGACATTGCCGAGCGCGAACTGCGAACCGTCGGGCGGCGCCTTGGCGACGCGGAGTGCGCCGGTCATGCCGCCCGCGCCGCCGACGTTCTCGATGACCACCTGCTGTCCGAGCGCGTCGCTGAGGCTCGGCGCCATGATGCGCCCGACCGTATCCATCGGACCACCCGCTGCGAAGGGCACCACCATGGTGACGGGACGGGTGGGCCAAGTCTGTGCATTGGTTTGAGCCTGGGCCGTGGCCAAGCTCAAGACGACCGGCATCACGCCCGCAACAACTGCCCGCAAATTCGCCATCATCGACCGCCCCCCACGCCGGGAGGATCATAGGCAAAGTCCACGCCAGAAACGAAATCGGCGGACGTGGCCGGCACCCGGCCGCGAAAGCGGGCTACTCGTCCGCCTCCCAGCGCATGCCCTTGCATTCGATCAGATAGAGGTTCTGCGCCTCGTCGTGGGACGCGTAAGTCGTCCAGATGACGAACATGCGGAGCACCGGCCCGGGCTTCTCCTCAAGCTCGAGAATTTCTCCGTCGTCTCCGGCCATGACAAGTTCCGGTACTTCGTTACCGTCGACGAGAATGCGGCGCACTCCATCAAGGATCAGCGTACCGGTGATGACGTCCTCGCCATCGTCGACGGCGACATCCTCCACGTGGAGGACATAGTTCGACGCTTCGCGTTCGATGGCCGCGATGGTCGCGTCGTGGAATGACAGGTTCGCAGGAATCATGACTCACCCAAAAGCGAAGCCCCGCCAAGGCGGGGCTTCTTTATTCGATAATGGCGATGGAAGCGAGCGCCGAGCAGGCCGGTATCAGGCGACCTGCTGCGACAGATGACCGAACATCGCCTTCTTGGCGACGTCGTCCATGTCGGCCTTGAACTGGTGGCGGTCCTTCAGCGTCACGGCCTTCTGCGCCGCGGGCCGCGCGCTGATCTCGTCGACCACGCGCTTGAGGTTCGGGAACTTGGCCCAGCCGCCCTCGCCCAGCACGTTCGGGATCAGCCGCGCCCAGCCCCACACGTTCATGTCGACGATGGTGTAGGTGTCGCCCAGCATGTACTTCTGCTTGGCGAGCCGCGCATCGAGGATGCCGAAGTGGCGCTGCGCCTCGTAGGCGTAGCGGTTGATGGCGTAGGAGATCTTCTCCGGCGCGTAGCTGCGGAAGTGCACCGACTGGCCCGAATAGGGCCCGACGCCGGACGACACGAAGAACATCCAGGACAAGAGCTCACCGCGCCCCTTGTCGGTCTTGGCCGGCAGGAACTTGCCGGTCTTCTCGGCGAGATAGATCAGGATCGCGCTGGAGTCGAACACGGTGGCGTCGCCGTCGACGATCGCCGGCACCTTGGCGTTCGGGTTGATGGCGAGGAATTCCGGGCTGTGCTGGTCGCCCTTGCGGGTATCGACCGGAATCGCCTCATACGGCAATCCGGCCTCTTCGAGAAACAGCGCGACCTTGGTCGGGTTCGGCGCGCCGGAGTAATAGAACTTGAGCATGGTGAGGGATCCCTTCTTGCAGGAAACGAGACGAGCTTAGCCGAAGCGATGTGGCGTGTGCAGCGCGCTCACGCAAGCTTGTTATGTCGTGAAAGGTGATCCCACTTGCGCAGTCACCCTCCCCTGGAGGGGGAGGGTGGGCACCGCCGTTGTCGCTAGAGACTAGAACAACCCGACGATCTTGCCCTGCTCGTTGACGTTGATGCTGTCGGCCGACGGCACCTTGGGCAGGCCCGGCATCGTCATGATCTCACCGCAGATCGCCACGATGAACTCGGCGCCGGCCGAGAGCCGCACCTCGCGCACCGGGATGGTGAAGCCCGTCGGCGCGCCCTTAGCGTCCGGATTGGTCGAGAACGAATACTGCGTCTTGGCGATGCAGACCGGCAGCTTGCCGAAGCCCATCTCCTCCCAGGTCTTGAGCTGGTCCTTCACCGCCTTGTCGGCGATGGCGTCATCGGCGCGGTAGATCTCCTTGCAGATGGTGCGGACCTTCTCGAACAGCGGCATGTCGTCGCCGTAGAGCAGCTTCAGGTTGGCCTTGCCCTCGTCGCAGATCTTGGCGACAGCGCGCGCAACATCGGCCGCGCCCTCGCCGCCCATCGCCCAGTGGTCGGCCATCAGGGCCTCGACGCCGAGCGCCTTGCACTTCTGCTTGACCAGCTCGATCTCGGCGTCGGTGTCGGCCGAGAAGCGGTTGATCGAGACCACCGCCGGCAGGCCGAACTTCTTGATGTTCTCGATATGGCGCTGCAGGTTCGCCATACCGGCGCCGAGCGCTTCGAGATTTTCCTTCTTCAGGTCGTCCTTCTTGACGCCGCCGTGCATCTTCAGCGCACGGATGGTCGCGACCACGACGACGCAGTCGGGCTTCAGTCCCGCCTTGCGGCACTTGATGTCGAGGAATTTCTCGGCGCCGAGGTCGGCACCGAAGCCGGCTTCCGTCACCACGTAATCGGCGAGCTTCAGCGCGGCGGTGGTCGCCGACACCGAGTTGCAGCCGTGCGCGATGTTGGCGAAGGGGCCGCCATGGATGAAGGCCGGTGTGCCTTCGAGCGTCTGCACGAGGTTGGGCGCGATCGCGTCCTTGAGCAGCGCCGTCATGGCGCCGTTGGCGTTGAGCTCCTTGGCGCGCACCGGCTTCCGCTCGCGGGTGTAGCCGACGATGATGTCGCCGAGCCGACGCTTGAGGTCTTCGAGGTCGCGGGCGAGGCAGAAGATCGCCATCACTTCCGAGGCGACCGTGATGTCGAAGCCGGCCTCGCGCGGATAACCGTTGGCGACGCCGCCGAGCGAGCAGACGATCTCGCGCAGCGCACGGTCGTTCATGTCCATGACGCGGCGCCACGCCACGCGGCGCGAGTCGATGCCGAGAGTGTTGCCCCAGTAGATGTGGTTGTCGATCAGCGCCGAGAGCAGGTTGTGCGCCGAGGTGATGGCATGGAAGTCGCCGGTGAAGTGGAGGTTGATGTCCTCCATCGGGATCACCTGGGCGTAGCCGCCGCCGGCCGCACCTCCCTTCACGCCGAAGCACGGGCCGAGCGACGGCTCGCGCAGTGCACACATCGCCTTCTTGCCGATGTGGTTCAGCGCGTCGGTGAGGCCGACCGTGGTCGTGGTCTTGCCTTCGCCGGCCGGCGTCGGGTTGATCGCGGTGACCAGGATCAGCTTGCCGTCCTTCTTGCCGGCGAGCGACTTGATGTAGTCCATCGACACCTTGGCCTTGTAGTGGCCGTACGGCTCGAGGTTCTCGGCCGCGATGCCGAGCTTGTCCTTCGCCACCTCGAGGATGCGGCGGGGCTTGGCGGCCTGGGCGATTTCAATGTCGGACTTCGGAGACTGATGCTGCGAGGCGGGCATGGGCGCGATCCATCAATGAGCGGGGGAAACGGGAAGAAGTTTCGTCACAGCCGGCCCGGCGACCGGCCGTGACGACGGAGGTTCACGAGAATCTGGCTTTGACCGCGAGGTTCACCGACTTCGCCCATTCGCCGGCCTCGATCTTCTTGCCGTCGGCGGGTTGCACGCGGGTCACCTTGAAGCGCCCGTCGGCGCAGGCCACGGTGAAGCCGTCGGCTTCGACCGCGACGATCTCACCGGTCTTGCCGGCGATGCCCTTGGGATCCTTCGCCGGCAGAGGCTTGGCGTCGAACACCTTCAGCTGCTTACCGTCGAGCGTGGTCCAGGCGCCGGGCGCCGGATTGCAACCGCGGATGAGCCGGTCGATCTGCTCCCAGGGCTTGCCCCAGTCGATCCTGGCGTTGTCGGCGCCGCAGCGGCCTTCGTAGGTCGCCTTCGACTCGTCCTGCTTGATGCGCGGCGCCTTGCCGGCTTTGACGAGATCGACGGACTCAAGCATCGCGTCGACGCCCATCGGGAACAGCCGGTCAAAATAGACGGTGCCAAGCGTGTCGGTGTCGCTGATCGGCGTCTTCTTCTGGACCAGCACATCACCGGTATCGAGGCCGTTGTCCGGCCAGAAGATCGACAGCCCGGTCTCCTTCTCGCCCTTGATGATCGGCCAGTTGATCGCGCTCGCGCCGCGATAGGCCGGCAGCAGCGACGGGTGATACTGGATCGAGCCGTGAGTCGGGATGTTGAGGAATTCCTCCGGCACGAACAGCGTGACGAAGGCCATCACCTGCAGGTCGGGCTTGAGCGATTTGAACTGCTCCCAGACCTCGGGCTTCTTGTAGGAGTCCGGCTGGAACACCGGAAGGTTCGCGGCCAGCGCCGCCTCCTTCAGCGGATCGGCCTTGGCGCCGGGCTTCTCGGGCGCGACATAGACGCCGACGATGTTCTCACCGCGCTTGAGCAGCGCCTCCAGCACAGCCTTGCCGAACGCCTGCTGGCCGTGAACGACGATACGCATTGAAGCAACTCCTCCCGAACGCCTAGCTATTCCCTCGCCCCACACTCGGTCTGTTCCCTCCCCGTTTACGGGGGAGGGTTAGGGAGGGGCAAGCAGCAGGCTCAGGTGTTGCAGCTTGCCCCCTCCCGGCGCGCGTCGCGCGCCGACCTCCTCCGCAAGCGGGGAGGTAAAGAAAGATCAGGCCGCTTCCGCCTTGGCCGGCTTCTCCGGCGCGGTGATCGCGCCGGAGGTCTTGATCTCCGCGAGCTCCTTCGCCGAATAGCCGAGCACCTTGGTGAGGATCTCCTCGGTGTGCTCGCCGAGCAGCGGCGAGCGCTTCACCTCGGTGATCGAGTCGGAGAACTTCACCGGATTGCCCACGGTGAGATACTTGCCGCGGCCCGGGTGATCGACCTCGACCACCGTGCCGGTGTCGCGCAGCGACTGCTCCTCGGCGATCTCCTTCATCGACAGGATCGGGCCGACCGGGATGTCGACGGCGTTGCATTTGTCCATGACTTCGAACTTGGTCATGGTCATGGTCCACTCTTCGATCGTAGCGAAGATCGACTTGAGCCGCGGCAGCCGCGCCGGCGGCGTGGCGTAGTCCGGATCGGTCTTCCACTCCGGCTTGCCGATCAGGTCGCAGATCGGGCCCCACACCGGCGCTTGCGTGATGAAGTAGATGTAGGCGTCGGGATCGGTCTCCCAGCCCTTGCACTTCAGGATCCAGCCGGGCTGACCGCCGCCGGAGTCGTTGCCGGCGCGCGGCGTCGCCTTGCCGAACGGGATACCTTCGCCGTACTGGGTGTATTCGGTGAGCGGGCCGTGGGCGAGGCGCTGCTGGTCGCGCAGCTTCACGCGCGCGAGGTTGAGCACGCCGTCCTGCATCGAAGCCAGCACCTTCTGGCCGCGGCCGGTGCGGTTGCGCTGATAGAGCGCGCAGACGATGCCCCAGGCGAGGTGCAGCCCGGTGCCGCTGTCGCCGATCTGCGCGCCGGTGACGAGCGGCGGGCCCTCGCGGAAGCCGGTGGTCGACGCCGAGCCACCCGCGCATTGCGCGATGTTCTCGTAGACCTTGCAGTCCTCGTACGGGCCCGGGCCGAAGCCCTTCACCGAGGCGACGATCATCCGCGGGTTGGTCTTGTGGATGTAGTCCCAGGTCAGTCCCATGCGGTCGAGCGCGCCGGGCGCGAAGTTCTCGACCAGCACGTCGCAGTGCTTGATCAGGCGCTCGAGGATCTCCTTGCCCTTGGGATTCTTGCTGTCGATGGTGATGGAGCGCTTGTTGCCGTTCAGCATCGTGAAATAGAGGCTGTCCTGGCCCTTCACGTCGCGCAACTGCCCGCGGGTGACGTCGCCGACGCCGGGACGTTCGACCTTGATGCAGTCGGCGCCCATGTAGGCCAGAAGCTGCGTGCAGGTCGGGCCCGACTGCACGTGGGTGAAGTCGAGGATCTTGACGCCGTCGAGCGCCTTGCCGGCCTGGCCGTAGGGCTTGGACGAGGGCTTCGGCAGGCCGTTCGCCACGGCCTTCACGCTCGAAGCTTTGGCCTTGGCGGCCGGCTTCTTCGACAGCTTCACGACCTTTTTCGACGCCGCCTTGGACTTGGCTTTCGCCTTGGCCGCGGCCTTGGCTTTCGCCTTCTTACGAGTTGCCATTGCTAGTCCCCTGTCCTTACTTTTTCTTCAGCGCGCTCTGCGGATTGAGATTGCCGATGCGGCCGCTCTCGCTGCCGGCCTTCGGATCGATCACGGCGTTGATCAGCGTCGGCTTGCCACTGTCCATCGCTTCGTTGACGGCGCGGCGCAGCTCATCCGGCGACGTCGCATTGACGCCCGTGCCGCCGAAGGCCTCGATCATCTTGTCGTAGCGCGAGCCCTTGACGAACACGGTGGTCGCCGGATCGGCGCTCGCGGTGTTGACGTCGGTGCCGCGGTAGATGCCGTCATTGTTGAAGATGACGATGCAGACCGGCAGCTTGTAGCGGCAGATCGTCTCCACCTCCATGCCGGAGAAGCCGAAGGCCGAGTCGCCTTCGACGCAGAGCACCGGCTTGCCGGTCTCGATGGCGGCGGCGATGGCATAGCCCATGCCGATGCCCATGATGCCCCAGGTGCCGACGTCGATGCGCTTGCGCGGCTTGTAGACGTCGATGATGCCGCGGGCGAGGTCGAGCGTGTTGGCGCCCTCGTTCACGAGGATCGCGTCCGGCCGCGCCTTGACGACGTCGCGGAGCACGCCGAGCGCGCCGTGATAGTCCATCGGCACGTTGTTGTTCATCAGCCGCGGCGCCATCTTGGCGACGTTCTCGTCGCGCTTCGACGTCACGGTCTTGACCCAGTCGGCCGGCGGCGCCGGCCAGTTGCCCATGGCGAGCAGCATCGCGCCGACGCAGGAGCTGATATCGCCGACCACAGGCGCGGCGATCTCGACATTGGAGTCCATTTCCTTGGGCTCGATGTCGACCTGGATGAACTTCTTGGGCGCATCGCCCCAGGCCTTGCCCTTGCCGTGCGACAGCAGCCAGTTGAGCCGGGCGCCGATCAGCATGACGACGTCGGAATCCTTCAGCACGGTCGAGCGTGCGGCGCCCGCGCATTGCGGATGCGTGTCCGGCAGCAGGCCCTTGCCCATGCTCATCGGCAGGAACGGCGCGCCGGTCTTCTCGACGAAGGAGCGGATCGCGTCGTCGGCCTGCGCGTAGGCCGCGCCCTTGCCGAGGATGATCAGCGGGCGCTTGGCGTTCTTGAGCACATCGAGCGCGCGCTTGACCGAGTCCGCCGACGGGATCTGCGCAGGAGCTGCGTCGATCACCTTCACCAGCGATTTCTTGCCCTTCTCGGCGTCGATCACCTGGCCGAACAGCTTGGCCGGCAGATCGAGATAGACGCCGCCCGGCCGGCCCGACACCGCGGCGCGGATCGCGCGCGCAAGGCCGATGCCGATGTCCTCGGCGTGCAGCACGCGGTACGCGGCCTTGCACAGGGGCTTGGCGATCGCGAGCTGGTCCATCTCCTCGTAATCGCCCTGCTGCAGGTCGACGATCTCGCGCTCGGAGGAGCCCGACATCAGGATCATCGGGAAGCAGTTGGTGGTGGCGTGCGCGAGCGCCGTGAGGCCGTTGAGGAAGCCCGGCGCCGACACGGTGAGGCAGACGCCCGGCTTCTTGGTGAGGAAGCCCGCGATCGACGCCGCATAGCCGGCGTTCTGCTCGTGGCGGAACGACAGCACGCGGATGCCCGCGGCCTGCGCCATGCGGCCGAAGTCGGTGATCGGAATGCCCGGCACCCCGTAGATGGTGTTGAGGCCGTTGAGCTTCAGCGCCTCGATGAGCAGATTGAAGCCGTCGGTCAGCTCACGCTCGGTCTCGGCGGCTGCCGGCTTCTCTTTCACTGCTGCATCAGACATGGGAAACCTCCCTAACTCTTTTCAAATCAATCCAGGTAGTCGGCGTACTTTTCGACGTGCTCGGCGAGGCCGAGCGCGTGATCGCGGACGAGATGCTCGGCGCGCTCGATGTCGCGCGCCTCGAGCGCCTCGATGATGTTCATGTGATCGCGGATCGACCGCTCGACGCGGTCGATCTCACCGATGGTCTTTCTTCGGATCATCCGCATGTGGGTGAACAGGTTCTCGGCAAGCGAGAGGAGAACACCGTTGCCGCTCAGGCGGATGATGGTCTGGTGGAATTCGATGTTGGCTTCGGAATATTCGTCGAGATGGGCGCGCAGCTCGCCGTTCTCGAAGGTGGCGAACCAGGTGCGCAGCGATGCGATCTGCTCGTCCGTGGCCGTCTGGGTGATCAACCGCGCGGCCATGCCTTCCAGCGCCGCCCAGGCGGTGATCATCTCGACCACCTCGCGCTTGGTCTTGCGCACCACATAGACGCCGCGGCGCGGCACCGAGCGGACGAAGCCCTCGCGCTCGAGCTGCGCCATGGCCTCACGCACCGGGGTGCGGCTGATGCCGAAGTCCTGGGCGAGCTGGCGCTCATCGAGCCGGATCTCCTGCCGGCTCCGGTAGATGTCCATCGACATGATGACGTTCTTCAACGCCACATAGGCCTTGTTCTTGAAGCTGAACGAGGTGTCGATCGGCTCAATGGCCAATCGGGCTGCGGCGTCTCCACCCCGTGCTCCGGCCTCGGCCGCGTGGGCCTCAATGGACCGGCGCGATGTGTTGTTGTCGTTCATCGTGCGACCGTCATTCTAACTGGAATACAATATTCCACGGAATTCCATGCTTCAACGACTTTAAGAGGTGGAATTTCCTTTCGCGACCGCATCAGGCGGTCCGGGGTGCCCGCATCCAGGCCAAGCCGTTCTGGATGATCGGCCAGAACAGCGCGACCAGGCTCAGCGCCATGATGCTGGAGACCAGCGGATTGGACCAGAAGACCCCGAGATTTCCCCCCGAGGCGAGCAGCGACTGGCGGAATGCCTCCTCGGCTTTATCGCCGAGCACGATGGCGAGCACCATGGGCGCGAGCGGATAGTCGGTCTTCTTTAGGACATAGCCGACGACGCCGAACACCAGCATCAGCACCACGTCGAAGGTCGAGTTGTGCACCGTGTAGGCGCCGATCGCGCAGATCACCAGGATGATCGGGGCGATGATGCTGAACGGGATGCGCAGAATCGCGGCGAACACCGGGACCATGGTCAAGACGATGAACAGGCCCACCAGGTTGCCGAGATACATCGAGGCGATCAGGCCCCAGACGAAATCGCGCTGCTCGACGAACAGCAGCGGCCCGGGCTGCAGGCCCCAGATCAGCAGGCCGCCGAGCAGCACGGCCGCGGTCGGCGAGCCCGGCACGCCGAGCGACAGCATCGGCAGCAGCGCCGCGGTGCCGGCGGCATGCGCCGCGGTTTCCGGCGCCACCACGCCCTCGATCTCGCCCTTGCCGAAGTTGTGGCCGCGCGGCGAGATGCGCTTGGCGATGCCGTAGCTCATGAACGAGGCGGGCGTGGCGCCGGCCGGCGAGATGCCCATCCAGCAGCCGATCAGGCAGGAACGCAGCGAGGTCATCCAGTATTGCGGCAGTTCCTTCCAGGTCTGCCACACGACGCGCGGATTGATGCCGGCGGCCTTGCCCTTGAAGGACAGCCCCTCCTCCATGGTCAGCAGGATCTCGCCGATGCCGAACAGGCCGATGACGGCGATCAGGAAGTCGAAGCCGTTGAGAATCTCGGTGAAGCCGAATGTCAGGCGGAGCTGGCCGGTCACGCTGTCGAGGCCGACGGCGGCGAGCGCGAAGCCGATCATCATCGACACCACGGTCTTGAACGGCGGCTCCTTGCCCATGCCGATGAAGCTGCAGAAGGCCAGGAAGAACACCGCGAACTTCTCCGCCGGGCCGAACTGCAAGGCGAAAACGGCAACCAACGGGGCAACGAGCGTAATCACGATCACGGCGAACAGCGCGCCGACGAAGGACGACGTGAAGGCCGCGGTCAGCGCCTCGCCGGCCTGGCCCTTCTGCGCCATCGGATGACCGTCGAATGTGGTCGCCACCGACCACGGTTCGCCCGGTATGTTGAACAGCACCGACGTGATGGCGCCGCCGAACAGCGCGCCCCAGTAGATGCACGACAGCATGATGATCGCCGAGGTCGGCGACATGCTGAAGGTGAGCGGCAGCAGGATGGCGATGCCGTTGGCGCCGCCGAGCCCGGGCAGCACACCGATGACGACGCCGAGCACGATGCCCAGCACCATCAGCCCGATATTGTAGGGTTGCAGCACGACCGAGAAGCCGTGAAACAGACTTGCGATGTCTTCAAGCATTTCGACGCATCCCTGAAAATCCCGGTGCCCCCGCCCCGGCGTCTGTTTTTCGCTTACGGCCGGGTCAAAGCCCGAGCCAATCCTCGATCGGTCCCTTCGGCAGCGGGACCAGGAACCACTTTTCGAAGGTGAAATAGATCAAGACCGGAATGCCGATCGCGATCGCCAGCGTCATGACCCAGGAGTAGCGCCCGAGCCATTTCATGAAGCTGCCGATCAGGATCATCGACGTGAGATAGATGCCGAGATAGGGCAGCGAGCCGACATAGACCGCGGTCGGCAGCAGCACCGACATCACTGCGCGCAGCTGCGACCAGCTCGCGAACACCCAGTCCGGCTTGGTCTCGGCGAACACGCGAATGAGATTGATGCCGCTCGAGATCACGATCACGAGCCCGACATAGAACGGGAAGAACCCGGCCTTGGGCCCTTCGACGCCCCAGCCGATGCCGACCTGCATGCTGCCGAGCATCACGATGACGCCGAACACCGCGGTGGCGATCACCACTCCGATTTCGACCTGCCGCTGAAACGGGCCGCGGCCGGAGTCCTGCGATACGTCGCTCATAGCGCTTCCTTGCCATTTCCTGTGAGACGGCATCGGCGGACTTCGAGGTCCGCCGATGTTTCAAGTGACCGCTAGTTGGTGGCGAGGAAGCCGGCTTCCTTCATCAGCGTCTGGTGGCGCTGCTCTTCGGCGCCGACCCACTTGGCAAAGTCGGCGCCGCTCATGAAGGTCTGATTGAACGCGCCGCTCTTCATCAGGTCCTGCCATTCGGGCGTCTCGCGGACCTTCTTGAACAGTTCCACGTAATAGGCGGTCTGTTCCGGAGTGACGCCGGGCGCCATAAAGAAGCCGCGCAGCATCAGATACTCCATGTCGATGCCCGCCGACTTGCAGGTCGGGATGCTGTCCCAGCCCACGTCGCCCGCAACCTTCTCCTTGTAGTCGAGCGTCTTGGAGTCGAACACGCAGAGCGGCCGCACCTTGCCGGCCTTCCACTGCGCGACCGCCTCGATCGGATTGTTGACGGTGGAATCGACATGGCCGCCGACGAGCTGCACCGCGACCTCGCCGCCGCCCTTGTACGGGATGTAGGTGAACTTGACGCCGGTGGCCTTCTCGACCGCGACCGTGATGATCTGGTCTTCCTGCTTCGAGCCCGTGCCGCCCATCTTGAACGTGCCGGGAGGTGCCGCCTTGATCGCCTCGATGTATTCCTTCGGCGTCTTGTAGGGTTTGTCGGCATTGACCCACAGCACGAACTCGTCGAGCGCCAGCATCGCGACCGGCGTGAGGTCCTTCCAGTTGAACGGAATGCCGGTGGCGAGCGGCGTGGTGAACAGGTTCGACAGCGTGATGATCAGCTTGTGCGGATTGCCGCGCGCGCCCTTCACGTCAAGAAAGCCTTCGCCGCCGGCGCCGCCCGCCTTGTTCACGACGATCAGCGACTGCTTCATCAGGCCGTGCTTGGTGACGATGCCCTGCACCACGCGGGCCATCTGATCGGCGCCGCCGCCGGGCCCTGCCGGCACCACGATTTCGACCGGTCGGTTGGGTTCCCAGGCTGCCTGCGCGGTGGACATCCCGGATGCAAATGATACCGCCGCAGCGGCAGCTACGCCTGTCCTGACTAACTGCAACATGGCCGTTCCCTCGTACCTTTGCGTCGTTGGCGGGATCGAGTGTCGCCCTCGACAACTCAACACCGCGGCGAAGTTCTCCCGTCCGATGTGTTGGGATTTTTCCCATTCGGTCCCCTAAGCATCGGATTAGTCATTGGTATACCAAATAATCCCCCGATGGGAGTACGACCTAAGGATTGTTCGAAGTGTGCCGCAGAGCACTGAATCTCCCCGTTGCATCGCAATAAAATGATGCGGTCTTACAGGGCGGACCGGGCTTCAATCGTTTCTGGGCTATTGCAAATTTTAAACGAGACGGCAGGCGACCTGACCGTGTGCCTTGCAGCGAGAGTGCAATTTTGGGGAAATTACACGCCAAAAGCGTGCTATCACTTTTTGTCGCACATCGTGTCGGCGGAGCCCCGCAGCGCCGACGGCGTGCCGTTCGCGCAAAAAATCGAGTGAACCGTCACATAAGTAGAAACACCTAAGTATAACGAAGACATTTCAAACGCGCCGGCGATGCGTGCATAAGCCACAGAGTGTTAAGACAGCAGGATTATTGAAGAGAAACGCGGAGGACATTGTCCGCGATACTGTCATCGACCCAACCGGTCTGACGCAATCCCGCCTTCGTGACGGATGAGCAGAAAGAACATGCCGCTCGTGTGGCCCGCAAAATCCAAAAGCAAAGAACAGGCGCCCGGCGCTCCCGATGAAGCGCGCGCCTCGGCAACCGGCATCCGGGGACCGATCAAGTCCTGGTTCCAATCGTTCCTTGCATCGAGCGGCGGCACTCCTGCGCCGGCTGGACCGGCCGGCGGCCCGCCGAAGTCGGAGCTCCGTCAGGCGCTTGCTTCCTGCCGCAGCGCCTTCATCGGCGTCGCGGTGTTCAGCGGCCTCGTCAACATCCTGATGCTGACCGGCTCGCTGTTCATGCTCGAAGTCTATGACCGCGTGCTGCCGAGCCGCAGCGTGCCGACGCTGATCGGCCTCATCGTGCTGGCGAGTGCGCTGTTCGCCTTCCAGGCTTTGCTCGAGATCACCCGCGGCCGCCTTCTGGTGCGGGTCGGCAATCATCTCGACTACACGCTGAGCCCGCGCATCTTCGACATGATCGTGCAGCTGCCGCTGCGCGCCAAGCCCGGCGAGGGGCAGCCGATCCGCGACATCGAGGCGGTGCGCTCGTTCCTGTCCGGAACCGGCCCCACGGCGCTGTTCGATCTGCCCTGGGTTCCGTTCTATCTCTTCATCTGCTTTGCGTTCCACTACATGATCGGCGTCACCGCGCTGATCGGCGCGATCATCCTGGTCTGTCTGACCATCTGCACCGACTACATGTCGCGCGATGCGATCAAGAATGCCGGGCAGCACGGCGGACAGCGCAACCGGCTGGCAGAGACCGGACGGCGCAACGCCGAGGTCCTGGTCGCCATGGGCATTTCGGAGCGCCTTCTCGCCCGCTGGCGGACCGTGACGAACCAATATTTGGCCCAGCAGAGGCGCGCCAACGACGTCTCCGGCGGCTTCGGCGCCACCGGCAAGGTGCTGCGCATGATGCTGCAGTCGGGCGTGCTCGCGATGGGCGCCTACCTGGTGATCCAGGGCGAAGCCTCGGCCGGCATCATCATCGCAAGCTCGATCCTGACCGGCCGCGCGCTCGCGCCGGTCGATCTGTCGATCGCCAACTGGAAGGGCTTTGTCGCCGCCCGCCAGAGCTGGCGGCGGCTGGAGCAGCTGCTCAAGAACTTCCCGCCGCAGCCGAAGAAGCTGCAGCTTCCGGCGCCGACCCAGACCATGAGCGTCGAAGCCCTCATGGTGGCGCCGCCCGGCGCCCAGAAGCCGTCGGTGACCGAAGTCGCATTCACGCTCAAGGCCGGCAATGCGCTCGGCGTCATCGGGCCGAGCGCATCGGGCAAATCCTCCATGGCGCGCGCGTTGGTCGGCGTGTGGCGGCCGGCCCGCGGCGCGGTGCGGCTCGACGGCGCCTCGCTCGATCAATGGCCGATGGGCGCGCTCGGCAAGCACATCGGCTATCTGCCGCAGGGCGTCGAGCTGATCGAAGGCACTATCGCTGAGAACATCGCCCGCTTCGACCCCGACGCTCCCGCCGAAGCCGTGGTGGCGGCCGCGAAGGCCGCCGGCGTGCACGACATGATCGTCGGCTTCCCGACCGGCTATGAGACACCGATCGGCGAGCAGGGTACCAATCTCTCGGCCGGCCAGCAGCAGCGCGTGGCACTGGCGCGGGCGCTTTACGGCGACCCGTTCCTCGTCGTGCTCGACGAGCCGAACTCCAACCTCGATGCCGAAGGCGAAGAGGCGCTCACCAAGGCGATCCTCAGCGTGCGGGCGCGTGGCGGCGTCGTCGTCGTGATCGCGCACCGGCCGAGCGCGCTCGCCGCGGTCGATCTCGTGCTCGTCATGGCGCGCGGCGCCCAGCAGGCCTTCGGCCCGAAAGACGAAGTGCTCTCCAAGGTGCTGCGGCGCGATCAGGCTCCTGCGGGTGCTCCGGCTCCGGCGCCGCTCCGGGCGGCGCAAGGCGGATGACAACAATGACTCAGATGAACCCCATCGATTCAAGCGGCGAGCGGCCATCGATCCGCCGTCACCTGTTGGGCGGCACCATCATCGGGCTGCTCCTGACCGCAGGCCTCGGCGGCTGGGCCGCGTCCACGGAATTTGCTGGCGCCGTGCAGGCGCCCGGCACGATCGTCGTCAACTCCAACGTCAAGAAGGTGCAGCATCCGACCGGCGGCATTGTCTCGGAGCTCCTCGTGCGCGAAGGCATGCTGGTCCACGGCGGCGATATCGTGATGCGGCTCGACGACACGACCACCCGCGCCAACCTCGCGATCGTGACCAAGGGCATCGACGACATGCGGGCGCGCAAGGCGCGGCTGGTCGCGGAGCGCGACGGCAGCGAGAAACTGACGTTTCCGGACGACCTGTTGGCGCGCATGGACAACCCTGACGTTGCGGGCGCGGTCGACAGCGAGCGCAAGCTGTTCGACCTGCGCCGCACCTCCCGGACCGGTCAGAAATCACAGCTTCAGAAGCGGGTCGGCCAGCTCGAAGAGGAGATTCGCGGCCAACTCGCGCTCCAGGAAGCCAAAACCGATGAAATCACACTCATCCAGCGCGAGCTCGATGGCGTGCGCGATCTCTGGGACAAGAAGCTCGTTCAGCTCACCCGCCTCACCGCGCTCGAGCGTGAGGCCGCACGGCTGAAGGGCGAACGCGCCCAGTCGATCTCGGGCTCCGCATCAGCACGCGGCAAGGTGCTGGAGACCGAGCTCCAGATCATCCAGGTCGACCAGGATCTCAGCAGCGAGGTGGCGAAAGAGCTGCGCGAGGTCGAATCGAAAATCGGCGAGTTCACCGAACGCAAGGTGGCGGCCGAAGACCAGCTCAAGCGCGTCGACATCCGTTCGCCGCAGGACGGCTATGTGCTGCAACTCGCCGTGCATACCGTAGGCGGCGTGATCAACGCCGGTGACGTGGTCATGCAGATCGTGCCGCAGGCGGACGACCTCGCCGTCGAGGCCAAGGTGCCGCCGCAGGAGATCGACCAGTTGCATATCGGGCAGCCGACGGGGTTGCGGTTCACCGCGTTCAACGCGCGCACCACGCCCGAGATCAACGGAACCATTGACCGCATCTCGGCCGACGTCGCGTCCGACCAGCGCACCGGCCAGAGCTACTACACGGTTCGTGTGGCGCTCGCGAAGGCAGAGGTCGCCAAGCTTGGCGACGCGAAGCTCGTGCCCGGCATGCCGGTCGAGATGTTCGCCAAGACCTACGAGCGCACCGTCCTGTCGTTTTTCTTGAAGCCGCTCCATGACCAGGCGGCTCGCGCCTTCCGCGAGCGGTAAGCATTCCGCAAGTTCCGCTTCGGGCGGGGCAGCGCCATCGCGCTGCCCCGTTTGATTCATGCCACTGACATCGATTCGGTCTAAGGCCGGCCCATGAAACAAGGGCTGGATCGCGGACCATGGCTTGGCTGGCCCTGCTAGCGGCGGGATCGCTCGAGATTGCCTGGATTTTGGGCCTCAAATACTCGGAGGGCTTCACCCGCTTCTGGCCGAGCGCGCTCACCCTTGCTGCGATCGTCGCAAGCTACGGGATGCTCAGCCTGTCGCTGAAGTCGGTTCCCTTCGGCACGGCCTATGCGGTCTGGAGCGGCATCGGCGCGGCCGGTGCCGTGATCATAGGCATGGCGCTGTACGGTGAATCGGCCGATCCGGCGCGCCTGACCTGTATCATTTTGATCGTGGCCGGGACGATTGGCTTGCGGCTCGTGAGCCCGGCTTAACCTGTCCGCAATCGTTAACGCGCCAGTCATCGATCTGTCACCCGCCTCCCGCATAAGGGCGGCATGTTGGATCAGGTGATTCTCCTGACCGAACGGCTTTCGGCTGAACGGCTCTACTTGGCGCCGCTGTCCTTCATTTCAGCAGCATTAGAGCGGCGCCTGCGCGGTCCGGCCGAAGTGAAAACGGCAAGCTGTCGCGACTGCACGATCTCAGCGGGGCCCTTCGTGGGCCCTTCTCGTTCGCGGCAATGCGCCGATGAAGGTGAACAGCACAAGCTCTGGGGAAAGCGGGCGATCACCATGAATTTCATCTGGGCGAAACAGAAATCAGCGATGGGTCTGGCATGAACGTTCAAACCAGCCATGCCTTCGAAAGCGACGATGCTCCGATCCGGGTCCGGACCTTGTTCATCTCGGACATCCATCTCGGGACCCGCGGCTGCCAGGCCGAAAAGTTCCTGGACTTCCTCCGCGACTACGACGCCGACGTGATCTATCTGGTCGGCGACATCGTCGATGGCTGGCAGCTCAAGTCCGGATGGTACTGGCCGCAATCGCACAACGACGTCGTGCAGAAGCTGCTGCGCAAGGCGCGCAAAGGCGCCCGCATCATCTACGTGCCGGGCAACCATGACGAGGTGATGCGCAACTTCTACGGCACGCATTTCGGCGGCATCGAGGTGATGGAACACACCATCCACGTCACGGCCGATGGCAAGCGCTTCCTGATCATCCATGGCGATCTGTTCGACGTGGTGATCCGCAATGCCCGCTGGCTGGCGCTGCTCGGCAACCACGCCTACGATTTCGCGATCTCGCTCAACACTTATTTCAACATGATCCGGCGGCTGCTCGGGCTGCCGTACTGGTCGCTGTCGCGCTGGATCAAGCTCAAGGTCAAGAACGCCGTGAATTTCATCGGCGAGTTCGAGAAGACGCTGGCCGCCGAGGGCCGCCGGCAGCAGGTCGACGGCGTGGTCTGCGGACACATCCACCATCCGGTGATCCGCGACATCGACGGGCTGGTTTACGTGAATTGCGGCGACTGGGTGGAAAGCTGCACCGCAGCTGTCGAGCATTTCGATGGACAACTTGAGATCATCGAGTGGACCACCAAGCTGCCGGTGCCGGTCCCTGCGACATCTGCCGAACAGACAGGCGCTCGAAGCGACGTCAGGCAGGGCGTAGAATCGCTGTGACTTCCTGTGCGTGACGGCGCCAGTGATGGTTGCTGTCATGCGCCTGACATCGACTCGGCTTATGTTGTTGATTCGGTGAGGTAACGATCCTGAAGCGCTTGGTCCCTCGCGATCATGCAAGTGTCCGCCACGAAGCGAAACACTCCGGACCAGCGACCGGCATTTCTTGCTCACACCGAAATCGCACATCAGCCGCGCAGCACTGTGGCGTGGCGAGGGACTGATCATGTCGTTGGCAGCGAGCGAGCATACCACCAAGGCATTTGACTTCGACTTGCAGGAGCTCAAGTGCATGGTGTCCGAGATGGGCGGCCATGTGGAAAAGCAACTGCTCGCCGCCATCGACTCGCTGGTCAACAACGACAAGGAGCAAGGCCAGAAGGTCGTCCACGGCGACCTGATGCTCGACACGCTACAGCACAACATCGAGCACAAGGCGATCGCCACCATCGCGACGCGCCAGCCCATGGCGGTCGATCTGCGCGAGGTGGTCGCCGTGCTGCGCATCTCCAGCGACCTGGAGCGCATCGGCGACCTCGCCAAGAACATCGCCAAGCGGGTCTCGGCATTGGGCCATGACGACGTGCCGCGCCAGGCGCGCCGCGGCCTCACCCACATCATGAGCCTCGCGATCAGCCTGCTCACCGACGCACTCGACAGCTTCGCCGGCGGCGACAGCAGCAAGGCCGCTTCGGTGCGCAGCCGCGATAACGACATCGACCTGATGTATACCTCGCTGTTCCGCGAGCTCCTGACCTACATGATGGAAGATCCCGGCACGGTCGCGCCCGGCGTTCACCTGGTGTTTTGCGCCAAGAACATCGAGCGGGTGGGCGACCACGCCACCAACATCGCCGAGTCGGTCTATTACATGGTCGAAGGCCGGACGTTGCCGGACGAACGTCCCAAGGCCGACTCGACCAGCCTGATGCGGTTCATGCTGACGGCTGCCCACTGACGCGACCCACTGATACGACACGGGCTTCACGTCAGGCGATGGGCGGATTTGCTTCTGCCTGTCGCCGGCGTAAACAACACCGATGACCGATCCTGAGCCGCGATACGCCGTGTACTTCGTGCCCGCGGCGGACTCCGAGCTGTATCGGTTCGGCAGCACGGTCCTGCAATACGACTGCTACACCGGGCATGCGGTCCTGCCGCCTGCGGAGCTTCGCGATCCATCCGGCAGCTGGCGGAAGGCCACTGAGGAGCCGCGGCGCTACGGCTTTCACGCCACGCTGAAGGCGCCGTTTTATCTCAAGCCGTCCTGGAGCGAGGCCCGGCTGATCAGCGCCGTCCAGAGCTTCGCGGGCATCGGCCGGAGCATTGCAGGCATCCAGCCGGTCGTGACCATGCTCAGCGGCTTCGCCGCCATCGTGCCCGAGCAGTCCAGCCCCGCCCTCAACGCGCTGGCGGCCGACTGCACCACCATCTTCGATGCCTTTCGCGCCCCGATGACCGCGCAGGAGCGCGCGCGCAGGCTCGCCTCGGGGCTCAATCCCAGCCAGATCCAGAATCTCGACCGCTGGGGCTATCCGTATCTGTTTGCCGATTTCCGCTTCCACATGACGCTCACTGGCAAGATCGACAGCGAGCGGCGCGAGCCCACCGTCGCGGTGCTGCGCGATCTGTTCCAGCGGAGCTGCTCCGGCCCGATCGCGATCGACCGCCTGGCTCTGACCAAGCAGGACACGCCGGCGTCGGCGTTCCGCGTGCTCAGCACCGCAACGCTGCAAGGCGTCCGCGAAGCCGGCTGATTCCCGCACAAGCTGCGCCAAACTCCGACGTCATGCCCGACCTTGTGCCGGGCATCCACGTCTTGCTTCGTGGCCAAGGCGTGGATGGCCGGGACAAGCCCGGCCATGACAGCGTTTTACTTTCGGAGCAATGGGAAAAGTAGCTACCGACTAAGGCAACCGCATCAACGGCTCGCCCATCCGAACGCTCACGCCCTCCTCAATGCCGTCGCACAGCGTGAAATCGCCCGGCGCGAACACGATGATGGTCGAGCCGTGCTCGAACCAGCCCATCTCCTCGCCCTTCCGGAACGTGGCGTCGCACGGCATCACGTTGGGGCCGGGGTGTCGGAGGTTCAGCAGCACGTCGATGAAATGGAGCCTGATGCAGGCCACCAGGATCGCGGCGACCGGCACCAGGGTGACGCGATGGCCGCCGGCCGAGAGCGTGGTCTTGATGACGGCGCGCTCGTTCTTGCAGAACAGCTTTTCGACCCGCTTGAGCGTGATCGGGTTCACGTTCCAGGTGTCGCCCGAGATGTAGCGGACCTGCTCCACGTGCAGATCATGGGGCGCGTGGAAGCGGTGATACATGCTCGAGGTCAGCCGCAGCGTCACATAGGTGCCGTTGCGATGGGTCTCGACCAGGCCCGGGTCGCACAGCAGATCGTCCAGGGCGTAGGGAAAGCCCTTGATCTGATGGAGCTTCCCGTCCGCAACAGCGCCGCAGGCGCCGACAATGGCATCGCAGGGGCTCGTGAAAGTTTGCGGGTTGTCGTCAACCGGCCGGGCCCCCTCCTTGAGCTCCCGGATGAAGCAGTCGTGCATACTCCGGAACTCGGTCTTCTTGGCCTCCGTGAGGTCCAGGCCCGAGAATGTGCGCCACAGGCCGATCGAAAGGTCCCGGATCAGGGGCTGCTCGATCTTGCTGAACCAGCCCAGGAACTGGGTCGTGAGCCTGCGGGGGATGCGATTCGTCAGGAGGAAGTTGAGGTCTTCCTGCTCAAACACACGCAGCCATTGGGTTTGCGGCGTCATGGATTCGTTAAATCTCCCGGCTAAACGGTCATTCATGGATTTGGGCGGCACGGCACTCGCTTTCTACGGGCTCGGGGTCACGGCCCTGGCGACCTCGCTGGTCAAGCTGAAGCACCGGCTCGATCTCTCCAAGGCCAAGCATCGCTCGCTCGCCGGCCATGCCCGGATGTCGCGGCGGATCGCCTCGGCGGTGCCGTATTACGAATACGGCCCGGACCAGTTCTTCTGCTCCGACGATGCGCCCGCCGACGTCGTTGCGCGCCGCCGCGACGGCTTCGCGCGGCTCACGGCGCTCTACGAGACGCGCTACCCCAAAAGCATCGCGAGCACCGCTGAGGTCGCCGACAGCATTTCCGACGTTCAATTCACCGAGGCCTACCGGGTGCCGTACCAATACAGCCGGTACGTCCGCGAGCATCTGAGGGTCGGCACCTTCGTGCAGTCGTCGGAGGGCGTCTCCATGACCGACCTCGACGGCAACCGCTTCTACGACCTCACCGGCTCCTATGGAGTCAATCTCCTGGGCACCGACTTCTACAAGGGCGCAATGCAGCGCGGTCTCGAGCGTGCGCATGACGTTGGCCTGGTGCTCGGCCCCTACCATCCGGTGATCGCCGACAATGTCCGCCGTCTGAAGAAGATCTCCGGCCTCGACGAAGTCTCGTTCCACATGTCCGGCACCGAGGCCGTGATGCAGGCGGTGCGGCTTGCCCGCTACCACACCCGCCGCTCGCATCTGGTGCGCTTCTGCGGCGCCTATCACGGCTGGTGGGGCGACGTGCAGCCCGGCGTCGGCAATCCGGTGCCGGCGCACGAGACCTACACGCTCAACGACATGTCCGAGCAGGCGCTGCACGTGCTGCGCACCCGCCGCGACATCGCCTGCGTGCTGATCAACCCGCTGCAGGCGCTGCATCCGAACGGGTCTGCGCCGGCCGACACCTCGCTGGTCGACGGCGGCCGCTGGGCGAATTTCGACAAGCCGGCCTACACGGCGTGGCTGAAAGAACTTCGCAAGGTCTGCACCGAACGCAACATCGTGCTGATCTTCGACGAAGTGTTCATGGGCTTCCGCCTGGCGCTCGGCGGCGCTCAGGAATATTTCGGCGTCAAGGCCGATCTCGTCACCTACGGCAAGACGGTCGGCGGCGGCTTCCCGGTCGGCGTGATCTGCGGCCGCCACGACCTGATGAAGCGCTTCCGCGACGACCGGCCGGCCGACATCTGCCTGGCCCGCGGCACCTTCAACTCGCATCCCGCCGTGATGGGCGCGATGGACGAGTTCCTGCGCCACATCGAGAAGCCCGAGGTCATCGCGCTTTACAGCGATCTCGACGGGCTCTGGAACGGCCGCGCCGCGGCGCTCAACGCCCGTTTCGAGGCCGAGGGCCTGCCGGTGCGCGTCGCCAACATCTCGTCGGTCTGGCTGGTCTATTACACCGGCCCGTCGCGCTACAACTGGATGCTGCAATACTACATGCGCGCCGAAGGCCTGGCCTTGAGCTGGATCGGCACCGGCCGGCTGATCTTCACGCTGAACTACACGGACGCCGATTTCGCCGCGGTCGCCGACCGCTTCGTCGCGGCCGCCAAGGCGATGAACGCCGACGGCTGGTGGTGGTTCGATCCGGCCGCGACCAACAAGACCGTGAAGCGCCGCATCCTGAAAGAAATGATCGCGCAGCGGCTTTCGGCGTTGCGCGATCATCGGTAAATCCAAGATCAATATCAAAAGAGCAGGCGTTGCTGTGAGGCTCGCGCGCGTCAGCTCGCGCGCGGCGCCTCTTCGCGCTCTTCCTCCAGCCAATCCTCGCCCTCGTCCTCCTGCTCGTCGGTGTGCGGGTCGATGAGCTGGCCCTTCACGAACAGGTAGTACGGCGCCTTGTGGTAGAGCTTCACGTCGTTGAACGGGTCGGTGAGGATCTTGGTCGCCCAGACGAGGCCGGTCTGCACGTCGTAGAGGAAGAACAGGTGCACGGTCCGGAACACCAGACCGCCGGCGCCGAGCGCGAGCCACATGATCGCCGTGTGGCGGATGAAGTCCATGATGCCGGTGTGCGGCTCGAACAGGCCGAACAGCGTCGGATCGACGAACAGCACCACGGGCGACAGCGCCCAGATCGACATCAGCACGACCTTGCGGCGCAGGTTGTAGCCGACCTTGATATCTTCTTTGTGCTCGTGGGTGGCCTTGTTGTAGTGGTCGTAGGTCTTCGGCTCGAAGAAGAAGTGGCCGGCCTGCCGGGTGGTCATCGAGACCAGCCAGCCGGTCAGGGCCGCAATCGCCGGGTCCTTGAGCAGCATCACATAGGAGAACAGGAAGCTGAGCGCGCTGATCAGGTGCAGGCTCTGATTGATGCGGCTGTGATGATAGTAGCGGTGGTCATCCCAGCGCTGCACTCTCAGTGCCTCAGCGAAGCTGCTCATGTTGTCTCCTTGTGGGCCATCCGGCCCTGATATGTCGTTTCGGTAAACGCCTGATGACAAGGTACAGGCCGTCACGTCTTTGGCGGCGGCAGATCCTGCGGTGACAGGTCCTGCGATGATATCCCGTTAACCTGCGGCGCGAACCTGTCCGTTCGACTGGGTCGCGGCCGCGCCGTCGGCGACCTTGCCGAACCGGATCAGCGAGAAATGCCCCAGCGGCGGCATGGCGCGGCGCTCGACCAGCCGCATCCCCGGCGTGCTGTTCGCCCAGTTGGTGTAGCGCTCGAACGAGAACTCCGTGCGCCAGCCGAGCTTCCGCGCCGCCGGCGCGAACCACTTCTCGAGCGTGCGGCGCAGCCCCGCCTCGGCGCCGACGCGGCTGCACAGGATGATCTCGCCGCCGGGCTTCAGCACCCGGGCGAATTCGGTGAGCGTCGCCTCCGGGTGCGGCACCGTGGTGATGACATACTGTGCCATGACCACATCGAACGATGCGTCCGGGAAGGTCAGGTGCTCGGCGTCCATGACCCAGAGCCCTTCGACATGGGTCATCTTCTGTTCGGCGACCCGTTCCTGGGCCTTCATCAGCATCCCTTCCGAGATGTCGATGCCGCAGATCTTGTTCTTGCCGGAATAGTCCGACAGCGAGATGCCGGTGCCGACGCCGACCTCGAGGATGCGACCGCCGATCCGCTCCGCCGCGGCGATGGCCTCCTGCCGGCCGCGATCGAACACGGCGCCGAACACGAGGTCATAGACCGGGGCCCACCGGTCATACGCCTTTTCAACGGTGCCCTTGTCGAGCTCGGTGGTGGCTGTCAGAGCGGTCATGTCGTGGTTTCCCTTCTTGAGCATAGTGCAAGGGGGCCTTTGGCCCGGGTCGTTTTATCCATGCGCCGCAGCGGCGGCGCCGATTTGCGCGGCACGCGCACGCCGCGCCGCATTGATGTCCTGGAGATTGCCGATGAACTGGCGCGCGCTGTTTTCCCAGGAATAGCCGAGTGCGAAGTTGCGGCAGGTCTCGCGCGAGACGTTCAGCGCGTCGAGGCAGGCCTCGCGTAGATCCTCGTTCAGCGCGCCGATCGGATTGTTGGCCACCACGTCCTTGGGGCCGGTGACCGGGAATGCCGCGATCGGCACGCCGCTCGCGAGCGCCTCGAGCTGCACCACGCCGAAGGTGTCGGTCAGGCTCGGGAACACGAACACGTCGGCCGACGCGAGATGCGCGGCGAGCTTGCCGTTCTCGATCAGGCCCATGAACTTGGCGTCGGGGAAGCGGCTCTTGAGCCCCTCCAGCGCCGGACCGTCGCCGATGATCATCTTGGTGCCGGGCAGATCGAGCGACAGGAAGGCTTCGAGATTCTTTTCGACGGCAACACGGCCGACGCAGGCGAAAATCGGGCGCGGAAACGGCAGCTCGATCGCACGGTCCGGCCGGAACAAATCGGTATCGACGCCCCGGGTCCACATGCCGAGGTTGGTGAAGCCCCGCGAGGCCAGATCGGCGCGCAGCGAGGGCGTCGCCACCATGGTGACCGACGCCGCCGCGTGAAATCGCCGCAGCGCAGCGTAGATCCAGCTCTCCGGGATAGGCCAGCGCGCGGACATATATTCGGGGAAGCGGGTCGTATAGCTCGTGGTGAACGGTATGCGGTGCCGGATGCAGTGGGCGCGCGTCCAATGGCCCATGGTGCCTTCGGTCGCGATATGGATGGCATCGGGCTTGACCTGCTCGATCCGTTCCGCAATCTGCTTGCGGCTCGGCAGAGCCAGCCTAAGTCCGGGATAGGTCGGCAGCGGAATCGAGGGAAATCCCTCCGGGGACAGGAACTCAACATCGACGCCGAGCCCTTTGGCAGCCCTCGCCAGGGAGGTTAAAGTCCGGACCACGCCATTCACCTGAGGATGCCAGGCATCAGTCGCGATGAGAACTCGCATGGGGTCTTTCTTTCGACCGTTGACAGCGGCCCGGCCGTCGAATCAGCCGGCTTGTCGCCGCGCCGTCATGCCCCAGTAATATGACGGTGGCGTGTACCTCCAATTTGCCGGTATTTCGCGGCCACCCGCTCTGTAACACTATTGTTACGGTGGGGTGGGACTTTGCCGCGCACCTCAATCACTCGAATCAGAAGCTCATCGCCCGCCAATGCATGACGTGACGAGCTTCAACAAGGAGTCCGGCCGTACAAGCAACGGCTGGCACAAGATCGGCATTGCGGTCAGCCTCGTGATCGTCGTTGCCGCCGGCTTCGTGCTGTTTCATCTGTTGCGCGACATCGACCTGCCGAAGGTCTTCGACGCCATCCGGAACAAGCCGCCGCATGCCATCGCGTTCGCGGCGGCCTTCATCGGCGGCTGCTATGTCACGTTAACCTTCTACGATTTCTTTTCGCTGCACACGATCGGCCACGGACGTGTGCCATATCGGATCGCAGCGCTGGCGAGCTTCACCAGCTATTCGATCGGCCACAACCTCGGCGCCACGGTGCTCACCGCGGGCGCGGTGCGCTGGCGGATCTATTCGGCCTGGGGCCTGTCGGTGATCGACGTCGCCAAGATGGCCTTCGTCACCGGCCTCACCTTCTGGCTCGGCAACATCGTGGTGCTGGCGCTGTGCTTCATCGTCGAGCCGGAGGCGGCGAGCGCGGTCGACCAGCTGCCGCAATGGATCAACCGCTCGCTCGGCATTGCCGGCCTCGCGATCATCGCCGCCTACGTGCTCTGGCTGGTGCCGCGCCCGCGCACCATCGGCCGCAACGGCTGGTCGGTCACCCTGCCGAATGCGCCGCTGACCGGTGTGCAGATCGCGATCGGCATCGTCGATCTCACGGTTGGCGGGCTTGCGATCTACTCACTGCTGCCGGCCGCGCCCGCGGTCGATTTCATCACCGTGCTGGTAATCTTCGTGACCGCGGTGCTGCTCGGCTTTCTCAGCCACGCGCCGGGCAGCCTCGGTGTCTTCGAAGTGGCGATCCTGGTGGCCATGCCGCAGTTCGCCAAGGAAGAGCTGCTGGCCTCGCTCCTGATCTTCCGCGTGCTCTATTTCGTGCTGCCGCTGTGCGTCGCGGTCTGCATCATGGCGACGCGGGAGCTGATGCTGGCGACGCGGAAGTAATCCGTTCCCCCTAGAGACAACCGCTGCCACAAGGTGGTGTCATCGCCGGGCTTGACCCGGCGATCCATGAGCGGGCGCAGCACAGGCAATCGTAAGAGCGTGCTTTGTCGCAACACCGTATGGACCCCCGCGTCAAGCGCGGGGGTGACAGTGTGCCTGTTGCACGTGTGCGCTTCCACAAGCACGTGGTGCTTTCGCAAGTGGGAATGACTACACCAGCGCCTTGCGCAGCCGCGCGCTGAACAGATCGATCGCGATCACGGTCACCACCACGATGATCATCTGCGCCGCGGTCTCGGCGTAGTGGAACGAGCGGATGCTCTCGTAGAGCGTCTGGCCGATGCCGCCCGCGCCGACGATGCCGAGCGTCGTCGCCGAGCGCACGTTGGTCTCCAGCCGGTAGAGGATGAACGAGCTCCACAGCGGCACCACCTGCGGGATCACGCCGAACACGATCTCCGGGATGCGCCGCGCGCCGGTGGCGCGAATGCCCTCCACCGGCCGCGGATCGATCGCCTCTACGGCCTCGGAATAGAGCTTGGAGAACACGCCGGTGTTGTGCACGAACAGCGCCATCACGCCGGCGAACGGACCCAAGCCCACCGCGACCACGAACAGCAGCGCGAACACGATCTCGTTGATGGCGCGGCAGCTGTCCATCAGCCGGCGCACCGGCTGCACCACCCATTGCGGCGCGATGTTGGACGACGACAGGATCGCGAATGGCGCGCCCAGCACCGCGGCGAGCGCCGTGCCCCACAGCGCGATCTGCACCGTGACCACCATGTCTTCGAGATAGCCGCGCCATTCATGGAAATCGGGGCGCAGGAACGCCTGGCCGAACTCGGCCATGTTGCGCCAGTCGGTAACCAGCGAGCCGGCGCGAACCATCTCGGCCGGGCCCCAGCTCCAGATCAGAAGCCCGGCCAGGATGAGCCAGAGCATCCAGGTCCGCGAGCGGCGGCTCAGCGAATGGGACGGGACGGCAATGTCCTCGGAGGCGCTTCGATCGGCCACAGGCGGGCGTCCAAGAGACGTCATGGTGGACGTCGCGGTCGACGTCACGGTGAAATCGCTCATCAGTGAACCACCGTTTTCATCGTATGAACACTGGGTCTAATGGCCGCAAATGCAAAAGCGCGCCGGGCTTCCCACCCGGCGCGCCTGCATCTCGCCGTCAGTGCGTGCCGGCAAAGCCTGCGGCGAAATCCGCGACCATCTTCTTCATGGTCGCCTTGTCGCCGGCCGCCTCGGCCTTGACGAAGTCCGCGACGCGCTTCTCGTACGGATCGGTCTCAGCCTGCTTTTCCATCTGCGCGATCCTGGCGAGCTCGGCCTTGATCTTTCCGACCTTCTCCTGCTTCTCGGCATCGGAGAGCTTGTCGTCGCCCTGCACCTTCATCAGGTCCTTGTTGGCCTCGAGCTTGCGGATGGCGATCAGCTGGTTGTTCGACGACGGATGGAACGGCGACCAGACGAGGTTGGCCAGCACCTCGCGGTCGGTCTTGATCTCTTCGTCTGAACCCAGCCGGCCGTAGCTCATCAGGAAGCTGTAGAGCTTGGTCTTGATCGCCGGATCGAGATCCTTGCGCCACACCAGCGGATCGAGCGGGATGATCGGCGAGGTCCAGATCACCTTGATCTGCTTGCGCGCCTCCGGCGCGGTCTTCTCGACGCGCTGCAGGTCTTCGCTGTTGTTGGTCGCGGCATCGACCTGCTTGTTGGCCACCGCCATGGCGTTGGCCTGGTGGCTGGCGTTGCGCACGGTCTTGAAGCAGGACTTCGGCTCGATGTCCTTCGCGGCGAAGATATACGACGTGGGCACCAGGAAGCCCGAGGTCGAGTTCGGATCGCCGATGCCGAAGTTCAGCGACTTGTCGCACTTCAGGATGTCCTCGACCTTGCCGTACGGGCTGTCGGCGCGGACGATGATGTGGGAGTAGTAGCCGGTGCTGCCGTCCTTCGACACCACCTGGGCGAACACTTCGCCGCCGGCGCGATCCACCGCCTCGATGGCCGACTTGTTGCCGTACCACGCGACGTGAACCTTGTTGAAGCGCATCGCCTCGATCACGCCCGCATAATCGGTGGCGTAGAACGCCTTGACCTTGATGCCGATGGCCTTGGAGAGCGCCTCGACGAACGGCTCCCAGTTCTTCTTCTGATTGACCGACGCCTCGGTGGAGATCACGCCGAAATTGAGCTCGGTCGGCGTCTCGGCCTGCGCGAAGACAGTGCTGCCGGCGAGTAGCGCGGCTGCAAACGCAGCCTTCCTGTAGTGCGAAGACATGGGGCTCTCCTGTGTGTCGGAATCTCGGGTGCAAAACCTGGGGTGAAGATCGCCGATAGAGGGTCAGGCGTTGAGATGAGGCCGCTGCTCCGCCGCGCGCCGGGCCAGATCGAACGGCACGAGGCTCGACTCGGGGGACGGCTTGCGGACCTCGGCATCCTGCGGCACCGGCCGCGGATCGATCGAGGCAAACAGGTCCTCGCTCTCGGCGCCGTAGATCGAGGCCAGGAATTCCGGCGTCAGCGCCTTCGACGGTCCGTCATAGACGATCTCGCCGCCCTTCAGCGCGATGGTGCGCGGGCAATAGCGCAGCGTGTATTCGACCTGGTGCAGCGACACCAGCACCGTGATGTTGTCGCGCCGGTTCAAGTCCGCAAGGATGTCCATCACGCGGCGCGCCGAGCTCGGATCGAGCGAGGCGATCGGCTCGTCGGCGACGATGAACTCTGCCCCCTGCATCAGCGTGCGGGCGATCGCGGCGCGCTGCTGCTGTCCGCCCGAGAGGTCGCTGCCGCGCTTGAGCGCATGGTCGGCAATGCCGACGCGTGCCAGCGCCCGCATCGCGCGCTTCTTCTCGTCCATCGAGAAGCGGCCGAGCGTCGCATCGATGAACGACATGCGGCCGAGCCGGCCGAGACACACGTTGGTGAGCACGGAGAGCCGCGGCACCAGATTGAATTGCTGGAAGATCACGCCGACCCGCGCGCGCAGCTCGTTGGCGGAGCGCGCGATGCGGCCCTGCTGCTGGATCGGGCGCGAGAACAGCAGCACTTCCCCGTTGGCCGGGCTGCGGCCGTTGGCGTTGCGGTCGATCGGCGTCAGACCTGCGATGGTGCGGATCAAGGTCGACTTGCCCGAACCGGACGCGCCGATCAGGCCGACCATCTCGCCGCGTTCGATGCTGAAGCTGACGCCGTTCAGCACCCGAACTTGGCCGAATGATTTCGAAATGTGTCGTGCTTGGACGACGGGCTCAGCCGGCACAGCGCACTCCCATATGCGAGCGATAGGCCCAGCAGATCGGGCGTAACAGTCGCGTATGACAGTCGGATGAAGCCTGCGGCGGGCCTGTCGGGGGTTTCGCTAGACAAGGCCCGATTGAAATTTCGCCTGCGACATCAAGGCCCTGTGGATAGCCCCGTGGAGGGCCTCAATGCACGATCCGGTCCGGCTCGGTGAGGTGGACGATCCGGCCGGCCGCAATCACGCCCACCACGCGGGGGCGGCCGCCGGCCTCGGCCTCGACCAGGATCAGGTCGGCGCGCTTGCCGGCCGCAATGGTGCCGCGGTCGTCGAGCCCCATGGCCCCGGCCGGCGTCTCGGAAATGAGCCGCCACGCGGTCGGAAGCGGCGCCGTGCCCTGCTCGGCCAGCCGGAATGCCGCGATCAGCTGCGCCGGATAGTAATAGTCCGATGCCAGGATCGAGCAGAGCCCGCGGCCGACCATCTCGGCCGCGTTGACCCAGCCCATATGGCTCTTGCCGCGCATCACGTTCGGCGCACCCAGCACGATGGCGTCGCCCGCATGGGCGGCATCGGTCGCGGTCTCGATGTTCACCGGGAACTCGCTGACCCGGCAGCCGAGGCCGCGGAACCACTGGCGCTGCTCCGGGCTCGCATCGTCATGCGACAGCAGCGGCACGCGATGCGTGCCGGCCTCCGCGGCGATGCGCGAGATCGAGACCGGCACCTCTTCGCGCCGGCCATGCAGCCGCTTCACCAGTGCCAGGAAATCCTCGCGGGGAATGCCGGCGCGCTCGACCATCTGGTTGATCTTGTCCGGCCGCTTGGCGAGGCTGTCGGACGACGGCAGATGGTCGTTGAAGGCCACCGCGCCGACGCGGCGCGCCGCCACCCAATCGAGCACCTCGGGTTCGGCATCGAGATTGAAGGTCTCGTGACGCAGGTGATAGCGCGTGTCCGCCGCAAGCTTCGGCTGCAGCGTTTCGATACCGGTGAGGATCGCACGCGCGTTGTCCGAGCCGCGCAGCCCCGGCTCCCACGACCAGGTTACGCCATGGAATATCGTGGTGATGCCGTTCGCCACCGCCTGCCGGTCGCTGTCGGCCAGCGCCACGTCGAGCGCCACGTTGACGCCCGGCCGCGGCATCATCTGCCGTTCGAAGGCGTCACCATGCATGTCGACGATGCCGGGAAGGAGATAGAGGCCATCGGCGTCGATGGTCCGGCCCGCCGCCCGATCCGAGCCGACGTCGGAGATCACGCCGTCGTCCGGGCCGACATGAACCGGCGCAACTTCAAAATCATCGTCGAGCAGTGTCTTGGCGCCGGTGATGCGGATTTCCATTTCTCAACTCATGCAGTTCATGCGACGGCCGGGCGGGTGGCCGGCTCATACCGATCGAGGAATTCTTCGGCGGACAGCTTGCGGAAATCGGCGAGCGCCGCGTGAAGCTGCTCGTGCGGCCAGTCCCACCACGCGAGCGCGCGCATGCGCGCCGCGATCTCAGCCGGGAACCGCTGCCGGATCGGCCGCGCCGGGTTGCCGCCGACGATGGTGTAAGGCGCCACGTCCTTGGTGACCACGGCGCCCGGCCGCGATCACCGCGCCGTTGCCGATGCTGCGTCCGGCCAGCAGGATCGCGCCATGGCCGATCCACACATCGTTGCCGATCGTCACGTGATGCGCGCGGCGCCAGGCGAAGAACTCCGGCTCGTCCTGCTCGCCCGGAAAGTAGGCGCTGGCCCGATAGGTGAAGTGCGATTGGCTCGCCCGCCACATCGGGTGATTACCGGGATTGATTCGGGTCATCGCCGCGATCGAGCAGAACTTGCCGATGCTGCAATAGGCGATGTCGCTGTCGTTCTCCACGTAGGAGTAGTCCGACATCCGCACTTCCAGGAGTTTGACGCGTGCGCCGACCTCCGTGTAGCGGCCCAGCGTGCAGTCCTTGAGCCTGGCGGATGGATCGATCAGCGGCTCTTGTGAAAGCGTTTTGCCCACCATGACGGCGCAACTCACCTCCTGAAGGCCATCCCGTCGTGCGAAACGATCATGACGACGGAATGACGGCGTCACCCACTTGTCGGCGATTTCGCGGACAACTGCGAACTCACGTCTCGATCACCAGCTCCAGCCGGTCAGCGGCAAAGCGCGACCGCGACGTCAGGACCGGCACGCCGTCGCCATCCACGTCGACGCTCTCCACCACCAGTAACGGGCGACCGATGGCGACGCGAAGCAGCGCGGCGTCAGAGGCTTCGGCGATGGCTGCCGTCACCCGCGTGCTCTTGCGCGAATAATTCTTCACGCCGAAGCGGGTCAGCATCCGCGTGGTCGACGTCGTCGAGGCATAGACCGCAGGGGCGCCGGGAAAGCGCGCCGCGTCGAGCCACGTGGTCGCCGCGCACAGCGGAATCCGGTCGGCCTGGCGCAGCAGATCGAGTCGTATCACCGGCGTTCCAGCCTTGATTTTCAAGGACTTGGCGAGCTCGGCGTTGCATTCCTCGGTGGCGCTGGAAACAAGCCGGCCGCCCACCATGTGGCCCGCGCCGGTGACGATTTCGGAGAACCGGGTGCGCTGCTTGATCGGATAGGGAATCCGCTGCTGCTCGATGAAGGTGCCGCTGCCGCGCTCGGCGCGCACCAGCCCGCGGTTGGCCAGCGCCGCAATCGCGCGGCGCACCGTGTGGCGATTGACGCCGAAGCGGTCCGCGATCTCGACCTCGCCCGGCAGCTTGCTGCCCGGCTCGAACACGCCGCGCGCGATGGAGTTCTCGATCTCGTCGGCGATGCGCCGCCACAGCGACACGCCGGTCGGCGCCTCGCGCGAGGGATCAAGCAGCTCCGCAGTGTGGTTTGCATTGCGAGTCATAGGCATCACGAGATATGGGCGTCACGAAATCGTCATCGACAACGGCTAGAGAGTTGTCTATTAACATAGACAACTCGACACTGGCAATGGCGAACGACGTGGCTCCGGTTTCAAGCAACGAAACAGAGATTCGCAACCGCCGCCGCGAGGCGATGTCGGTGCTGGCCTGCGCCAGCACGTCTGAGATCGAGAGCGCCATCGCTGCGGTCACGGACATTCCGGCGCACGAGGACATTCGCCTGCCCGAGAACGGACTGGTGATGCTGCGCGGCCGAATCGGCGGCGACGGCGCGCCGTTCAATCTCGGCGAAGCCGCGGTGTCGCGCGCCGCCGTGAAGCTTGCGACCGGCGAGGCCGGCATCGGCTACGTGCTCGGCCGCGATCAGGTGAAGGCCAAGCTGATCGCGCTGTGCGACGCGCTGGTGCAGAGCAGCGATCATCGCGAGGCCATCGAGCGCGCCGTGCTGGTGCCGATCCGGACAAGGCTCAAGGCCGAGCGCGACACGCAGGAGCGGCAGACTGCCGCCACCAAGGTGGAGTTCTTCACGCTGGTGCGAGGAGAAGGCTGAACATGACGGCAGCGAACTTCCCCCATTCGGTCCTGTCCGCGCAATCGACCTTCCGCGCGATCCTCGACGCCACGGCGCGGCCGGGCAGCGTCCATCAGCTCACGAGCGTCACCGAGGCGCCCTCGCCGCTGTCGCCCGGCGCCGCCGCCATTGCGCTGGCGCTCTGCGACCACGACACGCCGGTCTGGATCGACAGCGGGCTTTCGGCCAGCTCATCGGTCCGCGAATGGCTGCGCTTCTACTGCGGCTGCCCGCTCGTGCAGAACCCGCGCGAGGCGGCCTTCGCGTTCGCCAGCGCGCCCAACGCCATCCCGCCGTTCGAGGTTTTCAATCTCGGCACCGCGGACTATCCGGATCGCTCGACCACCATTGTGTTCCAGGTCCAGTCGTTCGACGCCGGGCCGCAGCTGGCGCTGACCGGCCCCGGCATCCGCGACCGCGTGATGTTTCGCGCCGAGCCGCTGCCTGCCGATATCGCCAAGCAGCTCGCCTTCAATCGCGACCTGTTTCCGCGCGGCGTCGATCTGATGCTGGTGACGAGCCACGCCGTCGCGGCGCTGCCGCGCTCGGTGCATGTTGCTGAGGAGAGCCGATAATGTATGTGGCGGCCAAAGGCGGCGAACGCGCCATCGAGAATGCCCACCGGCTGCTGGCGCAGGAGCGCCGCGGCGATCCGGCCGTGCCGGAGCTGACGCTCGAGCAGATCGAGAGCCAGCTCACGCTCGCGGTTGACCGGGTGATGAACGAAGGCTCGCTGTACGACCGCGAGCTTGCGGCGCTCGCCATCAAGCAGGCCCGTGGCGACCTGATCGAGGCGATCTTCCTGCTGCGCGCCTTCCGCGCCACGCTGCCGCGCTTCGGCGCGAGCGAGCCGATCGACACATCGGCGATGGCGGTGCGCCGCCGCATCTCGGCGGCGTTCAAGGACCTGCCGGGCGGCCAGATTCTCGGCCCGACCTTCGACTACACGCATCGGCTGCTCGAGCCGCAGGGCACCGAGGCCCAGGACGAGCCGGCGCAGGCCGAGGCCGCGACGGCGTCGATGCCGCGCGTCACGGATCTGCTCGGCAGCGACGATCTTGTCGAGCAATCGCCGCCCGACACCGGCGAGACGCCGGGCGATCTCACCCACGATCCGCTCGGCTTCCCGGCCGACCGCGATCTCCGCCTGCAGAACCTCGCACGCGGCGACGAAGGCTTCCTCTTGGCGCTCGGCTATTCGACCCAGCGCGGCTATGGCCGCAACCATCCGTTTGCCGGCGAAATCCGCATGGGCGACCTGGAGGTCGAGTTCGCGCCGCCGGAGCTGGGTTTCGCCGTGCCGCTCGGCCGCATCACCGTCTCCGAATGCCAGATGATCAACCAGTTCCGCGGCACCGCGACCGAAGCGCCGCGCTTCACCCGCGGCTACGGCCTCGCCTTCGGCCATTGCGAGCGCAAGGTGATGTCGATGGCGCTGGTCGATCGGGCGCTCCGAGCCCGCGAGCTCGATGAAGAGGTCAAGGCGCCGGCGCAGGACGAAGAGTTCGTGCTGTCGCATTCCGATAACGTGCAGGCGACGGGTTTCGTCGAGCACCTGAAGCTGCCGCATTACGTGGACTTCCAGGCCGAGCTCGGCTTGGTGCGCAAGCTGCGCGAGGAGTTCGCGGCTTCCGAGCCGGTGAAGGAGGCCGCCGAATGACTGCAGCCGCCTACAACTTCGCTTATCTCGACGAACAGACCAAGCGGATGATCCGCCGCGCCATCCTCAAGGCCGTGGCGGTTCCGGGCTATCAGGTGCCGTTCGCGAGCCGCGAGATGCCGATGCCCTACGGCTGGGGCACCGGCGGCGTGCAGGTGACGGCCGCGGTGCTCGGCCCCGACGATGTGCTCAAGGTGATCGACCAGGGCGCGGACGACACCACCAACGCCGTGTCGATCCGGAAATTCTTCGTCAAGACCGCGGGCGTGCGCACCACGACCGACACGACCGAAGCCACCGTGATCCAGACGCGGCATCGTATTCCGGAGACTCCTCTCAAAGCGAACCAGATCCTCGTCTTCCAGGTGCCGATCCCCGAGCCGCTGCGCTATCTCGAGCCGCGCGAGACCGAGACGCGGCGCATGCATGCGCTCGCCGACTACGGCCTGATGCATGTGAAGCTCTATGAGGACATCGCGCATCACGGCCATATTGCGACCACCTATGCGTATCCAGTGAAAGTCGAGGGCCGCTACGTGATGGACCCCTCGCCCACGCCGAAGTTCGACAACCCGAAGATGAACGATTGCCCGGCGCTGCAATTGTTCGGCGCCGGCCGCGAGAAGCGCATCTACGCCATTCCGCCCTACACCAATGTGGTGTCGCTCGATTTCGAGGATCATCCGTTCGAGCGCTACCGGTTCGACGGCATCTGCGCGCTGTGCGGCTCGGACGAGAGCTTTCTCGACGAGGTGATCACCGACGACCGCGGCGGGCGGATGTTCGTGTGCTCGGACACCGACTATTGCCAGGGGCGGCGTGGCGAAAAAGTTCCGCCGAAAGCGGCCACGGAGGCGGTGCGTGACTGACGCAGCCGGCATCACGATGCGCGCCGCGACCGAGCACGATCTGCCGGACGTGCTGCGGCTCTATGCGCAGCCGGATTTCGACAACGGCAAGACGCTGCCGGTCGACGAGGCCCGCAAGCTGTTCGCGCGCTTCGCCCGCTATCCCGATTACACGCTCTATGTGGCCGAGCAGGCCGGGCATGTCGTCGGCAGCTTCGCGCTGCTGATCATGGACAACATCGGCCATCTCGGCACGCCGTCGGCCATCGTCGAGGACGTGGTGGTGGCGCCGCAGATGCAGAGCGCGGGCATCGGCCGCGCCATGATGGAATTCGCCCACAAGCAGAGCGCCCAGAAGGGCTGCTACAAGATCGTGCTGTCGTCGAATGCCCGCCGCGAGCGCGCGCACGCGTTCTACGAATCGCTCGGCTTCACCCGGCACGGCTACAGCTTCCGCCTCGATCTTCCGGTGCCCGCATGACGACCGCGACCGACGAGCCGCTCCTGATCGCCGAAGGCCTGACCAAGCGTTACGGCCGCCAGCTCGGCTGCCGCGACGTGTCGTTCGAGCTCTACGAGGGCGAGGTGATCGCCGTGGTCGGCGAGTCCGGTTCGGGCAAATCGACGCTGTTGCAGCTGCTCTGCGCGCAGCTCGAAGCCAGCTCCGGCCGCGTGCTCTACCGGATGCGCGACGGCGCGACGCGCGATCTCGCTTCGCTCAGCGAAGCCGAGCGGCGGTTCCTGGCGCGCACGGACTGGGGCTATGTGCATCAGGACCCGAGCCAGGGCCTGCGCATGGCCGTGTCGGCCGGCGCCAACGTCGGCGAGCGGCTGATGGCGGTCGGCCAGCGGCATTACGGAAACATCCGCCACAGCGCCTCGAGCTGGCTCGACCGCGTCGAGATCGATCCGGGCCGCATCGATGACAGCCCCCGCACCTATTCGGGCGGCATGCGGCAGCGGCTGCAGATCGCACGCAATCTCGTGACGCAGCCGCGGCTGGTGCTGATGGACGAGCCGACCGGCGGCCTCGACGTCTCGGTGCAGGCAAGGCTGCTGGACCTCCTTCGCGGCCTCGTCTCTGATCTCAATCTCTCGGCGGTCATCGTCACCCACGATCTCGGCGTGGCGCGGCTGCTATCGCACCGGATCATCGTGATGAAGGGCGGCCAGGTGATCGAAACCGGATTGACCGACCAGGTGCTCGACGACCCGCGCGAGCCCTACACGCAGCTTCTCGTCGCTTCGATTTTGCCGCCATAGGACCGCAATGAAGACCGCGCTTGAACTCGCCAACGTCGCCAAAAGCTTCACCATGCATCTGCAGGGCGGCGTGAAGCTGTCGGTGATCAACGGCGTCACGTTCGCGGCCCACACCGGCGAATGCGTCGTGCTGGCCGGCCCTTCGGGCGCCGGCAAATCGTCGATCCTGAAAATGATCTTCGGCAGCTACCGCTGCGACCGCGGCCAGATCGTGGTGCATCACGGCCAAGGGCACGCTCAGGAGCGCACCGACATCGCCGCGGCTTCCCCGCGGCAGATCCTCGCGCTGCGCAAGGGCACCATCGGCTACGTCAGCCAGTTCCTGCGCGCCATCCCGCGGGTGCCTACGCTCGACGTGGTCGCCGAGCCGCTGATCACGAGCGGCGTGTCGCGCGAGACCGCGCGGAAGAAAGCCACCGAGCTCCTGCGCCGCCTCAACATTCCGGGCCCGCTGTGGGGCCTGCCGCCCGCGACCTTCTCGGGCGGCGAGCAGCAGCGCGTCAACATCGCCCGCGGGTTCCTGGCCGAGCGGCCGATCCTGCTGCTCGACGAGCCGACCGCGTCGCTCGATGCGCAGAACAGCGAGGTGGTGATGCAGCTCATCGAGGAGCGCAAGAAGCGCGGCGCCGCGATCATCGCCATCGTCCACGACCAGGCGGTGCGCGAGCGCATCGCCGACACCGTGATCGACATGAGCGGCTTTGCCGCGGCCGCATAAGAAGACTAAGACGACGATATGACAGATCGCATGCAGACCACCGTTCTCGCCAACGCCAGGATCGTGCTGGCCGACCGCGTCATCGACAGCGGCTGGCTCGCCATGGACGGCAGCACTATCGCCGAGGTCGGCGAAGGCAAGCCGCCGGAGCGCGGCGAGGATCTCAAGGGCGACCTGCTGATGCCCGGGCTGGTCGAGCTGCACACCGACCATCTCGAGGCGCACTACGCGCCGCGCCCCAAGGTGCATTGGGACCCGGTCGCCGCCGTGGTCTCGTTCGACGGCCAGCTCGCGACGTCGGGCATCACCACGGTGCTGGATTCGCTTCGGGTCTGGACCGAAGACGGCGCCGAGGAGGTCGACGGCGAGGCCGAGACGCTCGCCAAGGCGATCGGCAAGGCGCGCGACAGCGGCATGCTGCGCACCGACCACTTCCTGCATCTGCGCTGCGAGGTGCCGATGCCGAATGTGGTCGAGGAAGCCGCCGAGCTGATCGGCCGCAGCGACGTGCGGCTCGCCTCGCTGATGGATCACACGCCCGGCCAGCGCCAGTTCCGCGACGAGAGCAAGCTCCGCGACTACTACCGCGGCAAGAAGGGCGGCCTGAGCGATGCCGCGCTCGATGAGCTGTTCCGCAAGCGCTACGAGTACCAGGCGGCTTATTTCGCGGACAATTACCGCCGCCTCGTCGAGCTCGCGCGCCAGCACGGCACGCCGCTCGCGAGCCACGACGACACGACGCTGGAGCATGTCGGCGACGCGATCCGCGACAAGGTCGCAATCGCGGAGTTTCCCACCACGGTCGAGGCCGCGCATGCGCTGCACAAGGCCGGCATCCGCGTGCTGATGGGTGCGCCAAATCTCGTACGCGGCGGCTCGCATGCCGGCAACGTCGCGACCGCGCAGCTCGCCGAAGCCGGCGTGCTGGACGTGCTGTCGTCGGACTACATGCCGGCGAGCCTGTTGATGGCCGCGATCAGGCTGCCCGATGCCGTGCCGGGCTTCGGGCTTCCGGCCGCGATCCGCACCGTCACCAAGACGCCGGCCGAAGCGGTTGGGCTGAATGACCGCGGTGAGATCGTTGCGGGCAAGCGCGCCGACCTGATCCGCGTGCATGTGGCGGACGGCATTCCCTTCGTGCGCTCGACGTGGCGCTGCGGCGTCCGCGTGGCGTAAAGCCTCAGCCCTTGGTCAAACGCGCGAACGCGCGACGCACGGTCTTCTGCAAGTTGCCGAGCTTCTCTTCGACCGCCTCGAAGCTCACCTCGCCCAGCATGGCCGGCAGCTGACCGGCCAAGGCCTTCGGCATCGCTTCGGGCAACGAACCAGGCAGGCAGGCGATGCGCGTCGCCTGCTGGACGTTCTTGAAGAACGACAGCGCGGCGGAAAGCTCGTCCAGATCGGACGTCTCAAGAACGCCGGCGTCGCCGAGCGCGCGCAGCGCATCGGCGGTCGCAGGACAAACGACACCCGGCTGCGCATTCGCATGCCGTAGCATCAGGTACTGCGCGATGAACTCGATATCCATCAGCCCGCCGGGGACATGCTTGATGTCCCAGACATTGTCGGTCGACTTCGTGCTGTGCAGCAGCGCATGCATCTCCAGCATGTCGGTCCGCAACTGCCGGCGGCCGGCGGAGCGCTGCAGCGCAGCCGTGATGGTGGTTTCGATGGCCGCGGTCAGCCGCGCCGGACCAACCACGACGCGGGCGCGCGTCATCGCCATATGCTCGTAGGTCCAGGAGTCCTGCTCCAGGTAGTCGCGGAGCGTGCCGAGCTGCGTCGCGATCGGGCCCTTGTTGCCCCACGGCCGCAGGCGGAAATCCACCTCGAACAGCGGGCCGTCGGTGTCCTGCGCGCTGAGCGCCGCGATCGCGCTCTTGGCGAGCTGGTTGAAGTATTGCGTGGCCGGCAGCGGGCGCAGTCCGTCCGAAACCACCGGCTCGTCGGGGCTGTCATAGACCAGCATCAGGTCGAGGTCGGACGTCGCGGTGAGCTCGGCGCCGCCGAACTTGCCGAGTGCCACCAGCGCGAAGTCGCAACCCGGCGCGTGGCCGTGCAGCCGCGCGAAGCGCCGCTCCACGACGCGGAGCACCTCCTGCACCACGGCGAGCGCCAGCTTCGAATAGGCCCGCTCGGCCTGCCCGAGCGGCATCAGGTGCAGCATGGCGCGCGCGCCGATCAGGAACTGGTGCTCGCGGGTGAAGCGCTGGATGCGGGCGAGCTCGTCGTCATCGTGGTCCAGGGTGACGATCGCGAGCGCCCGCGACAGCTCCTCGAACGACACCAGGTCGGCGGACGGCCGCCGCAAGATCAGCGCGTCGAAGGCGTCCGGGCGGTTGGCGATGACCGGCACGAGCCGCGGCGCGAGGGTGACGAGCTGCAGCAGCGTCTGCATCGCGGGCGGATGCGCCGCCAGCGACGCGAACAGATGCGCGCCGACCGCGGCCTGCCGCACCACGCTGTCGAAGCCGCTGAGCAGCTTGTCGCCGTCGGCGCTCGCCTGCGCGGCGGCGCTGAGCGTCAGCTTGAGCTGCGAGAGATAGAAGCGCGCGCTCGCCGAGCGCGTCGACGGATATTCGCCGCGCTCCCATGTGCTCCAGAACTGCGCGATATTGTCGAGCATCGTCGTGTCGAAAAATGAAATGCGATTTTGCAAACAGCTATCGCGCCAGCGTTGCCGCGGCGCTAATAACGACGCGCGGATACAACCATTCGTGGCATTAAGGTAACGAAACGGTGCAATGGCGCAGTCGCGCGGTTTTCGCGATGCACTAAGCGGCTGTGGCAATGACACTCCCGCCCGACAGGTTCGTAAACAGCCGGTCGGCGTTGAGAACGACGATGAAATCGTTGTCGTTCACGTCGTTCAGCGCGAGCGCCGCGTCGGCAAAGGTGTGCGCCCGGGACACCAGCTCGGGCAGCATGGTTAAGCGATGCTCAAACACCTCGGCGATCTCGCCGAGCGCATCGACCATCAGGCCGAAGTGGGTTCCGTTGGACGTGACCATGACGGCGAGCTGGATCGAAGCGCGGTCGGTCCGCGCGCGGCCTTCCAGCACCTCGGCCAAGTCAAAGACCGGCACGGCCGCGCCCTCGTGGATGAAGCAGCCCTTCAGGCCGGGCCGCATCAACGGCAGCGGCACGATCGCCGGGTCGGTGACGGCCTCGACGATCTCTTTGGCGCGCGCCGCGTAGATCCGCTCGCCGACATAGAAGGTCGCGACGCTTTCCTTGCCGCCGGTCTGCGTGCGGTCGGAGCGGATCGACAGCGCCTTCGGCGCGGCGCGGCGGGCCTCCCCCGCGGCGTCGCAGATCCGGGTGAAGATCAGCGCGATCACCTCGTTGCGGTACGGGTCGCTCGCGCCCTTGTATTCGCGATAGCCCGACGAGGCGCGGGCGCCGACCGCGTAATAGCCGTCGCCCATCACGGTGAAGCCGGAATGGCCTGTGCCAGGCTTCAAGCCCAGGAAAGCCGGATCGACCGTCAGCGTGTCGCCCGGACGATAATCGTCGCGGGTAGAGGCGACGATCCGGCCGTCCTTCTCCACCAGCAGGCCGAACGCGCCGCTCTTGACGGCGCCTGTGCCATCGCGCGGCAGCGCGTCGCTCAGCATCGCAGCAATCTGCGGCGCGCCGTCGAACACGATGGCGATGCCGCCGACCACGCCGTGCCGCTTCGGGTCCTGGATCGCGGCGCCGTAGATATAGGTCGAGCGGCCGCCATAGAGCGGCGTCGCCGCGAAGGACGACACCGCATAGGCCTGGTCGCCGCGCAGCGCGAGGATGCGCGCGACCCACTCGTCGCTCAGCACCGAGCCGGCGAGCTCGCCTTCGGCCGCGTTGGAGGTCGCGATCACCTTTCCGGAGCGGTCGAACACGATCAGGTTGGAATAGACCGTGTAGAGACCGTTGATGGTCCGCAGGATGGCGCCGATCGCGAGCGTGTCGCGCTCGGAAAGCTGCGGCTGCGCCAGCATCTCGGCGAACACCGTGGTCAGGGCCCACCAGCGGCAATCATTCGCCCGCTCGTAGAGATTGCGGTCCATGATGTCGATCGCCAGCCCCGCATGGAACTGGTTGTCGTGCAACAGCGACGTCACCACGGTCTGGTGCAGGTCGGCGATGGCGCTTTCGAACACCGCCTTGGTCCGCGCGCCGGTGCTGCTGATTTCCTTGAGCAGGATCTTCGAGAAGGCCGAAGCGCTGCCCGAAGAAACGCTGCCCGAAGCCGTATCCGCCGAGGACGTTCGCTGCTTGATGTCGCCGTTCCACACCGAGCGGTTCAGCTCGCGCTGGATGTGGTTGGCCTTGGACGGAATGACGCGGATATCCTGGTTGAACAGCTCAGACGAGTGGATGATCCGCTCGATGACGTCCGGCGCGATGCTGTCCAGGAGCCTCGCCGCCGTGCCGTTGAAGGCGTGCAGCAGCGGCACCATCACATGGCCATACCAGCCCGGGCCGGCGTAACCCTGATAGGGCTGCGCGGCGCGGCTCAGCGTGACGTATTCCATCGGGCCGAAGCGCACGATCCTGAAGTCGGCATCCAGCACCGGCTCGAACTTCGCCCCGACCGGAATGTGATGCGGATCGTGCGACGCGATCACGCAGCCTTCGTGGTCCAGGATGGTGATGACGCTCCAGTCGTCGGCGCTTGCCAGATTGGAGAAGATCAGCGCCGCCTCGTTCTCGAACTTGAAGCAGAGGCAGAGCACGCCGAGCACCGAACCGTCGCCGTCGGTGACGCGATAGGCATAGATCAGCGCGCGCTTGCCGCCCGCGACCAGGTCGGTCTCGCGGAACTGCTCCACATAAGCGGCGCCGGTGTCGAGCGCCGCGCGCACGACCGGATCGCGGCTCTCGCTCACCGTCACGCTGTCGTCGAGCCGCGCCAGCACATGGCCGGCCGGATCGAGCACGATGATGTCGGAATAGACCGAATACTTGCAGACATATTCGCCGAAGCGCCGGCGCAGCGCCGCGCGATCGACGTCCTGGCCCGCGGCCTTGCGGCGCAGGAACGAGCGGACCTCCTCGTCGCAGGCCAGAAAGCCGATGTCGGCCGTGCGTTCGAAGAGATTGCGCACCAGGATGTTGATCGCGACCTGCGCCTTGGCGCTGTGGTCCTGCAGGCACTTCTTCAGCGCCTCGCGCCCGAGCTGGTTGAGCAGCGCCGCGGCGAGATCGCTGAACGCTGCCCGCGTGTCGCTCATGTCGGTGCCGGTGCCGGACAGCTGTCCGAGCAGCGTGAGGTTGTCCCAGACGATCTGCAGCTGCTGCAGCGCGCCGCCGTATTCGTCGGCGGTCGCGACATGCGGAATGATGCGCTCCAGATCCCCGTCGAGATCGACCCCCTTGAATTTGATGGTCATGGGAAATGAAGGCCCGCCGAAATATGCCGCCCCGAGGCACACACCGTTTCGAGATACGCGGGATTGTTTAGGAAAATGTTTACGATACTTGTTTCCGCTTGCCCATTTTTTAGGCGCTTGAATCTGCATTCGATTAGACCCGTGGGGCGGTCTCTCCCACCCGCCGCGGCAGGGGTATCGCACATGACGGTCGATGCGGCTCTTGTCCCCTCTCCCGCTTGCGGGAGAGGGTGGCGAGCGCATGCGAGCCGGGAGAGGGCTCTTCTGTTGCAGCACCCCTCTCCCCCCTCGCTTTCGCTCGGGACCCTCTCCCCGCTCCGCGGGGCGAGGGGACCAAACCGCAACAGCAAACCACTGCGCACACACACGCAGACCTCCGATCTCATGGTGACGTGTTTCATCGGCCCCTTGTGTCAGTGAGGCGCGGGGCGCCGCCTTCTCTTCTTCCTCGCTCCCACGAGGGAGCGGAGCGCCGGTTCAGGCGCATCATCACAAGGGCACCTCTTGGAAGGCGCCCCGCGTGCCGTGTGACCGGCACGCGCGCCCTCCGGCGCTCCACTGTGGCGATTTTTGACGAGGCCGCCGGACTTCTTCGCCGGACCGAAGGGCTCAAGCCACTCACGTGATCCAGGCAGCATTTACGCTGCCCTTCATCCGACAAGTCGCAGCCACTGAAGGCGGCCCCCTCATCGGGGGCGGCCGGTGACCTCGCTCCCTGGGACGGGATTACGACTCCCGCCTGCAGGCGCCACACCTTGCTCCGCCAACCAAGCGTCCCTAGCAGACGCCCTCGATTGAGCAAGGTGGGGGGACGATACGCGAAGGGAGAAAGCGGTCAACATTGCTGGGCTGTTTGCAAGGTCTGTCAACAGTGGTCGATTGTCAGGCATCTGCGGCCGCGCTTCTTGGTTTCGGTAAGCGTACGACCGGCCACGACAAAAAAGCGCCCCCTCCGACGGAGGAGGCGCTACTCTTTTGCCGGAAGAACTAGGCCGCCTTCTTCTCGAGCGAACGCTGCTCGCTGTCGGTCAGTTCCATCTTGAGCTTGGCCTTGATGTACGCCTTGGTCGCTGCGCGAGCCTGGCGGTTCGACACCACCGAGTTTGCGATGATGCAGACGTTGTCCCAGTCCTTATTAGACTTGGACCAGTTGATGTCGCCCAGAGTCTCAAGTCGTTTGGCCCAGTCGTTGGACTTCATCAGATCGAGACCAAGACCGCCGAGAGCACGCAGGACCGTCGAGTGCGAACAAATCTTCTCCGCACGCAGGTCAATTGCGGTTTTGTGCTGTGACAGCACGGCCTTCCAGTCAGTCATGTGCTTGGCGACTTCGGTCCAGTACTTCCGCAGGTACTCGACGTTTTCCACCACGTCCTCGTTCTCGCGACCTTTCAGCAGCTCGCGATTGGCGTCATAGAGAGCCGCCAGCGTGAACAGTTTCGGAGACTTCGAACGCAGCGAAACGTCGCTTTTCTCGGTCAACTCCTTGAAGACCGGGATTTTGTCGATCAGGCCCAGGGTCGCGGCCGACATCTTGTCCCGCTTGTCGTACATGATATCGAGCGACTTGGACGTCTTCACCACGTTCTTATTCAGGTCCGAGAACATCTGCTGGACGCGATCCAGGTTCTCGTACGGGAACAGGATGACCGCGATGGTGTGGTCACCCATACTCGGGTTCTCGGCCAATGCGGCGGCGATGCCGGCGCAGCGATGCTGGCCGTCGTTGATAATGAGTTCATCACCGAGCTTGAGCTTAAGAGTACCGAGGTTGCCATCGCCGGCAGCGCTCGGAACTGGCTCGAACTCCGGTGCGGACTTGTACGAAGCGGTGATGGCCGCGAAGAGATAGTCGTCTTCGTTTTCGAGGATGTAGTTCTTGATCTCCGGAACGCGGCGCTCGTCGAGGACGCGCTGCTCCCGATCTTCCGGCCGAATCTCGATCCAGTTCGTGAACTTGAACATGTTCGGGATGGCACTCATCGGCATAAGGCACGAGTAGTAGGTGCGGCTGCCGAGCTTTCCGCGCATGGCGGGAACGTGGACGTACATGGGACTTCTCTCTGTTTGAACTCTGTCCCGGAAGAGCGAGGATCGCTCAGAGGGCGCTACGAGTTCGGTTAAGGTTGAGCCAGATATCAGGGACATCTCAGCTCAGGACCCATTTTTCACACTCTTAGACGATTTTCAATACACTCTATATAAATTTCCGAGAGTGTTTGACAATTTTAGCCGGAGTGTTTCTATACTATCCGACACTCTGGGTCAGCTGGGCTGGAGGACTCTCCCCGGTTACGTCCCTATGGCCTTATAACTCATGGTTGTGCACACTTTATCAGACTGGGACGGGGGGATGTGTGATGCAAGACAAGGATTTGCTGGTTGAACTCCTTGAATGCGAGTTCGAGGACGACACCGTTGCGACGCTGAGCAAACACGGGCTTTTCGACGAGAAGAACGCTCACCGCTGGGTTTCATTGGGCAAAATGCCCAACAACCAATCCGTGGTGCACGCTCAGCAGTCGAGCCCAGCCGCCGCCCTGGTCGAGAAGTTCACCAACGGGCTCGACGCCATTCTTCTCCGCCGATGTAAAGCCGACGGCATCGACCCCCGTAGCATCGCCGCTCCGCAGACCATGTCAAAAGCGGTGCAGCACTGGTTCGGTGATCTCAGTGAAAAGTCGAGCCCGGAAATTCGCGCGCTGGCGGAAGACAACTTGGTACTCTACGCCACTGGCTCGAAGCAGCGACCTTGCTTGTCGTTCTACGACGCTGGGGAGGGCCAGTTAGCGGAGAATTTCCCATCGACGTTCTGCTCGCTGGTCTACGGCAGCGACGAAGGCTCCTACAAAGGTGCAGTGCCGTTCGTGCAGGGCCGTTTCAACATGGGCGGTACGGGCGTGCTTCCTTTTTGCGGCGAAGACCGCAAGATGCAGCTCATCGTCTCCCGAGTGCCTCCCGATATTGTGAAGTCGCCCCACGAGTGGGCCTTCACCATCTTCTGTTTCTTCGCGTCACGGCAGAGCCCGTCGTGGAAGTACCTTGTCGGTACGGACGGAAAGATAATGACCGCAGGAGCGGAGCCGCTTGGGCTGATACCAAACGCTAACGTGAAGTCAGGCGAGGTCACCCCACCGCGTGCGCGCAAGGTGCCCAGCGGCACGCTCATCAAGATGTACGATTACAAAGCTCCCCGCTCGAATATCTGCGGAGAGCTTTTCAAGAAGCTTGAAGAATATCTGCTGCGCCCAATGCTACCGCTACGTCTCATTGAGTGCCGCCCTGAATACAAAGCCAAAGTTATGCAGGTCACGGTGTGGGATCGATTCTCCGCGTGGGCCGGGCGCAACATGCTTGAAGAAGGCTTCGAAGAAGGCGCGAGCATTGAGATTAAACTATCAACAGGCGAAACGGTCCCTGCTGAGGTTCGAGTTTTCAAGGCGGACGCTGCTGGGGACGACGATGCGGAGCTTCCACAGACTGGCCTGCGCGCGCTCATCAACGGGCAATCGCACGCGCGTCGCGATACGCAGTTTTTCAAGACCAAGGCTGTGGACAAGGAGCATATCGGCGGCAGCATGCTGGTGACGCTCGATTGTTCGGACCTTGGCCAGACATCGCGCAACGCGCTCTTCATGAGCAACCGCGAGATGTTCCGTGAAGATCCATTGCTCGCCGAATTATTCAAGAAGCTGCAGAACCAGCTGCGAAATCACGAGGGCCTGATTGCACTCGACCAGAAGCGCTATCAGGAGAAAATCAAGAATGCCACGAGCGATGATGACGGAATCAATGCGCTCGAAGAACTGCTTTCTACCGATCCGGCGCTCGCTGACATGTTCGGCAGTATGGTGCATGGAAAAGTAGCCGCGAAGACCATCGCGGCGGCGGTTGCAGGCATGAAGGTGGACGGGAAAGCGCCGAAGTTTGAAGGCACAGAGTTCCCGAGCTATTTCAAGCAAAAGGACGGAGCGACATCGGTTGAAATCGAGTTACCGCAGAATGACGACGCGCGGTGTTCTTTCCTCACGGACGTGAAAAATAACTACTTCACTCGCACAAAGTACAGAGGCAAGTGCGAGTTCACGGGCGACATCCAACCGACAATCCGGCTCTTCAACGGGCGGCTCACATTCACGTTCGATGCCGACAAATATAAGAAGCCCGTCGGGTCTGTATTCAACGTAGTCGCCACGATCTCCGATTCAGCTCACGGCCCGTGGAAGCTCAATGTCAAAGTCACAGTCGTGGAGCCGAAGCAAAAGCGAGAGAACGAACCGCCAGAACCGAAACCGCCGATGACCGATGCAGCGCCGAGCAGGCCTGACATCAAGGAAGTGCACAATGGCCTCGAAGCGGCACCGATTACCGTGGAAAAGGTGCCGGGGGCCGAGCGCTTGCAGCTTCATATCAACGTAGACTCTCACTTGCTCGTCGAAGCCAAAGCCATGCGCCCGCCCGAAGAAGCGGTCGCCGTCGAATTCGTGTTCAAATACGGCTTGGCACTGATCGCCATGGGCCTCTTAGACTCTGCCAAGAAGACGGCTGAGTGGACAGCGAACGAGGTAGAGGTACGGCAACGGATTTCAAAGTCGGCGGCGGGTGTCGGCCGCGTTATCGTGCCGCTATGCCTGACGCTGCCCAAGAAACTTCCGAAGGCCGCCTGATAGAGCGGTCTTCCTTGCGGTGAATAAGCACGACTTCCTGTGAAGCCGGTGTCTCACCGCGCTGGTCGCTGTACCAGCGTCGGCTGGGTACGCTCCGCCATAGGCGGCCATCACGTTCGCCGCGAAGCTTTGAAAGCTTCACTTCACGGAGGCCTGCCTCTTCCATCGTTTCGAGGTAGCGCGGTAGCTGCCACGACGGTTCGGCAAACGCGACCATTTGGACGATGACCGTGCGCGCATTTGCGACAGCTGCGACTGACGACATCGTTGAGCGGATATTGTCGAAGTAGGTCTTGAGTTCAGGGTATTTCCGGTCACCCATCGTGTAGTAGCTGCTGCCTGCGCCATCGAGCTTTTTGGCAATCATAAACGGCAGCGGCGCTTCCTTGCGGCCATCAACCTGCCAGCGGTGATAGAGAACATGTACGCCAGGATAGGGCGGTGAAGTCACCACGAGCCTGGGCGCGCGCATCTCGCGCAGTCGGAAGTCCTCTTCGAGCCCAGCGGCGCTACGATTGAGAACCGTCACGCTCTCGCGGCCATGCTCTTGCACGGCAGCTCGCAGCTCGCGTGCGCCCGCGACCATGCTTTCTGCGGTTTCTGCGATGAAGCGCCGAAAGTCATCTACCCTTGGCAGTTTGCTTCTACCGTCCAGCGCCCATTGAGCAGTGCGAAGGACAACGCAGCGGCCGAACGCTTCAAGGCGAGGCGTACCGAGGGCGACGGCGCTTGCAATGCCCTGTTCGATAGCTTTGCGGAGCCGCCACCGCGACGGATGGTCGAGGTGCTTGTAATAGCCTTGCTCCTCATACTCCGCTAACGAGTACGACGGCTTACGAATGTCGATGCAGTGCGCTATCCGCTGTGTCCACACCTTCAGCGTATCCAGCTCTTGCTCGGAATAGACGGTGCATTTCACGTTCGAGACAAATTCGGCGAGCGTGCTGATGTCCACTCCGACGGCTTCCCGGCCGGCGGCGCGCGCCTCTACGAGCGTCGTGCCTCCGCCGACATGGGGATCGAGCACCAGGTCACCGGGCCTCGTGAAGGTGTCGATAGCCGCCCTCGCGAACACCGGAGAGAAGCGGGCGGGGTATTTGTAATAGCCGTGGGTCAGACCACGCACCGGCTCTGGATTACGAGCGGCCGCGATAAGCGCCTCTTGAGCATCAAGAGAAAGTCGCAAATAGCCGCTGCGCCTGGAATCCGACATGGTTCCATAACCGCCTGATTTGGTTAACGCGACGTTTCAAAAGATGCGGACCTGTGGCGTTACGTTCGTCAGCAACGAGCCCGCTTGCTGAAGACCGACAGATTGTTCTCTTTCTGTTCTTAAGTCAACCAAGGCGCACTCGGAGAAACTTTGCAACTGTGGATGGCGACTTGCTGTCGCCGGCAGAACGGCGCGCCGGTGCAGCGTCATCGCCCGACGCGCACCGTCCCCGCCACAGGAATGTTGGGGCCCACAGCCCGCAAAGAAAACGCCCGGCAGCGCAGGCCTAGAGACCTGATCTACCGGGCGTAATTTGGTTGCGGGAGGTGGATTTGAACCACCGACCTTCAGGTTATGAGCCTGACGAGCTACCGGGCTGCTCCATCCCGCGGAAACTTGGGCCATCGACCTCGAGCCGCGGCGACGCTTATGTAACAAGCACCGCCCGGAATGAAAAGGGCGCAGACGGTTCCAATTGGGTGGATTGTGACAAATTCGCATAATAAATCTTGCAGATGAGCAAGCCGGGTTTGCGTCCGCCGGAAGCGGTCGGGGAAGCGTTGCGTGCCTCGGCCCGCTACATCCTGGCGGAGGGCCGCGGCGCCATCGAGGACAAGCAGCGGGTCGAGGCGGTCGCCGTCCACGATTTCCGGGCCGCGATGAAGTGGTGGCGGGCCTATCTGCGGCTGATCGAGCCCTTTCTGGACGCCGAGGACCACGGGTGGCGGACCGAGGCCCGCGACATGGCGCGGCTGCTGGCCGGCGCCCGCGACGCCCAGGCGGCGCTCGACGCGGTCTCCGACATGGAGCACCACACCGCCTCGCATCGGCTGTCGGTGGCATCCTGGGAGACCATCGTCAACAAGCTCGAGGACCTGCGGTCCCATGCCGAGACCGCGAGCCTCACGCCGTCGCTGCGCAAGAAGTTCTCGGCGGCGCTGGATCGCGTGGAGATGCGGATCGAGCGCTGGCCGCTCGACGACGTGACCTTCGGCGACGTCGCCGAAAGCCTCAGCGAAGGCTATCGGCGGGCGCGGCACCTCATTCCGGACGACTGGCGGGCGGCGAGCGCGGTCGAGCTGCACGAGCTGCGGCAGCGCGTGGTCGTGCACCGCTACCAGATGGAGATCGTCAAGCCGCTGTGGCCCCGGCTCGGCAAGAGCTGGGTGCGCGAGGCGCAGAAGCTGCGCGACCGGCTCGGCAAGTACAACGATCTCGCGGTGCTGGCGCGCTATGCCGAGCCGCACCAGCCGCTGGCGCGCTGGCGCTCGCGGCTGCAGTCGGTGATCAGCCAGCGCCAGGCGCAGCATGTGACGTTCGCGCGGCGCGTGGCGGGGCGGATCTTTGCCGAGCGGCCCAAGGCGTTCCGGCACCGGCTCGAAGCCATGTGGGACGGCATGACGTCGAGTCATTGAGCGGCCGCGGGGAGCGCCAAGCGGACGCGCGCGATGACGCTGGGCCAATCGCCGATTGTGGTTTGGCGGAAGAGTTGCAGCGCCGGATACCAGGGGCTCGCGTCGCGGTCGAGCGTCCAGCGCCAGTCGGGCTGGAACGGCAGCAGCACGAATGTGGGACGGCCCAAGGCGCCGGCGACATGGGCCACTGAGGTGTCGACCGAGATCACGAGATCGGCCAGCGTGAGCACCGCGGCGGTGTCGGAGAAATCGTTCAGCCCGGGGCCGAGATCGAGGATGCGCGGGTGGCGCCTGAGGGCTTGCGCGTCGCTGTCGCGGAGCTCGCGCTGGACGCTGATGAAGCTTGTGCCGGGCGTCGAGAGCAGCGGCTCCAATTGGGCGAGTGACAGCGAGCGGTTGCGATCGTTGGGATGGGAGAGATTGCCGGACCAGCTCAGCGCGATGCGCGGCGACGGCAAGGCTTCGAGGCGTGGCCGCCATTTGGCGAGAGCGGCATCGCCGGCGCGCAGATAGGGAATGTCGGCCGGGATGTTCGAGGCGTCGGTTTTCAGCGCGAGCGGCAGGCTGCCCAGCGGACAGTGCAGGTCATACGGCGGCAGCGGCTCGCCGCGGCCGATGACCGATGCGACGCCGTCGAGGCCTGTGAGCAGGTCTTTCAGCGCCGGCTGCACCTCGAGCACGACGCGCGCGCCCATCCGGGCGAGCCGCGGCAGGTAGCGCACGAACTGCACGGTGTCGCCGAGCCCCTGCTCGGCGTGAATGAGGATGGTCTTGCCCGCGAGCGGCGTCTCGCCGAGCCAGGGCGGCCGGCGGAACACTTTCGGCACCGACATGCCGGTGCGCTTCCAGCGCCATTCGTATTCGGCGAAGCCGCGGGCGTAATCGCCGAGCGTCAGGAACGACATCGCGGCGTTGAAATGCGCGTCGGCGAAATCCGGCTGCAGGGTCAGCGCCCGGCCGTAGCTCGCGAGCGCGTCCTGATGGCGGTTGAGCGCGGCGAGCGCCTGCCCGCGGTTGAGCCAGGCGTTGAGGTGCTGCGGCATCGCGGCCAGCGCCTGGTCGTAACACGCGACGGCCTCCGGAGTGCGGTCGAGCAGGCGCAGCGCGTTGCCGCGGTTGTAGAGCGCGAGCGGATGGCCCGGCGCGAGGCTCAGCGCCATGTCGTAATCGGCCAGCGCCTCCGCGGCGCGACTGAGCTCGGTCAGCGCATTGCCGCGGTTGATGCGGGCCTGCAGATGCTGCGGCGCTTTCGCCAGCACCGCGTCGAAGGCCGCGATGGCTTCGGCCGGGCGCTTCAATTCGAGCAGCACGTTGCCGCGGTTGTTGAGCGCATCGATGTGCGCGGGCGCGGCCGCCAGCGCCTTGTCGAGCGCTTTCAGCGCCTCGTCGTGGCGCTTGAGCGCGCTCAGCGCCATGGCCAAGTTGGACAGCGCGTCGGGCGAATTCGGCTGCACCTTGAGAGCCGCGGCGATCAGCCGATAGGCTTCGCCCGCCTTGCCGCGCTGCTGGTTGAGCACGCCGAGCAGGTGCAGCGCGTCGAAATTGTCGCGCTGCAGTTTCAGCGCGCGCGCATAGAGCTTCTCGGCCTCGTCGAGCCGGCCCTGCCGATGCAGGGCCAGCGCCTGGCCGATGATCTGCCCGAGATTGACGGGAGGTCCGCTCGGCGCCATCGCTACAGCCGGTTGGTCCGCGCGATGCGGCGCGTGATGTCGGCCGGCGTCTCGCGGTCGGCCTTGGATTTCAGCGCCAGCGCTTCGCGCGCGGCGGGGCGATCGAGGCAGCGGGTGAGCCAGGCCTTGATGTTTGGCGAGGCGCTGAGGTCCATGTCGACGGCGCGGCTGATGACGGCCGCGACGTTCAGGTCGGCGACCGTGAAGTCGTTGCCGAGGAGATAAGGCTGCTTCGATACGGCCGCGTCGAGCACGCGGAACGGCGAGACCAGCACCTTCAGCGCCTCCTCGCGCTTTGCCGCGTCGCGCTCGGCCTCGGGCAGGCGCACCGCGTGCAGCGACCAGATGTTGACGCCGCGGTCCACCTCGGTGACCGCCCAGAGGCTCCACTGCCAGGTGCGCGCCTCGCCTTCGAGCGTCGCCGGATAGAGCGTTCCGGCCGCGTGCTTCTTCGCCAGATACATGGTGATGGCGAGCGACTCGAACAGCACGAAATCGCCGTCGACGATCACCGGCAGTCGGCCGTTCGGATTGATGGCGAGGAACTCCGGCGTGCGCGCGCCGGCGTCGCCGATCTCGACCGGGAAGTGCTCGTAGTCCAGCCCCAGCTCCTTCGCCACCCAGAGCGCGCGGAACGCGCGGGTGCGGGCAATGCCATAGATGCGCAGATCGGACATTCAGTCTCCTTGAATTCGCGGCAGCATACGCGACAATCGGCACGCGGAGCCAACAGGCTTCGCGCACAGACAAGAAACAGAAGGGAGGGCCGCATGCTCAAACCGGTGATCCGCAATGTTCTGTTGGCTGCGCTCGTCGTGACGATGGCCGGACGCGCGGCGTTCGCCCAAGAGACCCCGAAACAAGACAACATGAAGATCGCAATCGGCCAGCGCGGCGGCTGGGAGCAGAGCGTCTCGGAGCTCGGCCAGAACAAGGGCATCTTCAAGAAGCACGGGCTCGTGCTCGACCTGTTCTACACCCAGGGCAGCGCCGAGACGCTGCAATCGGTTATCTCCAATAGCGTAGACCTCGGCATTGGGCTCGGCACCCACGCGATGCTCGGCGCGTTCGTCAAGGGCGCCCCCATTCGTGGTATCGGCGGCTCGTTCACCAGCGCCGACGAGCAGTTCTATTACGTGCCGGCGGATTCCGCGGTGCGCAACATGAAGGATGCCGACGGCAAGAGCATCGCGATCTCGACCAACGGCTCGGCGTCGAACATGTTCGCGCTGCATCTGGCGCAGCACTTCGGCGTCAACCTGAAGCCGCAGCCGGCCGGCAACTACACCGCGACCTTGACGCAGGCGCTGACCAAGCAGGTCGACATCGGATTTTCGGCTGCGCCGTTCAACCTGAATTACGTCGACGAAGGAAAAATCCGCATCGTGGCGCGCGGCAGCGAGGTGCCGGCGCTGCGCGACATGACCAGCCGGCTGATCGTGGTGAGCGCTTCTATCCTGCAGACGCGGCGCGAGGTGCTGAAGCGCTACATGGCGGCGTATCTGGAAACGCTCGACTGGATGTATGCCGACCCGGCCGCGGTCGACGCCTATGCGGCGTGGTCGAATTTGCCCAAGGCGCTCGCCGCGCGGGCGCCGGAATACATGACCAAGCCGAACATGACGCCGGCGCGGATTTCCGGAATGGCCGGGATCATGGAGGATGCGGTGAAGTTCAAGTACATCCCGGCGGTGCTGAACGACGACCAGCTCAGGCAGGCGTTTCCGGTTGAGAAGTTGAAGTAGCGCTCCGTCGTCATTCCGGGGCGCGAGCGCAAGCGAGCGAACCCGGAATCCATACTCCGCAGCAGTGGTTCTGGATTCCGGGTTCGGACCTTCGGTCCGCCCCGGAATGACAGCTGCGTAAATCTCAACACCGTTAACCCAACGCATCAGCAACAGCCTTGCCGCAGGCCTCGGTGCCGAGCGGCCCGCCGAGATCGCGGGTGCGGAGCTTCTGCTCGGCCAGCACCTTCTCGATCGCCTTGACGATCGCGGCGGCGGCTTCGTGCTCGCCGAGATGCTCCAGCATCATGGCGCCCGACCAGATCTGGCCGATCGGGTTGGCGATGCCCTGCCCGGCGATGTCCGGCGCCGAGCCGTGCACCGGCTCGAACACCGACGGATATTTGCGCTCCGGATTGATGTTGCCGGACGGCGCGATGCCGATGGTGCCGGTGCAGGCCGGCCCCAGGTCCGACAGGATGTCGCCGAACAGATTGGACGCCACCACCACGTTGAAGCGGTCGGGCTTGAGCACGAACAGCGCGGTGAGGATGTCGATATGGTATTTATCCCACTTGATGTCGGGGAAGCTTTTCGCCATCTCCTCGACGCGCTCGTCCCAATAAGGCATCGTAATGGCGATGCCGTTGGACTTGGTGGCGGAGGTCAGATGCTTCTTTGGTGTCTTGCGAGCCAGCTCGAACGCGAATTTCAGCACGCGGTCGACGCCGATGCGCGACAGCACCGTCTCCTGAACCACCACCTCGCGTTCGGTGCCGCCGAACATGCGGCCGCCGATCGCCGAGTATTCGCCCTCGGTGTTCTCGCGGACCACCCAGAAGTCGATGTCGCCGGGCTTGCGCCCCACGAGCGGTGACGGCACGCCGGGCATCAGCCGCACCGGTCGCAGGTTGACGTACTGATCGAACTCGCGGCGGAACAGGATGAGCGAGCCCCACAGCGAGATGTGATCCGGCACTTTCGCAGGCCACCCGACCGCGCCGAAATAGATCGCGTCGTGCTTGCCGATCCGCTCCTTCCAGTCCTCCGGCATCATGCGGCCGTGCTTCTCGTAGTAGTCGCAGGAGGCGAAATCGAAGTCGTCGTTGCGGAGCTCGAAGCCGAATTTCTTCGCGGCCGCTTCCAGCACGCGCACGCCCTCCGGCACGACCTCCTTGCCGATGCCGTCTCCCGGAATGACGGCGATGCGGTAGACGCGGTTGGTGGCCATGAGGTCTCCTTTTGGGCGTGGTTTCTTCGAACAGGGGCGGCACGTTAGCCATGAAAACGGGCGAGCGCCATCGGCCCCGGGTGTTGGTTCAGGCGCGGGGCGCGCCCTCTTTTCTTCCTCGCTCCCATGAGGGAGCGGAGCGCCGGTCAGGCGCATCGTAGCGAGTGGCACCTCGGCGAGGCGCCCGCCTGCCGTGTTAGCGGCAGGCGCGCCCTCCGGCGCTCCACAGTGGCGTCTCTCGGCTCGGGACAGCCCGTCCACGTCCAGCCCTTAAAGGGCAGCCCCGTCTTGCGACGGCGCGGGCGGTGGTCCGAGACGACCCTGATCCCTGCCTGCGTTACGACAGGAACCCGGGCGCCACACCCTGCTCCGCCAGCATGAACGCTTCATGAGAGCGCCCTCAAACTGAGCAAGGCATGGCCGTCGTACACGAGCGGGAGAAGAAGAAAAGATTATTGCGGTTTGGAGTGTGAATTCAGTGGGGACAGAGCGCGGAGTTTTCCGACGCTGTCACCCCAAGGCGGTGTCACCGCCGGGCATAGCCGTCCGAAGGACGGCGTCGATTCGCTCGCCTATGACCCGGCGGTCCATGACCCTGGCTCAACGGCGGAAGTCTTACGTAAGACTGGCGTCAGCCGCACCCGCTCATGGATCACCGGGCACGCTGCGATAGCGCGTGAACGCGCTATCGCAGCGGCCCGGTGATGACGGCGGCGTGTGTTGCGGCAGTTGCGATCCGCGGCAGCCTTACGCGCGGCGAGGCAGCAGTCGTAAAATGATACCGCGCAGCTGCGATCCCGCCCGCGATCGAAGCAATATGCGCCGTCATCGCGCGATCATATGACCGGGCCACTCTTTTCAATCGGCTTGTCATGTTCACTGCTCAGTGGCTAGCCTTTTCCCTGGACCAAATTGCGGGTGACAGGAGCATTTCATGGGCAAAATCACATTCAATCTGTCGCAAACATCGCTGTCGCCGGGATGGGACCCCGCCGGAGACGAGCACGACGCGCTCTGGCAAAACTTCGCGGCCGGTTACACCTACGTTGTCGTTGGCGGCGCGACGACCTATGACAGCCTGCGCGGCTCCGACCCGGCGACCGGCGGCACGTCGGATACATTCTCTTCCGACGCGGGCTCGCTCGACCTGACGGCACACAATTTCGCCGGTGCAACGAGCCTCGACTGGTCGGACAATGGCAACACTGCGACGCTCGCACTCGATGCCGCCCGCAACACCATCAAGAACGTTTTCGTCAGCGACTTCACTGGCCACAAGCTCGTCCTGCAAAACTGGATCGACGCGTGGGTCACGCTCGACAACCGCTTCGGCCAGGAGGTTCGTGTCGACGGCGCCAAGCGCGCGGAGATCACCACTGGGGCGGGCAACGACAAGGTCTGGGTCGGCGTCGACAGCAACGGACCGGACTGGACCAATCATGTCGATGTGTCGACCGGCAGCGGCAACGACGACATCACGGTGACGGTCTCGACCCGCGATTACAACGCGGCCCCCTACGATCCGCAATGGACCACGTCGACGATCAACGCCGGGAACGGCGACGACGCCATCGTGGGCGGCGGGGGAAACGATACCGTCGATGGCGGTACCGCCGTCGACGTTTTCGTGCTGCATGGCGCCGCAGCGTTCTATCAAGTGACCACCGTCGGGGATGTCACAACGGTGCGCGATCTGCGAACCGGCACCGCCAATCAAGAGGGCACGGATACGCTGACACGCGTCGAAAGGCTGCAGTTCGCCGATCAGGCCGTCCAGCTCATTGCGCCGCACGCGCCGCATTCCATCGATCTCGCCCATCTCGACCCTGCCGATGGGTTTACGATTCTTGCTCCGGACGCGACGAATACCGCTGACGTCGGGGCATCGGTCGCAGCGGCCGGTGACGTCAACGGAGACGGGTTCGCGGATGTGATCCTTGGCGCGCCCAACGCTGGAAGCGGAAGCGGCGCCGCCTACATCATCTACGGCCATGCCAGCGGTGACGTGGATTTGTCGTCGCCCGGCGCCAATGCAACCGTGCTGACGGCGCCCGGCCATACCGGGTTTGGCAGCGGCGTTGCCAGCGTCGGTGATTTCAACGGCGACGGGATTGGTGATCTGCTGATCGCCGACGCCGACCCAACCGGGCCGGCCGGTCCTTCAGCCTTTGTCGTGCTGGGTCAGGCCGGAGGTTTCGCAGCCTCGGTCGATATCGTTTCGGACGTACACGTCCATTCGATATCGTTCGCATCGGACCCAGGCACCGACTTTCGCTTCCCGCTTTCGCCGCCCGGAGATGTTAACGGGGATGGTCTCGACGACGTATTGCTGTCGCCGATTGCGGGCGGAAACCTCTTTCCGGGCTATCTCGTCTACGGCGAGGCCGGGCTGGATGGCAGCACCACGCTCAACCAACCGACATTTCCCGACTACATCAAGGGCGCCGGCGATATCAATGGTGACGGTCTCGCCGACTTGGTCTTCTTCAACCGAAAAGGTGTGGAGGGGCTGCCAAAGAACCAGATCGAAGTGATCTACGGCAACGCCGACCCGTCGCAGCTCAATATTCACAATGCTGCGTACTCCTTTAGTGTTATTGGCAACGTCTTGGATCTGGAGGGCGCCGGCGACTTCAACGGCGACGGACTGGACGATATTGTTGCGGCATTCCTTCCGACCAACCGGCCGCCGGGAGGGCAGGACCCAGGCGACTTTGTCGCGACAATCGTGCTGAGCGGCAATCCCTCCGACCCGCTCGCGCACGCCGTCCAGGTTCGCGCCGAAAGCAATTCAACCCTGACGTCCTATCACGCTGTTTCGATCGGTGACGTGAACCATGACGGCTACGGGGATATCGCGCTGACTCATGCCAACTCGGCGGACGTATACGTGGTCTTTGGCGTGCCGCACCCTGCCACGGTGATTTCGCTTGACGACATCGCCGCCGGTGACGGCGGCTTCAAGATCATTCGTGACGTTTCCCAAGGACAGCCGGAAATCGCAAGCGCCGGCGATGTGAACGGCGACGGGGTCGACGATATCGTGATCGGCAACCCGGGACAGCACGCCGCGTACATCGTCTTCGGTCACGGCGACTGGGCCACCGACATCGAGCCGGCACGCAAGCCGGTTGGCACCGCCGGTGACGATCAACTGTTCGGCAGCGACGACGGCGACCAGCTGACCGGCGGTGGCGGCGATGACCATATCTACGGCAACGGCGGCAACGACCAGATCAGCGGCGGGGGCGGCAACGACACTCTGCACGGCGGCGCCGGCGATGACATGCTGCGCGATGCTCTCGGAAACGACGTGCTCCAGGGCGGCGCCGGCAACGACGACATGGATGGCGGCGCCGGCAGCAATACGGCGGACTACTCCGATGCGCCGGCGGGCGTCACCGTCGACCTCACGGTTCATAGCGCGCAGGACACCGGCGGCGACGGCATCGACACGCTGAACCACATCCAAAACGTCACCGGCTCGGGCTTCGACGACAACCTCACCGGTACCTCCCTGAACAACGTGCTCGACGGAGGGGCCGGCAACGACTGGCTGTTCGGCGGCGGCGGCGACGACAGGCTGATCGGCGGCGCCGGCAGCGATGTCCTCGGCGGCGGGGCCGGAGCCGACGTGTTCGTCTATCAAGCTCTCTCCGACTCGATGCCCGGTGTGCTGCGGGATGTCATCCAAGGTTTTACCGAGGGCACCGACAAGATCGACCTGTCGGCGATCGATGCCAACACGGCCGGTGGTACGGCGAACGATGCATTCACGTTCATCGGCACGGCGGCGTTCAGCCACACGCCAGGCCAGCTCCGGTTCACGCCGGGCGCCAACAACACGTTGATCTCCGGCGACGCGAACGGCGACGGCGCCGCCGATTTTCAGATATTGCTCAGCGGGAACCACACGCTGTCTGCGGCTGATTTCCTGCTGTAGTGCATGGCGGGAAAGCGAGCACAGCCAGTTGGCGACGCTTGCGGTTGCTGCTCTTACGCGCGGCGCAGCGCCCGCGGCCGATTGTCGTCGATCAACTGAACGCCGAACGTCTCGGCCAGCCCCACCCGCCCCTCTGGCGTCAGCCGCAGCGTGCGGCTGTCGCGCATGCGCGTCAGCCAGCCGCGCTCCAGGCAGCAGCGGCAGATCTCGGCGCCGACGAAGCCCGCGATGTGGTGGCGCCGCTCGCTCCAGTCGAGGCAGGGGCGGCAATAGATGCGGCGGCTGTCGGTCTTCGGCGTGAGCGTCGCGCCGAAGCGCGTCAGAAAACGCGCGCCGCTGTCGGTAAGCTCGCCGCCGTCGTCGCTGAGCACCACGTGGCCCGCGGCCGTCAGCGCATCCGCGATGGCGACGCCGACCGTGCCGGCCACATGGTCGTAGCAGGTTCGGGCAAAGCGCAGCGCCTCGTCGGCGGCCGAGCGCGGCTGATGCCGCGGCGGCACCTCGATCGCGGCGACCGCCTGAACGCTTTCCAGCATCTGCGCGACCAGCGGTGAGGCGATCCGGTAATAGGCGAAGCGGCGCTTGCGCGTCACGGCGAGCAGCCGCGCCTCGACGAGCTTCGCCAGATGCCCGCTCGCGGTCGGCCGCGACACGCGGGCGAGGAACGCAAGCTCAGTGCCGGTGAGCGACTGGCCGCCCATCAGCGCGGCGAGCATCGTGGCGCGCGCGGTGTCCCCCACGAGCGCAGCGACCTCGACCAGATTGGCGGCGGCAACCATGGCTTGGTTTTACCGCCCCGGCGATGAGCCCGGCAAGCAACGACGGTTCGGCGCGCGCCGAACCGTCGAGGCGCGACAGGCCGCGCCGCCGCGCCTATCGCTCGAGCCGCAACGCCAGCTGGCTGTCAGAGAAAAGGTGGGGGCCGCCCGCATGCTCGCCCATGCCATCGAAACCGCAACGCCGGGCCTGATCACGCTCCTGGCGGTCAGTCTCGTGATCGCCGGCCTCGCCAAAGGCGTGATCGGCGTCGGCATGCCGGTCGTGGCGTTTCCGCTGTTGTCGATGCTGGTCGACGTGCAAACCGCCGTCATGCTGCTCAGCGTGCCGCTGGTCCTGAGCAACATCCCGCAGGCCCTGGAGGGCGGCTTCGTCGGGCAAACGCTCCGGAGCCTGGCTCCCGTGCTCCTCGGGATGATCCCGGGCGTCTGGATCGGGGTCGTCGTGCTTCTGAACGTCGATCCGGCCGCAGCCAGGATCGCGGCCGGCGCTGCCGTCATCCTTGCCGCGGCGCTCACCCTGCTGGCGCCGAAGCTGCAGGTTCAACAGCGCATGATCGGCCCGGTCGGTCTCGGCGCGGGTTTCTGCGGAGGATTGCTCGGCGGGATCGCAGCGGCCTCGGGCCCGCTGGTTTTCATTTTTCTCCTGGCGAAGGGCCTGAGCGGCAGGGCGTTCACAAAAGAAGCCTCGATGTTCCTGGTGGTTTCATCGGTCTTGCTGGCAGCGGCACTGATGTCGAGCCAGAAGTTCGACTGGCGCGATGTTCTGATCTCGACCCTTGCGACGGCTCCGGTCGTTCTTGGAATGCTCGCCGGTCAAAAGCTGCGCGACGCCATTCCGGCCGCCGCCTTCAGGACACTGGTCGTCGTCACGGTGCTCCTGTCCGGAGCGCAGCTCGTCTGGAAAGGCGTGTTCGCCTGACGCCGCCGGCAACGACAGTTCGGCCGGCGCCGAACCGTTCGGACGCGACAGGCCGGACGAGCGCGACTATCGCTGGGGCCCGCAACGCCATTGCCTGAACGCCAACGTCTGGAGACCACCATGAAACGCACGCCGCTCCGCATCGAGCCGATCTCGAGCTTTCTCGAACGCTATCGCAAAGGCCCGAACCTCAAGAGCGTCCACCCGGTCGTGGTCGCGGGCGAACTGGTCTATGTGTCCGGGCTGCCGCCGTTCGATCCCGCGACCGGCGAGATCGCGCGCGTGCCGTTTCCGCGCCAGGCCGAGCTGGTGCTGGAGCAGCTCAAGCTGTGCCTGGAGACCGCGGGCTCGTCGCTGACGAAAGTCCTCAAGTGCAATGTGTATTGCACGCCGAACCCCGCGCATTTCGGCGAATTCAACGCGGTCTATGACCGGTATTTCGCGGAGGATTCGCCAGCGCGGATTTTCGTGAACGTGCCGTCGTGGCCCGGCCCGTTCGACGTGGAGATCGACTGCGTCGCGGTATTGTGAATTCCGCGACCGACACGAACAATCCACTGCCATATCAGCGGACGCGCGGAGCACGAGACAATCCGGGAGAGAACTGGCAGATTCCAAATACTGAAAGAATGCCTGTGTCATGGAGGCTCACATGACTTCCGCGCTCCCGGACGGAATTCCGCCTCTGGAAGAGACATCGTACAGCCGCGAGCGCATCCTCAAGGACCTGCGCGACGAGATCGTATTGCCGTCGGGAGCCATCGCGTTCGGCACGGTCTATGTGGACGCCGTCGAGACGGATATCCTCGATGTGCTGGAGCGCGCGCGGCACGAGGAACTCGACGAGCCGTCGCGGCGCCTGCTATTTCGCGGCATCCATATTCTTGGCGGGCGACGCATGCACCGGGCCTATCGCCCGCTCGTAGCCTTGTTGCACCGACCTGAAGACGATGTGGAGGGATTGCTCGGCGACGCGATCACGGAAAATCTGTCTCGAATCCTCGCCGGTCTGTTCGATGGCGACGAACTTCCGTTGCGCGAGTTGGTGACCGACAGCGGCGTCTACGAATACGTGCGCGGTGCAGCGCTAAAGGCCATGGCGTTTCTGGCGTTCGAGCGCCAGATCGACCGGAAGACCTTTGAGGCATTCCTGCTGCACATCGATGAAGCCAGGACCGGCGGACATTATAACGCCGTGTGGCATGCGTGGATGACTGCAGTGGGAGTGCTGGGATTCACCTCGCTTGAGGCCCGTGTGCGAGCCGCATTCGCCGATGGACGCATCGACCCGATGTGGTGCGGTAGGGGTCATTTCGACAAATTGCTCCGCGCCGCACTCGAGCGCCCGGAGGACCAAGCCCGGTTCCACGACGAGCAGATGGGTTACATCGAGGACATTCTCGAAGCGCTCGATAAAATCCCGGCACAAGATAACGATCGGACATACGATGGCGCCGTGGATTCGGGTGGACGCTCTATTGATTGGATGCCGCAGACGCCGGCGCACAATCCGTTTCGCGACGTCGGCCGCAACGATCCCTGTCCGTGCGGCAGCGGTAAGAAGTTCAAGAAGTGCTGCCTGCCGGCGGGCTGAGCGGGGAGCGTCGCGGTGATCTGAGCGCTCGGCGCCTCAGTGCGCGGCATTCCCCGCGCCTG
>Ga0102590_1000346_pt1:0-10000 | contig 109007 bp, 93 predicted proteins | sample AraplaMF_Col_mMF_FD_76859 | JGI IMG/M metagenome (GOLD analysis project Ga0102590, IMG submission 76859) | Arabidopsis root microbial communities from the University of North Carolina, USA - plate scrape MF_Col_mMF | ecosystem: Host-associated > Plants > Roots > Endosphere | place: USA... | reverse complement strand
ACTCAAGGATAATCCTTCGCATTACCCGTACGGGGCTGTCACCCGCTAAGGCACGTCGTTCCAAACGTTTCCGGTTGTCTCTGGATTATCACTGGCCTGGTCCGCGTTCGCTCGCCACTACTAGCGGAGTCTCGGTTGATGTCCTTTCCTCCAGGTACTGAGATGTTTCAGTTCCCTGGGTTTGCTTGAAACCTCCTATGTATTCAGAGATCTCATACCTCCTTTTGATAACGGAAGTCCGAAACCACACACCGCACACTCTTGCGAGTGAGACGATGCAGGATAGTCAGACGGATCCGACACCGGCGTTCGCGTAGGCTGTGCGCCTTACGAACATGGTCTCGGAATTCCGTTATCGGAGGTGGGTTTCCCCATTCGGAAATCCACGGATCAAAGCTTCTTCGCAGCTCCCCGTGGCTTATCGCAGCGTAGCACGTCCTTCATAGCCTCTCAGCGCCAAGGCATCCACCGAACGCCCTTAAGGCACTTGATCGCTCTCATCATCAATGCCCATTCACCTCGGCAGGTGCCTTACAAACACCCCCTCTTTCCAAATTGCTTTGGCCAGAAGGGAAGCTCGCAAGGTTTGGGCACTGACAGAAAGACCAGCTTGCTTCGAGATCGCTCCGCGGGACGTGCGGTCAAGCGCGTCCAAGATATGGGTGTCGGATGCAACTCATCACTGCATCAAACGGCGGAACGATCTCCTCTTCACGATGTCAGACAGCCTGCACCACGCAAGCGAAGTTGCGTGGGCAAATACAGGCGCATGGACGAGCGCATAAGTTGGGAAACGAAATGATCTCTCGATCATGACGATCGGCGTCTTCGCTCGACCATCTGTTTCTCACCGAAGTTTGGTGGAGCCAGACGGGATCGAACCGACGACCTCCTGCTTGCAAAGCAGGCGCTCTCCCAGCTGAGCTATGGCCCCGTTGAAGGCGTAACAGCATCTTTCGAACATCACCGATGCGCGAGAGATGCCGCGCTTGAAAGAGTGGTGGGCCTGGGAAGACTTGAACTTCCGACCTCACGCTTATCAAGCGCGCGCTCTAACCAACTGAGCTACAAGCCCCCAAAGCCATAAGGTCGCATAACCTTACGGCCCAAAGACCGTCCGCCCTCTATCCCGAATGGATAAAGAACGGCACGGGCTCGTCCATGAAAGAAAGAGAAATGAAGACGGCGGTGTCCTGCCAATGGACCTGACCGGTTTGGTGACCGATCGGCCCTGATGTTTCCAAGAGATCCGATAGAAACTCGTGAGGAGTCTCTGAAGGATCATCCTTAGAAAGGAGGTGATCCAGCCGCAGGTTCCCCTACGGCTACCTTGTTACGACTTCACCCCAGTCGCTGATCCTACCGTGGCCGGCTGCCTCCTTGCGGTTAGCGCACCGTCTTCAGGTAAAACCAACTCCCATGGTGTGACGGGCGGTGTGTACAAGGCCCGGGAACGTATTCACCGCAGCGTGCTGATCTGCGATTACTAGCGATTCCAACTTCATGCACTCGAGTTGCAGAGTGCAATCCGAACTGAGACGGTTTTTTGAGATTTGCGCAGGATTGCTCCATTGCATCCCATTGTCACCGCCATTGTAGCACGTGTGTAGCCCAACCTGTAAGGGCCATGAGGACTTGACGTCATCCCCACCTTCCTCGCGGCTTATCACCGGCAGTCCCCTTAGAGTGCCCAACTGAATGATGGCAACTAAGGGCGAGGGTTGCGCTCGTTGCGGGACTTAACCCAACATCTCACGACACGAGCTGACGACAGCCATGCAGCACCTGTGTTCCCGCCAGCCGAACTGAAGGGTTCCATCTCTGGTACCCATACGGGACATGTCAAAGGTTGGTAAGGTTCTGCGCGTTGCTTCGAATTGAACCACATGCTCCACCGCTTGTGCGGGCCCCCGTCAATTCCTTTGAGTTTTAATCTTGCGACCGTACTCCCCAGGCGGGATGCTTAATGCGTTAGCTGCGCCACTGACAGGCAAGCCTGCCAACGGCTAGCATCCATCGTTTACGGCGTGGACTACCAGGGTATCTAATCCTGTTTGCTCCCCACGCTTTCGCACCTCAGCGTCAGTACCGGGCCAGTGAGCCGCCTTCGCCACTGGTGTTCTTGCGAATATCTACGAATTTCACCTCTACACTCGCAGTTCCACTCACCTCTCCCGGACTCGAGACTCTCAGTATCGAAGGCAGTTCTGGAGTTGAGCTCCAGGATTTCACCACCGACTTAAGAGTCCGCCTACGTGCGCTTTACGCCCAGTGATTCCGAGCAACGCTAGCCCCCTTCGTATTACCGCGGCTGCTGGCACGAAGTTAGCCGGGGCTTCTTCTGCGGGTACCGTCATTATCTTCCCCGCCGAAAGGACTTTACAACCCTAGGGCCTTCATCATCCACGCGGCATGGCTGGATCAGGCTTGCGCCCATTGTCCAATATTCCCCACTGCTGCCTCCCGTAGGAGTCTGGGCCGTGTCTCAGTCCCAGTGAGGCTGATCATCCTCTCAGACCAGCTACTGATCGTCGCCTTGGTGAGCCATTACCTCACCAACTAGCTAATCAGACGCGGGCCAATCCTTCAGCGATAAATCTTTCTCCTTACGGACGTATACGGTATTAGCCAAAGTTTCCCTTGGTTGTTCCGTACTGAAGGGCATGTTCCCACGTGTTACTCTCCCGTCTGCCGCTCCCCTTGCGGGGCGCTCGACTTGCATGTGTTAGGCCTGCCGCCAGCGTTCGCTCTGAGCCAGGATCAAACTCTCAAGTTGGATGAGATTGATTCTGGCAGATCACACGTTTTGACGAGGTCCACCCACTGATCGACCGCTCTCCGGCTTGCGCCGCAAAACGAACGTTCAGCGATGTACCTTAAACGTTGACCGCCAAAGTCTCTTCCATGACCGTCCTCTTCCAGGAAAAAGCCGAAGCCTTCTCCGTTCGAGGAAGCGGTCCGCAAGGACTCCGCCGTCCACGTTTCTCTTTCTTCCGATTCACCTGTCAAACAGCCCGGCAGCCTGACGGCCGCCTCTCTCTATTAGGCATGAGCCCGTAAGAGAGCCGACGAAGCGGAACCCCCGACATCTTCTCGGAGGTTCTTTCCCACACGTAAGTGAGGAGCTTCAGACGCGTCGGCGAGCCGTCTAAACGGCAGCGGCGCGTCCATGGCCGGGGTTATATGGCTGACATCAGGTTGTTGTCAACCGTGAATGATTCGAATCTTGCGAGACCCAGAATTCTTCGCGGTTGCAGCAATTATGCGGGCTTTTTCAGACCGCAGCCTGTGTGTGGGGTCGAGCCCCACGCCGCACTTGAGCCACATTCCTCCGACGTTCTTTCAGGGAGATTGGGACTGCAGGGGAGCTTTTCAAGCTTTTGTCGCCGATCCGAGCCGTCACCGGTCCGTCATTGACCGGAGCCAGTGCGGCGCGGCATCGTACCGCCCGGTGGATTCGACCCTGGCAGGGGTCGGTTAAGGGGCGGGACCGTCGGCATCCGCTTGAAGGCGCTTTCCGCGAGTCGGGGGATCGGGCTTGGACCACGGTAGGCCGCGCGCAGCACACAGAAATCGAGCGGACTCCCTGGCCGTCGACCTCGGCAACGAGCCGCCGCTTTCCGTGGACGGCGGCGACGGCAACAACGTCATCGATCGCCGCCGCGTCTCGGTGCAGTGGTTCTCCGGCACGATCCTCACCGGCGTCTGCGGCGCGGCCCTGATGGGCGGCGCGGTGTTCGCGTCGCTGGACGGCGAGACCAACTTCGCGACAATTCCCGAGCGGGTCGGCAGCGCGTTGCGCGGCGCGATCGGCGAGATCGGCGAGAAGCTCACCCGCAAGGCCGACCGGCTGCCGCCGGTCAGCGACTCCAACGGCTCCAAGCAGCTCATCCGCATCAGCGTCACCACCAAGGTCGGCGACCGCGAGGTGGTGCGTGTGCGCCCCTACTATCGCGTGTCCGCGAACCTGGTGCTGGCCGGCACCGAGTTCGCGTCCAGCGTGCCGCCGTTCGACGCGCAGAAGATGCTGGCCCAGGCCGGCGCCGACGGCGTGCCGATGGAGGATCAGGCTGCGGCCGGCGCCGAGCCGGACGCCGAAGTCTCCTACGTGACGCGCGATCTCGCCGGCGTGCTGCCGAAGACCAAGCTCGCAGGCAACCTGCCGATGGACGACATCATCACGCGGGTGCGCGACACCGCGAGCTGGACCGGCAGCACCGGAGGCGGCCGCTACCAGATGGCGAGCCTGCCCGGAACGCCGACGCCCTCGATGGCCTATGCGCCGCCCGACGGCACGCCGGATCCTTACGTGGGCTTCGAAACCCGCATCGTGCCCGAGAACATCACGCTGCTGCCGAAGACCGCCGCGCAGGCCGGCAGCAACAACACCTGGAACGAGCGCGTCGTCACGGTGAAGAAGGGCGACACCATCGAGACGATCCTGAAGGAAGTCGGCGCCACGTCCGACGAGATCGCGGCGATCGCCTCGGCGCTCGGCCCGCGCGGCCGCAAGAACGGCCTGAAGGAAGGCCAGAAGCTCCGCATCCTCGCCTCCGCGACCGAGACCGGCCGCCTGCAGCCGCTGCGCGTCATGGTGCTGGGCGACAGTACGATCGACGCGGTGGTCGCGCTCTCCGACATGGGTAAATACGTCTCGGTCGACGTCGCCGGCATGAACACCATGGCGGCCGGCCCCGGAGCCGGCAGCGACGACGATGACGAGGACGACGGCAAGGGCATCCGCCTCTACCAGAGCATCTATGAGACGGCGCTGCGCAACAACATTCCGAAGCCGGTGATCGAGGCGCTGATCCGCATCTACTCCTACGACATCGACTTCCAGCACAAGACCGCGCCGGGCGATTCCATCGACGTGCTGTACGCCGCCGACGACGAGAGCACGAGCTCGACCGACACCAAGAACGACGTGTTCTTCGCTTCGCTCAGCACCGGCGGCGAGCAGCGCAAGTACTACCGCTACCAGACCCCCGACGACAGCATCGTCGACTACTACGACGAGACCGGAAAGAGCGCGAAGAAGTTCCTGGTGCGCAAGCCGGTGGCCGCCGGCATCATGCGGTCGGGCTTCGGCTCGCGTAACCATCCGCTGCTCGGCTACACCAAGATGCACACCGGCGTGGACTGGGCTGCGCCGCTCGGCACCGCGATCTACGCCTCCGGCAACGGCACCGTCGAGAAGGTCGGCTGGGAGTCGGGCTACGGCAAGTATGTCCGCATCAAGCACGCCAACGGCTACGAGACCGCCTACGGCCACATGACGGCGTTCGCGCGCTCGACGCAGCCCGGCGCCCGCGTCCGCCAGGGCCAGGTGATCGGCTATGTCGGCTCGACCGGCCTCTCGACCGGCCCGCACGTGCACTACGAGATTCTCGTCAACGGCCGCTTCGTCGATCCGCTGCGCGTAAAGCTGCCGCGCGGCCGCGTGCTCGACGGCCCGATGCTTTCGGCCTTCGAGAAAGAGCGCGACAAGTACGACAACATCGTCGATCGGCCGTCGCCGCGCGTCGCGCAAGGCCAGGCCAACGCGCAGCGCTGATCGAGGTTTCTCGGTTTATTTTGCGGTGATTGCGCTACGCAGCGCGAGAGGCGCTGCGACCAGACCTAGGTCCTTGATGCCCGGGGTCTGAGCCGCCCCGCCGGTCGCCTGGGTCGCTCCGAACCCAACGATACAAATCGAGCCGTAGTCGAGGAGCCGCCCGAGGATCGACTGATTAACGTCGACAGCCGCGATCTTGTCCATGTTCATCTCCATCGTATGACGGTTGATGAAGCCTTCCTTGTAGATGACGCGGCGATCAGTGATCGCGATCTCCGTGGTCCAACGTTTGAACCAAGCCAGCCCGAATGCCACGACGGCCAGCACGCCGAACGCCATGACGGCGAATAGCATCACGACACCCATGCCGCTGGTCGAAGCCCATACGGCGCACAGCACCGCCAGCACGGCGAACACGATTGCGTACTGATAGACGATCCAGTGCAGCGTGCCGACGCGGATAATCCGCTCGCCCGGCTGCAGGACGGAAGCGACGTAGCTCATGAAAAGACCTCGGCGTGCGAAAGAATCGCACGCCGAGTGTATCGGGCTGACGGGTGTTTCGCGAGGCTTAGGCGGCTTCCTGAGCCACCTGGCCGTTGAACGTGATGCCCTGCTTGTTGGCCGACACCTGAACCTTCTCACCGTCCTTGATCTTGCCGGACAGGATCAGCTCGGCGAGCGGGTCCTGCACCGACTTCTGGATCGCGCGTTTCAAGGGTCGCGCGCCGTAAGCCGGGTCGTAGCCCTTCTCGGCGAGCCAGTCGCGCGCCTTGACGTCGAGCTTCAGCTCGATCTTGCGCTCCTCGAGCAGCTTCGCCAGCCGCCGCATCTGGATGTCGACGATCGAGCCCATGTTCTCCCGCTTCAGGCGGTGGAACAGGATGATCTCGTCGATCCGGTTCAGGAACTCGGGCCTGAAGCTCGCCCGCACCTCCGCCATCACCAGATCGCGCACCGCGTCGGTGTCCTGGCCGTCCGGCTGGTTCACCAGATGCTCGGCGCCGAGGTTCGACGTCATCACGATCAGCGTGTTGCGGAAGTCGACCGTGCGGCCCTGGCCGTCCGTGAGACGGCCGTCGTCGAGCACCTGCAGCAGGACATTGAACACGTCCGGATGCGCCTTCTCGACCTCGTCGAACAGCACGACCTGATAGGGCCGCCGCCGCACCGCTTCGGTCAGCGCACCGCCCTCGTCGTAGCCGACATAGCCGGGCGGAGCGCCGATCAGCCGCGCGACCGAGTGCTTCTCCATGTACTCCGACATGTCGATGCGGATCATCGCGGTCTCGTCGTCGAACAGGAACTCTGCCAACGCCTTGGTCAGCTCGGTCTTGCCGACGCCGGTGGGGCCTAGGAACATGAACGAGCCGATCGGCCGGTGCGGATCCTGCAGGCCTGCCCGCGCACGGCGCACCGCGGTCGAGACCGCGCGCACCGCCTCGGCCTGACCGACCACGCGCTTTCCGATCTGCTCCTCCATCTTGAGGAGCTTCTCGCGCTCGCCTTCCAGCATGCGGTCGACCGGAATGCCGGTCCAGCGCGACACGACCTGCGCCACGTGGTTGGCGGTCACCGCCTCTTCGACGACCGCGCTGGCGTTCTTGCCCTCGACCTCCTTGAGCTTCTTCTCGAGCTCGGGGATGCGTCCATAGGCCAGCTCGCCGGCCTTCTGATACTCGCCGCGGCGTTGCGCGTTGGCGAGCTCGTTGCGGGCGTGGTCGAGATCGGTCTTGAGCTTCTGCGCGTCGGAGAGCTTTTCTTTCTCGGCCTTCCAGCGGCTGGTCAGATCGGCCGACTGCTTTTCGAGCGTCTTGAGCTCGGCCTCGAGGTTCTTGAGCCGGTCCTTCGAGCCCGCATCCCTCTCCTTTTTCAGCGCTTCCTGCTCGATCTTCAGCCGCACGATCTCGCGGTCGATCGTGTCGAGCTCCTCGGGCTTGGAATCGACCTGCATCTTCAGCCGCGCCGCGGCCTCATCGACCAGATCGATGGCCTTGTCCGGCAGGAAGCGGTCGGTGATGTAGCGGTTCGACAGCGTCGCAGCCGCAACGATCGCACCGTCATTGATGCGCACGCCGTGATGGGCCTCGTACTTCTCCTTCAGGCCGCGCAGGATCGAGATGGTGTCTTCCACCGTCGGCTCGTTGACGAACACCGGCTGGAAGCGCCGCGCCAGCGCCGCGTCCTTCTCGACGTGCTTGCGGTATTCGTCGAGCGTGGTCGCGCCGATGCAGTGCAGCTCGCCGCGGGCGAGCGCAGGCTTCAGCAGGTTCGAGGCATCCATCGCGCCCTCGCCTTTGCCGGCGCCGACGATGGTGTGCATCTCATCGATGAACAGGATGATGCTGCCGGCCGATGCCGTGACCTCCTGCAGCACCGCCTTCAGCCGCTCCTCGAACTCGCCGCGATATTTCGCGCCGGCGATCAGCGCGCCCATGTCGAGCGAGAGCACGCGCTTGTCCTTCAGGCTGTCCGGCACGTCGCCGTTGACGATGCGCAGCGCCAGGCCCTCGACGATGGCGGTCTTGCCGACGCCGGGCTCGCCGATCAGCACCGGGTTGTTCTTGGTGCGCCGGGAGAGCACCTGGATGGTGCGGCGGATCTCCTCGTCACGGCCGATCACCGGATCGAGCTTGCCGGCGCGTGCCGCTTCGGTGAGGTCACGGGCGTATTTCTTCAGCGCGTCATAGGCGTTCTCGGCCGACTGCGAATCGGCGGTGCGGCCCTTGCGCAGCGCCTCGATGGCGGAGTTGATGTTCTGCGGCGTGGCCCCTGCCCGCGTGAGGATTTTGCCCGCGTCGCTGTCCTTGTCGAGCGCGATCGCCAGCAAAAGCCGCTCGACCGTGACATAGCTGTCGCCGGCCTTCTCGGCGATCTTCTCGGCTTGGTCGAACAGCCGCGCCGTCGCGGCCGCGAGATAGACCTGGCCGGAGCCCGAGCCGGAAACCTTCGGCATCTTGTCGAGCGCGTCTTCGACGCCCTTCAAGGCCTGCCTGGAATTGCCGCCCGAACGGTCGATCAGGCCCGCGGCCAACCCCTCGGGGTCGTCCAGCAGGACCTTCAGAACGTGCTCGGGCGTGAATTGCTGATGGCCCTCGCGCAAGGCGAGGGACTGCGCCGATTGAATAAAACCGCGGGCGCGGTCGGTGTACTTCTCAATGTTCATTCATCGCTCCCTTGGGCCCAAGATGCGGCACCCAGAATGCGGACCTCATGCGAGCATCCGCTGCCCGCAAATATGGGAACGAGTCTACCAGCCGAAAAGAGGGAAATCGTTGATTTTGCTCAACCTAGCCAGCGGTTTCGCGGCCGGTTAACAAAGGGCTGGAGGCGCAGACATGGTGACTGAAGCGAAAATCCAAAGCATCTACCGCTACCCGGTGAAGGGGCTGTCGCCGGAGCCGATGCCCCATGCCGAGCTGGCCGTCGGCCGGACCATCGCCTGCGACCGGATGTATGCGATCGAGAACGGCCCCTCGGGCTTCGATCCGGCCAACCCGGCCTACCTGCCGAAGCAGCGCTTCCTGATGCTGATGCGGAACGCAAGGCTGGCCGAGCTTCGCACCAAATTCGACGACCAGAGCCACGTGCTGAGCATCCGGGCCGAGAACCGCGAGGCCGCCCGCGGCGACCTCCGCACGCCGGACGGCCGGGCCGCCATCGAGCGGTTCTTCGCCGAGCACTGCGCCGACGAGCTGCGCGGCCCACCGAAGGTGCTGTCCGCCGACGGCCACAGCTTCTCGGACGTGGCCAAGAAGGTGGTCTCGATCATCAACCTCGCCTCGGTGGCCGACCTGGAAAACCCCGCCGGCGCTCCGGTCCATCCGCTGCGCTTCCGCGGCAATCTCTACGTGGAGGGCTGGCCGGCCTGGCACGAGTTCAACCTGGTCGATTCCGAGATCGCGGTCGGACCGAACGTGCGGCTGAAGATCGTCAAGCGCATCGTGCGCTGTGCGGCCACCGAAGTGGACCCCGACACCGGCATCCGCGACCTGCCGATCCCCAAGACGCTGATGAAGGCCTACGGCCACGCCGATTGCGGCATCTACGGCGAGGTGATCGCCGACGGCACGATCAGCGTCGGCGACCGCGTGGCGAGCTGAGCGAAGCCTCTGAAATTAAAATTCGGTGATGCAGCGAGCATCCCTCCCCGCCAGGGTGGCCGCGAAGCGGCCGGGTGGGGAGATGTTAGTTTCGTGGGAAGCACTTGCGATCTTCGCAGGCATCTCCCCACCCGGCCTCGCTAATGCGAGGCCACCCTCCCCTCGCGGGCAGGGCTATCGCTTTTGGAATTTTGGAGTCTCTTCCGCAGGTTAGGCGTTCGGTGTTCGCTCCTATCGAGGCGACAGCAGGGAATCGGATCGAGAACAAAACAGAATCGGATTGGGAACGGGTGTGACCTAGCCTTCGATGAGGCCGGGCCCCGACGAACCACCGTTTTCC